>OBLT010001608.1_pt1 | contig 14396 bp, 11 predicted proteins | sample 1518721 | NCBI WGS metagenome assembly OBLT01 (sample SAMEA3539307, study PRJEB22396) | soil metagenome | biome: tundra; feature: field; material: soil | place: USA | collected 2010-05 | depth 0.15 m | reverse complement strand
CGCCAAGACGCGGGACTCGCGGCGGGAGCTGTTCGACCGGGCGGTGCTGTGGCTGATCGAGAACCGGGTGCTGCTGCCGGGGATCAGTACGCTGTCGCGGCTGGTCGCCGAGGTGCGGCGGGCGGAGCTCGCCGTGATCAACTCCGCGCTGGCGGATGCGGCGCCGCCGCACATGCGCGGGGAGCTGGTGGCCACGCTGACCGTGCCGGACGGCAAGAAGGTGTCGGTGCTGGAGTGGATGCGCACGCCGGTGACCAGGCTGTCGGGCACGGGGATGTGCGAGGCGTTCGACCGGTCGGCGTACGTGCTGGGACTGGGGACGGGGGCGGTGGACTGCGGCGCGGTGGCGCCGGTGAAGATGGCCGAGCTGGCCCGGTTCGGGGTCACGGCCAAGGCGTTCCGGATCAGGCAGCTGGAAGACAGCCGGCGGGCCGCCACGCTGCTGGCGACGGTGCGGCATCTGGAGGGCGTCTCGGTCGACGACGCACTGCTGCTGTTCGACCTGCTGATGTCCACCAGGCTGCTGTCGCAGGCCGGCCGGGCTGCCGACAAGGAGAAGCTGAGGAACCTGCCCCGGCTGCGGCTGGCGGCGGCACGGCTGGCGGCCGCGTGGGCGATCGTGCGGGACACCCCGCCGACCCAGGTCGGGCAGGACGGCGCGGAGAAGGACACCACGGCGGCCGAGGTGGTCGACGCGGTCGTGCAGGTGGTGACCCGGGAGCAGCTGGAGGCGGCGCTGGCCACGGTCGCCGAGCTGCTGCCGCTGCCCGCGAGTGAGGACGACGGGGACCTGGAGTGGCGGGCGGAGCTGGCCGGCCGGTACCCCACGGTGAGGCCGTTCATCGAGCAGCTGGCGTCGGTGGTCCCGTGGGGATCCACCGCGGACGGCTCGCAGATCGTCGCGGCGGTCAGGGCGCTGCCCCGGGTGACGGCGGCCCGCAAGCCGGGCCTGGAGCACATCAAGGGGTTCGAGGACCTGATCACAGGATCGTGGCAGCGGCTGGTGCTCGGCAACCCCAGGCTGGACCCGCCGCTGATCGACAGGCCCGCCTACGTCTTCTGCGTCCTGGAGGCCCTGCACTCGGCGCTGCGGCGCCGCGATGTGTACGCGGTCGGCGCTGACAAGTGGGGCAACCCGCGGGCCCGGCTGATCGAGGAGCGGCTGTGGGTACGCGAGCGGGCCTCGGTGCTGACCGCGCTGGGCCTGGAGGCCGACCCCCGCGCTCACCTGCGGGAGCTGGCCGGCCTCGTCGACGACGCCTACACGCAGGTCGCTGCGGGCCTGGCGGCGAATCCGTCGGTGCAGATCAAGAGCGGCAAGCTGCACATGTCGCGGCTGGAGGCCGCGCCGCTGCCCGAGGGGTTCCAAGCCGTTCACAACGCGGTGCAGGCGATGCTCCCGCGCATCGACTACCCCGAGCTGCTGCTGGAGGTGCATGGCAGGACCGGCATGTTCGACTGCATGGAGCACATCTCCGGGTCGCATCTGCGCCGCGGCGACCTGGATATCTCCCTGGCCGCGCTCACCGTGGCACGCTCGTGCAACGTCGGGCTGGTGCCGGTCGTCAATGCGGGGGCCGCGGCGCTCACCGAGCACCGGCTGCTGGGGGTGGAGAAGGGCTACTTCCACGGCGAGGGCATCGCCGGCGCCTCTGCCCGCCTGGTTGACAGGCAGGCCGGGATCGGCATCACCGCGGACTGGGGCGGCGGGCTGGTGGCCTCGGTGGACGGGATGAGGTTCGTGGTGCCGGCCCGGTCCCTGCATTCGCGGCCCTCGCCGCTCTACTGGGGCATCGGCAAGCGGCCGAGGGGGTCGACCTGGCTGAACACGGTCTCGGACAAGGTGATGGGACTTGGCGGCCTGCTGGTTCCCGGCACGCTACGGGACTCGCTGTTCATCCTGGACGCCATCCACCGCCTGGACGCGATCGAGCACCCCGAGGTCATCACGACGGACCAGGGAAGCTACAGCGACATCGTGTACGGCCTGTTCGCGATCTGCGGCTACCAGTTCGCGCCGCGGCACGCCGATATCGCCGACACCCAGCTGTGGTGGGCCGACACCGCGATGCTGGACGGCGAGCTCACCAGGAACGCCAGGGCCGCCAACGGGTGGGGCGACTTCAACACCCTGGGCCTGCGGAGGGTGTCGCTTCCGGCCATCGTGCAGAACTGGGACGACATGGTGCGGGTGGCCGGGTCGCTGGCGACCAGCCAGGTCCGCGCCTACGACCTGATCCGCATGATGATGGCCGACGGCCGCCTCACCGGCCTGGGGAACGCCTTCGCCCACTACGGCCGGATCTTCAAGACGCTGCACCTGCTGCAGGTCATCCATGTCGAGGAGTACCGCAGGATGATCGGGGCCCAGCTCAACATCGGCGAGTCCCGCCACTTCCTGGCCCGCCGCGTCTTCTTCGGCAACCTCGGCCGCCTCATGCGCGGGTACGAGCGGGGGATGGAAGACCAGCTGGGCGCGCTGGGCCTCGGTCTCAACGCCATAACCTGGTGGAACTCGCTGTATATCGACGCGGCGGTGAAGCAGCTGGAGGCCGGGGCGATGGGCATCAAGGGCGGCCGGATCAGCCCGGAGATCCGCGCCCGTTTGTCTCCTTTGGGGTTCGAGCACATCAACTTCCATGGCTTCTACCCGTTTCACCGCCCTGACCTGGGCGAAGGGCTCCGCGACCTGCGCGACCCCGCCGCCGCCGACCAGGAAGAGGACTGACAGTGGCCCCCACGCCCGCCCCGCTCGCCGGCACCGGCACCCTGGCCCAGGCGCTGGCCCTGCTCGGCACGGTCACCGACGCCGGCGATGCCCCGCAGGAGCTGGCCGCCCTGCACCTCACGCGGACCCTGGTCGCGGCGGCAGAGCAGCAGGCCGTCGCCGCCGAGCATGCGGCCTCCAGGGCGGGCGGCGGGCGCCTGCCCGACGGCCACGACGTCGCCAGCCATCAGGGCACCTACGACCTGGCCACCGCCAAGGCCGCCCTCACCATGCTGGCGGTGACCTACTGGCGTTCCCAGCGGCTGCACGCCGGGGTCCAGGCCCTCGCCCGCGCCTTCACCGGCACCGACGCCCACGACGGCGATGAGGACGACGAGGAAGGCCGGGACGAGGAGCCGGAGAGCTCACCGGTGGAGCTGATGTGGGACCTGGCCGTCCCGGCGGCGGCCGCGACCGAGGCACTGCTGTCCTTTCTGGGGGCGGTCACCGTCGACGACGACCCTCGCGGCAGCGTGCAGGCGCTGGATGCGGCCACCGCCCTGCTGGTCAGCGCCGGCCGCCGCGCCGCCCGTCTCCGCTCCGCGATCGGGATGAGCCCGGTCCCTGATCTCCTGGGCCCTGGCCGGGAGTGAGCCGGCCCCCGCGCCGGACTACGCCGGGAGATCCGCGAGGGCCTGAACGTGGCGGAGAACTGGAACTCCGCCAGCAAGGACATCTTCTCCCTGGCAAGGCCGGCGACCTGACCGACGACAACCGCGAGCACGTCGAGGTGTCAGTGCCCGCTCTCCACCTGGGAGAGCCGGCCGGGCAACCCCCGCCGGCCACCCCCACCGTCCCGATCCGTCCCGACGGATGGCCCGACTGGCTCGGCCGCCGCCCGATGAGCAACAGCGACCGGGACAAGATCCGCCAGGCCCTCACCGACGGCCTGCCCGAAGGACCGCTCACCGACCCCGGCCCGTTCCTGTGCTATCTCATCATCGACGGCCTGCACCGCACCGACCCGGGCAACCTCATCGCGCTGCGCGGCCGTATCCACGCCGCCGCCCGCACCGCCGCCGAAGGACGAGCGACCACCTACCACGCCACCGACTCCACCATCACCATCGGCATCCGCGGCCCCGACGCCGCCGACCGCATCAACCAGCTCCGCCACGCCCTGGCCAATCTCATCACCAAGCACGGCTGGACCACCCGCGACCAACCCCGCTGACCGACCCGGCCGGAGAGCCTCGCTACCGGGGGTATCCGTGACTGGACGAACGCTCATGACTGCCCGGTCATGGCACCGCCTGGCCTTCTGCCGCTCCGGCCTGCGCGGGGTAGGCCCAAGGAACACCGGGAGCAGATCGCCGAGCTGCGTGCCGCGCTTGAGGCTGCTCATGGTGAGCTGCTGACGCTGCGCCGCCGACTCGGGGACGAACAGTGAAAGCGCTGCTCGTCCCCGTCAGCGGGCCGCCTGGCGTCGGCGACGTACGCGTCCGGGAAGCAAAGCGGGTCCGGCGGGAGGTTCACGCCGCGGCGCCGGGGCCGGGAAGTAGCTCGACGTCGCCGGCGTGCATCGGCTCTCCGCAGTGTGCGCAGCGCAGGTCGACATGGCTGATCTCACCGCACATGTGGTGGCGGTAGAGGACCGGGGGGCCTGTCTCCCCGGCGAGCCACTTGTCGGCCCAGCCGACCATCACCATCAGCATGTCGACGAGCTCGGTGCCCTTGGCGGTGAGGACGTACTCGTATCGCGGTCTGCGGTCGTAGGGCTGGCGCTCGAGGACGCCGTGCTCGACGAGGTGGTTGAGCCGCTCGGTCAGGACCTTGCGTGAGATGCCGAGGTCGCCCTGGATCTGCTCAAACCGGGTCAACCCAACCCACACGTCACGCAGGATCAGCGGCGACCAGGGTTCACCGATGACGTCCAGCGTGCGCGCGATCGAGCACGCCATCTCGCCGAAGTTGGTGCGTTGCACACCTTGAGCGTAGCAAACGGGGTTCCTTGAAGGAACTAAATCTGATACGGTCTCAGCATCTTCTAAAGGAACTCCAGAGGGGAGCATCGAAATGAACAAGGTCTTCAGCGCCCACGCGGTCTCGGTCGACGGCTACATCAGCGGTCGCGACCCGAGCGACGCCGACGGTGGTTTCGACCGCGGCCTCGGCGATGCGCCGATGCTGTTTGACTGGTACTCCGACGGCGACACGCCCAGTCAGATGTTCAGCGGGTTCCGGCTGAGTGCGCCCAGCGCCCGGTTCTTCGACGCTCTCGCGGCGCGGGTGGGCGCGGCGGTGGCGGGGCGCGCCACGTACGAGCACTCCGGCCATTGGGGAGGCGACGGCCCACACCCGACGGCGCGGCTGTTCGTTCTCAGTCACCGGCCGGCGCCGGAGATCAGCGAGAAGCAGACCCTGATCACCACCGGAATCGAGGACGCGATCGCGGCGGCACGCGACGCCGCCGGCGACAAAGACGTCGGCCTCATGGGCGGCGGCGTCGCGACCGCGGCGCTGGAAGCGGGACTCGTCGACGAACTCATTCTTCATCAGGTGCCGATCCTGCTCGGCGGCGGCAGGCCGTTCTTTCAGGCGCTGCCCGGGCACGTGCAGCTCAACCTCGTCGAAGCCGTGGTGGCGCCGGGTGTCACCCACCTGCACTACGAGGTGGTCCGATGATCCTCGTCACCGGCACGGCATTGCAGCGCCAGGAGACTCCATGTGCCTGAACGCAGAGCCCTGGCACGTCATCGACAAGTCGCTCTACGGACTGCCGGGAATCGCCTTCGGCGGATACGTTGGAGGTCTTTTGGCCGCCGAGCTCGACGGCGACACGAAGGTGGACTTCCACGCCCCGACGCCACTCAAGACTCAGCTCGAAATCCGGCGCGGACATGGACGGGTTGATGTTTTCGCTGCCGACGTCCTGGTGGCGACGGCACGCCCACACCGCTCAGACCTGGAGCCGCCGCGCCTCCCGGATTGGGATGAGGCCTGCCGTGCGGTAGATGAGTACCTGCAAAAGGCGCCGATCACACATCCCGACTGCTTTGGCTGCGGACCCGACCGTCGTAGCGACAGCGGTCTACGCATTTTCACTGGGTTGACGGAACCTGGGGATCTGGTCGCGGCCGCGTGGCAGCCGCCGGCAGACTTCGGCGGTCGGCGCGGGGAACACCTTCCGCTCGAGTTCGTTTGGTCTGCCCTGGACTGCCCGGGTGCCTGGGCGCGTCGTCGCATCGTGCAAAGTGACCGCCGCGCCCTCACTGCCTATTTAGCCGCGGCGATCACGCGACCCGTCCGGGTCGATGAGCCCCACGTCGTGATCGGGTGGCTCCAGAGTGCGAGCGGGCGGAAGTCGCTGGTCGGCTCGGCAATTGTCAATAAGCACCAAGAGGTCTGCGCAATTGCCGAAGCGCTGTGGGTCGAGCGCTCGCTCTCACAGGCCTCCCCCGGGCATGACCTGACCGCGGCGAACCACGTGGACGACAGCTCACTCACGACCGAAAGGAACCCTCGATGACCACGCTTTCAACCGACATCCATGCCCTGTTGGAGGGACCGAACATTGCGCACGTCGCCACGCTCCGCGCCGACGGCGCCCCGCACACCGTTCCGGTGTGGATCGGTCTGGAAGAGAGCAAGCTCGCGATCCTCACATCACCGCAGTCCCAAAAGGCGCGCAACCTGGGCCGGGATCCACGCGTCGCGATCTCGATCACCGATCGAGACCAGCCGACATCCATGGCCAGCATCCGCGGCCGCGTCACTGACATAATCCGCGACGAGCCGGCTTGGGAGATCATCGACCGCATCTCGCACAAATACATCGGCCAGCCCTACCCGCGGGGCGAGGACCGGATCGTGTTCATCATCGAGGTCGACCATGCCTTTGCCCACTCCTTCGGATAGCCCACGTAGCGAAGTCCGGCGCGGCCTGTACCTAGCGCCCTTTGACGAACTCGCCGACCCACGGGTCCTCATCGAGCTCGCGATGCAGGCAGAGTCGTGTGGATGGGACGGGCTGTTCGTGTGGGACCACATCGTCTGGCGAGCCCCGGTCCGGGCGGTCGCCGACCCGTGGGTGACGCTGAGCGCGATCGCCGCCCGGACCGAACGGCTGCGCCTCGGCCCGCTCGTGACCCCGCTCTCGCGCCGGCGGGTGCAGAAGCTCGCGCGGGAAACGGTCACGCTCGATCACCTCAGCAACGGTCGCCTCACCCTCGGGGTCGGCCTGGGTAGTAGTAACCCCGACGAGCTCGTGCCATTCGGGGAGGTCGTCGAACCGCGCGAACGGGCGCGGCTGCTGGATCACGGGCTGAGCCGGCTGGCCGAGCTCTGGGCCGGCGAGTTCGAGCCACCGCCGGTCCAGCACCCGAGGATCCCTGTCTGGGTGGCGGGCAAGTGGCCGAACCGCCGACCTCTCGCCCGCGCTGCAGCATGGGACGGGATGTTCCCGATCGAGCTACCAGGACCGGACGCCCTCGCCGAGCTCGCCGCGGAGATCGCGCAACAGCGCCCGCCAGACCAAGGCCCGTTTGACCTGGTCGTCGAGATCGATCCCGGAGAAGAGGTCGCCGCGTGGAGCCAAGCGGGCGCGACCTGGGTACTGACCGGATTTGGCCCCCAACCCCGGCAGGCTGAAGTGCACCACGTCATCGCGAATGGTCCCCAGTGAAGAGATCGCCAACTCCTCACCCAACGATCCCGAACGGAGTGTCAAGGGACGCACGCAAGCATGAATGAGCCAGGCGGCGCCGATTTGGGCGACCGCGACCTCACTGAGCTTCGCGTCCCGCCTCCAAAAGCCACGTCTGCTTATCTGAACGTGGTTTGGTGTCAAGGCCTCCGTTTGGGTGTTGGGGTGGGGGTTGGCTCCGTAGGCGCCCGGGCTTATCTGGGTCCTCGAGCATCGATGACGTGGTGCTCGGGACATGATGGTTGATCGGTCGTCCCTGCGGGGTTGACTGCGGCCGCTCGGTCTTTGTCGGCCCGTGACGAACAATGGAACGAAAAGTGCCGCTAAGCGGCTCTGGGATCGGATCGTGGGTATCGTGCGCGCGTGCCTGGGCCCGATCAAGACTGCCCCTCTCACGAAGATCCGGAAGCTTCGTGCGACCGCATCTCGCCGACTGACGCTTCCGCTTCGGCGTACCCGTAAGGCTCGTGTCAGGAAGTGCCAGGTAACCGGCGAGTAACTTGCGTGGTCCTGTGGGTTGGGCGTGATGGCGGTCTACACGGGGAATTGGCCGATGACGCCCTCGTAGCTGGCCTGGGCGTCGGGCAGGGCGAGGCGGCTGTAGATCTCTAGCGAGGTGCGGGAGGCGTGGCCGGAGTAGGGCTGGATGAGGGCATCGTCGATGCCCTGGGTTTTGAGCCAGGTGAACAGGAAGTGCCGGAGCCGGTGGGGTGGCATGTTGTGGGCCAGGCCGGCTTTGCGGGCGTAGCGGGCGAGCATGGCGCGGACGCCGCGGGTGGAGTACGGCTTCTTCCATGACGACTCGAACAAGAACACCGCGCCGTTGGCGCGGGCAGCGGCGATGTGCAGGGCGAGGGTCTCCCTGAACGGGCCGGGGAACGGCACGTACCGGTCCTTGCCGCCCTTGCCGTTGGTGATACGGATCCGGCAGGCGTCCAGGTCGGCGTCGGTCAGGCGGATCGCGACGAGCTCGGCGACCCGGACGCCTGTGTAGAGCAGGGTCTTGATGAGCACGATGTCGCCGCTGCGGCGGGCGGTCCACACCGTCTGGTAGTAGCGGCGGATCTCCGCCTCGGCCGGTACGTACGGCAGTTTCTTCGCCGTCGTGGCGACCTCGACGCCGAGCTCGTCGCGCAGGTGCCGGAACACCTCTTTGAGGTAGGCGTAGTCAGGGCGTTCACCGCGCAGGTGCCTGGCGAGCTGGCGGGCTTTGCGCCTGGCCGGGGTGCGCTGTGCCGGGGCGCTGTCCTCACCCATCGCCGCGGGCCTGCCCGGGGCGGATCTCGGCGTAGTGATGTTCCTCCAGCTGCGCCTCCTCAAGGTAGGCGTAGCGGGCGGCGACTCCGTCGATCCAGTCGTTGACGACCGGGTGCGAACGTGAGAGATCCGCGCCCACCCGAACGCGGCGGCGATCTGGAGGCCGCTGCTGGTCATCGAGATGCCGAAGCGCGTTTCCGGGTCGAGCCGGACCAGTGCCAGGTGGGTCTTGCGCCGGGTCACGCCCCGGCTGTCGGTCTTCTCCGTCAGGTACTGCCTGATCGCGCCAGAAATACCCGTGCCGGGTTTCCAGCGGCATCCCGGCCAGGCAGCCTGCTCTGACTGGTTCATCTCGACGAGTGACTTGACATCGGTGTACTCCGGGTCCGTGTCGATGTCGAACATCGCGTTGCGGCCACCGCAGAGCAGGGCGTCATCGCCCCGGCTGGCGAAGGCCCACGCGACGAGGTATTCGGTCAGGAACTGCCGCAGCGGACCGTAAGCCCCGTCCTCGATGGTGAGGCTGCCGCCCTGGAGCGGCCGGGGAGGCAGAGGCTGGAGGATCATCATCTTGCTGGCCGCCATCGGGCACTACCTCCGGATCGCTTGGGATGATCTGACCGTAACCGCATGGTCTGACAGGACCGCCCGGGGCAGGGCAGGGCCGGGCGCCGCTCCCGGGCCCGCCAGCGGCCCAGCGCTCGCCCAGGCCCTGCTGGCTGGCTGGGCCGAGGCGTGGCGGGCGGCCGGCGCGACCGGTGAGGGCACCGCGATCATGCTGCACTACACCGCGATGCGGCTGACCAGCGAGGTGCGGGGAATCAGTGACCGGCTGCCCGGCAGACCTGGGCGTGATGGGTGCCGCGGCCGACGCCGCCGCGGATCAGAGCTGGCCGACGCCCGCTCGGGTCAAGCCAGCCACATCCGGTCAGGCGGATAGCTCGACGCGGCGGAAGACGGGGGCCGAGTCGTCGTCAGACCCGACTTGGCTCACGATCATGGACTTTCGACCGGCTTAATACGCTGACCTGCGGATTTACTTCTCAAGTTGACGAAATCTGCGCACTAAAGTAACCAGGTTGGACTCGTAGTGGATGGGATCACCAGGGTTCGAGCTTGAGTCCCCGGTGCGGGGTACTTCCGCACGGGGGAGCAGGAGGTGACACGGGCCCCGCAGTCCGGCCAGGAGATCCCGGTTGAGCAGGTGAGCGGCGGGGTGCTAGCGCGGATGCGGCCGGAGCTGAGCGTCGGCGCCGCCCTGCCCCCCGCCGGGCGGCAACCTCGGGGTGGCGGCAGCCCGGGAGCTTGGCACGCACGCGTCGCCTGGGCGACAATGCCGGGATGACTCGTGATGACAGCTGGGCCCAGGTGCTGCGGGTGGCCTTGCCCATTCTGGACGAGGCCAGGCCCGCGGGGATGCTCGGATGGTTGCCCCGTGTCGCCCCCGTTGTTACCCAGGCCGCCGTCGGGGCCGGGCACTGGGCCGCCGGGCGCCGGCGGCGGGCCCTGGCCGCGTGGACGAGCGCTGCCGGCTACGGGCTGGTGGCCTGGGGCCTGGGCACGGAAGCGCCGACCCCGGCCGAGGCGCGACAGAACATGCAACAGAACATAGAGAACATGCAACAGAACATCCAGCGACTGCAAAGGGAGGGGGTGTTGCGCAAGCCTGGCACCAAGGCCCCGGCTGCCGCCGGGACGCCGACACCCGCGGCCCGACGCCTAGAGCGCCACCTATCGCGGGTCGCCCCCTTGTTCAGGGCCACGGACACCCCCCAGTACAAGCTTGCTTCCACTGTCGTGGGGATGGTCATCGGCGTGTGGTGGGGCCTGCGCTGGCCGCGGCGGCTGACGGTGCTCGCGATCGCCGTCGAAGCCCCGAACGCCGTGATCCATGTCCCCTGGGTGGCCCGGGCCGTGCAGCGGCGCAGGCCGAGGATCGCCATCGGGTGGGCCCTGGTCATGGCCGGATCGGTAGCCCGGCTGCGGGCAGCAGCGGCTGAACCCCTCCGGTAACAGCAGGCCGCAGCGGCCACCGCGACAACAGAACACCGGGAACCCGCGCGGCACCTGCCTGCGAACCCCTACATGAGCCCCCGGCCGCGCAGTCCGGCGTACGTTGCGCACTAAATGAGCCAACTCGGGTCAGGCGGATAGCTCGACGCGGCGGAAGACGGGGGCCGAGTCGTCGTCAGACCCATCGCTGGCGAGGACGACCTGGGCCGCGAGGTCCGGCCGCTGCCCGGCGATGTACCGGTCCTCCGCAGGGATCCAGTCGTCCAGCCACTGCGACCGGGCGGCTTCCCCGTCGCGTTCGAGACCTCGACGCAACCGCACCGCCTGGTCCGCGACGCAGAAGATCCGATAGTCGTAGTAGTCCCGCAGCCGCAGCTCGGTGCAGTAGACGCCCTCGACGATGACCGTCACGCCGGCCGGCACCGGAATCCACTCCGCAAGCTCGTCCCTGGACCAGTCGTACCGCTGGTATCGGACCGCTCCGCCGGACGCCGCGGGCGCGACGACCTGGCGCAGCAGACGGTCCAGATCGAACTGGCCACCGCTGGCCGCCGTGCCGCGCGGTCGATCCGCGCTCGGCCGGTAGAAGTCGTCTCCGTGGACGACCACGGCATCAGCGATCTCGGCGGCCAGCACGGCGGCCAGCGTGCTCTTCCCGGATCCGCCCGGCCCGTCGATGCCGACGAGGGCGCCGGAGCGGCCGGTCGGGGCAGCCGCCCGGACCTCTTCGGCGAGTCGGCCAGGTTCGCCGTCGTCCCTAACGTCGCTTGCCGACATTGGCCGACCCTGGCACTGCGGACATCCGACCAGCTCGCGACCGCGGCCGAGCGGATCGACACGCTGTTCGCCGCGGCCCGCGACGTCGCCACCATCATTTCCCCGCCGTCGTGATCAGGACGAGTACGGTCACCGCCTCAGTCCCGGTCGCGGTCATCAGGATCGGCGCCGGTGCCGGACGGGGATATCCCGTCGCCGAGGAAGACGGCCCGGCTGGCCTGGTTGTGCCGGCCGAGGGTGTCGAGACCGGCGTTGATCTGCTGCTGGAGATCGCCGGCGGTTTGTGGCTGGGTCATGGGCTGTTGCCTTCCTCATCGTCTGATGGCGGCCGGGCGGCGGGCAGGTCGAGGCGGCGGTTCAGGTTGAGCTGTATGTCCCCATAGGGCGACATGTTGGTGTGGAACAACGGGGTGATGCCGCGCCGGTCGGCGTCGCCGAGCGCATCGGCCCATTCGGGGCCGGCGAGAACGTCTTGCAGCATCAGCGTGTTGATGAAGCCCAGGGAGCTTTGCAGGATATGCAGGCACAGGATGGACAGTTCCTGTTCCTCGCGCCGGTTGGAAGACAATTCCCCGGCCTTGCCGAAGAAAATATAGTCGTTGACGCCGTTGTAGTTCTCCACGACATTCAGACCGGCGTTGATCTCCCGCTGGAGTTCCCTGTCACGCAGGTAACGGGCGAGGAAGATCGTCCTTTGCGCCCGGCCGGTCTCCAGCATCGCGGCGTAGGCGGGATGGATGACGTTCCCGGTGAAGCGGCGCAGGATCGCCTCGGTGGAGGCGGTGCCGAGCCGGATCGCGGTGGCGTACTTGACCATCGGGTCGTACTGCTGGGCGATGAGGTCCCACCGCAGTGGCCGGGCCATGGCGGGCCGCAGCAGCGGATAGGCGTCCAGGCTCCCGGCACCGGGAGCGAACAGTTTCATCGTGTTGATCTGCTTGAACCGGGCGAGCAGGTCGAAATCCAGCAGCCGGGTGATGCCGAATCCGATGAAGGACGCGCCGTGGGAATCGACATAGTTCTGCTCGATGCTCATGTCGGTGCCGTGCCGCATGGCGCCTTCGACCATCGCGTGTACTTCTGAGGCCGAGCAGGACAGGACCTGGCTGTGCACGGCCATTGACCCGGATGTCTCCACTGTCCAGTAGATCAGCACACCGCGTTTCCCGCGTTTATAGCGGGAATGCCATTCGGTGAAGATGTTCTGGTCGAAGGCGGTGAAGTGGGTGGAGTCGGAGGCGACCGCGGTGGTTCCCTGACCCCACAGCCACGCCTGCCGGGACGCGAACGTCGCGTTGGCGATCGCGCGGGCCGTCTCGCGGCAGGCCTCCACGGTGAAGAACCGGCGGCGCGCGTAGCGCAGGTCATCCTCGGTGTGGCCGTGCTCGCCGCCTGCCACGGCGGCGATCCCGGCATTGGTCCCGTAGGCGTAGATCAGCAGCAGCAGCCGCTGGAAGAGCACGGTCGGGTCAATGTCGCTGCGGGTGCCGGCCGGGGTGAAGGCATTCAGGCAGCCAGTCCGCAGCGCGGTCTCGGCCAGCATGTCCAGCAGCGGCACGGTGCCCCAGCGGGCCTTCACCGCGGCCTTGAGCCGCCGCAGGTTACGCGGCTCGGGGGCCTTGTCCAGCGGGGTGAGGATGATCGCCCCGGCGTTCTTGCGCTCCTTGATCTGCAGCCAGTCCAGGGCGGGCAGCGCCTCGTTGAGCGCGGCCAGCTCGGTTTCCATCTCCTCGCGCAGCTCGCCGATGAACGCGGCGGGATCCAGGGGCTTGCGCAGCTGCCGGTAGTTCTCAGCCAGGTTGGCTTCGAAGTCCTTCGGCAGGTCGTCGTCGGGATTGCGCCACCGCCCGGCGCCGGTTACCCAGATCTCCTTGCACCGCAGCTTCTCCCGCAGTGTCTGGAACACCCCGCACTCATACACCGACCGCAGGATCCGCGGCCGCCCGCGCTTGTCGGTCTTGTACAACAGCTCGCGCAGGTCGGCCGGGACCACGCCGTCGAGGGGGACATGCTCGCCGCGAGCGTAGTACTGGGTGTTGTGAGTGGTCTCGGCCTTGTACCGCCTGATCAGCTCCAGCGCCTGCAGGACCGGGGCGTGGGCGGTGTTGGTGGAGCGGAACTCCAGCGCCCCGATCAGCGCGATCAGCCCGCTGCGGTAGTGGCTGGTGTAGGAGGCCTTGAACACCTTCTGCCGGGCCTGGCGGAACGACCCACCCTTGGCCTTGTACTCCTCCAGTAGGCCGAGGAGGGTCTCCACGCCGCCGGCCGCCGGGTAGACCACGTCGCGGACCAGGCCCCCGGGCTCTCCCACCGCCGCCTCGGTGATCTTGAAGAGGATGTTCTCCTTGCCGGTGACCCGCCTGTAGTCGGAGATGAACGCCTGCACGACCTTCTGCTCGGCGTGGGCGTTGATCCGGTGCACGATCGTGATCAGCAGGTCGACCAGGGTGTCGGTGATCTCGGTCTGGCGGCAGTGCAGGTAGGCGGCCAGCAGCGTGAACTTGATCTCATCGGGATGGGCGCGCAGGTGGCTGGGCGCCTCGACCGTGACCCGGGCTCGCCAGCTGGCGAGCACCCTGGGGGCGATGCCGGCGAACAGCCGGCCGGGCAGCCCGATCGCGGTGATCGAGGCCAGCTTCGCGACCTCGGCCTTGGCGGTATTCAAGCTGACATTGCCCGGATCGGACCTGATGGCCGCGAAGACCTCCCGGCCATCAGCCCCATCACCCGCATCGGCGCCGGGATCGTCACTGGCCGCGGAAATCAGCTCCACCATCCGCTTCTGGATGTCCGGCGGGACCTGGCCGCTGATCAGCGCCATGAGGGTATCGTCGGCCCGCTGCAGCGCCGAGCCGATGATCCGGCCGATCCGGGTCCCGGCCGGCGGCTCGATCTTCTCCCACCGGCACTGCCCGAGCAGTTCCTCGCGGACCCGGT
>OBLT010001603.1_pt1 | contig 14408 bp, 14 predicted proteins | sample 1518721 | NCBI WGS metagenome assembly OBLT01 (sample SAMEA3539307, study PRJEB22396) | soil metagenome | biome: tundra; feature: field; material: soil | place: USA | collected 2010-05 | depth 0.15 m | reverse complement strand
GTCCCGGACGGCCTTGAACACACCATCATTGTAATGCATTCGCATTGCGGTGGAACCCCCGGAGATGACCTGCACATGACCCAGCCTCACGGCCAGCGATGCGAATGCAGGCATACTCCCGCCTGCAAGTCATAACCACACACCTAGGGCAAGGGCTTGCCTGACCTCTTCCTAGGCTGCACAACGGGCAGTCCTTCCAGACCTGGATCAGAAGATCATCACCAGTCGTCACAAACCGGGATGATCAGACGGTGGCCGCACATCTCCAGCACCGGCACGCCCAAGATCACGATCTACAGGTGGAGTACCAGGTAACGTCGCTAAGCGCCTGGGCCAGCCTGGCCAGGCGGAAACTCAGGTGACCCCAGCGCACCATCTGGGTAGAGTCGGGCAGTGCCCGAGCTGCAGCGGCTGGATGCTGGCCATGCCCAGGCCGTCCTAGCCTTCGAGCTGGCGAACCGCGCCTACTTCGCTGCCTCGGTCTCCGACCGCGGCGACGAGTTCTACGACCAGTTCACCGAGCGGCACAGCGCCTTGCTGGCTGAGCAGGAGGCCGGCATCTGCGCCTTCTACGTGCTCGTCGCCGAGGATGGCTCGGTCCTGGGCCGGTTCAACCTGTACCACCTCGAGGACGGCACTGCGAAGCTCGGCTACCGGGTCGCCCAGCACGTCGCCGGCCGCGGCGTGGCGACCGCAACCGTCCGGGAGCTGTGCCGGCTGGCGGCGGCGCGGCACGGACTGCGTACGCTCAGGGCGGCCACCGCCCGCGAGAATGCCGCGTCCCAGAAGGTGCTGACCAAGGCCGGGTTCGTCCCGGCTGGCCCGGCCGACCCGGCCGACCTCGGCGGTAAGCCAGGCACCTGGTATCAGCGCGACCTAGCCGCCGACTGACCCTGATCAGCCGCTGGCGACGTGCAGCAGCAGCGCGCCGCGGCCGGGGATCAGACTGGCGTCTGCCTCGCTGACCCCATGCGTGACGTCGCCGCTCATGTGAGTGCATCGACACTCCCGCCTGCAAGTCATAACCACACAGGTTGGGCTATGGCTCGACCTGAGCTATGGGCTATGGGCTATTCGCTGTCTGTCCCGAGCCAGCCGGATGACGGGTAAGGCCCGCTACTCCTCGAGAGGGTTGCCTTCGCACCGCGCTGCTAGGAACCTGGCCTTGCGAACCTCAGGCGGTTCGTAGTCGGTTCCGAACTGAGGGGCGACCGTGACGGTCGAGTTGGCCAGCGAGGCGAGCAAATCCAGTTTTTCCTCGCTGCTGGTGCCGGGTCGGGCGTGGTAGATGACGAGCAACTGGCCCTCGGTTCCGGTGATGGCGAGCTTCTCTCGGCTGAGCATGAGCTCCCCTACTTGAGGGTGGTCGAGGCGAACCGGCGCCCCCTTGAACGATAGGACGTCGTGGCGCGCCCAGAGCCGGCGGAATCGCTCGCTCGACAACGAGAGCTCGCCGACCAGCTGCACGAATCCCGGGTCGTCGACGTCGCTGCCTACGGATTGACGAAAACCGGCGACCAGTCCGGCGGTGGCCAGATCCCAGTCCGGGTAAAGCGCCTTTTCGGCGGGGTCGAGGAACACGGCGCGGAGGCGGTTCCGGCCGACTTGCAGGCTGGGCGACAAGGCGTAGGCGAGACTGTTGGCGGCGAGGACGTCGAAGTACCGGCCCTCGACGAACGCCGGCTGGCCCACGACATCGAGCAGCTGCCGGATACCGCTTGGCACTGACTCGCGCCTGGGACGACGGCGCCGCTGACGGGGCTGTGGGGCGGCCAGACCGAGTAGGTAGTCGGTCGCTACCTGGTCGAGCTGCAGGACGCGGGCGACGGCCTCGAGGACCTGGATCGAGGGATTGTGGTCGCGGCCTTGCTCGAGCCGGAGGTAGTAGTCGGAGCTGATACCGGCGAGCATGGCGACCTCCTCGCGCCGCAAACCGGCGACGCGCCGCACGCCGTTGACGGGGATGCCCACGCTGTCGGGCTGGACGAGCTCACGTCGAGCCCGTAGGTAGTCGCCAAGCAGGTTGCCCTCGCTCACGTCGGCCAGCCTACCGGCGTGAAGGGTGGCCAGCCTGTCCCTGTCACTCCCAGGATCGTCAGGGCCCTGCCTGCTTCGCCCCGCGTGCCGAAAAGTGGGGTCAGTACGCGCTGGCACCGTCGCGGCTCGACCGCACCGGCGGCAGGGCGGTCGACGTAAGACAACGAGACGAGAGACACGCATGGCAAACGGATACACTTCCCGGCGGGACGTTCTCGCTGGCACGGGACCTGACGGTCACTCAGGTCGGGTACGGCGCCATGCAGCTGGCCGGTCCCGGCGTCTTCGGCTCGCCCGCCGACCGCGGCGCAGCCGTCGGTCCTGCACGAGGCGATCGAGCTAGGGATCACCCACATCGACACCGGCGACTTCTACGGCCTGTTCGTCGCGAACCAGATCATCGGAGAAGTCCTCTACCCCTACCCCGACGACCCGGACATCGTGACCAAGGTCGGGTCGTACCGAGCGCCAAAGGCGGCCGGACCACCCACGCACGCTCGCCCCCGACCCGCAGCCGGGCCCATCGAGTACAGCCATCCTCACAACAAGTAACCGCATAGCCAACGACAAGGGAGCACCAGACATGACCGTGACGCTCATCACCGGAGCTAACAAGGGACTCGGCTACGAGACCGCCCGCCAACTGATCGAGCAGGGGCACACCGTCTATATCGGGGCGCGCAGCATTGAGCGAGGAGAGGCCGCCGCGACCGAGCTCGGCGCCCGGTTCGTGCAGCTCGACGTGACCGACGACGCGTCCGTGGAGGCCGCCATAGGTGTGATCGACGAACGTGACGGCCACCTGGACGTCCTCGTCAACAACGCCGGCATCAGTGCAACAGCGGACGTCAACGGCCCGGTCGCGCTGAAGGTATTCGACACCAATGCGATCGGTGTCATTCGTGTCACCCAGGCCGCGCTGCCGCTGCTGCGCAAGTCCGAGAACCCGGTTGTGGTGAACGTCTCCAGCGCCCTCGGCTCGTTCTGGGCCGTCACCAATCCCGAGCGTCGCCAATTCCACTACCCCGCCATCATCTACGGCGCGAGCAAGGCCGCTGTCTCGATGCTCACGGTCCAGTACGCCAAGGCGCTGCCAGAGATCAAGTTCAGTGCGGTCGAGCCCGGCTTCACCGCTACCGACCTCACTCCCGCCAGCGGGGCTGGGCAGCCGGTCGAGAAGGGCGCCGAGGTCATCGTTCGCATGGCCACCATCGGCAAGGACGGCCCCACCAGCACCTTCCAGGAGAACGGAGGCGAACTCGCCTGGTAGCGCCACACCACCGCAGTTCGCACGGGTGCGGAGTTCACAGCCACCCGCGGCGAGGACGTTTTCACCCAGTCCGTATCCGGGCCGTAGGTCAGGGCGAGCACATCAGGGCACGCCGGTTAACGGCCTGCCAAGGGGTCAGCGAGTGCCGGCACGCGCGCTGCGTGTATTCACTGTGGAGAGCCTCCGCCGCTGCTGCGCAACGTCGGCCGCCCGGATGGCCACCGGTAGCAGCGGGCCACCCGGGGCGTGGCCTACCTGCCAATGCACACACATTCCAGCGTGCAAGTCATAACCACACACCTGGTGGGGCAGCCGTACTCCGTTACGGATGATCTATGAGCCTCCCTGCGTGAAGTCCGTGCCGCCCTGAGCCGTGCGGATACCCATTCGGCGAACTTCAGGACGGGTTGGCGTGCAGCCAGGCGAGTGCCTGCTGGGCGTGTTCGCCGCAACGTCGAGGCGCTGCCCGGAGATCCGCGCCCCGGTCCACCCCCCGGACAGCGCCGCGCTCGTCCGGCGGTGTCCGGGGCCCAGCGCCCGATGCTGAGTGGCCTCAGGACACCGGCGGCGACGCCGAGCCCGTCGCAGGGTCTTCAGAGGATCAAGCACCACGCCCTGCGACCTAACTCACATAGCGCGCCTTAGCGCGTCCCGTCGGGATGGTCGCGGTAAACAGTTCTGCGTCGCCGGTGCGGGTGTCCGTCCACATGGGGTGGAACACGTCGCGGGAAGCGGCCAGCGCCTGGTAGTTGCCGAGCCAGCGGGTGCTTCCGGTGTTGATCGCCTGGCGTGGGTCGAAGGATTGCGTGGTGACGCGCTGCGGGGGCCCGAAGACGGTCCCCCCGGACTCGGAGAGATAGAGCATGACGTCGATCTTTGCCGCAGCGATGGAGAGTGCATAGACGGACACCGCGACCCGGCCCCGTGCGTCGACGGCGGCCTGGGGCTGCAGGTAGACGGTCTGGTTGCTGGTGGCCAAGGTGATCGGCGGGTTCCACGTGCGCGCCCCGTCGGTGGAGGCGGCCAGGAGCAGGCTTGAGGTCGCGGTGTTGTCGTCGAAGGCTGTCATGACCGCGTAGAAGCGAGGCTCGTACGGCGACGCGGCGACCCACGCCCCGCTCTCGATCGTGACGTCTCCCAGGTCTGGCGAGAGGCTGATGGCCGAGGCCAGGCTAGCGGGTTCCGCGAAGCTCTCGCCGCCGTCGGTCGATGCGGCGGCCTTCAGCGCCGCCGCGCCGTTGGAGGTGTCTACGAGTACATAGATGACGCAGAGCGTGCCGTCAGGTCCGATCGCGGCCACTGGGAGCGTGGCGACCTGTGTCGCGGTCGGCGCGGCGAGCAAGAGCGGCTGGCCGAAGGTGCGTCCGCCGTCGAGGGAGCGCGCGAGCACGATGCCGTCGTTGCCAGTGTTGAACATCCGGGCCGCGATGTAGAGGCGCGGGGTAGAGGCGACTGGGTGCTGAGAGATCACGAGCGACGGGTGGTCGGCCACACCCGCCCCGGCGGTGATCGCGGTGACGGGGGAGCTGAAGCTGCGCCCCCCGTCGTCGGTGCGCCAGACATAGGCGTCGCCGTGGCGCGGCTGGGCGGTGGCGGCCTGGATCGCGCAGACGTACCCGCGGCCGTTCTCGTCGAATGCGACGCTCGCGTTGCCATCGAAATCCGGGACCACACCGGGCAGCAGCCCGTTGCCGTGCCAGGTGAGGCCCGCATCAAAGGAGACATAGGTCGCCAGGCCGATCAGGGAGTCCTGGAAGACCCGGCAGGCGGCGAGCAGGTTGCGCGGATCGCGGTGATTGACCGCCAGCGACGGCTCGATGTGCGCGGCGAACGCATCGACGCTGACTTGAGTGTTCACCGGTACGGAGGCGGCTGACGTCCACGCCGCGGGCTCACCGCTGGTGGCCGTCCCCGCCGCGCCAGGTGCCGGCGACGGCACTGCCGGTGCCGCGGGCTGACCGCCTGCGACCGCGCGCGCCACCACTGCCGCCGACAGCCCGGCGAATGTGCGCCGGGTCATGCGCGGGTTGAGAATACCCATTGAATAGTCCCTTCCACGGGCCGTCGGCCCCGCCGACGGCCCGTGCTGCAAGCGCGGGCGGCACCCCGTCAGGAGCCATACTCGATGGTGCACCGGCGACCGTGCGCTGTAATCAGCCCCGAGTACTAATCCGCGCGCTCGCTCTCATCCCACAGACCCCCACCCACCGCGCCGAATCGTCCCCAGCGCCGAGCGCCATCATCCCCTGGGCCGAGCGCGGTCCATCTCGACGGGCCCGAGACCATCTGCCCGGCATTGTTTCCCCCGCCCGTGCACGTGGCACAACATCCGCTCCGGGCTGGTCCACGCCCCGTCCTCACCCTGGCCGGCCAGCTCCTGGCCACCGTCCTGCACCAGCGCCTCGCCCGGCGCAAATCGCCATCGCCGCCCCATCCGGCGTCCGGCCCGAGACGATCAGCAAGCGCATCCGTGACATCCGCCAGCTCCGGCACCGGGCCGGGCACGCCATCCAGCCCGGCACGTACAAGCTCGCCGGCCTCGATGACCTCTCCAGGTTCGCGGCCTCAACGGGCATCGGCATCCCATCAGAGACCGAGACGGCGTGTTAATGATCTGCACGGGGACAAGCAGTCAAGGATGAGCGCCGGATTGGATCTGCTCATACTCGGACCGGCGGTAGCTGGGCCTCCAGCCGAGCGTGGTCTCAGCTACTGAGCAGTCGAAAAGCGCGCGCCAGGGATCCGCCCGGTAGGGCGCCGGGTTGGTGATGGGCATGCCAGGTGCAAGCCGGGCGGAACCTCGGCCCGTGGCCGGGATGGCGCGGTCGGCTCGTAGGACGAGCAGGTCGAGGGTATCGATGACGGGGCCTTGCTGGGTGGCGGCGGCTGCGCGGAGCCGGGCCAGGCCTGCTTGGTAGGCGTCGTCGGTGACGAGCATGAGCGGGGTGTGCGCCTCGCGCCGCGCGGTGGGCTGCGATGGCCGCGAGTGAGGGGGCGGTCACCTGGCGGACTGGTTCCAGGGTCACGTAGCTGAAGCCTGCTGCGGCGAAGGCCCTACGCACGGCGGCGACGCTGGGGAAGGTGTCCAGGGTGGCGGTGGCCTCGGGCCAGTAGCGGAACAGCCCGATGCCGTGGTGGCGGCCGGGAACGCCAGCCCCGAGTGCGGCCTGCTGTTCCTGGACCTCAGCCGCCCCGGCCGCCGCCGCTGGTGCTCCAGCAACGCCTGCGGCGGCAAGGCACGCGCCGCCGCCTACCGCCAGCGCCACCAGTCCCCCGCCGCAACCCGCTGACCGTCACGGTGCAGAACTGACCTTTCTGCGCGCGGAGCTCAATGCGGGCCGGCCAACCCTGAGACGTATTAAATCGGTCTGCACTGTTCTTCCAGGTCATGGGCGTATCTGCGAGTGCATCGATTCGCCGTCTGCCGCCACGACCACAAAACCAAGCAAGCCCCCGGCTGGACACTCACCCAAACCCAGCCCCCACATGACATGGACCACCCCCAGCGGACGCACCTACACCACCGGACCCACCAGCTACCCAGACTGACCAATGGCCGCAGCAGCCCGGCGCCCAGAAGGCCCGGGCGTCAGCAACCGCGGCGGTAGCAGCCGGGAGTCCGGAGTTACTGGGATTGCAGATCAAGCGGATGCTCGCAGGGGCCACGCGGCGGTACACGAATCCGGGATTGACCGGAAAGCAGATGGGGCAGGTGATTGGGGACAATCCGCGGCATTACTTCACGAGGAGCGCGTCATGAGCACGCCGTTCGACACCGCAGGCGTGACCCGCGGCCCTGACGGGATCAAGCGGTACGACGGGCTGCCGGGCAGCCTGGTCCATATGCTGCGGGACACCGTTGAGGGCCACCCGGACCGGGAGGCGCTGGCCGAGACCGGCGGCGGGCCACGGCTGACCTACCGCGAGCTGTGGGACAGGGCCGCACGGGTGGCCGGTGGGCTCCGGGCGGCCGGCCTGCAGCGCGGGGACCGGGTGGCGCTACGGCTCGGCAACGGCGTCGACTGGGTCCTCGGCTTCTTCGGAGCGATGCTGGCGGACGCGACAGTAGTACCCGTCAATACCCGGCTGACCGAGGACGAAGTGGCCTACGTCGTGACGGACAGCGGCGCCTCGTACGTCATCGCACCGGGCGATCCGCTGCCGGATGGTCCCCCTCTTGCCATCGATGACGCCGGCCCGGACGACCCGGCGGCGATCTTCTACACCAGCGGCACCACCGGCTTCCCCAAGGGCGCCGTCACCACGCATGCGAACTTCCTGTCAAACTGCGAGAACTGCTGGCGGATCCGGAACACGAGGGACGACGAGGAGCCGCCGCGGACGCTGATCTCGGTGCCGCTGTTCCACGTAACCGGCTGCAATAGCCAGCTCCTGCTCGCTGTGTACCGGGCGGGCACCAGCGTGATCATGCCGCAATTCGACCCCGGAACGTTCCTCCGGGCGATCGAAACCGAGCGGATCGACGTGCTGACCACTGTGCCGGCGATCTACTGGCTGGCGATCAGCCAGCCGGACTTCACCGCGACCGACGTGTCCGCGGTGCGGTTCCTGTCCTACGGCGGCGCGCCGATCGCGCCCGAACTCGTCGGCCGGATCATGAAGGCATTCCCCGGCGCCCGGGTCGGCAACGGCTTCGGTCTCACCGAAACCTCCAGCGTCGCCACCTACCTGCCGCACGAATACGCCGCCGAGCACGCGGATTCCGTGGGGTTCCCGGTACCCGTGTGCGATGTGCGGATTGAAACGTTTGGCGCCGAGAATGTCGGCGAACTGCTCGTCCGCGGGCCCAATGTCGTCCCCGGGTACTGGAACAAGCCCGACGCCACCGCCGCGGCCTTCGCCGGCGGCTGGCTGCACACCGGAGACCTGGCCCGCATCGACCCCGAAGGCCTCGTCTACATCGTCGACCGGGCCAAAGACATGATCAACCGCGGCGGCGAGAACGTGTACTGCGTCGAGGTCGAGAACGCCCTGGCCGGAGCGCCCGGGGTGTACGAGGCCGCCGTCGTCGGCGTCCCCGACGAGATGATGGGCGAGAAAGTCGGCGCGGTGCTCGTGCCCATCCCCGGCACCACAATCGATATCTCGGCGGTGCTCACCTACCTGGACGAGCGGATCGCCGACTTCAAGGTTCCCCAGTATGTCGTCGTCCGGCCCGATCCCCTGCCCCGCAACCCCGGCGGGAAACTGCTCAAACGCCGGGTACGCAACGAAACCCAGTGGGGTTCCCCAGTGGGCTAGGCCGGGTCGTTGGGCCGGGCGGTTAAGCCTGATCGCTGGGCAGGCCGAGCGAGACGCGGGTGAACTCTGCCGCGACGCGGTGCCATAGGCGCGCTCCATGAAGCCCGCCCTGATCACCGACGGGCAGATCACCGCCCGGCTGGGGATAATCGCCGCCGCGCAGATCGCCGCGGAGCACGGGATGATCACCGCGGAGCAGGGCGTGGTTGCCGTTTGGTACCTCGACGGTCGCAACCTGCGTGATGGAACGAGCGCGGTCCGCGTAGGCCCAGGTTTCGCTGGGACTGGTAACAGTGTCCGCGCTGCCGTGGGCGAGCAGGACCCGGCGCCCGGCCAACTGGTCCACCGGCTCTCCTGGCGGCAGCCAGGGCGCTAGCCCGGCGATCGCCGACACCAGGGGATGCCCGGCCACGCGCAATGCCGCGCGGGCACCCATCGAGTGCCCGACCAGCACCACGGGTACGCGTCCGAGCCGGCCGGAGAGTTCGTCGAGCAACTCGGTCAGATCATGGACCGGAGAGGCTTCCGCTCCGTTCCAGCCGCGGAGCCGGAGCCTTGGCCGGCAGACCACAACCCCTCTCCCGCGCACTGCCTGCCGGATGGCTCGCGCCATCGGGATCATCCGCAGCACGCTGGGCTGGACCGCGCTGGTCGGCTCCGTACTGACTGACTGGCCACCGTGCACCACCACGACGAGCCCGCTGGCCGCCGCGGCATCCGCGCGGTCAGCGGCGGACAACAGCGTCTCGCGGCTCACCGCAGACCTCCCCCGGGCCGATCCTTCGTTCAGCGTACTTTGCAGTGCAGTATTGAGGTCATGACCCCGGGTGTAGAGCGAGCCGAGGCCGGCCCATGAGCGGCGGCGAGCAGACCGGGGTCGTCTTTCCCGCATCATCCGACGGGCGCAGGAGCACGTCGGCTCTGGGTGCGGGAGTGGTCGCCGACGCGTTGCGCCAGGTCGACAAGGCCGGGGCGGTCGGCGCGGAGCATGAGGGGAACTGGCGCAGCGGCTACCTGGCGCACTTTCGCCGGCTCGTCGAGGCGGGCCTGACATCCAAGGACGCCGCGCTGTCCGTGGCCCGCGACGGGCTGGACTCGCTACACCGGCGGATGCGGGTCGTGCCCGCCGACGGTGCCGAGACCGGGCTCGACACGCTGCTGTCGGCACCGGCGCAGCGGCCCGTTGGCACGGTCGCGGTGCCGGGCCGCCAGGAGGCCGAGACGGAGCTCTCTGTTCCCTACCGCGGCGAGCGGCTACACGGCCATGCGCTGCTGAGCAGGCTGGATGCGTGGGTAGCCGACGGCGTCATCGAGCCGTCCTGCGCGGACGCCGTCCGGACCGTTGCGGCGCATCCGGGCTGGCTTCGGCTGCCCGGCCGCACGGCCGTCGTGCTCGGAGCGGGGGCCGAAGTGGGCCCGCTGCCCGCGCTGCTGAACTGGGGGGCCCAGGTGATCGGCGTTGACGTGCCCCGTCCCGCCATCTGGGAGCGGGTCCTCGACATGGCGCGGCGCAGCGGAGGGACGCTTCTCGTACCTGTCGCCGCGGAGACTGGGGAGCTACCTGGGGCGAGCGACGAAGTCCTCGCGCAGCGGGCCGGCCTCGACCTGACCGGGGACGTCCCCGCCGCAGCCGACTGGCTCGCCACCGTGGACGGCCCGCTGGTGCTGGGCAACTACGTCTACGCCGACGGCGCGGCCAATGTGCGCGTCTCCGCCGCCGTCGACGCGCTCACCGTTCGCTTGCAGGCCCGGCGCGACGATGTCGCGCTCGCGTTCCTCGCGACGCCGACCGACGTGTTCACGGTCCCGGCTGACGCGGTCGCTCAATCCGCCCACGCCTACGCGACCCGATCGCGGGCCGCCAAGCTCGCCAGCCCGCCGCTGCGGGCACTGTCCGGCGGGCGACTGCTCCGCCGCGCCTACCCGCCCGGCGCCGACCCCGGCATCAACGACAGTCTGGTGGCGCAGCAGGGCCCCAACTATGCCCTGGCCAAGCGGGTGCAGCGCTGGCGGGCCACAGTCGCCCGCGACGGCGGCGCGACCGTGTCGATGAACGTCGCCCCGCCGACCCGCACCCGGTCGGTCCTGAAGAACCGGGCGCTGGCCGCCGCGTACGCCGGCGCGCACCGGTTCGGCGTCGAGGTCTTCGAACCGGCCACCACCCGGGTGCTCATGGCCGCACTGCTCGTCCATGACCTGCATACCGAGGATGGCCCGGCGCATCCCCACCCCTGGCAGGACGAGGCGCACGGGGCCGCACATGGCGGGCTTTGGCGCATCGCCTACGCGCCTCGCAGCGCGCTCACGCTCGCGGCGCTGCTCGGCTACGCCGCCAGCAGGAAGTGACCCAGGGGCCGCCCGGCGACGGTCACTGCCCGGCGGCGAACGTCTGCAGGGGTCAACGGCGGGCAACTGACCTGAGGTTCACCGAGACTTCTCCCTGCCGTCACCGATCCTGGGGGTGCGCGTCGGTCGCGCTGCTCAGTCTCAGGCATGTGAACGATGACACCAGAACGCGAAAGCACTCATGGATCCAGCGGGTCACCGGCACGCTGTTCATCGCAGCGCTCTGCTTAGGCGCGTTATGTGGGTTGATCTACGTTCCGGCGAGGCAGGTGCGCAGCAGCGTGTGTGCCGCGATGGTGGCGGCTGTGCGGGTCAGCAGGCCCCAGAAGCTGTGGGCGCCATGCCTGGCCAGCTCCATCTGGCCGGTGATCTCGCCGAAGCTAGTCTCGACCCGGTTGCGCCATTGGGCGATGACCTTCAGCAGCATCGCCGGCATGCTGGCGCGCTGGGCTTTGCCGGGCGGGATGAGCACGGAGGTGCCGCGGGCGGCTTGTGCGGCGGCGAATGCCTTGCCGTTGAAGCCCTTGTCGCACAGCAGGTCGCGGGGCGGCGGCTCCTGTGCCAGGGGTACGGCCTTCGACAACCGCATGCCTGTCACAGGAGCCCTGCCGTTCAAGGACCTGCACCCGCGTGTCGCAACATCGACTCATACAGCGCGCCTAAGCGTGCGGGTCGGCGCCAGGGTCACCGCCCGAGGCACGGGTGGCGAGCCTCGGAAGGTAGGTCTCCCACGCGACGCGGTGGCCGTCGCGCAGCTCGGGGTTAGGCAGGTCGTCGTGCCGTAGCGTGAGGCGGGTGCCGCCGTCCGCATCTTGCAACGTCACCGTGACGCGCGTGCTGCCGGCTGGCATCGCGCTGCCGCTGCTCGCCTCGGCCTGTTCGTGCTTGACGTGCTGCGCGGCCTCCTCGTCGGCGAAACCCCAGGTGAAGACGACCAGGTGCGGCGCCTCGACCTGAAGGAACGTCCCGGCGGCCTTGAACCCGTCGGACATGTGCACGCGGTACATGCCGCCGGGCTCCGGTTCCAGCTTCGCTTCGCTGCCCATCCACTGCACGTAACGGGCGGGGTCGGTGAAGTAGGGGAAGACGTCCTGGGGTGCCGCCGTTATGTGCATGGTCACTTCGACGGGCGCAATCTCTGTCATGACAGGTCTCCGATCGTGTCCAGCCAGTTGTCGAAACGGTCATCGTGGTTGGCCAGTTCGCAGATCTCGACGGCGCCGCCGTGCGGTAGGAGCGGGCAGCCGCGGGCTAGTGCGGCGGCGGCGGCGAGGTTGCCGGCCCGGATCAGCGAATATCCGCCGAGCGTCGTGTCGGCCACGCTGGCCCCCAGCGTCGCTGCGGCGAACGCGGGGTTGCCGCGGTCCTTGAGGCGGGCGCCTAGCTTGTGCTGCCAGGTTGCCCAGGCGTCGAAGGTGCCAGCTGATGGCGCGTAGTCTGCTGGCGCCCGGAAGGTGAATAGGTATGTGGACATCGGTGGGTTCCGTTCGGTCGTCGGTCGCTGGTATAGACACTGGGCCGGCCGTCAACTGGGCGGGGTCCCGGTGCGAAGCTGTCTTCGGTACCGCGTCGCGCGGACGGGATTGCCGCCCGCCAGGGCTATGCGATGATGCCGGCGTGACCGTGGACGTGCTTGACCTGGCCCGGGCCGGCGACGGGGACGCCTTCCGCCAGCTCGTCGAGCCGTACGAGCGGGAGCTGCAGGTGCACTGCTACCGGATGCTGGGTTCGGCCCGGGATGCCGAGGATGCGATGCAGGAGGCGCTGCTGGCGGCCTGGCGGGGCCTGGGCGGCTTCGAGGGACGTTCCTCGGTCCGGACCTGGCTCTACCGGATCGTCACCACCCGCTGCCTGAACGCCAGGCGATCGGCTAGCCGCCGGCCGCCGCCCCCGCCACCGGGACCCACGCCACCGGAGCCCACCCGGCTGGGTGAGGTGACCTGGCTCGAGCCCTATCCGGACGTTTTGCTGGAGCGGCTCGCCGATGCGGCACCGGGGCCGGAGGCCCGCTACGAAGCCCGGGAAGCGATCTCGCTGGCCTTCATCACCGCTGTCCAGCGGCTGCCGCCGCGCCAGCGTGCCGTGCTGATCCTGCGCGACGTCCTCGGGTTCGCCGCCGGCGAGGCGGCGCGGATCCTCGGATCCACCGAGGAGTCGGTGACCAGCGCGCTCAAGCGCGCCCGCACCGCGCTCCGCGACGGGCGGCCGGCCGGGGCGCCGCCCCCGCCGCCGCCCGGTTCCGCCAGCGAGAAAGAGCTCGCCGAGCGGCTTACCCGGGCTTATGAGACAGGCGACATCGACGGCATCATCGCCTTGTTCACCGACGACGCGTGGCTGACCATGCCGCCGGTTCCGCTGGAATACCAGGGCCGTGACCTGATCGGCCGCTTCCTCGCGGCGATCGCGTTCCGGGACGGGCGCACCTACCGGCTGATCGCGACCAGGGCCAATGGCCAGCTCGCCTTCGGCGCCTACCTGCACGAACCACCAGCCGAGGCCGCACAGGCGAACGGGCTGCTGGTGCTCACCCTCACCGGCAGCCGGATCAGCGCGATGACCCGCTTCGGCGACAGCGTGCTGCCCCGCTTCGGCCTTCCGCCCAGTTAGCGGGCCGCCCGGTGTCTACTCCCCCGACACGACCGGCAGACAGGGAGAAAAACCATGACAGCCACCGGCGACTACACCAGGCAGATCCATATCGTCACGACCCCGGAGAAGGTGTTCGACACGCTGACGACCGCCGCTGAGTACGCCTCCTGGTGGGCGCCCGCCACCGGATCCGCGGCCGAGGCAGGCGAGTTGCGTATCACCTTCGACGGCATCGAGGACCCGCTAGTGCTCCAGGTCAGGCAGGCCACGCGTTCGTCGGCGGTGATCTGGGATGTCGAGTCCTGCGCCTTCCTGCCCGACTGGGCAGGCACCACGCCCGCCTTCACCCTCAGCCGCTCCAGCGCGGGAGGATGCGACCTGGAGTTCCGGCACGAAGGTTTGAGCCCGCAGCTCGAGTGCTACGACATGTGCCGGGCTGGCTGGGACCAGTACCTGCCCAGCCTGCGCGCCTATCTCCAGACCGGCACCGGTCATCCGTTCAGCCGGGCTCGCCTCGGCTGATGGGGGAGCGGGCCGCCGCCAGCGCGAGCCAGCTTGCCGGGGTGCCTGTCAGCCGAAATCAATACTGGCGGACCATGTGCGGTGTCCCTACCATAATGACCGAATCGAGCTGACCGCCGCACTTCTCGATCACTATCGCCAACCGAATGTTGGAGTCGCCGCAGGTCACCAGCATCCGATCGACCCCGATCGCCCGCACCACGATCAGGCTCTGCCGGAGCGCCTCGGTCGCGTAACCGCGCCGCTGGCACTCCGGCAGTACGCCGTACCCGATGTGCCCGCCGCGGTGAACGAGCGCGAGGTCGCCGAAGACCTGCTCCAGGCCGGGCCGCCGCCCCGCGACCTGCTGTGCGACAAGGGCTTCAACGGCAAGGCATTCGCC
>OBLT010001602.1_pt1 | contig 14411 bp, 18 predicted proteins | sample 1518721 | NCBI WGS metagenome assembly OBLT01 (sample SAMEA3539307, study PRJEB22396) | soil metagenome | biome: tundra; feature: field; material: soil | place: USA | collected 2010-05 | depth 0.15 m | reverse complement strand
CCATTCAATGGATTTTGAGTCTTAACCGATTGTGTCAAAAATGGGGGCAAGTCCAAAGAGATTTTAACCTCAACAAACAGAGTGAAGTGCGTGGGTCTGTGATCTTACGCCGGGTTTCCTAAGCATCCCCTTCGGATTTGCTAAACACTACCCAACTCGTTAAGTACTGAGGGAGGTTTTCACGATGATTACTTGGACTGCAGCGGAAAAGGCCATTGAATACGACAAAGAAGCGATGCGAATCGCGAAGCTTCAGCTTGGCGGTAACGCTGAGATTCGCAGTCTCTTGAAACGCGCTCAGGAAATCAAGACAGAACTGCTCCAAATACATTCAGTCTGGGTCTTCCAAGGCCATACAAAAGCCTCCATAATTCGCGGGAGCATAGCCGATCTCCGATTGCGTCTATGTCCGGCTATCCGTGTCCCTTCATCAGATTGGGCCTTGATGTAGGAGCGCACAATGGAGATTGGGCCTTGATGTAGGAACGCACAATGGCGACGGCAGTCCAGCCCTGCGACCTCTTTTCCGGCCCTCATCCTCCCTGTAAGACAAAGACCGACAAATCTTTCAGCCTGCGTCCTACGAAAGAATCAGACTGGGGCTGATGGGCTTGATCGGCGTCGGGATTTAGTCTCTAATCCGATGCACACGCCTAAGTGCATGCGCGAAAATCCAAACCATTGTGAAGGATGGTCAATGAATAATATTCGACAACTCAACCCACCCGCGGAGCCGGACCGGGAGCTTGTAGAACGCGCCATTGTTAGAGTGTTAGAGATCGCCCAGCACCACGGCATCACCTCTGCTGATTTTATCCAAATGATGGACTCTGGCATACGAATATCAGATTTCTTGAACGCGATGAACGTGTTTACAAATGCCGGTTCTACTATCGAGTGCGATTTTTCCTTGGGCAATCCTCAGCTTCTTGACTGAAACATCTTTGCCGATCTCACAGATGTTGTGGCTCCCCAGGGAAATTGCGATTTGCAAAATGGAACCGGCTGCGGGCCACGAGAAGGCAGCTAACCTCGTCTTCTCGTATATGACTAAAGCTCTTTTTAAGCGACGGATCGCCAACCACGAGTGCCCCAGCGGACTCAGGAAAGAGAGAAAAAGAGTGACCAGATTCAAAAGCTCATCACAGACCACCCATTATTTCGCGGTTCTGGCCGGTTTTCCTGAGCATCGACCTCAGGATTTCCTACACTACTCAACTCGTTAAGTATTGAGGGAGGTTTTCACGATGTTTATTTGGACACCGGCGAAAGAGGCCATTGAATACGACAACGAAGCGCTAGGAATCGCGAAGCTTCAGCTCGGCTGTAGCGCTGAGATTCACAGTCTCTTGAAACGCGCTCAGGAAATCAAAACAGAACTTCGCCAAATACGTTCAGTCTGGGCGTCCTAGTATTTCCAATACCATTCAAAAGCCTGCATAGTTCGCGGGAGGATAGCCAGATTGGGCCTTCATGTAGGCTGCGCAAAATGGCGCCGTCCAGATCTGCAACCTCTTTTCCGGCCTTCAGCCTCTCTGTAAGACAAACACCGACAAATCTTTTAGCCTGCGTCCTACGAAAGAATCAGCCAAGGACTGATGGGCATGAGCGGCATCGGGATTTATTCTCTAATCTAACGAAGAGGTCTTATCAATTCATTCTGAGCAAGAGTGAACATCAGGAGGAGCCATTGATAGCATCTGTCATGTCGGCCAAAAAAGCGTACGCTTTCGACCCCAGGGAATTCCTTGCCACCATCGGTAAGGGACGGAGAATTGTCGCGATTGCAAAGCAACAAACAATCTACGCTCAAGGCGCAGCCTGTGATGCGGTGTTTTATATCCAGACCGGCAAGGTAAGACTCACTGTCGTATCCAAGGTTGGCAAGGAAGCAACCCTGGGCATATTGAGCGAGGGAGAGTTTTTCGGCGAAGGTGGCCTGGCCGGACAGCCTTTACGCATGGGGTCTGCAACCGCAATGACGGACTGCGAACTCCTGCGCATTGACAAGAAGACAATGGTGCTTGCGCTGCGCCAAGAGCATGCGTTGTCCGACATGTTTACGACATATTTGTTAGGGCGGAACATCCGATTCGAAGAGGATTTGGTTGACCAACTCTTCAATTCCAGCGAAAAGAGACTAGCTCGGATTCTGCTGTTGCTTGCTCGCTTCGGCAAGGCAGGCGTGCCCGAGACTGTAATCCCCAAGATCAGTCAGGAGACCCTCGCCGGGATGGTGGGCACAACCCGATCTCGGGTCAGTTTTTTCATGAATAAGTTTAGAACCTCGGGCTTCGTTAACTATAACGGCGGGAGCGGGCTGCAAGTTCATAGTTCACTTCTAAATGTTGTTCTCCACGACTAGCTTCCGCGGCGCACTCCCAAAGCGCAGCTCGAGAAGCCACCCGGTCCCAACGAATGGGATGGTGACCAGATGCTTCAGGGACCTCCCAAAGCGGTCGCTCTTCCAGACTAGGATTGCGTCAAACCGTCGGCGGCAAGCGTCTGGCATCAGCCGATTGAGCGCCTGTCCCAATCACAGTCGCACCCAGCCGCCAAATCTCACCCAATGTAACCTCATTCCGCAGTTTCGGGACACCGTTCGGGACACTGGGTTTTGCTCGGAGGAACCTTCCATCGCATCTGAATAGTAGGAGGCAGAAGTTTAATTTAATCAAGAACGCTGTAAGGTGAACGCTTCACGCGAGCGCGCAAGTGCCGATATTTCGGCAACGCGGACGGCAGTTCGGCTCCGAAGGAAGACAAAGCGATCGTACCATCTCAACCTCTCAACCGGGGATAGACCCGCTCACTGCAATTGATCTCCTGAGCACGCTTTCAACACTTTGGATTAGGGCGTCCGCATTCTGCTCCAAGTCTAGCGCTGATTTCTCAATATAGGCTGCCGCGCCAGCGTTCTTCAGCTTTGCTTCATTCTTTTGAGACAGCCCTGACAGCACGATAACGGGAATTTGCGCGGTTGATGCGTCTAGCTTCAATGCCTTCAGCACGCCGGTGCCGTCTAGTCCTGGAAGCATCATGTCCAAGAGAATGAGCGCCGGCGGGCTGGTTAGGGCTGCATGCAAGCCGTCTCGGCCGTCCGCGACACCAGTCACCGAGTGTCCTGCCCTAGTCAGTATCCTCTCGATTGCAATACGTAAGAAGCGGCTATCTTCGATCAGGAGAATCTTCATCCCAGGATCTCCCGTTGAGTTTGATTTGACAGGCCTACGTTTGTCTTCCGGCAAGTACTTTGCCTATTCGAACCTATTGCAGCGGAGTTGCGCAGCAATTCAATGAGGGAGAAACCACTTTGGTTTTGCATTTAGATTGTTCTCGTCTCCGTTTTGACTGTTTTCGTGGATGACCAACGCTTGTACTATCGCGCTCTCAGGGGCCAGAACCGGGCCAGTCACTTTTCAAGTACATGTGCACGGCCGATCCGCAGCGCACCCTCGGCTAGGGGGACGATCCTGCCCACGGCTCGTACCCTCCCCCCAGGTGCTTCGCCGATTCCAGAATCGTTACAGCAACGGGGAGATCGTTTCCGCACAAGCGCCGGGAGCGATCGGACCGGGGTTTTTGAAGCGCACCACCGCGTCTGGAATGGAGCAGAAGGCTTTGACACCGGTCGTGTTGAGCGTCTGCGCACTGGCCGTCGCGTTGTACGTGGTGGCGGTGCCCGTTGCGGCATAATTGTAGCCACTCTTAACGCCTGCAGCCAGCACGCCGTCAATCAAGCAAGCCGTGGCTGGCACCGCGCCTGGGCATGGCACTACGGGGCCGCCCAGACCAAGGTTCACCAACGCAGCAGCGTAGGTTTGGTAGTTGGACCAGTAAGTAACTTCGGCGGTGTTGATGGTGCGAATGCCGCTGGCCGCGGACGATTCGTTGGCCGCAATACGTGCATGCAGCAGGTTCGGGATCGCAATCGCGGCAATGATCAGGATGATTGCCACCACAATCAGCAGTTCAATGAGGGAGAAACCATTTTGGTTTTGCCTTTTCGATGTTTTTCCGGGCCGGCCTGGTCCAAGAACGATACTCGAGGATGACGATCCAGGCACCGTTCCCGTCATTTCTCGCGGATTGCCGACTGTCAAGTTTAGTTCTCCCTTCTATTCTTCCACTGGATCGGTGGCCGGGTCATGTCGCCTGAAGATCCAGGAACGCCAGTACCTTCGTCATACAGCGCAACTCTTGCTTCGCCGAGCGGCATCTCCGCGTCTTCCAATTTGGCCAACTCCGTTGCCAGCCAGCTTTCAAGCAAGCTGAGATCTTCCTCGGGAACAAAAGAAAAACGAACGCCCGCTCGCCCGGTTGCGTTGCCATTTACGACCTTGCCGTTTATGCGCACTACACTCTTGGTTCCGGGGAGCGAGAACATCAGTGAAACCTCGCGATCGATCTGCAGTGGCCGTTCGCACTGTAGCGCCAACCCACCTACGCTGAGATCGCTGACTCGGGCTTCAAGAATCCCGAGTTGTGAGACTCTCGCGGTCACTGGGATGTCGACCGAGACTCTCGCAGCCCGTCGACGTTCTTGAAGCATGGTTCCGTATGCCGCCCGCATGCACCGGCTTGCGTGGTCGAGGTCCACGGGCTTGTAAATCATGAAATTAGCCCCAACCAGAAGAGCGTGCGTTTCCGAGCCCGCGTCGACCATGGCGACGATTGTCGAGTTGCTATTGGGGGAGGACTTGCGGGCACTACGCACGATGCGGGTTGGATCGTTTGCAATGTTCCAATCCACAATCACCGCGTCAAGTCTTCGGTGAGTCACTGCCTCAAGAGCTGATCCAATCTCGGTGCAAACCTCAGCTTTGATGGCAAATCTGTCCAGAATCTGATTCATGACACGGAGAACCCCTGCGTCACTGCTGAACAGCAGACCATCGAGTTGAACTTGCTCTTTCATAAAACCGCCTTGGATCCGTATTGCATGTCGTTTTCTCACTGCTTACTAAGCGTGAGGACCTGAATATCGCCAGCACAAAGGCCGGAGTCTGCCTGGTATGATCCCCTCATGTTGTGAGGAATCTGACTGTCGACTAGCAGCACATCATTGTAGGAAAATGATCCGGTAGAATCATCTGTTTCCACTGTATTCGCGTTCAACACAATGTAAGGACCGGCAACGAAAGCGCTAAGGATAGTGCCGCTCACCGAGCAACTGGAGCCCGTATAGACGAGACTACCAGTCAGCGCGAATGTCCCATCCGCAGAGGCAATCGCATCCTGGCTCAATGCTACGGAAAGAGTAACACTCGAGCCCCCCGAGCCAGTTATAGGTCCGTTCCATGTGCCGCTGATAGAGGGAACCAAATTGGCGGTCGCGGTTCCATTGTCCCCATCCGCGCAGCCCCCGATTATCGTGTAAGTCCCACTCGTCAATGCAGAGTCAGTTCTCGCTGTCGCTGCCACCGAGAATACTTGACCATTGACATCGGCCGACACGAGCGTTACGTTTGTACCGCCCACGGTCCCCGTGAAAGATATGGGCTGCGAAACATCGAAACACTGTGAACCGACGACGTACATCGTGCCCGAGAGGTCGCTCCCGCTCTGGGTCAGGTTGCCACCAACATAAACTGTCCCGATAGCTGAATTCGAGGAGATTGCCGTCACCGACCAATTGCCCGTCGTTAGCACTATAGGGGAAGAATCACTAATAGCTGGACAACCCGTGAGTGCTAATGTCAGGGCACATAGCAGCAGAAGCAACCAAAACCGAGTGTGTGGTGCGGGCATCATTGTCCTTCTGGCACGTACGTTTTATCCGCTATAACTTAGCTATGCCGGACCATCTTTATCGGCACTTATGCCGGGAGGATTAGTGTGGCGGCAGTTACCTTAGTGCCCGCGCACGCCGACTGGGCACTGCAGCTAGGTAGACTTATGGCGGCCAAGAAGCGAGGATGCGCAAGCGCAGACTGATGAGGCGAAACTCAAGTTGTCGCCCACGCAGTGCCAGATCCACTCCAGCGCCGCTTCTTGTGGACCACCATTCCCACCCCCAAGGATGATAGTCCCAGCTACTAATGTCTGGGTTTCATACATATTTCTAACAATTGTTCAGTAACCATGCGACCCCTCGTCATGGTTTCAAGGGATAAGACCCTATTTTTGATAGAGATCAATCGGTCGCGCCATTAAGGCGCACGAATTGCCGTAGTACTTTCCGCAGGAACCAGAAAAAAACAACAGCGACGAGTTCCTGTTGTGTCTTTTTAGTGCGAGAGGTGACCCATCCTTCCGGATTTCATTGGTGTTGAGGGGGCGGCGGCGACAGTGGCGACAGTGGCGACGGGAAGATGACGCCGCCAGGAGTTCCATGTCCCCGAGCCTCACTAAACGTTGAACAACGCGATGAGCTTGTTATGAGTCAGTTGGCGGAGGTTCATTTCATTGCTCGACAAATCCATGAACGCCTCCCCGGGGGTGTATCCCTTGAAGATCTTGTCCACTCTGGCGTCCTAGGGCTCCTGGAGGCAACACAGAGGTACGATTCGACAAAGAACGTCCAATTCAAGACTTTCGCACAGTTCCGTATTCGGGGTGCAATCCTCGACAGTCTGCGAGAGCTCGACCGCGCATCGCGGCGGCTGCGCACCAAAAGCCGAAATCTAAATGCAGCTTCTGAACAACTGTCGCTGAGGTTGGGTCGCCAAGCAACGGAAGAGGAAATCGCGCACGAGGTGGGATTGGATCTGGCAGCTCTACGGAAGCTCGCTGGCACTCTTCGCAGCCTGGAACCGGCGGACCGGCAAGTCGTGTCAGGGAAAGATCGCACGGAAACGCGCGATCGGATCGAGTCCGCACCTGCTAATTCTGAAGAAAGCCCGCTTGCACAGTGCCTGCGCTCGGAAATGAGGCAACATCTGGCACAAGCGATGTCCAGGCTCTCCCAAAGAGACAAACAGATCCTTTCCTTGTATTACTTTGAACAACTGACGATGCGGGAGATTGCGTCCATCTTGAAGTTGAAAAATTCAAGAATTTCACAGATTCATTCCGCTGCCCTTGCAAAGCTGCGCGCGCACCTTGAGGCGAAGGAACTCAGCGCGGATTCCCAAACAGCGGCTGTATCGGTGCCGGGATCGAAGTAGATCGTGAGCTGAGCAAGAATACTGTCGGTTGGTGAGGTCCGGCACCGAACGGTTACAAGCAGCGAGCCCCGATCAGGCCCTAACAAGAGTCGGCGCATCATCCCCTCCCGACTAATCAGAAGTTCAGCCGCAGCCTGTCAGAAACGCTACGCTACCCGAAAGCTCGTACCACCGACTTGACAGTACCAAAGTGCTTTATCGGCGCCATTTGTTCTTACTTCTAGGCGCTGTGTGCCGATAAGGACTGGACGGACCGCTCGACCACTTGCGCGTTCGCATGGAACTACAAAGCAGGCTGAAGGCGAGGGGACAAATGAAAACTTACCTTTCTTCGATTGCGTCACTTTTGTTCATTGTGCTCGGTTGCGTCCAGGCGCTTATGGGCGCAACAGTGCCAGACTTTACGGTCGCAGCAAACCCGGTGGCTGTGCAATTAAACGTGGGTAAAACAGCTACAAGCGAGATTTCATTATCGTCAGACAATGAGTTCTACGGTTCGGTGGAACTCGCGTGCCAGAACCTGCCGCCAGCCTTGTTCTGTAACTTCACACCACCGGCCTTACAGTTGGAAGGAGCGACAGTGGTCTCTTCACAACTGACGCTCTCCGCTACCCAGTCGAATGCAGCTATGCTCGACTCAGGACAAAAGTTCATGGTTCTGGCAATGATTCCGATCCTAGGAGGGATGTTCTTTTGGCGCAGCCCCCGAGCCATAAGTAAAGCAGCACTACTCGTAATTCTGCCGAGCTTGATGCTGTTTAGCGGCTGCCAGGGCTTATCGCCGGCCCCCCCCAAGACTTACACGATTGCTGTTGCAGCGACAGCGTCGGGTGGCACCTCTCATTCGGTTCAGATGCAGGTTACCGTGCAGCAGTAAGAAACAATGTCCGAAGGTGGCGGCTCTTGTGTCAGTGCTAACTAGAATGGCGAGCGGACAACATACATTACGTGTCCGCCACTCCCCGGCGGTCAAGTTGCCAGATTGTATGCTTGGACCTTCCTGTGCCAGACACCGGTCCAGCACTGACGGCCCTTCTTTCGTAACTCTTCCAATGCTCCTCCGCGGGCTAAAAGCCGTAGAGGTTGCAGGAGAATAGTCGGACTGTATGAGTCAGCAATCTTTTCAACAAGTCGGCCGGAACAGTCCCGAGGCGATTCCGGCTGAGATGCGTCGGATCGAAGGTCGTGAATGGTGGTTGTGGGGGTTCGCCGTTGCGGTAACACTGGCGTTAACCTTGGGGATCATCTCGTTCACTTTTCCCTGGTTTGATCGGGAGACCAACGCTTCTTACTGGTTTGATCTCAGGGAGTGGGTGCGTGGGCTGGCAGCTCTCGTATTGCTTTTCGACTTTTACGCGGTCTATCAGAACCTGCAACTCCACCGCATTCGTCGCCAGTTGGCTGAGCGCGATCAGCTTTTTCAGCTGATTAGCGAAAATGCTGCCGATATGATCGCGCTTGTCGACAACGATGGCCGCCGGCTGTACAACAGCCCCGCCTATCAAAGGGTCCTGGGGTATTCTCAAGAGGAGCTGCAAGCGACTTCGTCGATCGAACAAATTCATCCGGACGATCGCCAGCGAGTATTGAAAGCAGCAGAAAAAGCCCGCCTGAGCGGCCAGGGAGAGCGGGTGGAATACCGGATACGCCACAAAGACGGTTCTTGGCGCACCCTGGAGTCGACCGCATGCGCGATCCGAAACGCAAAAGGCGAGACCGACAAACTGGTAATCGTGAACCGTGACATCACCGAGCGGAAGCGAGCCGAGGAGTTGCTGGTACACAATGCGTTTCACGACGGACTCACCAACCTACCCAACCGTGCTCTGTTTCTGGACCGGTTGCAACACGCACTAACCCTCTCCAAGAGACACTCGAACTACAAATTCGCAGTATTGCTCATTGACGTAGATGAATTCAAAGTCATCAATGACAGCCTGGGGCACAGGGCCGGGGATGAGCTGTTGATTCAAATCGGGCAAAGACTCAAGGACTCTGTGCGGCGAGCCGACATGGTCTCCCGTCCGCGCATGAACGACGTGCCTGGCAGACTTACCAATGATGATACGTTGGCCAGACTTGGTGGTGATGAATTCGCGATCCTCTTGGATGATATCCGAGATCCAATTGAAGCGGTGCGGGTTGCAGAACGGGTGCAAGTGGAACTGGGCATTCCCTTCGTAGTCAACCAACAGGAAATAGTAATTTCGGCGAGCATCGGGATCGCCTCCAGCACGAGCCCTCACACTCAGGCGGAGGATCTGGTGCGTGACGCGGATATTGCCATGTACCGTGCCAAAAGGGCGGGAAAGGCCCGCTGTGAGGTGTCGGACACGGCCATGCATGCAAATGCCGTCAAGCGTTTGAGGCTGGAGACGGACCTGCGCAAGGCCCTCGACCAGGGGGAGTTCCGCGTTTACTACCAACCCATTCTGTCGTTGCAGACCGGCAAGATCACGGGCTTCGAGGCCCTGACGCGCTGGCAACGTCCGGAGGGCATCCTTTCACCGATTGAGTTCATCGCGGTTGCGGAAGAAATTGGGCTCATCATCCCCATGAATCGGCAACTGTTGCGCGAAGCCTGCCAACACCTGTGTTCATGGCAGTCTGAATTTCCTGCAAGCCCGCCTCTTACCATGAGCGTGAACATCACGCCCAGGGAGTTCGCCCAGCCCGATTTAGCCAGCGAGATCGGTAAAACCCTGGAGCAGGTCGGTCTTGATCCGGGCTGTTTGCAACTCGAAATCGTAGAAACGATCGCCATGGGGGATGCGGAAAAATCTGGTCTCGTGCTCGCGCAATTGAAGGCACTCGGCGTTCGCCTGAGCATCGATGATTTCGGCACCGGGTATTCGTCACTCAGCCGCTTGCGCCGGATTCCAGTGGACACCTTGAAAATCGATCGGGCCTTCATTTCGCACATGGACCGTGACCTGGAGAGCCGCGAGATCGTGCGAATCATCATTATGCTTGCCCACAATCTCGGTTTGAAAGTCGTCGCCGAAGGGACGGAGACGCAGGAGCATATCAACCTGCTCAAGCAGCTCAATTGCGAGATGGCACAGGGATATTTTTTCTCCCGACCCGGTGACGACCAGGCTATGTTGGCACTATTAGGAAGCGACCACCGCGCTCGTGCCGCTTCGGCCGGTCGTTAAGACAGGCGGTCATCTGCTCCAGCGCTGAATGGCTGTAATCCAGTTCGAATCGATGGCATAAACAAACGATCGTAGCCGTGGCGGTCACCACAAAGCATGATGAGGGATACGGTAAAGCGCAGACTGCTCTCTCCGGTTCCCTCTGAGCTCGGAACTTGGCAATAGTGGGGTAGGACGAGCCGGTTAAACAGGTTGGGCCGGTTGCCCTAAGAACAACCCAGTGTGGCCTCAGTGCCTGCTGCTGCAAACGCGAGAACTGACAACGGTTCTTTTACGACTACCGCCTGCAACGAGCAGATCGAATCGGGGAAGAGTTCTCACGTTGTGATGTATCCAGTCAACGAAGGTAAGATTGAACAGCACTTTCTGGCGAAGCCGGCTCTGAGGCGCGGAGATATTCGTCAAGCCGGAGCCTGTCTTCCCTCGGGAGGTCGGTAAACTGGATACCCATGCCGACACCTGGATGACACGTCTGCACGGAGCCGAGCCCTTTAACGTTTTCATCGGCCACCCGCATGGTGAAGTGGATCTGGGAACCCACGGCTAGGGGGTAGATCGTCCCGACATAGCATCCGCCGAGGCTCACATCGGTGGTGGCGCCTCTCAAATGGAAACTGTTACCCACCTCTTTGATTTCGATTTCAAGACCCACGAAAAAACTTGAGTATTCTCTGCGCTCCACAAGGAACCTCCGTAAGCAGGAAACTACAGGTACAAAAGAAGCGCTACCTCGATCACGATTTCGGTTAATTATCCTTGACGAAACACGCACCTATCATCACTCCCGGGCGTTTAGGCCACTCCTATCGGTTTGACATCGAGCTGCGTTTCCTCGACGTGCTCCACACGATTCCGGCCATTTTGCTTCGCCGCATATAGGCCCCGGTCGGCTTGGTTTAACAGCGAGCAAATGTCGCTTGCGGGATGATCGGTTGAAACTGCCACTCCCATGCTTACCGTGATGTTCCTCGACGCCCGGGAGGAAACTATCGGTTGGCTGCCAACCCATGCACGCAGGTCGTCCGCCTTGATTAAGGCTGTCATCAAATCGCAGTCGGCTATGATCATCAGGAATTCCTCACCGCCGTATCGACCCACGCCATCGTATACGCGCAGTTTCGAACGAAGCCTGCTTGCGATTTCCTTCAGGGCCTCGTCTCCGTAAAGATGCCCCAGTGTGTCGTTCACTTGTTTGAAGTGGTCAACATCGGCCAAGATGACGCTGAGCGGTTTCCCGGTACGCTTGGCCCGCTCTGATTCGCGACTGAGGAAGTCGAGGGCTTCCCCGCGATTCAACAGGCCGGTCAAGGAGTCGTGCGTGGCGGCGTAGCGCATAGACTCCCTGGCAGACACCAGCTCTTCATGCAGACTGATAATGCGCTTGCCCACCAGAAGACGGGCCTTCAATTCCAGTTGATCGAAAGGCTTAACCAGGTAGTCATCCGCTCCCGCCTGCATCGCCTCCAGCATGTCTTTCTTGCTGTCTTTTCCGGTCAAGAGGATGACGTAGGAATACGATTTGCCCGCACCTGCCAGCCGGATCCTCCGGCACAGTTCGACCCCGTCGATGTCTGGCAACACCCAATCCAGCAAAACCAGCCTGGGACAATCCGGGCGCTGCAGAAGCGTCCAGGCCTCAGAACCATCTTTCGCGATTGTGAAAGGGAAGCCCCATTCTTGTAGATAAGATGCCAAGAGGTGCCGATAAACAGGCGAGTCCTCCACAACAAGGATTTGCATGGACAAAAGTCTCCACAATCTATTTCGGTACATCTTTGATTGTTTGGGCCTTATCGTCGATCGGAACCATTACGCCAGTAATGGGTTCCACTTCGAACTGGTCGGGCGCCCCAACCGAACCTCCCGGACGGGACAGGCTCCCGGACACGCCCGTTTCAGTGGGGGCTCACACGACACGCGAGTCGCCCGTTTAGGGCGAGAGAACCCTGGGGCGAGCCATGAGGGCGATGCTTTGCAGTGCCGCATCCCATTTGTCGCGGTTTCCGCTTGGTCCAGATCATCGACAAATGTCCAGTATTCAGACTGGCAGCCGCCCAGGAACGAGGGTTGTTAGTTTGAAACCGCGCCTAAGCCATTCGCCGCCCACCACATAGGCTTGTTTTGTGCGAGAAGGTCTTTTGGAACGAGTCCTGCAATGAAAGTTGGAAAGGCTTGAGGGAACATTGCCCTCCTGCGAACATCCACGACGGCCAATGGGAGAGCACTGAAGCTACTTAATGTCTTTGCGCAACTGATGGGTACGGCAGTCAATCTCGACGTGCCTCGCGGCTCTCGCCTGCGCGAGTTCGCGAACCTCCGCCAAGCCTGGTTCGTTGGCCTTCTGTTCGCCGCCCTCATGACCGCCCAGGCGCTGGGCTTCCTCCTGCTTGGAACCGGCCGGTCGGGACTCGGCCTTGCCGAGTCCATCCTCGTTCTTGATGGTCTTCTCGCCCTCGCTTGCGCCTGGATTGCATTCCGTCGCGCCCAAGGTATTACTGCCCTGTTCTGGCTTCTGTTCGCCGCCGCCCTGGTGGTTTTGCTGGTTCCCACCGCCTTCCAGGCCTATGACACGCTGTTCGACCAAAACACCTTGTCGGACTCGACCTGGCGCCTGCTCTACTGCCTCTATGGCGCCCCGATCCTGATGATGCTCTTCCTTCCCGAGACGTATCGGCGCGCCCGGGTCAAGTCCGAGATTTTCCTGGATCTCTTCCAGGTCGCAATCGTCGTTTGCCTTATCTACTCCACCTTCTTCTTTCTCCCGGTGCAGCAAATGTTGCCGGCCGACGCGCTCATACGCAATGTCAGCATCAGCAACGCGCAAAGCTTGCTCCTCCTGATCGCAGTCTTGGTACGCCTGCAATTCGCCCGAGTCCCGAGTACTCGAAGCCTGTTGCTCCGCTTAGCCCTCTTCCTGCTGGTCTGTGCGATCGCAACCTTTATCGGTGACTGGATCGACCTGCGCCACTATTTGACCGCCGCCGCTTGGTTCAACCTGGGCTGGGCCATTCCCAATGTTGCCGCTGGCCTCATCGCCCTCACCTGGGACCCTTCCCCGGAGCCCGAATCCACTATGGGCCCCGCGAATTTCCTCAGCTTCCTCGGCACCAACCTGGCCCTGGTCGCAGTGCTCTCCTGCATCAATTTGCTGATGGACCGCTGGAAACAGGCGTACGGAGAAACTCTCACCAACGTGGCGATCGCTGCCTCGCTTCTTGCCTTCACCTTCCGTCTGGCTCTCACCCAGTTCCACCAGCATCAGGAAATCGCCCGCCGCAAGGCCGCGCAAGAACAGCTGACTGCCTCACACGAGAGAGTCGGTCGCCTGCTCGACGATGCCCGTCGCCAAACTGCAGAAATCACCCAGATCAGCGAACTCGCGAGCCTCCTCCAAGCCTGCACCTCTCGGGAAGAGGTCTTTCGCCTCATCCCGGAGCGCTTGCGCCGCCTGTTTTCAGGCGCCTCCGGTTGCATCTCACTGATCAGCGCCTCCAGAAACCGCCTCGACTCCGTCGCCGAATGGGGGGTCTGTCCAACCAACCAGATCTTTTCGCCCGAAGAGTGTTGGGCCCTCCGCCGCGGACACACCCACGTTCATCCCAGTGGACGCTCCGACCCGCGTTGCTCTCACCTGCTCGGGGAAGGTCCGTCGGTCTGTATTCCTCTCATCGCCAACGGTGAAGCCATCGGAACGCTGTCCATCCAGAACGACGATCCTCTATCCCCCATTCCCGACCATCCCCATGACTCCGACTCCGACACCTTTGTTCGCCGCCGCCAGATTGCCGCCACCGTCGCCGAACACGTCGCGGTCGCGGTTGCCAACCTCAACCTCCGCGAAGCTCTCCGCGTGCAGGCCGTCCGCGACCCGCTCACCGGCCTTTACAACCGCCGCTATATGGAGGAGTTCCTCGACCACGCGCTCCACTCCGCTCGCCGGAAACACCGTCCCCTGGCCGTCATGATGCTCGACCTCGACCGCTTCAAACGCTACAACGACGCCTTCGGACACGCCGCCGGCGACCGGGCCTTGGCCACAGTCGGCGAGGCTCTTCTGCGCTGCGTACGCGCCGAAGACATGGCCTGCCGCTACGGTGGCGAAGAGTTCGCCCTCATCCTTCCCGAGTGCTCGCTCCGCGAGGCG
>OBLT010001601.1_pt1 | contig 14419 bp, 11 predicted proteins | sample 1518721 | NCBI WGS metagenome assembly OBLT01 (sample SAMEA3539307, study PRJEB22396) | soil metagenome | biome: tundra; feature: field; material: soil | place: USA | collected 2010-05 | depth 0.15 m | reverse complement strand
ACACGGGCAGTTCCTGGACACGGGCAATCAGATGTCTGATATATCAGATTTTATCGGTGATGGTCAACGGTCACCCGTGCTCACCAGGGCAGTTGCGATGTCCCGGATGGCTCCGGCCCGGCACTGTCGGCGCGGTACGGAGCCGGGCACTGTCGGCGGCAGCACTGTCCGCCGCGGCACTGTCCGTCGCGGCACGGTCGGGGGCGGCACCGTCGGCCGCGGCACGGAGCCGGGCAAACTCGCCCGCGAGGGATTCCGCGCTCCAGTGCGCGTTCAGCCCGCTGGGGTTGGGCAGCACCCATACGCGGGTGCGGCCGAGGGTCTGGTCCTGCGGTCCCACACTGGCGCCGGGGCGGCCGAACGCCGTCCGGTAGGCGGTGACGCCGACGATCGCCAGCCAGCGGGGACTCAGCCGTCCGACCTTGGCGGCTAGCTCGCGGCCGCCTTCGCGCAGCTCGTCCGGCCTTAGCTGGTCCGCGCGGGCGGTGGCGCGGGCGACGATGTTGGTGATGCCGAGCCCGATGTCCAGCAGTTGCTCCTGCTCGTCGGGGCAGAGCAGCCGCGGCGTGAATCCGGACCGGTGCAGCGCCGGCCAGAAGCGGTTCCCGGGACGGGCGAAGTGGTGCCCGGTGGCGGCGGAGTACAGGCCAGGATTGATGCCCGAGAACAAGACCCGCAGACCGGGCGCGGCGACATCGGCGAGTGTCTTGTCCCTGGCCGCCGCGAGGTCAGCCGGTGTCGGCCGGGGCGGCCGTGAGCCGGTCGCCTTCACGAATCCTCAGCCACACCGCCACCCAATCACGAACACCGCGGTCGCTGCAGGTGGCCCCGAATCACAGCCCGAACCCCAACGGCTCCCCGGGCGGCCGGAACTGCGGCCGGAGCGGGGGCCGGTTGAAGGCACGTAATAAGCCGCCCGGGCGGGGAAGCTCGGAAACCAGGCCGCGGCCGAGCCGCAGCAGCGCCTCCGCCTGGTCGGCTCCCACGGGCCTGGCGAGCAGGTAGCCCTGCCCGAACTGGCAGCCCATCGAGATCAGCAGATCCCGTTGCACCTCGTTCTCGATTCCCTCAGCCATGACCGTCAGCCTGAGCGTCTTGGCGATACGGATGATGACCTCGGCGAGCGCCAGCCGCTGCTCGGAAATCGCGATGCCTTCCACGAAGGACTTGTCTATCTTGAGCACATCGATCGGCAGTTCCCGCAGATAGCTCAGCGACGAATACCCGGTGCCGAAGTCATCGATGGCGAGCCGGACTCCGATTCGCTTTAGTTCCTCCAGGTCGGCACGGATCCGGTCGTCACGCCGCAGCAGGACGCTCTCGGTAAGCTCCAGCAGCAGTGCCGACGGCGCCAGGCCGGACGTCGCGAGAACCTGCCGCACCGTGTCGACGAAACCGGGGTCCCTGAACTGGCGGGCGGATACGTTCACGCTGATATAGAGCGGCTTCTCGCGGGGTACCCGGCGCTGCCACCTGACCGTATCGGCGGCGGCCTGCCCGAGCACCCAGGAGCCGAGCGGCACGATGTGACCGGTCTCCTCGGCCAGGGTGATGAACTGATCCGGCTGGATCATTCCCCACCGCGGGTGCGGCCATCGCACCAGCGCTTCGAACCCGACGATCTCCCCGCTGGCGAGTTCCACGATGGGCTGGAAAACCAGCGTGAAGGCCGTGTTGATAACCGCGTCGGCGATCGCCGACTGCAGTTCGCGCCGTTTGACCACGCCAGCGCTGAGGACCGCCTGGTACCGGCGCCATTGCCGCTTGCCCGCCGCCTTGGCCGCGTACAAGGCCAGGTCCGCGTGGCTGAGCAGCCCGCCCGCGTCGGTGCTGTCTTCCGTCGTGGCGACACCGACCGTGGCTGTGGTGATCACTGAGCCACCGGTAAGGGTGAACGGCTCGCCGAACGCCCGGACAATGTGCTCGGCGAACGCTTCCGCGACGGCACCGCTGGCCGCGTCCTCGACCAGCAGCGCGAACTCGTCGCCTCCCAGTCGCGCCACCGTGTCGGATTCCCTTACCACCGCGGAAAGCCGGAGCCCGGCGGCTATCAGGAGTTCGTCGCCGACACTGTGGCCCATCGTGTCGTTCACGACCTTGAAATCGTCCAGGTCGACGAAAATCACGCCCACGGTCGTGCCGTTCCGCCGGGCCCGGGCCAGCGCGTGGGCGGCCCGGTCGTGGAAGAGCAGCCGGTTCGGAAGTCCCGTCAGCGAGTCGTGGAAGGCACGGTGCTTCAGCTCACGCTCCAGCTTGCGCTGGCCGGTCACGTCCCGCAGCGTGAGCACCAGGCCGCCGACGGTGTGGTCGTGCCGCAGATCGCTATACCTGGCCTCGAGCTCAACGGCTGTCCCGTCGCGTCGGGTGATCCGCCAGTCTTCTGAACTCTGCGCCTCGTGGTCGCGCATCCGCTTGAAGGCGGCAATGACGTCGTCGCTTTCCTCCCGCCGGACAAGGTCCCAGAGGTGCGCTCCTTCCACGCTGACGTCGCCGAACATGATCTTGGCGGAAGGGGTCGCGTACCGGATGTTCCCGTTATCGTCGATGATCAAGATGATGTCGGAGGCGTCGTGCACCAGCGTCCGGAAGTATTCCTCGCTGTTACGGCGGTTCACCTGGAGGTTCAGCAGTACCCGTTCAACCGCCAGGGCAGCCTGGCCGGCCAGGATTTCGAGGGTCCCGGACAGCGCCGCCAGGCTTCTCTCGTCGCCGAACACGGCCAGCACCCCGATCAGCGGATCGCCGGACGGCCGGTCCTTGAGCGCGAGCGGGCAGAGCAGCACGCTGTCAGTCACAGCCAGGTCCTCGGCCACCCGCTCGCCCAGCTGGGCGGCCCGCACCAGCTGCGGATTCGGTCCCGCGAGCAGGGACAGCCCGGTCTCGGCCATGGTGTCGAGCCGGCCCATCTCGCTGGTCGAGGCGTCCGGCGAGGCGCCGACGACACGGAGCACGCCGCCGTCCCGCACGGCGAGCATCGCCTCCTGCTGCGGGTGCGGGGCGGTCAGGGTCGCCACCGACCTCCGGACTGCGCTCGCGGCCTCCTCAATGGTGACGGCCGCCGCGAAGGACGCGCCAGCCGCCCGCAACACCCGCTCGCGGCCCAGGACCCGCCGCTGCGAGGCGGCCGAATCCGCAAGGCGCGAGAGCACGAGCACATAGAGGATCGCGGAGAATACAGCGATCACCGAGGCATCCGGCGGGCCGTCCTCAAGGCCCTCGGCGAAGAGCACCACGGGAGCGATCAGCGCAGCGAGCATGAGCAGTGACAACCGCAGCCGGGTGCTTTCGACCTGCTGCGCAGGCACGGGCTCAGTCAACCGGACCATCGTGGGGTGCAGGGCCGCAGCTCCCCAGGCCGCGTAGGAGAGCGCCCAGCCAAGATCGGCCGGCGTTCCGTTGTGGAACGGTGGATGGTAAAGCTCGATCAGGCCGTAAGAGACGTCGGACGCGAGCAGGCCGACGGTGCCGAAAGCCATTAGCCGCACAGACCAGGTGCGCCCGGCGCCGGGCGCGAGCAGCCGGACCAGCAAGGCGATGACCAGCACGTCGCCCAGCGGGTAGGCGATCGAGAACGCCTTCTGCAACGACGTCAGGCCCGCATAGTTCACCAGGGGAAGGATCAGGTAGACCCAGGACAGCAGGGCGAGGCCGCAGGTCAGGGTGAGCGCATCCAGCAGGCTCCGCCGGTCGCGGCCAGCGGTGCGCCACCGGATGAACAGGAACAACCCGCCTGCGTAGAACGGAAAGGTGGCCAGGTAGAAGACGTCCGCGGCGGACGGAACCGGCAGATGCTTGTGCAGGACATCGCTGTACGCCAGGAAGATCAGCTGGCCGCTCGCGAAGCTCAGATTCGCGGCGGCCAGCAGCAGCCAGGGCATCATGCGGGCCGGGCGGTTGATGACAACGCCCGCCACGATGGCGACGACCCCGCTGAGCCCGAGCGCCGTCCACGTGACGATCCGCTGGCCGGGCAGCGCGAAGTAGCTGACGATGAGCACTGTCATCCAGACGGCATAGGCCGTCATCACGTGTCGCCGCCATGCCAACGCAACCACCCCCCCGGGTTTCGCGAATACTTGCCCAGCCGTGCCCGCCCCGGCAGGCTGCCTGACCGATCTGCCACGTCTGCCTCGGGTCACGTGGGGACATTGTGACACGATCTAACCAGATTGACACCCGATAAGTCGCTTCTGTGCGGGTTTATGGGCCTGATCTCATCGCAAAGATGATATCCTTGGCTCTTGGCGCCTGGCGTAGATTTAAGCAGAGGATATAGCACGTTGCCATGACCTCAGGCACCCGAGGCGCGAGGGGACCGCAGCTATTCGGATACCGGATGCCAGTGCGCCTGTGGCGGTTGGTGAGCGCACGCAGCCTGACTGTCGGGCCAATTTCCTTACCGTGTGCCAAAGCCACCAGGCAAGAGCCAGTGGACAAGCACCAACGGCCGCCCGGGCTCGACGCCCATTCATTCTCCTGCACCAGAGACCACGCCTGGGAATTACCCCGGGCAGGCGCGGCGGGGTGTTTTGCGCGCAATAACGATGATGGGGAAGCATGAATTACACAGAGCCTGCTCACCCGACGCTGCCCCAGCGGGCCCTGGATTCCTCTCCCGGAACGGCTTATCTCATCGTGGTCAACGCGGAAGGGCAGCATTCGATATGGCCATCCACGCTTGCTGTTCCGGCCGGCTGGCGGCCGAAAGGGCCGCCCATGCGGAAAGAGGCCTGCCTGGCGGCCATTACCACGGAATGGCCGGACATCGCGCCCGCGAGCGTCCGCGCCGCCAGCCTGGCTGTCTTCCGCGCGCGGCGAGGCACGGAAATCGGCCAGGCACCCCGCCGCGGCGGTGATCCGGCATACGTGCACGAAGCGTTCGGTGAGCGCGCTTCCGGTCAGCCGGACGCGATCGCCGTCGTGTCAACGGCCGGCGAGCTGACATACCGGCAGCTGAGCGAGTCGGCCAATCAGCTCGCTCACCATCTCCAGGGCCGGGGCGTGGGGCCGGAGACCTTAGTGGGGGTCGGCCTGGAACGTGGCGCCGAGACGATCCGCTGCCTGCTGGCGGTCCTCGCAGCAGGCGGCGCGTACCTGCCGATGGACCCGTCGCTTCCCGGCATCAGGCTCGCGCAGATGCGGGACGAGGCGGGCGTCGCGTTCGTCCTGACGAACAGCGGCCACGCGCGAGCGTTCTCGGGAGGCGGCGCGCCGCTGCTCCTTGTCGACGAGCTGGCCCCGGAGATAGCGGCACACCCGGTCACGGCCCCGATCGCCGGCCTGCAGCCGGCCAACCTCGCCTACGCGATCTGGACGTCAGGATCGACCGGGCCGCCCAAGGCGGTCGCAGTCAGCCATGATTCGCTTGGCCGCCTCGGCCAGGAAGTCATCCGCGAGTACGGGCTTACCCCTGAGGACCGGGTCCTGCAGCTGGCGTCCCTGGCCTTCGACACGTCGCTGGAGCAGGTGCTCGCCACGCTGCTGAGCGGGGCCACCCTGATGCTGCCGGGCGCCAGCCCGGTCGCTCCCAGCGACCTGGTCCGCTACCTGGCGCAGCAGCGGATGAGCGTCGCCGACCTGACCCCCGCCTACTGGCATCAGATACTGGCCGACGGCGAGAATGGAGCCGGCCAGCTAGGATCTCTCCGGCTCGCGATCACGGGTGGGGACCAGGCAAACGCGGCTGACTGCCGGGTGGCGCTGCGCAGGGCGCCCGGTGCCCGGCTGATCAACGCCTACGGTCTTACCGAGACCACCATCACCTCTGCCCTGTCCGAGGTGACAGAGGAGCTGCTGCCCGCCGATCCCGGTGCGCCGGTCCCGGTGGGTAAGCCCCTCCCGCTCGCGCAGATCCTCGTTCTCGACGAGGACCTGAACCCGCTTCCCGCCGGGGTCACCGGCGAGATCTACATCGGCGGCCGCGGCGTCGCGCGCGGCTACCTGGGCCGACCGGGGCTGACGGCCGAGTTTTTCATGCCGAATCCGCACGCTGCGGCTCCGGGAGCGAGGATGTACCGCACCGGGGATCTCGGGCGCTGGCGGCAGGACCAGAACCTGGAGGTCCTCGGGCGGGCTGACCGCCAGATCAAAGTCCGCGGCTTCCGTGTCGAGCCGGGCGAGATCGAGAGCGTCCTCGGCCGCCACCCGGACATCGACCGCGTGGCGGTCATCGCGCACGAGCTCGGCGGTGGCGACAAGCGCATCACGGCGTATTACACGCTTCGCGACCGTAGCGGGACGCCGGCCCCGCGCTCCGCTGAGAGTCTGCGCGGCTATCTTTCCGGCTACCTCCCGGATTTCATGATCCCGGCCGCGTTCGTGCCGCTGGACCGGATGCCGCTGACCCCGGAGGGGCAGGTTGACCGGCCAGCGCTGGCCATCCCCGCCGTCCTGGCCAGCGCCGTCCCAGCCAGCGCCGTCCCAGCCAGCGCCGTCCCAGCCAGCACGGGCCCAGCCAGCACGGGCCCAGCCAGCACGGGCCCAGCCAGCACGGGCCAGGAAGCGGTTCTCCGCACACCCGTTCAGGCTGGCATGGGCCACCTGTGGGCTCAGGTGCTGGGCATCCAGCAGGTGAACCTCGATGACGATTTCTTCAGACTGGGCGGGAATTCCCTGCTCGCCGCCGAGATGCTGGCCCGGGCACGCGTGATGTTCGGGATCGACGCCCGGCAGGTCCGGCCGCTCACCCGCTGCCTGCTGCGCGACCCAACCCTCGGCCGCTTTTCCGCCGCGGTGCAGGAGGCCCGCGCGGGGACTCTCATCACCGACAGCGTGGACGCTCGCGTCGACTACGCCCGCGAGGCGGCCCTGGACGTTCCGATCCGGCGCGACGCCGGGCCGCCGCCCCGCTGGGCGCAGCCCACCGACATCCTGCTCACTGGGGCGACCGGGTTCTTCGGCGTGCACCTGCTGCGTGAACTTCTGGCCACGACCGGCGCACGCGTGCATTGCCTGGTCCGGGCGCGTAACGCCGCTCACGGGCTGGAGCGCATCGCACAGGCGGCCGAGCGGTACGAACTCGGCCGCCTTCCCCTCGGCCGGGTCACCGCGCTGGCCGGCGATCTGGCCGCGCCGGATCTGGGCCTGCCGCAGGACACCTTTGACGAACTGGCGCGCGGCGTAGATGTCATTCACCACGCGGGCGCGCTGGTGAACTTCATCTACCCCTACAGCGAACTGCGGGCGCCTAATGTGACAGCGACGCGAGAGCTTATCCGCCTCGCCGGGCTTTACCGCGGCATACCCATACATTACGTCTCTACCGCCGCGGTGCTCGCGGGTTTCGGCCGCGCCGGGGTCCGGCACGTCTCCGAGGAGACGCCGCTCGCTTATGCCGAGTATCTTTCCGTGGGTTACGTGGAGAGCAACTTCATCGCCGAAGAAATGTTGCGGAACGCTGCGCGGCAGGGGCTGCCAATGGCTATCTACCGGCCTCTCGACATTGTCGGCGACCGGCGCAGCGGGACGTGGAACACATCCACAGAAATGTGTGCAATGATACGATTTATCACGGACACCGGTATGGCCCCGGACGTCGACCTGCCGCTGGATTTCGCGCCGGCCGATGTTTGCGCGGCGGCAATCGGCTATATCGCCACTCACATCGCGGCCAGCGCGACTACGTACCACCTCGCCAGCCCCAAGAAAACACTCCTTGGATCGCTGACGGACAGGCTACGGCACTTCGGATACGTGATCGACGAGATTCCCTACCAGGAATGGGTCGATAAACTGCTCCGCTACGCTGCCGGGCACCCCTCTCATCCGATGACACCCTTCGTCCCACTATTCGTCGACCGCTCCCCCGGCTCCGACATGACAGTCGCCGAAATGTATCTCGATCATATTTTCCCGGCCTACGGCCGGGAAAATACCGAGCTGGCGCTCGGCGGCAGCGGTATCACCTTCCCCCCGGTTGACGAGAGCCTGCTTGACCTGCACATCGCTCGGCTGATGAGCGCGGGCTACCTCAAGGTCCCGCCGGACGGGCGCCCGGGGAACCCGGCCTCCTCGAGCCAGGAGGGCCCGCATGGCAGTCACTTATCACCGGGACTGGGCGTCACTCGACCTGACATCAGCCCCAGGAGACTCCCCGGTCGCTTTCTGCAGTGATCTGAGCCCAGCCAGCCTGCTCGCCGCTTACCGGCGGGGCATAGTCCCACTCCCGGCGCACGACGAATATTCGCGGAATTTTGGCGAGTTCCGGTACGAGGATAAAGTCGCCGCGGGCGTGATCGCCATAGTCGGCGACAGCCAGGATGATCCGTATAGCGTGGCATGGTGGTCGCCAGACCCGCGGCTGATCATGGATGTGCGGCACGTGCACATCGGCCGCAATGTCAGGAGACAACTGCGCAGCGGTCCCGAGTGGGCGACGACCGCCAATCACGCGTTTCATCGGGTGGCCGAGGAATGCCGTGGCTGCCGTGAGCCACGCTGGCTGACCGATACATTGCTTGAAAGCTTACTTGACCTGCATCAGATGGGGTGGGCGCACAGCGTCGAGGTATGGGAAGGCGATGATCTCGTCGGCGGCGCATTCGGGATCGGCATAGGCGGCACGTTCAGCGGGGACTCGATGTTCAACCGCCGCCCCAACGCCGCGCGGGTGGCCGTCGCCGACCTGGCAGCACGATGCGCCCAGGCGGGCGGCGCGGCGATCGACGCACAATGGGACAGCCCCTTCCTGCGGTCACTCGGCGCGGATCCGATGCCGCGGGCGCGCTATCTCAGCATGCTGGCGACTGGCTCATCCCGGCGGCTGGCGCTCTCCCAGCAGGCACTGCCAGCCCGGCGGCTCATTGAGCTTCCGGCGGCCAGGGAGTGATCCGCACCGGATCGCGGACAAGCCCCCGCCGCCGACCATCCGGGCCGCGCCCGTCACTACGATGGGCCGGTGCCCACCCACTCCGGCGCCACCCGGGCCATCGACTTTCACGTGCACCTGCCCACACCTGACTGGCTGGACGGCAGCATGGCCGGGTACGTGGAGGCGGCGGAGGCGTACTTCCGCTCGCCCGTGCAGCGCGCCTCGCTGGACCAGCTCGCGGCGAGATACCGCCAGCTGCGGGTGAGAGCGGTCCTGCTGGCCTGGGACGCCGAGACGGCGACGGGCAGGCCGAGGGTACCCAACGAGACCGTAGCCGCCGCTTGCCGCGACCATCCCGACGTCTTCACCGGATTCGGCTCTGTCGATCCGCACAAGGGCGACACGGCCGTCGCCGAGGTGGCGAACATCGCGGCACTCGGGTTGCGCGGGGTGAAGTTCCACCCGTCGCTGCAAGCGTTCGCCCCGGACGACGCCTCCTACTGGCCAATCTTCGCGGCCTGCCAGGAGCACGGCCTGCTGGCCTTGTTCCACACCGGAACCAGCGGGATCGGGGCCGGGCAGCCCGGGGGGCAGGGCATCAGGCTCGACTACGCCCGCCCGATCCTGCTCGACGCGGTCGCCGCCGCCCATCCCGCCCTGACGGTGGTAGCAGCGCATTTCGGCTGGCCCTGGCACATGGAGCTGGTCGCCATGGCCCTGCACAAAACCAACGTGTACATCGACATCTCCGGCTGGTCACCACGCCGCATCCCGCCGGAGCTGATCGGGGAGCTGCGGGGACGGCTGTCCGGGCAGTTCCTGTGGGGCAGCGACTTCCCCTTCCTGACCCCGGAACGATGCCTCGCCGAGCTCGAAGACCTCAGCCTGCCGGAGGATGTGCTGGACCGGGTGCTGCAGGCCAACGCGGCCCGGATCCTCGGCCTGACCTGACGTTCGGGCTCCGCGAGCCTGGGGCGCTGGCTCAGTGCTTGGTATCGCCTGGCCGGCCCGTCGACGGCCGGAGCGCTCATCGCGCTTCCCCTCCGTCGGTCATGATTTCCACATTCACCAAGGGCGACTCGCTACGGGCCGCCCATGTGGCTGGCACTGCAACGGGATCTCGACGCACAGGGCATCACCGTCGCCGCGGTGCCCGTCCTCGACGAGGCGGGGCGGCCGCTCCCGGCGACCCTGGAGGTGCTCCGGCTGGCCGCGCGCCACCAGTTGGTCGTGGCCACCGGCCACCTGAGCGCGTTCGAGACGCGGGCCGTTGCGGACGCCGCATTCAGTGCCGGCGTCCATCACGTCATCGCCACCCACCCGGAATTCCCGCAGCAGGATCTGGGCCGCGACGATCAGCTGGCCCTGGCCCGCCAGGGGGCATTCCTGGAACGCTGCTTCACCACGCCGTTCACCGGCAAGTACGAGTGGGCCCGCATGGCCGAGAACATCCAGGCCACGGGGACCGAGCGTACGATCGTGACCACTGACCTCGGGCAGCCGGACAACCCGCCGGTGGAAGATGGGCTCGCCCTGATGGCGGACGCCCTGCACACGGCGGGATTCACGGATGAGGAGATCACCACCATGATCGTCTCCAACAGCCGGCTGCTGGCTGGCCCCGTGGGCCCGGGCCAGGTGGCACCGTGACGGCCATCGGAGGCCGGCTGCTCGTCGTCAGCGCGCACGCGGCTGACTTCGTGTGGCGGGCCGGCGGCTACATCGCCGTCATCACCGCGGTGTACGGCGAGGCGGACGTGGTGTGCCTGTCCTTTGGCGAGCGCGGCGAGTCACCTGGCGCGTGGAAGCAGCCAGGGATGACGCTTGACCGCGTGAAAGAGATCAGGAGAACCGAGGCGCAGGCCGCGGGCGACGCGCTCGGGGCCACCATGCATTTCCTGGACAAGGGTGACTACCCGCTGCCCGACAACGAGGAAATCCTGCTGCAACTGGCCGAGCTGATGCGCGAGCTGCAGCCGGACGTGATCCTCACCCACTCGCAGACCGATCCCTACAACTACGACCATCCGCTGGCGGCCGACCTGACGATGCGGGCGCGGATGGTGGCACAGGCCCGCGGGCGCGAGTCGGACCACCCACCACTCGGCGCGCCGCCGGTGTTCCGGTTCGAGCCGCACCAGCCGGAAATGTGTGAGTTCATGCCCGATGTGCTCGTCGACATCACCGCCGTGTTCGACCGCAAGCAGGAAGCGATGGCCGCGATGGGCTCCCAGGAGCATCTCGTGCATTACTACGAGGCTCTCGCCGAGCGCCGTGGCGTGCAGGCCGTGCGCAACGGCGGATCAGCCGAGATCCGTTACGCCGAGGCGTATCAGCGGGTTTTCCCGCAGGTAAGCGGGGTGCTGGCGTGAAGCCCGTGGTGATCGTCGATCCGCCCCGCGCGGACCCGGCCGCGGTGGCCGAACTCGGCGCGCTGGGAGTGGCCACGGTGCATGAGGCAGCGGGCCGGACCGGGCTGCTCGGCGCGCACCTGCGGCCCGTCTGGCCGGGCGCCACCGTAGCCGGGACCGCGGTCACCGTGCTCTGCTGGCCCGGCGACAACCTCATGATCCACGCGGCCATAGAGCAGGCACAGCCGGGCGACGTCCTCGTCATCACGACGACATCGCCGTCCAGCGACGGTTTCGTGGGCGAGCTGATCACGACGGCACTGGCCGCCCGCGGCGTGCGTGGCCTGGTGACCACCACCGGGGTCCGGGACGTCTCCGCGATCACCGAGGCGCGGTTCCCGGTCTGGTCGCGGTCGATCAGCGCGCAGGGCACGGTGAAGGCCACGGGCGGAGCGGTGAACCTGCCGATCTGCATCGCGGGCACAGCCGTGGCGCCCGGCGATGTGGTGGTCGCCGACGACGACGGTGTGGTTTGCATCCCCCGCCTGGCGGCCGCCGAGGTCGCGGCGAACGGGCAGCTACGGGCGCAGCAGGAGGCCGAGGCCCGGCAGGCGTTCGCGGACGGGGAACTGAGCCTGGACCGGTATGGCCTCCGCGCGGAGCTTGACCGCCTCGGTGTCTCCTATATCCAGGCCAATCGCGAGGGCGGATAGGCATGGCCGACGAGGCGATCGAGATCCCCGAGGTCCGCCGGCTCCTCGAAGGTCTCACCGCGGCCCGGGCGGCGCAGCGCGTGACGCCGGCCCAGGCCGCGGATCTGCAGGAGATCATCAGGCAGGTGCGCGGTCGTGCCCGGGCTCCCTGGTGTCGAGTCCGCCACCGGTGACGCGGACGCTTGCCATGGTGCCGACCTGGTGCTGAGCCTGACCACCGCGGGGCAGGCCGACAGCGCCCTGCGGCACGCGCTCCCCGGGCTGAGCGCGACAGCCGTGTACGCGGACGCCAACACCGCGGCGGCGGGCCTCAAGCAGCGACTGGCCAGCCGCGCCCATGAGGCCGGGGTGTCATTCGCGGACGTGGCCATCATGGCCCCGGTGCCCGGACGGGGCCTGCACACGCCGATGGTCGCCTCCGGGCCAGGAGCGGAGGCGGCCAGCAGCATGCTCAGCGCATGTGGTGCGACGGTAGAGGTGCTTCCCGGGCCGCGCGGCGCCGCGGCCACCAGGAAGCTCCTGCGCAGCGTGTTCTACAAGGGCCTGGCCGCGGCAGCGGTCGAGGCGCTGCTCGCCGCCCGGTCCGCTGGCTGCGAGGACTGGCTCCGTGAGCACATCGCCGCCGAACTCGCCGCCGCTGACCGAGGCACGCTGACCCGCATTGAGGAGGGCAGCTACCGGCACGCCGGCCGCCGTGCCCACGAAATGGCGGCCGCCAGCGAACTGCTCGACGAACTGTCGGTGCCCGCCCGGGTCGCCCGGGCGGGCCAGCACTGGCTCGAAGACCTGGCCCGCCGCGGCTGACCCGCACGCTCAGCGAATCAGCCCAGCAAGCACTCCCCCGTATTCGTCCCGGCCAGTTACCCGAGGCGGCAGCTTGGGCGGCGCGGGCCTGGATGTCGCCATGTTCGGCCGCACCGCGGGCCTGGATGTCGCCATGTTCGGCCGCACCGCGGGCCTGGATGTCGCCATGTTCGGCCGCACCGCGGGCCTGGATGTCGCCATGTTCGGCCGCACCGCGGGCCTGGATGTCGCCATGTTCGGCCGCACCGCGGGCCTCGATGTCACAGTCGACTTCGACCGCACCGCGGGCTTCGGCTTCGCCACCGCAGTCCTGGCGGTGAGCTTCGGCCTGGCCGACGCTGTCCGGGCCGCGGGCTTCGGCCTGGCGGCCGCTGTCCGCACTGCTGCCTTCGGCTTCGCCGCCGGCCTGCGCACTGCTGCCTTCGGCTTCGCCTTTGGCTTGGCGGTGACCTTCGCCTTGGCGGTGGCCCTCTTGGCCGCCACCTTCGGCTTGGCCTTCGGCCTGGCCGCTGCTGCCCTGGCTGACGAGGACTTGGCCGCCGTGGCCTTCCGCCTCGCCGGCGATGCTGCTGTCCTGGCCGATGACGCTGCGGGCTTGGCCGCAGACATCGTCTTGGCCGACACTGTCAGTGCCTTCGCGGCGCTGCTCATCGCCTTGGTGGCCGTGTTGATTGCCTGCATGGCGGTGGACAGGGTCTTGGCTGACGCCGTGGCCTTGGTGGCCGCCGAGGTGAGCCGGGTCGCCGCCGTTGTGACCTTGGCTGCCGCGGACGAGACAGTCCTCGCCGCGGACACCGTGGTCGGCATGTTCCTGGCCGCGCCGACCGTCAGCGCGCTGACGGACTTCTTGGTTGTCTTCTTGCTATTGGCGGTCTTCTTGTTGGTGGCCTTGGTGCTTGCTTTGGCCTTCGGGCGACTGGCGGCACTCCTAGACGGACTGCCGCGCAGCGCCTTGCCGGGCGCGGCATTTGCCGAGCCGCGGCGACTGGCCGTACGAGTCCTGCTTTGCACAGGCATTGATCTCCCCCCCATGTTGATCAACTACGAAGAGCTATTCCACGATTACAGCACGCTCACACCACTGCGGGCTAAAGAAAGTGGCAGGGGCCCATCCCAGCTCATCGCGCCGGCCCGCGCAGGAAGCACATAAAAGCAGCAATCACTGCCATCGGACCCTGCCGATTGACCGGGACAGTGCCACTTTGAGTGGGCACGCGATTTCTGGCCGCGGCCAGAAAAAGGTCGCTGAGACAGGACCAGCGGCGCTGCGGGTTCACTGGCAGGCCGTGCGGCAGCGAGTTCACAGCGCGCTACGCGTTCGCTCGCCGGGCCGCGCGGCACGGAGTTGACTCCGGCCGTGGCCATTTCCCATGTCCCCGCGCCCGGTGGCCAGCCTCTGGGCGTGAGCGGCCGCGCGCCGTGGGCTTTCCCCGATCGATGTAGTGCGCAGTGTGCATGACGCGCTTGTCGACAGGATCGTCAGACGGGCCACGTCAAACCGCCTCGGCGACCCGCGGGCCGACGAGACGGAAATGGGCCCGCTCGCCAACGAGCCGCAGTACCGGAAGGTCGTGTCGTTCTTCGCGTCCGCCGCCAGCGAGGGCGCCACGGTGGCGGCCAGCGGCCGCCCCGAGGAACGCCTCGGCGGCTACTTCGTCCAGCCGACGGTGCTCACCAACGTCAAGCCCACCATGACCGTGGCCTGTGAGGAGGTCTTCGGCCCGGTGCTGGCGGTCATCCCG
>OBLT010001600.1_pt1 | contig 14431 bp, 9 predicted proteins | sample 1518721 | NCBI WGS metagenome assembly OBLT01 (sample SAMEA3539307, study PRJEB22396) | soil metagenome | biome: tundra; feature: field; material: soil | place: USA | collected 2010-05 | depth 0.15 m | reverse complement strand
GCGGGATTGGAGACCATTCGCAAACATAGCGAGTACACGCGGCGTTTGTGCAGGTGATACAGGACTTCGAACGCAGCTTCTTGGCCCCGTTTCGCCTGCTCAATAGCTTCTGCTTCGGTGATGCTTTGCTTCGGGTCGGTCAAGTTGCCTTTTTCCGGCCGCTACTCGCTCTGATGCGGCTTCAAACTCTTTTCGTTGTACGAATTTGCCGAGGCAGTCCCGGAAGTGCTCTCGACCGTTCCTGAGTAGTCAGAATACCAAAAACCGTAGCCCGCGGAATGATCTCCGACCAAAGTGTCGGCTAAGATGGCCCCTAGATCGCTCATAGATCACTTCCGTAACCTGAGGTTCAGCATCCGCTGAGTCCCGGGCCCGCATCCGGAAGAAAACCTCCGCTTCGTATCAGGGTATCGCTTTAGCGATGCCGAAAGTGTCGGGAAATCGGATGCCCCTTTAGGGGCTGAGCACTATCCCTTAGCCGTGATCGTCTCCAGCCCATGACCACGGGGACCAAGCTCTCGCTGCCGCAGCAGGAAAGCAAACAACACCCCCAAGAATCCCAGAATCGAAAAGATCCACATCCCCATCCGGTATCCCGCCGGATTTTCCGCGCTGGCCTGGCCGTGGTCGTTTGCCCACCCTATCAACAAGTTGAACCCTGCCAGCCCGATGTTCTGGATCATCGTCATCAGCCCATAGGCTGTGCCCAGCTTGGACTGGTCGACGATATAGGCGACGGAAGGCCACATCACCGCCGGGATCAAAGAAAAGGCGACGCCCATCATCGCCATGGTCAATAGAAGGATAGGAGGGAGATGGTGCGCTATGAATGCGAAGTGTCCATCAGAGGACGTGGAAGGGAAGTAAACCGTGATGTACGTCGAAGAGTGCATGTATGCCATCATCAGATAGACGGGAATTAACAGCACCGAACCAATCATCATCAGGAGCGCGCGCTTGCCGATCCGATCGGCAAACCTTCCAAAGAACGGCGTTCCAAACATAGTGAAGATGGTCAACATGCCGACCAGGTCCCCGCCCGCTTCGCGAGTCGTGTGGTGCGCATCCATGAAGAACTTGTAAGCGAAGGTCTCAAAAGGGAAGATCGCCGAATAGAAGACAATGCAAAGCGCGACGATATACCAGTAGGAAAGTCCAAACGACGTAAGATCGCGGAACACCACCTTGTCGGTCGAACCGGCTGGGCCGACCTGGTAGCGCTTCTCCGCATGAACCTCCATGCCCCAGTAGAGCAGGGCTCCAGTCACGCAGAAAGTAGCGAATACAACCGAGATCAGCAACGGACCCCGCCACTGGCTATACGCGAAACCAGCCCACGAGGGAGACCATTGCGCCAACAACGAGCCCGCTCGCGACATCATAAGGTTGATGCCGAAGGCGAAGCTCAGTTCTTTCCCGCGGAACCATTTGGCTATGCCCGTAGTGACGGCGACGATCAGCGATTCGGCGCCCATCCCAAACACCAGGCGCCCAGCTGACATGCCCGCGACCAAAGCGCCTCTAGCCGTCGAGATCTTCTCGACCGAGCCCAGGTCCCGCACGAAGTCGATTCGAGAAAGCAAGGGAATGTGCCCCAGCAATCGAACCACCGGGACAGCCAGATTTACCATCCCGACGACGCCGGCGCGTAGCCACGAATTGTCGGGGTAAGCCGTAATCACCGCCCCGATCAGGCAGATGGTTCCAAAGATGAAGATCGCCTTGCGCGCGCCAATGCGGTCGACGATGTAACCGCCGATCAGCACCATGATGACATTCGGGATGCTGTAGATCGCCTGCAGCAGCCCGATGTTGGAATCGGTAAACCCGAGTTGCTTCGAGAGCAGGTCGGCAATGGGCGCGATGCAGTCGTAGACGTAGTAATTTCCAAACATCGCGAGGCTGACCACGATCAGTACCATCCAGCGGTACAAACGGGACGGCTCATTACGTGCAATCTCAGGCATGAAGACACTCACCCGCGGCGCGCAGCGCCGCCTGCCCTTCATCTGTGAAGAAGAGCAACCGCAAGAAGATAGCAGATTGGGCAACGGAATGGCTCACCAAAGGAGGGGGCTGCCTAAACGTGATTACGGACTTGCAGCTTTGTGTCGCCCGGTAACGCGGAGTAGAATCTCATTTGAAGTCCAAGGAAGTCCAAGAAAATCAGGCCATGCTAACCGTGAACGAAGCTATCGCGAGAGATCCGGAAGTGCTCGGCGGGACACCCGTCTTTCGCGGCACGCGCGTCCCATTCCAGGCGCTGCTCGATTACCTGGAAGGGGGACAAACGCTAGGCGAGTTTCTGGATGACTTCCCCACCGTAACCCGCGATGCCGCCATCTCTGCCCTCGAACAGGGAAAATTGCTTCTTGTCAGCCAACTGGGATGAAAATCCTCTTGGACGAGTGTCTTCCCGCAGACTCAAGGACCGGTTCGCGACTCACGACTGTCATACGGTACCCGAGGCATTGCTCGGTGGCAGGAAGAACCCGAACTCCTTGCCATTGCAGAGCGTCAGGGATTTGAGATTTTCCTTACCATGGACAAGGGGCTCGCATACGAACAGAATCTCACTGGTCGCCGGATTTCCGTCATTATTCTCCGCGCCAAATCGAATCGCCTAGCGGATCTCGTCTCTTTGGTTGAGGCTTGCCTTACGCAGATGCTCTCAATCAAGCCGGGTCAAATTGCTCGAATTGAGCAGTGACATCCCCTTCAAGAAATAAAAGGCCCTCGACCTCCACAAGACGTGGCGACCAAGGGCCGAAAACTGACAGCTGAGAGCCGCCCTCCTACATCTTCTCCCTCTTGTCGTCGTATTTCACCATGCCGTTTTTGTCATTCTGCCGCGTGACGTCGCCGTTGTTATAGACGCGCGCAGCCTTCTTGAAGCCCTTCACGACGCTCGTCGTATCCGTGGTGTGCTCCCGTCCGGTGAAGAAAGTCCAGTCGCCCTGCGCTTCCGCGCGTGCGCCATGGCCTTCAGGCAAACGTTCCTTGTGCATACGTTCTTCGCGTGTACGCTCTTCCCGCAACCGTCCTTCCGGCAGACGTCCTTCATACCCACGTTCTTCGCGCATCGCCTCGTGAATAGGGTGACCTTCACGTCCAATCGTCTCCGGCCACAGGTGCACCTGCGGCGTTATTAGCGGAGCACCGCCCTGGTACCACACGGCCACGGTATAAACCGAGCTGGTCGATCCCTCAATCTGCGAAAGTGTTGAGTTGGTTGCGCCGGCGATCAATCCCGTCGTGGCGTTGCTCGCTCCCACCGGATTCGGCGAAAACTGCTGCAGGGAAATCTCGGGTGTGGTCAGAAGCGGGATAAACGGCCCGCATCCATAAAAGCATGGGCCGTAACCGGGGTGAAAGGGCTGCTGCCCAAAAGCCGCTACTGCCATCAAAACTACCGCCGTCAGAATCAAATAGGGTCGCATACTGCCTCCACAGGGGACTAATACATCCAAGGTTTGAGTGCAGTTTGCGGGCCAGTCCCCCAGGGACGAAAACCGGCAGGATATTAGGAGATAAGCGGCGCTCTCGGCCAAACAACTGAAATTCAGGCGGGGCCCGTTCGCAGAGCTAGTGAAAACAGGTGCGCACAACCTGCAATGGATTAGTGCAGTGGAACGCCGGGCGCCCCGCCCGGCTGAGTCATCCGGAAGACGGCCGAGAGCCTGCCCTGAGCCTGCCGAAGGGACGCCCGTCACTCCATCAGTTTCTTAACTACCAACGAATCGCGCATACAGACTGCGCGCAACAGCCGTGTCCGTCGTCCCCTTGATGATCGCCCGGCCGTCCGGAAACAGCGTCATTTCGTAAGGCTCGCGCCAGAACTTCAGCACAAACTCATTGTGACGAACATTGCCGTGAGGTTGAAGGCGAGTGCTCAGTTCCACAAAGTCCACCGGCCGCTGACGTTCATGAATCTGCACCGAATTCCTGCCGCACAAAGTGATGTGAGGCCGCCCTACACCCGCCAGATGAACAAAGTCTCGCATGCAGGCGCGGCATCCCGCCCGAGATTGAATCGCCGCCATCTCCGCCCGTTCGTTCGTCCACACATCCCAGGAAAGAAGCGTCCGCCGCATTTTCGAACGCGCACCAACGAGAAACTTCAACGTCTCAGTAGCCGCAATTGACGACACCAGGTTCACGGCAGAATTCAAAATGCCGGCCGTCTCGCACGTCTCCACCGTCCCACGGGGAGATTCGGGAAAGATGCAGGCCAGGCACGCCGTTTCGCCGGGCAGGATGTTCATGGTCACGGCATAACTCCCGACCGCTGCCGAGTAAATCCAAGCCACGGAGTTTTTCACCGCATAGTCGTTGATCAGATATCGAGTTTCGAAATTGTCGGTACCATCCAAAATCAGATCCGAGCCGCCCAGCAGGGAATCGACATTCGCCGGAATCAGGTCGGCAACCTGGGGCTCGACGACAATCTGCGAGTTGAAGCGCGCAATTTGCCGCGCCGCCGCGATCGCCTTAGGCACAGATTCGCGCGCGTCTTCCTCATCAAATAACGACTGCCGCTGCAGATTGCTCGCCTCGACATAGTCGCGGTCGAGAATCCGCAGCGTCCCGACGCCCGACCGCGCCAGCAACGAGGCCAGGGCAGAACCGGTGGCGCCGCATCCCACGATGACCAAGCGGGACTGCGCCAGCTTTTTCTGCCCTTCCGCTCCGATCTCCTTAAACAACACCTGCCGCGAGTACCGCTCGTCGATCTCCAAAGCGCCCATTTCCAAAGCAATAACCTTAGCGATTACCTTCCCGGAGCTTTCCAACCAGTATTATAGGTGCCGGTCGTCAAACTTTGTTCTTGCGAGCAACGTGTGCCCTTGAGCGATTCATCGAACCCGAAGGGTTTCATGGTTGACCAGCCTGAATTGCGGAATTTGCTGGTGTGGGGACGGACGCCCTCGCCCGTCCAAACCGAGCGCAACTCGGCAGCTCGCTGCGGCCACAGCAACTCTGGACTCGGTATAAGCGGCGCCCGGTTTGTGCTTGCACTCATGTTGATGTTGGCGCTGGGGCACATCCCAAGTTGGGCAACTGGTTCGCCTCCAACCCAGCAGCAGCCTGCCGAATCGCCCGCACAATTCGGAACCCAGGCCGGAGCAAATTTAGGAACCATCTCGCCCTATCTCGGCTTAGCCATCGACCAGATCGAATTGCCGGACGTTCCGCCCGAAGACGCGGCGACGCTGCTGGTGGCCACGCCGCTCAAGGTTGGCGAACCGCTAACGCGCGAAGCGCTGCACGACGCCATGCAGGCCCTTTTTGCCACCGGCCGGTTCTCCGATATTCAGGCCGAAGCGGATCGCACCGACACCGGCGGCGTCAGGCTGCGCTTTCTGACCACCGCCAATTTTTTCGTCGGCATGGTGGTGATTCGGGGAGTCTCGACCAATCCCTCCGCGAATCAACTAGCCAGCGCCACCCGCCTGCAACTCGGCGAACTCTACGCTCCGGAGAAAATCGACCGCGCTCTAACCGGCATCCAACGAGTAATGGAAGAAAACGGCTTCCACCAGTCGAAGGTCACGACCTTGGAACAGCGCGACGAACAGCAGCACGAAGTAAGTATGACCTTCCGTGTCGTCCCCGGGCCGCATGCCGCAGTCGGAGAGATCACCCTAGAAGGCAATGCCGGCTATTCCGTCGAAGCGATCAAGGATATCGCCAAGCTTCATTCCGGCGATCTGGTCCGCTCGAATCGCATTACGCGCGCTCTGCAGCGAATTCGCCGGCGCTATCAGAAGCAGAACCGTCTGCTCGCCCAGGTCTCGGTGGCCAGCCGCACCTACCAGTCCAAGCGCAACACTGTGGACTTCGTCTTCAAAGTGGACCGCGGTCCCGTGGTAGAGATTGCGGCGGAGGGTTTCAAACTCAGCCAGCGCGTCCTGCACCGGCTGGTGCCAATCTACGAAGAAGGCGCGGTCGACGACGATCTGCTCAACGAAGGCCGCCGCAACATTCAGAATCATCTTCAGACTCTTGGTTACTTCGATGCCTCGGTTGGCGTGAGCCAGCACAGCACCGAGGGCGGCAAGAATTTGCAGGTGGTTTATGCCGTCAATCCCGGGGACCGCCACAAACTCGCTGCCATTCGCATCTCTGGCAATCGGTTCTTTCCCGACGACCTGATTCGCTCCCGCATGCAGGATCAATCCGCCGGACGCCTCTTCAGTCACGGACGCTACAGCGAAGTCCTGCTCGAAGAGGATGTGCGGAGTATTGAGAGTCTCTATCGCGCCAGCGGCTTCCGGCAGGCCGAAGTGACCAGCAAACTGGTCGACAAGTATCAGGGTGAGCCATCGCAGTTGGCCATCGAAATCGTCGTCAAAGAGGGCCCGCAGACGCGCGTGGCGTGGGTCCGCGTCGAGGGCAGTTATACGCTACCGCAGGAACAGCTTCCCGAAATTCAGACCGAGGAAGGACAGGCCTTCGACGAATCGAGTCTGGCCGATGACCGCGACACGATTCTGGGAAAGTATTTCGATAATGGCTTTCCCAATGCCACCGTTGACGTCGCCTATGTTTCCGTTCCGTCGTCTGACAACTTGCCGAGCGTTGGCGTGACCTTCTCGATTCATGAGGGCGAACAATTTTTCGTCAATCGAGTCTTTGTCGATGGGCTGCACCATACCCGTCCCGGAGTCGCCCGCCGCGCAATCCGGGTGCAACCGGGCGGGCCTCTGAGCCAGAAAGATATGCTGGAGAGCCAGCGCCGCCTATACGATCTCGGCCTATTTAAGCAGGTGGACACGGCCATCCAAAACCCGGACGGCACCGAGTCGCGAAAGAACGTGCTCGTCACGGCCAGCGAGACCGAACGCTACACCTTCGATTACGGCGGCGGTTTCGAGTTCCAGACCGGTCAACCAACATTCGGAGTCAACCAACCACTCGGCCAGACCGGCGTCAGCCCCATGGTGTCGGGTGGCGTCAGCCGCATCAACGTGGGCGGTCGCCATCAGACCCTCTCCCTGAAGGGTAACCTCGGCCGCCTGCAACAGAGAGCGCTCTTCAGTTACGACGTCCCCAAGCTCCTGAACCTGGAAGATTTTCGTTTCACCGCCACGGCGCTTTACGACAACACCGTAGACGTCTCCACCTTTACCTCGAAACGTCTGGAGGGCACTTTGCAGGTCCTGCAAGTCCTCTACCGTCTGCGGGACGAGGAAAGGACGACGCTCGCCTACCGTTTCAGCTACCGCCGCGTGGAGGCCAGCAACATTGAGGTCTCCTCCACCCTCATTCCGCTTCTCTCCACCCCAACCCGGGTGGGAATGCCTAATTTTCTCTACGTGCGCAACCGCCGCGACAACGATTTGGAAAGCACGCGCGGCAGCTACACCACCGCCGAAGGCGGCGTTGCCTCTGGTTATTTTGGCTCCGAGGCCGACTTCAGCCGCTTTTCGGCTAAGAACTCTACCTATCACACCTTTTTCCGCAAGCGCAGCACGGGAAAAGGATACGTCTTCGCCCGTTCCACCACCGTCGGCATTGAAAACCCATTCGGAAACACGGTTTTGCTCGACCCGGCGCAATCCGTGCCCGCTGGCCGCACTCTTGTTCCTCTGCCCGAGCGTTTCTTCAGCGGCGGGGGCAACTCCAATCGCGGGTTTGGGTTAAATCAGGCAGGACCGCGCGATCCCTTCACCGGGTTTCCCGTCGGGGGCAGCGCCGTGTTCCTCAACAGCCTCGAGATGCGTTTTCCAAACGTTATGCTGCCGTACCTTCATGACAACATCGGCTTTACTATTTTCGAAGATATGGGTAACGTTTTCGCGCGGCCACAGGAAATGCTCTCCAGCCTCGGGCGTTTTCACCAGCCTAACCAACAACTGTGTTTTCAGGCGGCGCCGCCCCCGCAGTACTCGCAGTGCAAATACAATTACGCTTCGCACGCCGTTGGCCTGGGGGTGCGCTATCAGACGCCGATCGGCCCGTTGCGCTTTGATTTCGGATACAATTTAAATCCGCCCTACTTTCCCAGCTATACCAACATTGTGACCAATAGGGCGAATGGTCAACAGAACGGGCAGTTTGGCTACCAACGCGCCGGCCATTTCAATTTCTCGTTCAGCGTAGGGCAGTCTTTCTAATGAAACTCCGGCTATTCAAACGCGAAATCTGGTGGAGTGACGGGCGCCCTCGCCCGTCCCTGAGCAAAGTCGAAGGGCCTGCCCTGAGCGAAGCCGAAGGGCCAAGCCGGGCGCAGAAGCCCGGCTCTCCGCCGCCAGGCATCAAACTCGCAAAGCATTGCGCGCTTCTGCTGGCGCTGAGCATGGCGCTGGCGATCCCATCCCTCGGCGGTCAGATCGTGGATCGTGTGGTCACCAACGTGAACGGCCACGTGGTTTTGCAGAGCGATTGGGAGCAGGAAATCGCCTTCGAGGCCCTGGCCAATGGCCGCGATCCCGATTCGTTCACCACGGCCGAGCGCAAAGCAGCCCTCGATCGCCTGATCGATCAGGAACTGCTGCGGGAACAGGTTCGACCGTCTCAACCCGCTCCCGCCGAGCAGGTCACCGCCCGCCTCGCTGAAATCCGCAAACTCCATCCCGATTGCGTCACCGACGATGGATGGCACGCCAAGCTACTGCGCTATGGGCTGACCCAAAGCGCGCTCGAGAAACGTCTGAGCGACGAGATCCAACTCATGCGGCTCGTGGAAGACCGTCTACGGCCTTCCATCCAGATTGATCAGCAAGCGGTGGAGACCTACTACAACGATCAGTTACTGCCCACAATGAAACGGGCCGGCAGTCGCGCAACGCCCTTGCCCGAACTCTCTGGCCGAATCAAAGATTTGCTTTCCGAGCAAAAAATGAACGAACTGCTCTCCGGGTGGCTGGCCAGTCTGCGCTCTGGAAGCCACATCCTGACTCCTGAATCCAGTGCCGGAGAGCGGAACCGTTGACCGAACCCTCGACCGAACCGCCCGTCGAATCCCCGGATGAAATCTCGACCGATACTGTTCCCCCCGAGCGGCGGCGCATTCTGTGGAAACTCTTTCTCGCGTTCTGCGTTTTCAGTCTGATCGCATTCGGCCTCCTCGGCTGGTACGTCACCACCGATTCTTTTCAGCAGAGGGTTCGCCGCCGAGTGATCGCGTCGGCCGAGAAACTCACCGGCGGACGCGTCGAGCTGGGAGAACTGCACACCATCCCATTCCGCCTGCGCGTGGACGCTCGCAACCTGACCATTCACGGCCGCGAAGCTAAGGATCAGGCCCCATTTCTGCACGTCGACCGCCTGCAAGCGGAAATGAAAATCATTTCGCTCCTCAGCACCACCATCGGATTGCATTCTCTGGTGCTCGAGCACCCTGTCGCCCACGTCATTGTCTATCCCGATGGCGCCACTAACGTTCCCGTGCCGCCTGTGAAGCCCTCCTACGATCAGGGGCCGGTGGAGCAACTCATCTCGCTCTCGGTTTCGCACATCGAGGTGCAGCGCGGCGAGCTTCTGTGGGAAGACAAGAAAGTGCCGTTCGATTTTGACGCCCGCGACGTGGCGCTGCTTTTGAACCACTCTTTGCTGCGCCGTCAATACGAAGCTCACATCGTCGCGGGAAGCGTCGCCACGCGCTTTCAGGACTACCCCGCGTTTGTGTGGCGGGCTGATGCTTCCCTGGTTCTGTCCCGCGGACGCGCCGACGTCAGCAGTTTAACGGTGACTTCCGGAAAATCTGAAATTCACTTCGCGGGCCGCTTACAGGACTTTCACAACCCCCAGGTGAGCGGTGATTATCATGGCGTCGCGGATCTCGGCGAACTCGCGTCCCTGGCGCGGCAGCCGCAAGTTCGCACAGGGTCGCTCCAGAAAAGCATGGTTCAGAAAGGCCTGGCCCAGTTCGAGGGCAAAGCTTCCTGGAACCTCCGCGATTTTTCTACTCAGGGAACCGTGCAGGCCAAAGACATCGAATGGTCGAACGGTAAGCTGTCGATGCGGAATGGCCGCATCACTGCAAGCTATTCCATTACCCCCGACCGCTTCCGCCTTTCCTCGATCAAGGCGAACCTGCTCGGTGGCGACCTCGCAGGCGATGCCGACGTCACCAACTGGCAGACTTCTATCGAACCGTCGCCGGCACCGGGCCGGCGCCATGTGATCGGACGAGTCCCGCCGGGAAGTCTTCAGCGCGGCTCGGTGCGCCTCCAACTGACGGGCTTCCCGCTGCTCCCCGCCCTCGAATTGCTGAGCTCAACCAACCTTCCACTGGACCGCCTCGACCTGTCCGGAAGCGCCAGCGGCAAGGTTGAGATGCTCTGGGTTGGCTCGATCCGTGACGCGGAGACTCGCCTGAACCTTGCCATTGCGCCCCCGCTAAAGCCGATCCCGGACGGGATCCCCGTGCGCGGCCAGATTGATGGTATCTACCGCGGATCGCGCGATGAATTGGAGATGTCCCAGTTTCACCTGACCACGCCCAGCTCTGAAATCACAGCCAGCGGCAATTTGGCCGCGACTTCGTCGTTGCGCTTCGCGTTCACCAGCCACAACCTCAAGGAGTGGACGCCTATGCTCGAAGCGGCTTATAGGTCGGGCTCTGGATCGTCGAATTCTGGACCGCGGGCTTTGCCCTTCACCGTTCACGGCTGGGCCAGCCTTACCGGCAACGCCAGCGGCCGACTCTCTGCGCTTTCCGTCAGCGGAAATCTCGAAGTCTACGACTTCGACACTACCTTGCCGGCAACCCAACGAGCTTCTTCTCGAGTTGTTCACTGGGACGCGCTCTCCACCGCCGTCCAATACTCCAGCAATCACTTCGCTGCTCGCAATGGGTCGCTCATTCACGGCCACACCACGGCGCACTTCGACGCCAGCACTGCGCTTACGGCAGGCGCACTTCAGGAGAGCGATCCTTTTGCTCTGCACTTTGACCTACGCAACGCCGAAGTCGCCGAGCTTGTGCAATTGGTCGGAGTTCAACACCCATTCGCGGGCACGTTGAATATGTCCGCCACCGTTTCAGGCACGCACGCCAATCCCCACGGCGATGGCCACATCGAGCTTCACAACGGAACAGCCTACGGTGTCGCCGTTCCTTTGTTGCAGACCGATCTCCGCCTCGCTGGCGGCGAGCTTCAGTTCAACAACATCAAAGCCAGTGTCTTCGGTGCTCCACTTTCCGGGAACGCCGCCGTCAGCACGTCGAGCCACGAGTTGTCGAAGAACGGCCCGTCAAACAATGACCTGTCGAATCGCGAGTTTCGCCTGAATCTTTCCGGGAGTAACCTCGATCTTGCCCGTTTGCCGCGCGTGCAGACCGGCCGCTTCACCGCCGATGGCGTCGCCGATTTCACGCTGCGAATCAGCGGTACGACCGCACAGCCCTCGATCGAAGCGCACCTTCATCTCAAGGACCTCGCCCTGGACAAGGAGCGCGCCGGAGATTTCTACCTCGACGCGGTCACCAATGGACGCCAGCTCGACCTCAAGGCGCACTCGGACTTCGATTTTGATTCTGATAAAGATAAAAATAAAGATAAAAAAGTTAAAGCCGACTTAACCATTACCGGCACCGTCGGATTAGAGCATGACTTTCCCGCCGATCTGAAACTCGACTTCCATCATCTGAATGCCGATGCGCTTCTTCGCACTTACTTGCCGGGAAAGATCACGGGACACTCTTCCATGGACGGGACGCTCCACCTTCGCGGTCCTCTGCGCACTCCACGCGATTTGAAGGCAGCCGCCGAGATCCAGTCTTTCAGCGCCGAGTTCGCGCACGTGCAGATACAAAGTGTCGATGTCATTCGCTTCCAGGTTGCGGATCAATTCCTGCTGCTCGAAAATCTCCACCTCGCAGGCAGTGGAACCGATTTCACCGCCCACGGCCGCGCGCACTTGACCGGCACGAAAGAGCTCGACCTCCGCTTGGACGGTTCGGTCAATATGACGCTCTTCCAGTCGCTCAACCCCAAAATCCTGGCGCGCGGCACTCTGGGCGTAAACCTCAACGCCAGCGGTACGCTGGCGCAGCCCGTCCTGCAAGGGCGTCTCGACGTCAAGGACACCTACGTCAGCCACAACGACTTTCCCAGCGGCCTCAGCGGCCTCAACGGTGTTTTGCTGTTCGATCGCAACCGCATCCAGATCGAGCGCCTCAGCGGCACCACCGGCGGCGGCACCGTGGCGCTGACCGGCTCCGCCACCTACCAGAGCGGCGTCTTCCTCCTCGATTTCGGCGCCACGGCGCATGATGTTCGCCTGCGTTATCCTCCGGGAGTAAGTTCCACCGCCAACGCCGACGTCCGCCTGACCGGCACTACGAATTCCGCTCTGCTCAGCGGCGATGTCATGGTCACCAAGCTCGCCGTCACTCCAGGCTTTGACTTCGGCGCCTATATCGTGCGGAGCAGACAGACGATCGTCCTCACCCAGAGCGATAGTCTGCAGAGCCGCCTTAAGCTCGATGTTCACGTGGTGACAACTCCCGAACTGCAGATGCAAACCGCCATCGCCAGGCTCTCGGGCAACGCCGACCTCAGGGTGCGCGGCACCGCCGAGCGTCCCGCAATTCTCGGAAGAGTGGAGGTTCTGGAAGGCGAGTTCACTTTCAACGGCACCAAGTACAAACTCGAACGCGGCGATGTTACCTTCGCCAATCCGGCCAAGACTCAGCCCATCATCGATCTGCAGGCGACCACGCGAGTGCGCGATTACGACATCACCGTCCAATTCCGCGGCGACGCCAGCGCGCCCAACGGCTTGAAAGTCACCTGGCAGTCCGAGCCTCCGCTTCCCCAAGCCGACGTTATCGCCTTATTGGCCTTGGGCCGCACCCAGGAAGAGTCGGCTGCCGTAGCCTCCAACGGATCCTTTGGCTTTGGCGGAGAAGCCTCCAACCTGCTCATCAATCAGGCCCTCAACAGCACCGTTAATAGCCGCCTGCAGCGTTTGTTCGGAGCCAGCCGCGTCAAGATCGATCCCCAGGGCCTGGCCAGTGAAACCGCCGTAGTTCGCGGGCCGCAGGTCACCGTCGAGCAGGAGGTGGTCAGCAATCTCACCCTGACCTACAGCACCAATGTCTCCGTTTCGAACCAGCAAATCATCCAGGTGGAGTACAACCTGACCCGCACGATTTCGATCGTAGCCCTGCGTGATTGGAACGGAGTAGTCAGCTTCGACTTTAAAATACGGCGGCGGATGAAGTGATCAAAGCAATAGGATTTTGCAATCTGATAATCGGGTAATTTTGTAATTTAAGAACACCAGAAGGCCTGCCTTCAAATTACCAAATTACCCGATTACAAAATTACAAAATGGATATCCGCCTTGACATAATTCTCCAAACCAGCAACTCTAATTGTTTTTCACCTCGCGCCCGGAGAAACGGGTAAGGGAAGCTAACTTGCGAGTGCGCGTCTTTTATCACGACAAGTGTTTTGACGGGGCATGCTCGGCCGCCCTGTTCTCCCGATTCTACCGGGAGCGAATTAGCGGCGATGTCGACTTCGTCTACTCCGGCCTGTTGCATCGTGCCGGCGCGCTTTTCGACGAGAAGCAGTTCGACGGCGACGAGAATGCCATCGTCGATTTCAAGTATTCCAGCTCGCCCAAAATCACCTGGTGGTTCGATCACCACGAAAGCGCTTTTCTTTCCCCCGCCGATGCCGCCCACTTCGAGCAGGATCAGAGCAACCGCAAGTTCTACGATCCGGATTTCAAGTCCTGCACCAGTTTTATTGCCATGATCGCCAAAGAGCGCTTCGGCTTCGATCCCCGTCCAGTAGCGGAACTGATCCGCTGGACCGATATCGTCGATGGCGCCATGTACGACGACGCGAAGTCGGCGGTCGAAATGCAAGCGCCGGCCATGAAGCTGACCATGGCCATCGAAGCGTCCAGTGATCGGAACTTCGTCAAGAACGTGATTCCACTGCTCGCGTTCCATCCGCTCGCCGGCATTCTGGAGCAGCCATTCGTGGCCGCCGTCCTGCCGCCGCTGCTCGAGCGCCACCAGCTTTCCATCGAGATTTTGCGCCAGCGCACGGAAGAAAAAGACGGCACGATTTTTTTCGACATCACCGACCTCGACCAGGAAGGCTACAACAAGTTCATCCCCTACTATCTGCATCCCGATTCCGTCTACAGCATCGGCCTCAGCAAGAGTTCATTCCGCGTAAAAGTTTCGGTCGGGTCGAACCCCTGGTCCAAACGCGAGCCCACCGTCAATCTAGCCAGGGTCTGCGAGCGCTATGGTGGCGGAGGCCACGCCCGCGTAGGAGCGATCTCCTTCGAAGTCAACCAAAGCGAAGCCGCCCACAAAGCCGCGCTCGAGATAGTAGAGGAGTTGCGCGCCAGCGTCCGCCAGCAAAATTGAGAAGGGAAGCTCCGTATCAGGGTATCGCTTTAGCGATACCGCAAGTTCCTCAAACTCAGGAATCCAGCCCCGTAGGGGCGT
>OBLT010001597.1_pt1 | contig 14450 bp, 12 predicted proteins | sample 1518721 | NCBI WGS metagenome assembly OBLT01 (sample SAMEA3539307, study PRJEB22396) | soil metagenome | biome: tundra; feature: field; material: soil | place: USA | collected 2010-05 | depth 0.15 m | reverse complement strand
CCTGCGCGTCGAGCTCGTCCACAATGTCCAGGACGTGGCGGGGAACGCCGGCATCAAGCGGCTGGGCGATGAGTAGCAGACGGATGAGGCCAGCCATTCGTGCCCCTGACTGCTAGAGCGGCCGCCGCGACGCGAGCGATAGCCAGAGCGTGCGGTATGCGCAGATCATGGCGGTCTCGCTGAATTCACTCTCGATCCGTGCCACCGCGGCGCCGCCGAGTCGGCAGGCCAGGTTGCGGTCGGTCAGGATCGTGGCGACGGCGGCGGCCAGCGCACGGGCGTCACCGGGCGGCACCAACAGGCCGTCGACCCCATCGCGGACGAGCTCGCGGAGACCGCGGACCCGCGTGGCCACCACCGGCCGGGCAGCGCTCATGGCCTCGAGGACCACGAGCGGCAATCCTTCCCAGTCAGAAGGCTGCACAACCACGTCGGCAGCGCCGAGTATTGCCCGGGCGTCGGTGCGTGCGCCGACAAGTCGCACCCGCCCGCTCAGGCCCAGCTCCTCGATCTGCCGCTCCAGGTTGGGGCGGAGCGTCCCGTCGCCCAGGATGACCAGCGCCGCGTCAGGAAGGCGGACCATTGCGCTGATGGCGAGGTCGTGGCGCTTCTGCGGCATCAGCCGACCGGCGGAGACGATCAGTCGCAACCCTGACGCCAGCCCCCATTCGCGGCGGAGCGCTGCGATGGCCGCGGGTCGCGGACACGGGCCGACGCCGTTGACGATTGTTCTCAGCGGCTCGGTGCCGTGCGCGCGCAGCGTCGCGGCGACCCCTGCGCCGCATGCAACGACGGGCAACCCCGTACAGCGGAGCAACCGCGACGTGGCAATATCATCGGCTGGACGGACACCGTGAATGGTGACCATTCCCGGCCGCACCGCCCCACGCAGTGTCGCCAGTGCAGTGATCGCGGCCATTCCGGGGTTGTGGGCATGCACTACGTCGGGATTCCAGTCGCGAACGTGGTCGCGGAGTCGCCAGGACGCCGCCAGAACCTGAGACGGGCGGCGGTGCAGCATGGGGAGTGGTAGGTGTGGGACGCCGTCGAGCAGAACTGTGGCTCCGCTACAGGCTACGGCGAACTCATCACCTGCCGTCAGGCCTGCCGTGCACAGCTGACGCACCACCTGCTCGGCGCCGCCGCTGCCGAATTCCTGGATTACGTGGAGGATGCGCATAGCTGCTGCCGGTAGAGGTCGAGCATCTCGGTACCCGCCTCGCTAGCGTCGAAGCGCTCGGCGATGCGGCGGATCCCGGAGCGCCCCATGGCAGCGCGGCGCTCCGGGTCGTCCACGAGGGCAGCCAGGGCATTGGCCAACCCGTCGACGTCGTCGGGTTCGACGAGCAGGCCGGTGACCCCATCCTGCACGAGCTCCGCGATACCGCCAACCCGGGTCGCGACGACTGGAAGCCCGATCGCCATCGCCTCGAGAATGGTGATCGGCAGATTCTCGCCTCGCGATGGGAGGACGAAGAGGTCGGCCTCGAGAAGACGGTCGCGCACCGAGGGGACCTGGCCGTGGAAGGTGGCGTTGAGTCGGTGCATGCGCGCGCGGCGCTCGAGGTCTGGGCGGAGTGAACCGTCGCCGTATATGTCGAGATGAATAGGCGGGGCTTGCTCGGCAAGACGGGCGCAGGCCTCGACCAGCACGTCAATCCCCTTATGCCTCTCGAGCCGGGCAACGGCCACCAGTCGAACCGGCTGGTGCGGAGGTCCCGGCTCCCACCGCCGGATGTCGATCCGCGACGGCAGAACGTGGATGCGCCGCGTTGGGAAGCCGTGCGCTGCGAGGAAGCTAGCGAGTGTCTGCGACGGGACCACAAGGGCTCCGAGGCGAACCAGGAGGGCCTCGACCCGGAGGTGACCGTGGAGCAGCCAGGCGCTGCGAACCACGGGCCCCACCGGCCGGGCTCCGGGCCGGCCGGGAAGGCCGACGAGTTCCTCGGGGAGCCCGTGGTAGGTGTGGACCAGCCTTGCTCCCAGCGCACGTGCGGCCGCCCCACAGAGCAGGAGTGCCCGACGATCCTGGGTGTGGACGATGTCAGCGCCGCGTAGCCGCGGCCACATGCGCACAGCCCGTGCGATGTCTGCTTTGTTGCGGAGTGGCGCGACCTCCGCGTCGAGTCCGAGATCTCGCGCACGCGCGGCAATGTCAGAGTCGCCGCACAACAGGCGCACATGCGCACCCGCGTGGGCAACCGCAGGTGCGAGGTTGAGCATGTGCGAGACTGGGCCTCCCTCGGTGAGGGTGCTCACATACACGACTTTCACGGAGCGGGGTCGACAGAGGCGACCTCGGGGCTCGCCTTCGCCTCCTGCCACAGGCACGTGGCGAACGCGCCCATCAGCCAGAGCGGCGCGTAGTACTGTTCGGAGAGCGTCAGCGCCGCCGTGACGGCAACGATCATGCTGGCAGTCGCGGCGATGGCGAACGAAGGCGGCCCCACCTGTCGTCGCATGGCGATGTGGAGCCGGCGAAAGCTCGTCAGCACATAGGCTAGGAGCAGGGCGAGCGCAGGTAACCCGACCTCGGCACCGACTTCAAGGTACGTGTTGTGGACCACGGTGGGGTCGTCGGGGGTGGGCGGCCGATTGTCGACCGCGGCCGTGTAGAGCTGAAAGTTTCCGGGTCCAACTCCAATGAGAGGATGCGCCGCAATGAGCAACAGCGCCGATCGCCAGGCGTCGAAGCGATGATCAACATTGCTTGCGGCCACGATCCCCTTATCTCGAAGCGCAAGGCTGATCTGCGCTTGTTGAGTCACGGCTACGACGCCGATGCAGGCCGCGACAATCATCGAGGATGCGAGGACCGCACGGAGCTGACTCCGGTGCGTGACCACCATCCAGACCAACGCGCATCCCAGCCCCACGGCGGCACCACGTGACAGGGTCAGCGCATCGGCGATGCCGATCACCGCGACCAGGGTGAGCACGACTAATCGCGGGACCCCGCGGCGGCGCAGTAGCCACAGCGTGAGTGGCAGCGTAGTGGAGAGAATGTATGCGAGATCGTTAGCGTCGCCGTAAGTCGGCGTCGCACGCGTGTCGAAGCCGATGAGCAGGTTGCGTACGGCCAACACGCCGGCGATCGCGCTGGCCACCGAGAGCACCCAGACAAATCGCTCCAGGGTGCGATGGTCACCAGCGAACGCGGTGAGAACGAAATACAAACCGGCGTAGCTAACGTAGCGAACCGTTACTAGCGCGGCGTCGCCCAGGGACGTCGCGGCCACGTCGGCGACGAGGATCAAGCTCAGGATCCCAAGCACCATCGCGTGAGTCGCATCGAGACGAAGCCGTCTGCGCCGCGTGGCCAGCTGAATTGCAAAGCTTGCGAAGCACAGGGCACCGGCGAGCTTGACGACGGTGAGCTGGGGGTTGCCGAGAGACACGGAGTACTCCAGCGGAACTGCGGCCGCGAAGAGCAGGAGGGCGAGGTCGAGTCGCACAAGAGCGGCGACAAGCACCCCGCCGGCGACGGCGCCGGGGATCACTAGGAGAGGCCACCACGTCGTCGCGACAGCCACGGCAGCCGCCGCGGCCATCACGCCAGCGGTGACCGGTGCGGTCCACAGCCCGACTCGGAGACGGTGGCGGGACGGCCCTGTGACCGCGACGACGGTCACTGGACATACTCTGGCGTTACGGTTCCGCTCGCGAGGATGCCCGGAATTTCGAGCGTCGGAGTCTCGGCCATGGCCTCCGTCGACAGCGCCGCGATGGCGGCCGGTGCCGGTCGCTGCAGAGTTTCCGGGGCCGCGCGCACCCGCGTGGGTATCAACTGTCGCAGGCAGAGGCCGACGGTGCGTAGCAGGATGACGATGTCCCCGCTCAGCGTCCACGTCGCCACGTAGTAGTTGTCAAACCTGGCTCGATCCGCGACCGAAGTGTCGCCACGCAACCCATGCACCTGAGCCCAGCCCGTGATCCCAGGGCGGACTCGATGGCGGGCCGCGTATTCGGCGATAGACGCCGTGAAGATGTCGGCGAACGCCCGGCGCTCCGGTCGCGGCCCAACCAGCGACATGTCGCCGCGCAGCACGTCGAAAAGCTGGGGCATCTCGTCGAGACCCGTGCGGCGCAGGAAGCCACCCAGCTTGCCCACTCTGGGGTCATGGGCAACAGACCACGTGCGGTCACCATCGGGGTTGGGCAGGAGGGTACGGAACTTCATCATTGTGAAAGGGCGACCATCGAGACCGACCCGGTACTGGCGGAAAATCACCGGCCCAGGGCCACTTAAACGGACCGCCGCGGCAACGATGACCATCACCGGCGACAGCAGGATCAGCGCCGCGAGAGAGACGACTACGTCGAAGCCGCGCTTCACCAGTTGGGCCGAGCGAAGGGACAGCGAGCGAGGCACGAGTGTGAGCGGCATGCCCCACAGCTCGTCACGGATGCGTGCATCGAAGCCGAGCTCAAACAGACGGGGAACAATGTAGATCTCAACGGAGAGCCGTTCGCAGGCACGCAGCAAGCCCACCATCAACGCCTCCGGTGTGGATGAGAAACCCAGGACGATGCGAGTGACCCGTTCACGCTTCGCCACAGTTTCCAGTTCGTCCAGAGAACCCAACCGCGGGACGAGGGCGGCGGCGACGCCGGCGTCGTGATCGACCAGCCCGGTCGGCCGCATTCCGTACTCGGGGTGCTCGAGCATGGCTCGAATCAGTCGAGCGGCGATCTCACCTGAACCCACGATGAGAGTGGGGTGGCGGAGCCAGTCGCGTCGATACGCACCGCGCACTGCAGCACCGACGAGTCCACGCGCGACCAGCAGGGTCAGGACGACGGTGAGGCCGAGACCAGCAAGATCACTGGTACTGCGCGCGAGGTCGAGCGGCACGATGAGCAGGAGCATCGCGCCAACTCGCTCAGCGACCGGAACGACTGCATCGGCGAGCCGTGTGGTTATCTGAGCCACGCCGCGGCGGTCCAGACCCGTCAGCAAAGCGAGGACGCCGATCGCCCACAACAGCCATATGAACGTGAGGCGTCTCTCGGCCGCGAGAACGGCAAAGAGCGTCAGCGCCTCAGACGTGCTGTACGCGACGCGCCCGATCAGGTGTGCTGAAACGCGCATGCCATCATGCGCTGCCAGCGGCGAGTCAGCGTGCGCGCGTGCGCCGCCACCTCCATCGACCGTCCCCATGACCACTCCCGAAAGACTAACTGCCTTGGGTTATCCTGATCGACCGCCAGCCGTGTCCGTGACCGGTCCCCTTTGATCAGGCCTCGCCTGGAATAATCGAACTGCTCCCGTCACATCAGGCACCCAACTATCATCATTTGCAATAGGTAAAGTCAATCTGGGTGGCGAGGGGGTCGCTACCACCTTGGAGGAGGCGAACGTGACGCAGGCAGCCGGGTCTACCAGGCGCGGAGCTCGGCTTCTCGAGTTCGACGTAGCGGCCTTGGCCGCAGCATATCGTGCGCACGACCCGATCACGGTCGAACATGGACTGGCGGACCAACCACTCCTGACCCTCGAGGCGATCGCCGACCTCGCCGACTGGCTGCCTCGCGACTGCGTCATCTGCGACACCGCCGACCAGCCCCTTCTTGTCCCCGAAGGCGGGCCGCCGCGAGGGTCCGAGCCGCGCCCCGGCGACGTCATTCGCCACCTCGACGCACGCCGCTCCTGGCTGACACTGCTCAACATCGAGCAGCAGCCTGCTTATCGCGAGCTCATGGACGCGTGCCTCGACCAGATCGCGGCGGTCGTCGAGCGTCGCCCTGGCGATATGCGGCGCAGGGTGGGCTTCATCTTCGTGTCATCGCCGCTGTCGGTGACCCCCGCCCACTTCGACATCGAGCACAGCCTTCTGCTCCAGATTTCGGGACACAAGAAACTCACGGTGGGGCGCTTCGCCACAGGTGCACTCAAACAACGGGAGTGTGAGCGCTACTGGGAAGGGTCGCACGGGCGCGTCGAAGATCTGCCACTCGCCGACGTTACCCACGACATGGTTCCCGGCCGCGGCGTCTACTTACCCCCAATCCGCCCCCATTGGGTTCACAACAGCGATGCAGTGACTCTTTCGATGACGCTCACCTTTTTCAGCGCCGATTCCGAGCGCGATCAGTTCGTCGAGGCTTTCAACGCGCGACTACGGCGATTCCGCGTCCATCCCCGGCCACCAGGGAGGTCGCCGGCTGTCGATGAGGTCAAGGCGACTGCGATGCGGATCTGGGGGCTGCGGAGGCGGTTGACCGGCCGGCACCAGGAATCGACTCACTACTGAGCCGAGATTGGTGACGGCGGGCGGCGATAGAACGCAGCCGGCGCCGAGTCCTCCCCGCGAGGCGGCGTCCGCGCTCGACGGCGAGGTCGATCTGCAGGGCGACCCGCGCCCGCGACCCGACGGCGCAGCGCAGCCGCCACAACTCGCGTCGCTCGTCGGCGAACAAGGTCTTGTACGCTTCGTCGCCGCGCAAGAGATCGGCGTCGCGCAGACCGCGACGCCCAGCGTCGTCGATTACGCGAGCGAGGAGCACGATGCCCGCCCCTCGCCAGCGCCGGGCCGGGATCCGGCCGCTCTGATAGTAGCTAAGGCGTCCGGCGACCTCGAATGTGACGACGATAGCGCCAGGCTCGTCCCCAGCGCGCAAGACGTCGAAGATCACCTCCCCTCGAGCGGCGGCCGCGCGGCAGACGGCCGCGAACCGGTCGAAATCTCCAAGGAAGCTCGAAGCCATACCCCAGCGCTGCGCATGGAGGCGGTGCAAGACGCGTAGCGCGAGCTCGACATCATCGAGGCGCTCCACGATACAGCTGCCGGTTTCGCGGACGAGGCGGCGTTCCGTCTGGTGCACAACACGGCGCAGGGCGGGCGAGCGCCGTTCCAGGTAGCGACTGCTGAGTGCGACCCAGGGTGCGACGGCACTGCGCTCACAGCCGAAACGGTGCGGCAGGGCGGCAGCGACAAGCGAGCCACTGACGACGCCGTCGAGATCCAGAAGCCGGTCGCCTCGCCTAGTCAGCCAAGCGCCCAGAACCGCCGCAACCTCAGCCCGCATCTCGGGGGCGGCGACCGCGTCGAGGTGATCGGGACACAAAGCTCCGGCGCCGAGCAGACGCAGGCGCTCAAAGCCGAGATGACGGTCGCGCTCGAGAGCCAGGCCTCCCACCAAGCGGTCGCGCTGGAGGGCGAGAACGATGCAGGGGCGCGCGCCGGCCGCGGTGTCGAGCCACCAGGAACGCAGGAAGGGGGAGGGGATGGGCAGGCTCTCGACCAAAGAGTCCCAGGCATCGGCGTACGCACCGAGGTCGGTGGTGACGCTCACGCGCATCCCGGTCGGGTCCTCGGTCACCATACGGACTCTGCCTCCCTGCCCATCGTATCGCGAGTCCCACATGGACCCCACGAAGGTCGCGAGCTATGATCGCGACCTCTCGGATACCCGGGCGGCCAAGGGGCTGGAATGGGTGCTCGAGCGCCGCCTCATCGACGGGTTGCTACGCGACAATCCACACGCGCAGCGTGCCATCGACTTCGCCTGCGGCACCGGGCGCATCCTTGGCTTTCTGGCTGAGCGATTCCCCGAGGTCATTGGGGTCGACGTCAGCGCCGCGATGATCGAAGTAGCACGTGAGCGCTGCCCCACGGCGCGCCTCGTCGTGGGGGACGTTACGGTCAATCCCGGGCTGCTGACGGAATCCGCTGATGTGGTCACGGCTTTTCGCTTCCTGCTCAACGCCGAGCCGCCATTGCGCGCCGCCGCCCTCGACTGGATGCGTGACCGTCTCGGGCCGGAAGGGCTCCTCATCGTCAACTTCCATCTCAATCCGCGCAGCCTGCGCGGGCGCTACCTGCGCCTGCGCCACGCGTCCGACGTCACGATGATGGGGGTGGGCGAAGCCCGCGCGCTGCTTGCCCGCCACGGCCTTGCCGTGCGCCAGGTGCGTGGGTACAGTTACCTGCCGTACCGCCGCGACGGCTCTCGGCTGGTCCTTCCTCGAGTGCGCCGCAGCGTCGAGGGCTGGCTGGCTCGAGTCGATCGGCTCCCCGGGTGGGGCAGCTGTTTCCTGCTCCTCGCCGAGCGCAGTCGCTGAGAAGATGATATCAACTGGGTCGGCCGGCGAGGGCTGAGAGGAGCGGGAGAAGGTTCTCCTGTGCCCACTTGGGGCCCCGGTGATCTCCCTGTGGTCCGAGCGCGTGGACGACGACGGCAGCGACGACGCAGGCCGCGCGCAGAGCAGGATCGGCCTCCCGCCATGGGATGTCTCCGAGCGAGGGCGGTGCAGCTAGTGCGCCTGGCTCTTGCACGGCGCGGGCAGCGGCCACGCCGATAGGAATCCGGGAGCCGATCGCGAGCCGGTTCAATTCGAGGAAAACGCTATCGAGTCCGGCCGGAGCGGCGGCTCGGCCCTGCTCCCAGTCGATGACCACCGCGGGCCCTCGACCGAGAACGATGTTGCCGGGCCAAAAATCGCCATGACACCAGGACGTGCGAAGACGGAACTCCTCAACCGGCAGGAGGGCAGCCTCCACGGCGGCGGCAACCTCCCCGAACTGGTCCATCCCCCTAGTCCAAGCGTGCGCCCATCCCGGACCGGCGTCCCCGGTCGGCGCTGTTGCGACCAGAAGCCTGGCCACTTCGTGGGCCTCCTCCCACGGCGATCCCCCGGTGCGCCATCGCCCTCCGCCGGGGCTGAGGTGTCCCTGGTGCCACGCTTCGGCGCGCCAAGCGAGGCCGTGCGTCACACCGGCCGCTAGCGCGCGCGGCATGTGAGCGCGGAGGTCCGAGGCCAGAAGGGCGGCGTCGATATCCGCGAGCACTTGGCGCTCGCGCGCCACGCGGGCGATGCCGAGCTCAGTGAGAGACAGCCGAAGAGCCGCCTCCTCGTGGGCAAGTGCGACTCGGAGGATGACGTTGTGGCCTCCGCTGACCAGGATGCCACGCAGCACGGCCGTGCTCCCGACAGCAGCGCCGAGGTCAGCAACGACGTCGTCCACCAAGCCCGGGCCGTCCGCTTCGATGGCGATCCCAGCGCGACCGCTCAACCGCCAGAGCACGGACATGGCCAGTCGTTGCCGTAGCCACTGACCTGGCGCATTGGTCGAAGCTGGCCACCCCTTGCGCATCAGGCGCTCAACCGCGTCGGCACGGGGGTACGGGACCGTGCCATGGCGGCGCCGCGCAGGAACGATCGCGGCGCGGCGTCCTCCCGAGCGTAGCGCCGCCGCCAGTGCGGTGGGGTCTGCTCGACGTTCGTCCGCCACCAGCAGCGCCAGAGCGCCGTCGTGCAGCGGCCAGTGCCGTCCATCCCAGCACACTCCGCGGGCAACTCCCACGAGCGCTGCGCGGTCTGCGCTCACCGTGATCGCCGACGGGTACGAGCGTCGGAACGCCGCGGCAGTGCCGGGCTCTAGGTCGACGAGGGCGACAGGCCCCGACACAGCAACGGGAAGAAGGAGCCGCCAGCTCCCGTTGCGCTCGCTGGGGCGATGAAGAATCTCCGCACCAAGGTTCGTCGCCCTCATGGATAACGTGTCGCAGTAACGTCTGTGCCATATATGGCAAGCTCTGCAGCGATGTCCAAGATGTGGCGCCGACCCCGAGTGGCTCGCGGATGATCGACTTCTTCGACCTCATACGCACCATGTGGCGCCACCGCGTGGTGGCGCTGGGGACACTGGCCGCCGTCATGGCGGCGACATCGGTCTACATCGTCACCCAGAAACCGGTCTACCGGTCCACCGAAACCCTGCAGCTGTCGAGCACCGACCCAACCTTCCTCAGCGAGGTCAACACGCTGACGCCGCTGTACTCCGAACTGCTCACCGCACAGGCTACGCTCACCCTGGCACAGGGGAGTTTGGGTTCGACGCCGCTGGCCAGCATCGCGGTCCGCACCTTCACGGACTCGCCGGTCGTTGACCTCGACGCCAGCGGTGGCTCCGCGGATGTTGCTCAACGTTCCGCGACGGCCGACGTCAGCGCTCTGGCCGATCGCCTCGCTTTTCAATCGGCGCTGGGCGTGAGCGGCGTCACGCTCGTCGTGATCGATGGTCCCAGCCAAGGCGACATCGTCTGGCCGCGCCCCGCGCTGAGCCTCGGTGTCGCCGCCATCGTCGGCATCCTTCTAGGTGTCGCGGTGTCTTGGCTGGCTGACGCTCGGTGGCGGCGGCTGCCGGCACTGGTAGTCGCACCATCGACAGCATCCACCGCTCGCGATGCATCAGGCCCAGCGTCGGAGGATACAACCGTCACAATCGGCGACATTACCCGACGCTCCCAACGTCGCGCACGCAACACCCATGCCCGATGACGTCGCGGCCCCCGCGGGCACCCAAAGGTAGCGTCATCGGGGCATGATGCCGCCTCGAAGACAGTCCTCGAGATGCCGCTGCGACACCGTCCGGGCATGCACGAAGGCGTGTCGAGGCGGCACGGGTCAGGGACGCGGCCGGTGAACACCGATCTGGCACGTCGGGCTACGCGGGGCACCATGTGGTCGGCTGCCGGGACGTGGCTAAGTCGCGTGTCCGTTCTCGTCGTCATCGTCGTGCTCGCGCGACACCTCGACGCTCGCGAGTTCGGAGTCCTCGGGGTGGCCACACTCGCCGCGAACGTCGCTCTGCAGCTCGATGACGGCGGCCTGAGTGATGCGTTGGTGTGGTGGCGGGGGCTCGTTCGCGAGGCAGCCGAGACCGCACTCCTCGGATGCGTGGCACTTGGCGCGGCGATCGCTGGGGTTCTTGCTCTGGCTGCTCCGGCCATCGCCGCCGTCTTCCACGCGCCCGATGCGACGCCGCTGCTGCGCGTCTACGCCATCGCGGTTCTCGCGGATGCCATCGCGGGCGTTTACCTGGGGATGCTCACACGTGAGTTGGCATTCCGCGCAAGGTTCTTCCCCGAGGTGGTGCCGGCATTGTGTGGGGGCCTGGCGACCGTGGGGCTCGCTCTGAACGGCGCCGGGGTCTGGTCGTTGGTCATCGGCGACGTTCTCTGCAGCGGGCTCCGGCTCGTCATCGGGTTCCTCATCGTCGGGCGGCGGATGGTTCCACGCTGGCACCGAGAAGTGGCTTTGGGATTGTGGCGCTACGGGCGCGCCGCTTTGGCCGGGTCATTCCTCGAGTTCGCATTGCAAAACGTCGACTACGCCCTCGTCGGCCTTCTTCTCGGCCCGGTCGCGCTAGGCCTGTACACCATCGCTTTCCGAGTAGCCATCCTCCCGTTTCTGATCGTTACGTATGTCATCGCCGGCGTTGCATTCCCGCTCTACGCGCGGATCACAGCCGACAGCGCGGCTGTCCAGCGGGTGATGGAACTCACGATGCGAGCATGCTGCAGCCTGGTGTTCCTTATGGGCGCCGGGCTGGCGACGCTGGCTCCCTTCCTCGACGTGCTCGGCCATCGCTGGCAGCCTGCAGTGCCGGTGGCGCGGCTCCTTGGCGTTTACATCTGTTTGCGCTCACCAGCCTTTATGCTAAGCATGCTTCTGCGCGTGGTCAACCCCACGGCAAACGCACTGCTGCGCGGAGCGTGGGTGCTGTTGCTGATTGCACTCATCGCCACTGTCGGTCGAGCTGGCATCATCGCCGTCGGCGCTATCCAGGTCGGCGTGGCAGCGCCGATGCTCGGCGCATTTCTCGTTGTGACACGGAGACTGGCTGCGATCTCGATCGCCACGCTCGTGGCGGATATCGCCCGTGCCGGTGTCGCCGCGCTGTCGGCAGCCGCGGCCACGATCGCATTGTATCGAGGGGTCGGCGCGCTATCTAATCCCAGTTCCATCGGTGCGCTCTTGGTCCTTTGCGCTACCTTCTGTGGAGTGTACGTAGTCGCGCTGGCGTTGATCATGCCCCGCGCCGCGGGCGATCTACGCCGGCTGCGAGAGATGGCGGCCCGCCCCGCACTGGGAGCCGCGGTCAGCACCCCAAGCACCGATCCGTCGCAGTCATAGCTCGGACCTGCAGAGAGATAGGAAGCACGTGACAGAGTTGCGACGATGAGGCCAGCGGTCCAGTTGGCCGTTCGGGCGTGGGCACGTATGCCGCTGCCGCGTGAGCCCGCGCTGATGGTGCTTGGCTACCACCGCGTGGCCGAGCGCGACGACGACTTAACCGTGCGTCCATCGACCTTCGCAGCACACATCGGCCGGCTAGTCGCACACGGAACAGCGGTGCCCGTCGTCGACCTCGACAGTGCTGTTCGCCGCCGACCTGACAGTTGGCCACGACGCGCGCTTGCGCTCACCATTGATGACGCTTGGATGGATGTCCACACAAACGGCCTTCCCGTGTTGGTCGACGCGAAAATTCCGGCGACGCTCTACGTGCCGAGTGAACTTCTTGGCTCGCGCGATCACATGACACGCGCTCAGGTGTGTGAGTGGATTGATGCAGGCATGACAGTCGGTGGTCACTCGCGAAATCACGTGGACCTGCGCGGCTGCACCGACGCCGAGCTGGAATGGGAGGTTCGCGGTTGCCGCGAAGCCCTGGAGGATCTGCTTGGCGTCCCGGTGACGAGCTTTGCCTACCCGTTCGGCCACATCGATCGGCGCGTGCGTGACGCCGTTGCCGCAGCGGGATTCACCAGTGCCGTATCCACCCGGCGTGGATGGACACGTCCCAGCGCTGACACGCTGCGCATCCCCAGGTGCATTATCGAGGACTTCGATGCCAGCACTTTCCCCGCCGCGATCGAGGGCGGCCTGAATGTGCTACGCGCAGCAGATGCCGTGCGCAGCGCTTTGCACGATCCAAGTCGTAGGTGGAGGCGCGCTTCCTCGGGGGAATGACAGTGGAGCTGCCCGCGTTGACGGACACGCTTCGTTGAGCCGAGCACATGGCAGTGAGGAGCTGCGATGAATCTCGCCCGCGGAATGCGTTCAGGCGCACTTGAACCGGCTCAAGCTCCAGCGTACGCCATGTTGGCCAAAGGGAGCGACCTTGATCAGCGGTGGCGACACCCACAGGTTAGTCGGCGGCGGCTGCGTCGTGGAGTGCGTGCAGAACCTCGTGGAGCGCGTCAACCAGCGGCGCGACTTCGTGCTCCGGCAGTGGGGTGATCAGAGTGCTATCCGCAATCTGGGGCCGCGCCCATAATCCGAGGGGAGGGTCCCAGGCCCCGGCCCATGGGGGTGCGTCGGCGCCACGTGCCCAGAGGTCCGGCAGATCGGCGGTGCGCAGGTTGAACCGGTAACGGTCACCCAGTTTGTCGGCGCAATATGCGGCGAGGCTGGTCGAGGGAGTATCGCCCACGACCGCCGAGCCGGGGTCGAGGCGCTCATGCGCTTTGCCGACGTAGACCATGTTGTGAAAGGGTCCGGGCTCGAAAGTGTCGCCTGACGCCAGGTGCAGTATTCCGGTGAAGCCCTGTGCCGCCGCGCCAGCAGAGCGGAACAGCTTGCCCCTGGCGAGCATCCAGACTACAACGTTCAGCGCCGGTCCACTGCCAAGGTTGCGGACCCGGACGGCGGCCCACGGCTCTAGGCGAATCGCCGCCGGCGGCTCGTCGAGGAGTACGAGCAGAGGTCCTGTGGCGACCGCACAATCCGTGCGCGTCTCATCAGCCTGCTCTCGTGCCGCCTGCGCCTGTGCGCTGGCCGCTTCCAGGACCGCGATGTTGTGATCGACGAGCTTTCGCGTTGCGGCACTCAAGTCTCGGTGGTGCCCTGCGAGCCGGATCATCGCCACCGACACCACGATGGCCGCCACCGCCACCATCACTACAGCGGCTGTCGTAATCGTTTGGCCGACAAGTATCCAGTCCATGAGCGCGCAGTCTACTGGGCGGGCCAACTGTCCGCAAAGAGCGGTAACCCGCCACTTCATTCGGCCTCTAGCAGAAACGTGCACTCGATGCGGGAGCCAACGCTGCGCATGCACGTGGTCCCGGATTCGAGACCCTCCCCAGGTTCGGGAAGAGGTCGAAGCCCAGCCACGACGCATACTTCATCCCAGTGAACTTAACTCGGTGGAAGCGAGCGATGGGGTGGACTGGCAAGAACCGCGCTGCGGGCGCACGATCTCGGGGCACGTGGGTCGTCGCATCAAAGAGCGGTTCAGGGCACCACCTCGCCGGGCAGTTGATGGTTCCGGCCACGAGGAGGTGCCATAAGCGGGACAGGAACGGCGCGGCGATTCACTCCAGCCGAGCGGACCGAGGTCTGGGATCGCCTTCGCGCAGGCGAATCGGTGTCGATAGTGGCCGCTGCGTGCGGCCGGTATCCCAGCGCGATCCGAGCGCTGCTTCGGACGAGTGGTGGAGTATGGCCAAGCGAGCGCCGGCGCCGCGTGTCAGCCTTAACGCTCGCTGAGCGGGAGGAGATATCTCGAGGTCTGGCGGCGCAGCAGACGCTTCGTGCCCTTGCCACGGGTAGGGCGATATCTCCCGATCGCGCCAGGCGCTCAGGTAACAAAGCTGTACGCTGGGGTGCGCAGATCTCATCTCACTGGGCAGCGTTGCATGGAACCCGGCTACGT
>OBLT010001595.1_pt1 | contig 14466 bp, 5 predicted proteins | sample 1518721 | NCBI WGS metagenome assembly OBLT01 (sample SAMEA3539307, study PRJEB22396) | soil metagenome | biome: tundra; feature: field; material: soil | place: USA | collected 2010-05 | depth 0.15 m | reverse complement strand
ACAGATCGAGAAGATCCCACGCGACAATTCGAACGACTTCAACCCCATGTGGATCGGCGATAAAATCTATTTCCTGTCCGACCGCAGCGGCCCCGTCACACTGTTCTCCTACGATGTCAAGACGAAGAAGGTCGCACAGAGCGTCAAGAACGATGCTCTCGATATCAAATCGGCGAGCGCCGGTCCTGGCGCGATCGTCTATGAGCAGTTCGGCGCCGTCTATCTCTACGATCTGAAGTCGGGCGCCGCGAAAAGAGTCGACATACGGCTTGGAGGCGACATTCCGGCGATGCGGTCGACGTTCGAAAAAGTGAACGGCCACTTCGCGCATGTGAACCTGTCGCCCACGGGAGTGCGTGCCGTCTTCGAAGCGCGCGGCGAGATCCTGACGGCGCCGGCCGAGAAGGGCGATATTCGCAACCTCACGAACACGCCCGGCGTCGCCGAACGCGACCCTTCCTGGTCGCCGGACGGCAAGCGCATCGCGTACTTCTCGGACGAGTCGGGCGAGTATGCGCTGCATCTGCGGCCGCAAACGGGGAACGGCCCGGTCGAGAAGATCGATCTCGGCCAACCGCCCGCCTTTTTCTATTCGCCGCGATGGTCGCCGGACAACAAGAAGATCGCGTACACGGACAACCGGCTGCAGCTTTGGTATATCGATCTGGAAAAGAAAACGCCGGTGCGCATCGATGCCGATACCTACGACACTCCGTTCCACGCACTCCATCCCGATTGGTCGCCGGATAGCAAGTGGTTAAGCTACACGAAGCTGCTTAAGAATCACCTGCGCGCCGTATTCGTGTATTCCACCGAAGACGGCAAGTCGCGCCAGGTCACCGATGGAATGAGCGACGCCCAGTTTTCGTACTTCGACAAGAACGGGAAGTTCCTCTATTTCATGGCGAGCACGAACCTGGGCCTGTCTCCGGCTTGGCTCGATATGTCGAGCGACGACCACTCCACGACGCGGAATGTCTACCTGGCGGTGCTGAGTAAGACAGAGCCGTCGCCGCTGGCGCCGGAGAGCGATGAAGAGAAGGTGACCGAGAAGAAGGAGTCCGGGAGTCCGGGAGTCAAGGAGTCAGGGAGTCAGGAGACGGACAAGAAAGAAACTGACAAGAAGGAGACCGCGGAAAAGAAACCGGAGCCGGAGAAGAAGCCCGAGCCAGTCAAGATCGACTTTGAGGGCATCGATCAGCGGATTATCGCTCTGCCCATCCCGGCGCGCGATTACCAGGGCATGGACGTCGGCAAGACCGGGATTCTGTTTGTCCGCGAGCAGGTCGAAGTGCCTGGGGCCCCGCCCACTTCCACCGAATACAAGTTCGACTTGAAGACACGAAAGACCGAGAAGCTGCTCGAAGGCATCGGCACGTTTGAGGTCTCGCACAACGGCGAGAAGATGCTGTACAAGCAGGGCCCAAATTTCTACATCGCCGCCACCACTACGCCTCTGAAACCGGGTGAGGGCATGCTGAAGCTCGACGCCATGGAGATTCGCGTCGAGCCGCGTGAAGAGTGGAAGCAGATCTACCGCGAAGTGTGGCGCATCGAGAGGGATTTCTTCTACGATCCCGGCCTGCACGGCTTGAATCTCGCGGACTACCAGAAGAAGTACGAATCCTATCTGGAAAACATCTCGAGCCGCGCCGACCTGAACTATCTGTTCCAGGAGATGCTCGGCGAACTGTCGGTCGGGCACATGGGCGTGGCCGGCGGCGCCTTGCCGGACGTGAAGCGCCTGCGCGGCGGGCTGCTCGGCGCCGATTACAAGATCGAAAACGACCGCTATCGCTTCGCCCGCGTCTACAATGGCGAAAACTGGAATCCGCAGCTCAAAGCGCCTCTGACGCAACCCGGCATCAACGTTGTCGCGGGTGAGTATCTGTTGGCGGTCGGGGGCCGCGAGGTTCGTCCGCCCGAGAACGTCTATAGCTTCTTCGAAGAGACGGCGGGTAAACAGTTGGTCATCAAGGTTGGCCCCAACCCCGATGGCAGCGGATCGCGCGAGGTGACTGTTGTGCCGGTCGATAACGAGCTGGGGCTCCGCAACCTCGCTTGGATCGAGGAAAATCGCCGCAAGGTGGACAAGATGACCGGCGGCCGCGTCGCCTATGTCTATTTGCCCAATACCGCCGGTGGCGGCTTCACGAATTTCAATCGCTACTATTTCGCGCAGGTGGATAAGGAAGGCGCGATCATCGACGAGCGCTTCAACGGTGGCGGCCAGGTTGCCGATTATATCGTCGATCATCTGAACCGCCCGGAGCTGAGCCACTGGTCGACGCGCTGGGGCTCGGATTTCACGACGCCGCAACAGTCGATCTACGGACCGAAAGCGATGATCATCAATGAATACGCGGGCTCGGGCGGGGACGCTCTCCCCTGGATGTTTCGCCAGCGGCACACGGGCACGCTGGTTGGCAAGAGGACTTGGGGCGGCCTCGTCGGCATCTTCGGATTCCCCCCGCTGATCGATGGAGGCTTCGTCACCGCGCCGAACCTGGCGTTTTGGAACCCGGTCAAGAACGATTGGGAGATCGAAAATCACGGCGTGCCACCGGATGTAGAAGTCGAGTTCGACCCCGCGGCCGTGCGCGCCGGCCATGATCCGCAACTCGAGAAGGCTGTCGAAATCGTGATGGCCGAACTGAAAAAGCACCCTCTACCGGAGCACAAACACCCGCCGTACCCGAACTACCACAAGGCGCCGCCGACATCGGCCACCGATGGAGGTTCGCGGTGAGAGGCCGGACCGCTCCCTTACGGTCGCGGCTCGGAAGCCTGTTGATTCTCAGCGGCTGTCTCCCATGCCTGGCCGAAACCGGCAAACCGATCCTCGTCCAGCACCCCACCCTAAGCAAAACGCATATCGCATTCTCCTACGCAGGCGACCTCTGGACCGTCCCCCGCGAAGGCGGCGCCGCCCGCCGCCTCACCACCGATCCAGGCCTCGAACGCGACCCGATATTCTCCCCCGACGGCACGCAAATCGCCTTTACCGGAGAGTACGACGGCAACGTCGACGTGTTCGTGATCCCCGCCGCGGGCGGCGAGCCGAAGCGTGTCACCGCGCATCCCGGCGCCGATTTCGCGGTTGGTTGGAGTCCCGACGGCACCCGCATTCTGTTCCGCTCCTCACGCAGCAGCTACAGCCGCTACAACCAACTGTTCACCATCGACGCCGCCAGCGGCACGTTCCCATCAGAACTTCCACTGCCCATGGCCGAAGAAGGCTCCTTCTCGCCGGACGGAACGCACCTCGCCTATGTGCCGCTACCTCGCGCCTTCAGCATCTGGAAACGCTATCGCGGCGGGCGTACCACGCCCATCTGGATCGCCGACCTATCCGATTCCCACATCGAAAAAGTTCCCCGCGAGAATTCGAACGACTTCAATCCGATGTGGATCGGCGACAAGGTCTACTTCCTTTCGGACCGCGAAGGTCCCGTCACGCTGTACTCGTACGATGTGCGTGGGAAGCAGGTCAAGAAGGTGCTCCACAATACTGGCCTCGATATCAAGTCGGCGTCGGCGGGACCGGGCGGAATTGCTTACGAACAGTTCGGGTCGGTACACCTGCTCGACCTGAAATCCGGCAAGTCGCACGAGGTCAATGTCACGGTGGACGGCGATCTCGACGAAGTGCGTCCGCATTTCGTGAAGCTCGCAGCGAACCGCATTCGGAGTATTCGCCTCTCGCCAACCGGCGTGCGCGCGGTGTTCGAGGCACGGGGTGAGATCTTCACAGCGCCCGTCGATAAAGGCGATCCGCGCAACCTCACCAACACGCCCGCCGCGAATGAGCGCGAGCCGGCATGGTCGCCCGACGGCAAGAGCATCGCTTACTTCTCGGATGAGGGCGGCGAATACGCGCTTCACATCGCCAATCAGAATGGCGCGGGCGAAGTGAAGAAGATCCGGCTCGGTGAACCCGGCTTCTATTTCAATCCGGTGTGGTCGCCCGACAGCAAGAAGATCGGTTACGTCGATCAGGCGCTGCACACTTGGTACCTGGATGTCGAAAAAGGCATGCCGGTGCTTGTCGACACCGACGACTACATGGACGGTGCGCCCGCCGACCGGGCGGCGTCGTGGTCGCCCGACAGCCGCTGGATCGCTTACACGAAGGAGTTGGACAACCATCTGCGGGCAATCTTCGTGTATTCGGTCGAGACCGCCAAGACCACGCAGCTCACCGACGGAATGAGCGACGCTCGGAAGCCCGTGTTTGACAAGAACGGCAAGTATCTGTACTTCACGGCGAGCACGGACATCGGACCGGCGCTGGGGTCCGGCTTGTCGAGCTTCGGCCGCTTCTCCACCCGTAGTGTTTACCTCGCGGTGCTGAAGAAGGACCTGCCGTCACCGCTGGCCCCGGAGAGCGATGACGAGAAGGAAGGGCCTCCCGAACCGAAGGAGCCGCCCGCTGCAAAGAAGACCGAGCCCGTCATAGTCTCCATCGATTTTGACGGCATTGGACAGAGGATTCTGGCGCTGTCGATTCCGGCCCGGAACTTTGTCGATCTGAAGACGGGCAAGGAGGGATGGTTGTATCTGCTTGAAGGGCCCAGCGCCGTTCGAGAGGGACCTCCCGATAATACGCTGCACAAATACGATCTGACAAAGCGCAAGTTCGAAAAGGTCATGGACGGGATCAGCGGGGTTGAGATCTCGAATGACGGCGAGAAAATGCTGGTTCGCCAGGGCCAGCGCTTCGTCGTCGCAAAGGCCGGTGAAGCTCCGAAACCCGGTGAGGGCGGCCTCAAGATCGACAGCCTCGAAGTGCGTGTCGATCCGATACAGGAATGGAAACAGATGTTTCACGAGTCCTTCCGCATCGAGCGCGATTTCTTCTACGATCCCGGTCTGCACGGCATGGACATCAAGACCACGCAGGCCCGTTATGAGCCCTATCTCGATCGCCTCGCATCGCGCGCCGACCTCAATTACCTGTTCGGCGAGATCTACGGCGAGCTGAGCGTCGGCCACCTCTTCGTGGGCGGCGGCGACACGCCAGAAGTGAAACGCGTCCGCGGAGGGCTGCTCGGCGCCGACTACAAGATCGAAAACGGACGATACCGCTTCGCCCGAGTCTATAACGGCGAGAACTGGAACCCGCAGCTCCGTGCGCCCCTGACGCAACCGGGCGTGAATGTCGTCGCGGGCGAGTATCTGCTGGCCGTCAAAGGCCGCGATCTGCGCTCCACCGATAATCTGTACGCCGCGTTCGAATCCACGGCAGGCAACTCGGTCGCGATCCGTGTGGGACCCGATCCGAGCGGGGCGAATTCGCGGGAAGTTACCGTCGTGCCGGTCGATGCCGAATATCCGTTGCGCAACTATGCGTGGATCGAAGACAACCGCCGCAAGGTCGACAAGATGACGGACGGCAAGGTCGCCTACATCTACCTGCCCGATACGGCCAACGGCGGCTACACCTATTTCAACCGCTATTTCTTCGCGCAAGTGAACAAGCAGGGCGCGGTTGTCGATGAGCGCTTCAACGGCGGCGGTGCGCTCGCGGACTGGGTGGTGGACAATCTGCGGCGGCCGCTCCTGAACCTGATCGCGACGCGCCACGGCAAAGACGTGACCATGCCGCAGGAGGCGATCTTCGGACCCAAGGCGATGATCATCAATGAATTCGCGGGTTCGGGTGGCGACGCCATGCCGTACTATTTCCACGCGCTGAACGTCGGCCCACTGGTCGGCAAGCGCACCTGGGGCGGCCTGGTCGGCATCTTCTTCGTACCGGGTCTGATGGACGGCGGCGGCATCACGGCGCCCAACCATGCCATCTACTTGCCGAACGGCCAGTGGGGCATCGAGAACGTCGGCGTTCCGCCCGACATCGACGTGGAACAGGACCCCGCGCTCGTGCGCCAGGGCCACGATCCGCAACTCGAGAAAGCCGTGGACGTGGTGATGCACCAGTTGAAGGAGCATCCACTGCCCACCTACAAGCGCCCGGCTTATCCCAACTATCACGGCACACCTGGCACCGGAGGTGCAGCCAAGTGAAGAGTTTCACCATACTCTCACTACTCCTGACAGCAACCGCCACCGCCCAACAGTACGACCTCATCCTGACCAACGGCCGCATCATCGACGGAACCGGCAACGCATGGTTCTACGGCGACATCGGAATCAGAGGCGATCGCATCGCCCGCATCGCCCCGGCCGGCCTGCTTCGCAATGCGCCGGCAAAGGAGCGCATCGACGCGACTGGCCTGGTGGTCGCGCCCGGCTTCATCGACATCCAAGGCCAGTCGCGCATGCAACTGCTCAACGGCGATGGCCGGGTCATCAGCAAAGTGACGCAAGGTGTCACCACCGAAATTCTCGGCGAGGGCTACACCAATGCGCCGTCGAAGGAGTTTCCAAATCCTCACGGCTTCGACGCCTGGCTGCGGGCGATGCAGAAGCACGGCGCATCGATCAACTTCGGATCGTTTGCCGGAGCCAGCACGATTCGTGAACAAGTGAAGGGCATGGCGCAAGGCGTGCCGTCTCCCGCCGAAGTCGAGCAGATGCAGACCCTGGTGCGGCAGGCGATGGAGGACGGCGCGTTCGGAATCGGGTCGGCGCTGATCTACCCGCCGGGAAACTACGCGACCACCGCAGAGTTGATCGCGATGGCGAAGGCGATGGCGCCGTTCGGGGGCGTGTACATCACACACATGCGATCCGAAGCCGACCAGTTACTCGAAGCCATCGATGAAGCGATCCGCATCGGACGCGAAGGCGGAGTGCCCGTCGAGATCTACCATCTCAAAGCGGGCGGGCGAAGCAACTGGGCGAAGGAAGCGCAGATGATCGCGAAAATCGAGCGCGCCCGGACCATGGGCCAGGACGTCGGCGCTGACATGTACCCCTACGTCGCCGGGTCCACCGGATTGTCGGCGTGCCTGCCGCCATGGTCGGCCGCGGACGGCAAGCTATTCGACAATCTCGCCGATGCAACGGTGCGCGCCAAAATGAGGGCCGAGATGAAGAGCGACACGACCGACTGGGAAAACCTGTGCCGCCTCGCCGGGCCGGAGGGAGTGCTCGTAGTGGGCTTGGCGAAGCCGGAGAACAAGCAGTACGTCGGCAAGCGCCTGTCCGAAATCGCGGCCATGCAACAAAAGGATCCATCGGACGCCGCGATAGACCTCATTCTCGCGGACCACACGCGCGTCGAGACCGTCTACTTCATGATGAGCGAGGACAACGTGAAGCTGCAGCTACGGCAACCATGGATGAAGATCGGCACCGATGCGGCCGGCCTCAACCCCGAGCAGCCCAAGAATCTCGCGCATCCGCGGTCCTACGGGAACTATCCGCGCATCCTCGGAAAGTATGTCCGGGAAGAGGGTGTCATTCCGCTCGAAGACGCTATCCGGAAGATGACCTCGGCGGTTGCGCGCCGGCTATCGATCCAGGACCGCGGCTTGCTTCAAGAGGGCATGTTCGCGGACATCGTGATATTCGATCCCGAAAAAATCTTGGACCGCGCCACCTATGAGCAGCCACACCAGATCTCGGCGGGCGTGATCGACGTCTTCGTGAATGGGACCGCCGTCATCCGCGACGGCAAGCACACCGGCGCGATGCCCGGCCGCATCGTCCGCGGGCCCGGATACAACAGCGTTAATTAAGCCCGCTCCTGGTAGGTACCTTCGGCCGTGCTCACTCGAACCTTCTCGCCTTCGTTGATGAACGGCGGCACCTGCACCACCAGCCCAGTCTCCAGCTTCGCCGCCTTCGTTACGTTCGAAACCGATGCGCCCTTCAGCCCCGGCTCCGTCTCAACCACCGTCAAGTCGACCGTCGGCGGCAGCTCGACGCTCATCGGCTTGCCCTCGTAGAACTCGATATTCACCTTGAGCTGCGGGATGAGATAGTTGACCGCGTCGCCGAGAACCTCGCTGTTTAGGTGCATCTGCTCGTAGTTCTCGGTGTTCATGAAGTGGTAGGAGTCGCCGTCGTTGTACAGGTACTCCATCTCCTGTTCGTCGAGCGATGCGCGCTCCACCCGGTCTTCCGACGAGAAGCGATGTTCCGTCATGGAGCCCGTCCGCAGGCTGCGCATCTTCACCTGTACGAATCCCCGGAGGTTGCCGGGTGTACGATGCACCATTTTGAAAATCGAATAGAGCTCGTTGTTGAACTTGATCACCATGCCCGGACGCACTTGTGTTGCTGCAATCATCTGATGTTGGCCTCGTCGTGAATGTGGGCGCGGGGCGAAGGGCACCCGCGTAAGTCAAAACCACCCGGCGCGCGCCGTTTCTCGCCCGCGACGGGTGTAAGCTTCATTCTATCAATACACAGGTCAGTGCCCAGAGGGTGCCCACAGGGCGGCAGATGTCCAGCCTCCAGACCCTGCCGCTGGCGCGACCGGCCGGCGCAAAGGTCTCCGAGCACCTTTCGGCGAGAGAGACCGGTCCCGGGGCGACGTTTCGCCACTTCTTCCGATTTTAGTGTAAGAGATGTCAAGTGGGTAACCTGAGCGCCGCGAAAGCGGCGCAACACCGGCTTAACTTAAGCCGGTGCAGGCAGGATGGCATCCTGCGGCCAATTGGCAATCTTGATTGGCAATCGGCCTTGGTCGTAGCTGGGTTTCTGCCGCTATGGCCGCCCGGCTGTCCTTCGCTCGCGCCGAGGCGAGTCCTACCGCCCACCACCCACCACCTACTTCAACTTCACCGGGTCTGCCGGCCGCGTCGGCCACTTCGGCGGGTTCGCCGCGAGCTTCTTCATGACCTCCGCGACTCCGCGCTCCAACTGCGCATCGTGTCCCTGAATCAGCGATTTCGGATCGTTGATCACCTCGATGTCCGGATCGACACCGTGGCCCTCGATGACCCATTCGCCCTTCACGTTTACGAACCCGAACTCGGGAACGTTCACCGTCCCCCCGTCGAGGAGCTGCCCATGATTGGTGATGCCCACCACGCCTCCCCAGGAACGCTTGCCAATCAGCGGACCCAGGCCGGCCTCGCGAAACATCGCCGGGAAGATGTCGCCGTCCGACGACGAATTCTCGTTCAACAGCGCCACCATCGGTCCGACAAACACGCCGTCGGGGTACGGCTGCGGATCCTCGTTGGTGCGCGAGAAGCCCGCCGCCAGCAACTTCCGGCGCAGCCGCTCGATCAGCATGCGCGACACGTTCCCGCCGCCGTTGGCCCGCACGTCGACGATCAGCCCTTCTTTGCGGAGCTGCGGGTAGTACCACTTGATGAACTCGCGGATGCCCGGCGCGCCCATGTCCGGCACGTGGATGTAGCCGATCCGGCCACCCGACATCTCGGTCACCTTCTTCCGGTTCGAACTGACCCAGTCCATGTAGATCAGGTCGCTCTCGTTCGTGACCGGCTTATACGAGATCGTGCGCGAACCTTCCATCGACGGCTTGTTGTTCACCGCGAGTTGCACCGGGTTGTCGGCCGCATTGCGCAGCAGTTGATAGGGATCCTCTTTGCCGGTCAGCTCCTTTCCATTGATCGCGAGCACATAATCGCCGGTCTTCACGTCCACGCCGATTTCGGTCAGTGGCGAGCGGTAGATCTCCTCGTCGTTCTGCCCTTCAAAAATCTTCGCGATGCGATACCGGTTGGACGCCTTGTCCAGCTCGAAGCGCGCGCCGGGCAGCGCGACGCGCGGGCGCGGTGGAATCAGGTAGTCGCCGCCTTCGATATAGGCGTGCTGCACCGTCAGTTCGGAGATCATCTCGCTGATCACGTAGCTGAGATCCGATCGATGGGCCACGTAGGCAAGTTGCGGCCTGTATTGGTTGCGCAGCGCCTCCCAATCGTAGCCGTGCATGTTCGGGGCGTAGAAGAAATCGCGGTAGCGGCGCCAGACTTCGTCGAAAATCTGCGCCCATTCTTCGGCCGGCACGCGATCCACCTGCATGCCTGCCGTGGAGAGCGTCTTCTTGGTCGCGGCGCCGGTCGGCGTGGCATCGAACACGTTCCAGGCTTGCTGCTGCCGCACCAGGACCTTCGATCCGTCGCGGGACAGGGCAACATTGCCTACATCCTCGGCGAGCGTGGTTTCCTTGCGATCCTTGAACGAGTAGATCCGCAGCGAGGCGTGCGTCTCGGGTGCTCGGCCGTAATAGAACGACGGCCCGACCACGTAGAGCAAGTGCCCGGCTTTCGCATCGACCCCAAAGTAATTGTTCGCCTCCACGGGCACCCGCGCCACGCGCGAAGCAAGCCCTTCGAAGTCGATCACCAGTTCGGTTGGGGGCTTCGTCTTCGCGGCGTCGGGCTTCGCGGCGTCGGGCTTCGACGCATCGGGCTTTGCCGCATCCGGCTTAGCGGCATCCGGCTTCGTCGCGTCCGGCTTCGCCGCGTCCGGCTTGGCAGTCTCGGCGTCCTCCTTGGTGACGGTTACCTCGTCGCTTTCCGGGGGGAAGGGATGCTTGACGTCCTTGCGCAATGCCAGTGCGTAGATGCCAGTCGATCGGGTCAGCGCATAATTGAACTCGACGTTGGAAATCAGCGGCGCGAATTCATGGTCGTCGAGATAGAAAAGGTAGTCCCCCTTCGGGTCCCACGACGGCCCATGGGCATCGAAGTACTCATCGGTCAAACGATGCAGTTTGCCGTCGGCGGCACTCCAGATATACAGGGACTGGCGACCGTTCGGATTGGGCATGCTGAAGGCCAGGTGATTGCCATGCGGCGACCAGGCATAGTCGCGGATCGCCCCGCGCCTGGATTTCGCCACTTCCGCGACCTTGCGATCGGCCAGTGTCAGCACGAACAGCTTGCCGTCTTTGTCGCTGAACGCGATCCGTTTGCCGTCGGGGGCCCACTCCGGCGAGTAGCGCATCGCCTTGCCGCCAGTGGTGATCTGCTCCGGCGGCTTGGAACCGTCCTGGGCGGCGATCCAGACCTCCTCTTCGCCGCTCTGATCGGAGATGAACGCAATCTTCGATCCATCGGGCGACCAACTCGGCCACTTGTCATGCGCATTCGACGATCGCGTCAGGTTGCGGGTTGGTCCCTTCTCGACGGGAACCGTGAAGATGTCGCCGCGCGCGGAAAACAGGGCGCGCTCGCCCTTCGGGCTCAGCTCCGCTTGCTCGATAAGGTTCCCCGCCGCGATATGGCTCGGCCGGCGGGCAAGGCCGTCGTCCGGCACCGTGATGGCGAGCGTTGTAATTTTCTTCGACTTCACGTCCAGAACTTCGAGCTGGCCGTTGCGCTCGTAAACAATTCGGCTGCTGCGGTCGGTGCTGGGCCAGCGGAGGTCCCAGTCCTTGAAGAAGGTCACTTGAGTGGTCTTACCGCCGGCGACGTCGTAGCTGTACAGATTGAATTTGCCGTCGCGGTCGGAATCGAAATAGATCGCATTTCCGATCCACATCGGATCGCGGTTGGCGCGCGGCGTATCCGTGATCTGCTTGGCGTCGAACGTCTCCGTGTCGAAGATGTACAACTGGTTCGCCTGGCCGCCGGAATAGCGCTTTTCAGTGCGGAAATCGCGGGCGCGCGGCGAGTAGACCAGCTTGTTGCCGCCCGGCGAGAAGGAGGCCGATCCGCCTTCGGGCATCGGCATCGGCTCAGCGGGCCCGCCATCCACCGAGATCGTGTAGAGGCGGCTGAGAGGCGTCGCCCAGGCGTCGCGCAAGGATCGGAAGACGATCTTCTTTCCGTCGTTGGTCCAGCCGTAGACCTGGTTGTCCCAGCCCCAGCGTGGCGGGAGCGGTCCTCGCGCCGGATAGAACGTAAGCTGGCGCGGCACGCCGCCGGTCGATGGAATAACGTAGACTTGCTCGTCGCCGTCGTACTGCCCGGTGAAGGCGATCCATTTGCCGTCGGGCGAGAATTTCGCGAACAGCTCGACGCCCGGGTGGGCCGTCAACCGGATCGCGGTACCGCCCGTGGCGGACGCCGTCCACAGGTCGCCGCCGTACGTGAAGGCTACGCGGTCGCCATGAATGTCGGGGAACCGCAACAGCCGGGTCTGGGCTGCCAGCGGCAGGTGAATCGCGACGGTAATCGCGAAGGCGCAGAAAGACCTTTTGAGGTGCATATGACTCCGGAAGCTATACGGTATCAAGTTCGAGACGCGATTGTGGAGGATTCGTTAGTTGCCACGCTGCGCTCGGACGCCTGCTTCATGACGTTCTCGATCAGCTTCAATCCACAGTTTCCGTCGAGGGTCAGGATCGACTCGGGATGGAACTGCACCGCCTCGATCGGCAATTCCCGATGACGCAGCCCCATGATCACGCCATCGCCGGTTTCGGCGGTTACTTCAAGACAGGCCGGAAATGTTTCACGCCGCGCGAACAGGGAATGATAGCGCCCCACTTTGAAGCGCTCCGGCAAGCCTTCGAAAACGCCGACATTGCGATGGCTGATTTCGGATGGCTTCCCGTGCATGGGATAGTCGAGAATGCCCAGCTCGCCGCCGAACGCCTCGACGATTCCCTGCAAACCAAGGCAGACGCCGAACACCGGGAAACCGCGTTTCGCCGCGTGTTTCACGACATCCGGGACGCCGAAATCGGCCGGCCGGCCGGGACCCGGCGAAATCAGAATCAGGTCCGGAGCGATCTCGTCGATCATCGCCGGCGGGATTCCGGCGCGGTAGGTCACCACGTTGGCGCCGGTCTGCCGCGCGTAGTTGGCGAGCGTGTGAATGAAGCAATCGTCGTTGTCGATCAGGAGGAGCTTCAGACCGCGGCCCGGCTTCCCGGCCGCGACGGCGGCCGGCGCCATCCCGCGGCGCGGCGCGCGCAATGCCCGGAAGAGCGTAGCCGCCTTCATGCGCGTCTCCTCTTCTTCGAGCGCGGGCACGGAATCGTACAGCAGCGTTGCGCCCGCGCCGTACCTCGCGATGCCGTCCAACAGGTGGATGGTGCGAATCAGGATGCCGGTGTTGATGTCGCCGTTGATGTTGATCATCCCGACGGCGCCGCCATACCAGCCGCGCGCGTCCTTCTCGAGATTCTCGATGGCCTGCGCGGCGGCCTTCTTCGGCGCGCCGATCACGGTGACCGCCCACATGTGCGTCAAAAACGCATCGAGCGAATCGAAGCCCGGCTGCAGGTTGCCCTCCACGTGGTCCACGGTATGAAACACGCCGGCATACGATTCGATCAGGCGGCGGCCGATCAATTTCACGGAACCGGGAACGCAGACGCGCGATTTGTCGTTGCGGTCCACGTCGGTGCACATGGTCAGCTCGGATTCTTCCTTGGTGGAATTCAGCAGCTCGCGGATGCTCTCGGCGTCCTGAAGCGGATCGCCGGTGCGGCGCGCGGTGCCCGCGATCGGGCAGGTCTCGACGCGATCGCCTTCCACGCGCACGAACATCTCCGGCGACGCGCCCACAAGCTGCTCGTCGCCGAGCTGCAGGCAAAACTCGTACGGGCTGGGGCTGGCGTGCTGGATGCGCGCGAACAGCTCCGAGGGACTGCCGCTGTAATTGGCCGAGAAGGTCTGGCGCAGGACCACTTCGTAATAGTCGCCCTGCCGCATGCCTTCGCGCACCGCCTCGACGCCGGCCATGTATTCTTCGGGTGTGTGGTCCGCCACGATCTCGTCGTCGGGGCGCTTCTTCGGCTTCGGCACAGCGGCGCCGGTCCGCGCCAGTCCCTTGGTGGAAAGATCGTTTGCCTCGAAGTCGTACTGGAAGCGCTCGATCTCTTCCTTCTTGCGATCCATGTAGTAAATGTCGTCGCAGAGGAACAGGTGCAGGTCCTTGTTGCCTTCGCGCGGGAGCTTCAACTCGATCGGGTCGAACTGCAACAGCAGGTCGTAGCCGAAGGCGCCCGCGAGCGCGAGATGGGAATCCTGAGCGTTGCGAAACTCTTCGAGCAGGGTCCGCAAAATCGAAAACGGCGACGGCTGTTTGCTGCGCTCCTCTTCGGGGAACAGAGCGGGCAAAGGTTTCAGGTGGCCTCGAATCCCGCTCGCATCGGCGGCGAATGCATCCCAATGCGGATGATTCTCGAGCAGCGGCGCGAGGATCTTCGAAAGCACCACGCCGCGTTCGTTCAACGGCCGAATGGCGACATCCCGTTGGCGCGCGACGATTTCGATCGGCGGGCAGAGCGATGCGATGTCCCAGCGCGAGTACCGCTCCGGGTACTCATACCCGGAAGAAAGGTAGATCCCGCGTCGCGAATCGAGCTTGCTCAGCAGGTGCTGGAGACCTTTCTTGAACGAAACCCTGGAAGCAATGCGGGATACACGAATACCGCTAGGCGTGGAATATTGGAGGGATTTCACCCTGGAGACCTCGATAGAGCTTTTAGGATAACACCACCTTCGCGAGGGTTCACACGGGACTTGTATCCCGGCGCAATCTCGTGTACGCTGGCAAAGAAAAGGCGAATATGAATCTCACCCTCGGATTTCCCACCGACCCCGCCGACATCGAACAGAACGCGCTGGCGCGGCGCGGTGGCGTGGAAGCGGCGGTGGCCCGCTTCGAGGAGTGGATGAG
>OBLT010001594.1_pt1 | contig 14468 bp, 15 predicted proteins | sample 1518721 | NCBI WGS metagenome assembly OBLT01 (sample SAMEA3539307, study PRJEB22396) | soil metagenome | biome: tundra; feature: field; material: soil | place: USA | collected 2010-05 | depth 0.15 m | reverse complement strand
CGTCTGAACTCCAGTCACCTTGTAATCTCGTATGCCGTCTTCTGCTTGAAAAAAAACAGACCAATCAGTATTATTGCATTCTCATTTTTAGTATATACATTTTTTTTAATGATACGGCGACCACCGAGATCTACACTCTTTCCCTACACGACGCTCTTCCGATCTAAGGGCTTCGTTTTTCTGAGCCTGGAGGATGAGACCGGCATCAGCAACGCCATTCTCACGCCTGACATTATGGAGCGGCACCGAGTCGTAATCACCTCCGAGAAATTTCTGCTGCTGGAAGGGGTTCTGCAGAACCAGGAAGGAGTGGTTTCGGTGCGGGTGGAGCGAGTTGCGCCGCTGCGGGAAGTCTATGCGACGGAAGCCGTGGACATCACGGATGCAGAGGTGCGGTCGCACGACTTTCATTAGCGCTGGAGATGTCGCACCCCCTCCCCCCTGCCCGTTTAGAATCAATTGCTTACATGATGAATTCAATTCAGCACCCTGATTCTAAATTGCTTACACGCACTTAATAGATAATAAAGCACTTATATAGCATCTCCGGGAGAGTGCTCGGTGAGTCTCTGATCCCAGAGCAAGACTTGTCAAAGAGCAAGGCCCAATCAAGCCGAGGCTCGAAGCGGGCAGAGACACGAGGCCCCTGGTTCCCACAGACCCGTTGTAGTGGGCGAGAGCGGAGGGCGCAAGAGAAATCAGTAGTGGGAAGAAACGAAAGTAACCACGCGGGCTCTCAATGTTAGCGCCGAAGAAACGGGGCGAACTGGAACCCAACGTCACGGCTTATCCTGAAGGTCGGGACGGGTACGACAGCTACGTTAACGAGGTTTTCAATTATCCATAGATTCCGTCCAGGTCTCGTCCAAATCGACCCTCAGGAGTCTCCACTTCGATGTAGAAGAACGGCGTCGAGACGGTCTGTTTCTGCAAGAAGGCTAACGCCGAAGCCTTACTAGGAGCACTGTAGATTTTCTTGGTTATAGAACGTCCGCCAATGTTTCCTTGCTCCAAACGCACAAAGATCGCCGCACTCGCGTTGGCGCTGCTCTCCGCGTCCAATGCATTGGGACTGGCCGCCGGCCTGCCCCGAACCTTCAGTTCATTGCCCTTGTTGCCCTGGCAAGCAGCAACCGCAATGTCGAACATTTCGAGGGTCACATGACGACCAGCCAACAGCACGCCCCATGTCGCAATCCTACCGGTGCCGTCGGCAGATGGCGTCGGATACAGGCCGAAGTCAATTGGCTCAGTACTGATGAGTTTGCCGCTATCCGAGGCGACATGGATGCAAGGCACGGATGTCAAAGCCGCAACCGCGGCATCCCTTTCGTCAAAGTAGAAGCGAATATACGGCGACTCAAGTCCCTGAACACTGTTCGACATCGAATACGCCGACACGTCGTCTTTCAACTCATAGCGTGTGCCAACATTGTCACGTTCGGTGTAGCGTTTCGGCTCCGTGGGACTTAACGAGGCACTCTTCGACGTCATTCTTGAAAACCATGCCATAAACCATTCCTCCTTTACACTGCCAGACGCTAGCCTTCGTTGACCGAGATGGTGGCCAGTTCCGAGGTCTTACTGACCCAGTCTCAGTCTAGCCATAAAAAGCAACGCCGCCCGTGGGACAACGTTGAATTCCCGGTCGGTCACGTCACTTCTTACCGACGGTCACACCCGAATCAGTCGGCGTTGCGCCAGACTCCGGTCTCCCCGGCTCATGTCCTAGATACGCATACACTCCCCGCCCTGCTTTGCGACCTAGGCGTCCGGCTTTGACGTACTGCACCAGAAGAGGAGCGGGGCGGAATTTTTCGCCTAGCGTTTTGTGCAGGTACTCGAGGATGTGAAGGCGCGTATCCAAGCCCACGAGGTCAACCATTTCAAACGGGCCCATGGGATGGTTCAGGCCTAGCTTGATCGCCTTGTCGATGTCTTCCGCTGAGGCGACGCCTTCCTGCAACATGTAAAACGCTTCGTTGCCGATCAGGGCATTGATGCGACTGGTGATGAAGCCGGGAGACTCACGGATCACCACAACTTCCTTGCCCATATGCCTGCCGACATCGGCGGCTGCGGCCAGCGTCTCGTCATCGGTTTCAAGGGCGCGCACGATTTCCAGCAATTTCATCTTGTGAACTGGATTGAAGAAGTGCATGCCGACGCACTTGGGGGCGCGGTAGGTGACGGAGGAGATTTCGGTGATGCTGAGCGACGACGTGTTGGACGCGATGATGGTGGTGGGGCGGCAGACTTTGTCCAGGAGAGTGAATATTTCGAGCTTGGACTCCATCTCCTCGGGGACGGCCTCGATCACGAGGTCGGCTTCGCGCGCCGCCTGCTCCACGGAAGATGCGTACTCCAAGCGTTTGAACGCCTTCGCGGCCTCGTCTGGCGTCACCTTCCCGAGCTCAACTGCCTTGTCGAGGTTGGTGCGAATCTCGGTCTCGGCCTTCCGCAAAGTGGTCGGCAGGATGTCTTCGAGGATGGTGCGGTATCCGCCTAAGGCAGCAGCATGGGCAATGCCGCGCCCCATGATTCCGGCGCCGATGACGGCGATGGTGCGAATCTCGGCCATGCGGCTAAGCCTTGGGCTCCAATTCCGCGAGGACGGAGACGAAATTGGGATCGGACTTGCGCATGTAGTCGCCCAGACGCTTCTTTTCCTCGTCGGAAAGAAGATACAAGCTCCCGCTGACACGGCGCAGCGTGGCTGCGATGTCATCAATGTAGTTCATCATGCGAATTAGTTCACCACTGGCACCCATAAGAGTCCTTTCAAATTTAGTAATAAGTAATAAGTAATAAGCTAATAAGGCGCGTTTCCCGGCACACTGGAAGTCGCGCCCTGACGCAAAACCCGTCCGACTCATTCTCTGCGTCGCGAGCAAGTAAGTAAAGAAGCCGGGATGCGCCAGGACGTCAAGCCGCGAACTCTGCGCCCATACTCGCACTACGCCCGTCTCCGGGCGACTTCGGAATTTTCACGCATCCGTCACGGTCGGTGACTGTGGTCAAGTTCGCCAACTTACGGGCCAGCTCGGGGGTTAACGTGCCGTCACGGAGACGCCATGACCAGTTGCCGCCGGGCTTGCTTGGAATATTCATGCGGGCGTCGCCGGGCAGTCCCAGAACATCCTGCACAGGGATGACGGCAAGAATCGCCACCGAGGCGAACGCGGCGCGAATGAATGCCCAGTGGATTCCGTCATCTACGTTCCCGAGATACTCGATCGCCCAGCGCTTCTCATTCTCGTTAGCGTCGCTGTCCCACCAACCCACCGTGGTGTTGTTATCGTGAGTGCCGGTGTACACAACGGAATCGACGGTGAACAGGTGCGGCAGATAGATGTGCGCGCCGCGGTCTCCGAAACCGAACTGCATGACTTTCATGCCGGGGATATCGAGTTTCTTGCGAAGCGCGCGGACCTCGGGCGTGATGTAGCCAAGATCTTCGGCGATGAAGGGCAGTTGGCCGAGTTCATTGCGGAGGGCCTTGAAGAGGTCTTCGTTGGGGCCGGCAATCCAGTGACCGTTGATGGCGGTGGGCTCATCGGCCGGGATCTCCCAGCAGGCTTCGAAACCGCGGAAGTGATCGAGACGCACGATGTCGCAGGTTTCGACAGCCCACTTCATGCGCTGGATCCACCAGTCGTATCCCCGCGCCTTCAGGGCTTCCCAGTTGTAAAGAGGATTGCCCCAGCGCTGACCGGTCTCGCTGAAAGCGTCGGGCGGCACGCCTGCGACAAATTCCGGCGAGAGGTCTTGGTGCAGGCGAAAGATGTCGGGATGAGTCCAGACGTCGGCGCTATCGTAGCTGACGAAGATCGCGACGTCGCCGATGATGCGGATACCACGTTCGGCGGAATAGGCCCGCAACGCTTTCCATTGCTCGAAGAATGCAAATTGCAGGAAGTGCTCGAGCGCCAGTTGGTCTTTCAAGTCCGTTTGCAATTGCGCCAGCGCTTTGGGCTTGCGCATGGCAATCTCTTCCGGCCATGAGCTCCAGGGGTTATCGCCGAAATGCTCACGCAATACGCTGAACAGCGCGTAGTCTTCCAGCCACCATTGATTGTCAGAGCAGAATACGTCGTAACGCTGGCGCGCTGCGCCGTGCGCGTCGAGGAGAAAGTTGCGGGCGGCTTCACGCAGCAATGGAAGTTTGAGTTCCCTGACCTTTTCAAAATCCACGCAGGCCTCGCCATCCGGAAGCTCAGAGAGACGAGAGGGATCGAGGTAACCGCGCTCGGACAGGCGCTCAAGGCTGATCATCAGCACATTTCCGGCGAAGGCCGAGGTGCAGGAATACGGCGAGTTGCCATAGCCGACCGGACCGAACGGAAGGATCTGCCACAGGGCCTGCTGGGCGGCAGCCAGCCAGTTCACGAACTCATAGGCTGCGGGGCCAAGATCGCCAATCCCGCCGCGGGAGGGCAGGGACGTGGGATGCATCAGGATGCCGGATGAGCGCTTCGTAAACATGGATATCGATTAGATCGTAATTGGATTGAGAAAGAAGCAAGCAGAGCTGGATATTCACATGCTCTGCTGCGCCGTCAGAAAAAGCAGGCCAGCGACTGACTTCGCTGGCCATACAGTGCCGGGCGAACGCTGCCTAGGAACCCTCACTCAGATGGCTCAGGCGCTCCATTTCTTTCTTGTTCACCTTGATCTTGCCTTCCTTTTCCAGTTTGTCGCGCAGGTTCTGGACGTACAGTCCTTCGAGCGTCTGCCGCTTCTGGTCGAGCAAGGTTTCCTTGGCGCGATCCCAGTTCTGCTTCAACTCAGCAGTCGAAGGCTCCTGCTTCTCCAAAATAGCCAACACCACGCCACTGCTGGCGCCGGCTTGCAACGGACCGCTGATTTCGCCGACAGCGAGAGTAAAGGCCACGTTAGCTGCGCCGCTCATCGCCCCGACGTCGGGAACCTGTGCCGTTGAATTGACCAAGTCGCTGGTCTTCACCGTCGCGCCGAGTTCCTTGGCAGCCTTATGAAGATCGTGTCCGGCATGAGCGCGGTCGGAAAGTTCCTGCGTTCTCTGCGCGAGAAGAGCCTGGGCGCGCTGCGCCTTGAACTGGTCCTCGACTTGAGGTTTGATCTGCTCGAACGCCGGAGTCTGCGGAGCCTCGATCTCGGTGACCTGGTAAATCGCGAAACCCTGAGGCGTCTGCGCCGTGGCCGGAGGATCGTTCTTCTTGGCCGAGAACAGCGAGTTTGACAGTTCCTGAGCGGTGCCGATTCCAGGAAGCGGTTCGGTTTGCGCCAAGAACTCGGTCGTGGTGACGGTCAGACCCTTGTCAGCGGCAGCCTTGTCCATGCCGGCCGAACGTGACAGGCTCTGCACGGAATTGGCGAGACTCTGTGAAGTTGCCGCGGCTTTCTGTTGCTTGATCGCGGGTTCAATCTGCGCCTTCACTTCGTCCAGCGGCTTGATGCGGGCGTTTTGCTTGTCTTCCACGCGGATGATGTGGAAGCCATAGCTGGTGCGGATGATGCCGGTGGTCTGGCCCTTGGGCGTGGTGAAAGCAGCTTGCTCGAATTCTGGAACGGTGCGTCCCTTGGTGATGGGAGGCAACAAGCCGCCATTCTGCGCGCTGCCTGGATCGGCGGAGTACTTCTTTGCCAACTCGTCGAAACTTGCGCCGGCCTTCAACTGCTTCTGGACGTCCTCGGCCTGCGCTTTCGCGGCTTCGACGCCCTTGGGATCGACCTTGCCGTCGGGTCCCGGAACCGGGGTCTTGATCAGAATGTGGCGGACTGTAACCGTCTCGGGAATGCGGAATTCATCCTGATGCTGGTTGTAATACGCTTGCAGATCGGCCTGCGTGACTGGAATGGAAGCAGCCAGCTTGGCAGTATCAATCAGGATGTAACGTGACTTGCGCTTCTCCGGAATGGAGTTCACGTACTGCTGCTTGTTCTGGTCGTAAAACGCCTTGAGTTCGACGTCGGTGGCCTTGACCTGCTTCTTCACGTCGTCGAGGGTCAGGATAGCGTAGTCGAACTTGACCTTCGTATCCTGCTTCTTGACCTGCTCTTCGACGTCCTTGTCACTCACCGTGGCAGCCGCACTCACTGCGGCGAGCAATTTCTGCTGGGCGAGTTGGTTCTTCAATTCCAGTTCGAACTGAGCTACGCTCAAGCCGAACTGGTTCTGCACGAAATCCTCATACTGCTGCTGCCCAATGAAGTTCCCGCCGGGGAAGAACATCTGGCCGAACTGTCCCTGGTGGAGGTAGTCGGCAAGCTCCTTGTCGCTGACGCCGAGGCCCATGCGGTCAGCTTCGTACGCGAGGGCGCCCTGGGTGATCATGCCGTCAGCAGCGCGCTGCAGGAGAAACGGCATGATGGCCGGAGGAATGTTGCCGCGGAACTGCTGGCGACCGATCATGCGGGCGCGGTTGGCAACCTGTTGCAGGCTGATGTCTTCGGTGCCCACCTTGGCTACAACGCCAGCCGTGGTCACAGTGCTGCCAAAATAGTCGCCGAAAAGTCCGCCGGGAACGAGGGTGATGACCATCATTACGCAGATGACAAGTAGAAGGCCGCCCAAGATGATCTTCTTCATTGGGCCAGGGGTTTGCAGGAATCGAAGCATGCTTGTACGAAACTCCAGGATTGAATGACCGAATCCATGATTATAAACCAGTAATGGCTGGCGCGAAGGTTCCGACCCACATGTTCCTCTACACCAAGAAGTTAGGTCTAAGGGCGGGATTTCGTGATGCCATCGGGTGGGCCAGCCCTACCATTCGAGGGCGATTATTCCCCGCACAAGGGCGGGGGCTTCCCTTGAGGCCCAGGCAGTGTGTTGTAATCATCAGACGAAGGTATGCCGATCACGCTAAAAGGGTTACGCCGGCGGGCTCTTGCGGTAAAGCGCCGGGTGCGCGAAATCACCATGATCGCCAAGGGAGTGGCCTCGACCGACCACCCCGTGATGGCGCACATCATCCCTATTCGGCGCTGTAATCTGGCGTGCAAGTACTGCAACGAGTACGACGACTTCTCCAAGCCAATTCCACTGGAGACGATGAAACGCCGCATCGACGACCTGGCGCGGTTGGGAACTACCATTGTCACGCTCAGCGGTGGCGAGCCGCTGTTGCATCCTGAACTGGACGAGATCATTGCCCACATGCGGAAGTACCCGATCATCGTGGGGATGATCACGAATGGGTATCTGTTGACCGCCGAACGCATCCAGCGGCTGAACCGCGCCGGACTCGACCATCTGCAGATCAGCATCGACAACGTGATGCCCGACGATGTTTCCAAAAAGTCGCTGAAGGTGCTCGACAAGAAACTGCAGTTGCTGGCGGAACACGCCGATTTTCACGTGAACATTAATTCCGTGGTTGGCGGCGGGACCCGCAATCCGCATGACGCGCTGGTGGTGGGAAGGCGCGCGGTGCAGTTAGGGCTAACTTCGACCATAGGCATCCTCCACGATGGCGGGGGACAGTTGCAGCCGCTGTCCGACGAAGAACGCGACGTCTTTCTGAAGATGAAGAAGCTGGAAAAGACGAACTACTCGCGTCTCAACTGGTTCCAGGACAACATTGCGCACGGCAAGCCGAACCAGTGGCGATGCCGCGCGGGAGCTCGCTACGTTTACATCTGCGAGGACGGGTTGGTGCATTACTGCTCGCAGCAACGCGGATACCCCGGAGTCCCGCTGGAGGAGTACACGGTCGCGGATATTCGGCGCGAGTTTCTGACTGAAAAGAGCTGCGCACCGCACTGCACCGTTTCGTGCGTTCACCAAGTCTCATACTTCGATTTCTGGCGCGCCCCGCAAACCATGCGGACCCCGCAAACTCCAGTCGGCGCCGGCCAACTGGTGCAGATCGACTAGCTTCTAGCTCAACAGGCTCTCCCCTCTGAAGCCGCACCCGTGGTCATTGTTTTCGACCAAATGCTCATTGCTGCGACACCATTTTCCTAGTGACTTTGCCCCCTGCAACAGAGTAAAAGATTACAGTCACCTTAATAATGAACTAAACAAAAGTGGTTGCCGCGCGGCGTGTGGGCCTCCTCTATTGGTTCCACTGTAGAGTTCTCCGTGTCGCTGCCGTTCTTATTCAATATGCGGTGCAATTCCCCGCCAACAGCTTTGCATGATTCAGGAGTTCCCGATGGGAAAGAAAGACAAGGAATCTAAGAACAAGAAGAAGAAAGACAAGGGCAAAAAGGGCAAGGTTAAGGGCAAGGAAACGGCGGCGCAGCAGCCGGTTGCGCAGACTCCTGAGCCTGGACAAAGCTATGCCGACGGTGCGCCGCTGGACCGGGTGACCTACCTCGAAGCCAAGTTGATCCTGAAGCCGGACCGTTTCACGTCGGTGCAGGCATTTCGGGACTTCGGCAAGCTGGTGCAGAAAACGGCGAAGAAAGTTGGCGTCGGGTTCATCCCGGACGCGGAAGCCAGCCTGAGGCCGCAAATCCGGGAAATCACTTTCGGTGACACTCCCGACTTCCGGCTTTACAACAACGCGTTCATCCTGCGCCGGCGCATCGCGTACGTGGACGGATTTCCGGTGGGCGACCCGGAAATCGTGTTCAAGTTCCGGCATCCCGATGAGAAGGCTGCCACGGCGGTGGATGTGCGTCCCAAGATCGCCGGTAAGTACCGGATCAAATTCAAAGCCGAGGCGTTGCCGCTGAAGGACGAGGTCGGCGGGTATCGCATCCTGTATTCGCACAACTGCCAGTTCGGGTTGAGCCAGATGCACGACGCCGACAAGATGGCGATGGCCACCTTGGTGAAAGTGTTCCCGTCGCTCGCCAAGTTACAGAAAGCGACTGACGAGAAACTGACCCTGGTGAACGGGGGCATTGTGGAAGAGGTGCTGCTTCCACTTGGTCAGTTGGACTTCGGCAAAGGGTTGCTCGCCAAATGCGACATCGGGTTGTGGCGCACGCGCGGCGAGCATAAATCGCTGGTGGGCGAGTTCGCCTTCCAGGTGCAGTTCGATCGCAGAGAAGGTGTTGGAGAGAAGCAGAAGAAGTTGGCAGCCATGTTCTACGTAACCTTGCAAAACGATGTCGCGGACTGGCTGGCGCTGGGCGTCACCAAGACCGGCATGGTGTACCGCCTCAACGGAAACGAGCCCCAAAGCCATGAGTGATACAGCCGCGAAACCCGGGTTGCAAACCACCGCCGGCGCCATGAGCACACCGGCTGAAGTCTCTGTCTTCCAGATCTTCCTTGAGTTTCTGATCATGGGAGCTACCAGTTTCGGGGGTGTGGTTCCGTACCTGCGCAACAGCCTCGTCATCAAGCGGCAGTGGATCGACGACAAGGAATTCGTCGAGATGCTGTCCATCAGCCAGAGCCTTCCCGGCCTGAACGCCACGAACATGGCGGTGCTTGTGGGGGAGAAGTTGCGTGGCGCGATGGGCGCTATCGCGGGCATTATCGGCATGTGCATTCCGGGCGGACTGCTCATGTTTGTGGTGGGCATCATTTACCACATCCACGGGGACCACGTGTGGATCACGGCCGCATTAAAGGGTGTAGCGGCGGCCGCAGTTGGATTGATCCTGTCCACAGTTGTGAGCCTCAGCAAAAAGTCGCTCTCGAGTAATTTCGATTTTGTGTTCATGGCCATGACGGTGATTGCCGTGAATAAGTTGCACCTGGGTGTCCCTCGTACGCTGATCGGGGTTGGAATCATGGCGATTCTCTTCCACTATCCGCGCAAAGGCCAGAAAGAAGAGGTGGCGCCATGAACCAGATTCCCGCACTGATTCGCGTGTTCTCGTACCTGTCGCTGTTGACCGTCGGCGGAGGCATGGCTGCCTTCCCCGAGATGAAGATTTTGACGGTTGATGTGCATCATTGGCTCGACTTCAAGCAACTCATTCATCTGTATAGCGTCGGGCAGATGGCCCCCGGCCCCAACATGATGATGATCGTCTCGATAGGACAATGGGCGGGCGGCACGCTCGGCGCGATCGCTGTGCTGTTGGCCTTTTTCGGGCCCACTGCCATACTGGCGTTCGGGGTCGCCAAAGGCTGGCGCAAGCTGGAGAAATGGCCGTGGAGAACTTCCATTCAGCGGGGATTGGCGCCGGTGTCGATTGGCTTGTTGCTGGCCGGGTGTTTCAGCATGGCAAAAGGAGCGGTTACCGGAACCGAGACCGCGGCCATTGCGGTTGCGGTGCTGCTGATCCTGATGCGGTACAAGATCAACCCTGCGCTACTGGTGGTGGCCAGCGCGGTGGTTGGGTTGATCACCTTCATGCCCAAATGATGATGGATGGTCCGCACAGCATGCTGCCCCCACTCCTCGCAAGCCCGCGAGGACGCAGGGGGCCGCAGCTATCGGAACTCCGTCGGATGACTAACACGGGATAAACCATCCATGTTCGCTCTCCTGAAAATGGTCGATCCGGACATTCCAGTCAAGGTCCCAATCGAGGTATTGGGCTTCGGCAGCGTGATGCTGGTGATCATTGTCCTGATCCATGGCGCCGGACTCGATCGCATCATCGACCGTTACAAAAGAAGATCTGAGGTCTTGCGCCGTAGATTCTGGCATCCGTACACGGCGACGTCGCTCTTCGCCGTGACGATCCTACTGATGCTGTTCCTGCACGTATTCGAGATTTGCGTGTGGGGAGTCGCGCTCAACCGCACCGGCCTCATCACCAGCTTGCGCGACTCCATGTATTTCAGCGCCAACACCTATACGACTATTGGATACGGACTGATGATCCTGCCCAACAACTGGCGGGAACTCAGCCCACTGATGGCAATCTCGGGGCTCTTCACCTTTGCCTGGACGACCGGCGAGTTGTTCAGCATTGTCGAGCGCCAACGCCAGCTCGTCGGAGATCTCGCCGCGCAGCGCAAAACGAGAAGAGCTGCGATGAACCGGGTCTTCACCCAGGTAACGGGGCAGGCACACGCACTCGAAACCCACGAGGAGCAGGCGGAAGCCAGCCTCACGCGCGAGCAACGACGCGCGCTCTGGGAGGAGATCGAGACGAAACTTAAACAACTGCACGACGCGGAGCGGGCAGAAGTGGAAGCGCTTCGCCGTGACGAGAGTTGAGGGCCATCTTTAGTTGAGACGGGATAATTTCCGACGGCGAGTAGGATTGTGGCGTGAAACGTACCCTGACACTTCGAAACGTGGTTTTCGCGCTGGTGGTGCTAGTGCTGCTCGCCGCCGTCCCGTCGTCGTTACGGTATGCGTATCAACACGGGGGCTTCTATCTGTTTTCGCGTCAGTTTCTAGAAGACCTTCCCAAGCGGTTGAAGGGACCGGGCCGCTTGCGCTTCATCTTCCAGCCCGCTGTGGCTATTTTCTTCGGGATACGGGCGGGCATCTCCGACGCGCGCGCTGGCCGCAAGCCTTATATTTTGGGAGTCCTCTTCGACCCTCAACAACGGCGAGCCTTGCTCGCAGAAGCCTTCGAACGGCTCTCGGTGTTGATCGCCATGTCGATCCTGCTGGATGCGCTATCGCAATTCCTGATCTTGCATGAAGTGTTTCCGGGGCCCGCACTGATTGTGGGACCAGTACTGATCGCAATGCCCTATTCGTTGAGTCGGGCGCTGAGCAACCGAATTGTGCGACATAACAGCTAGGCCGCCTTAGAAAATGCGCAACGACTATTGCAGCGCAGTCCAGCTCTTGTCCGGATTGAACTCGGTCATCGCCTTCGCCAGATCAGCCGTGTCTTTGCCCAGATTCTTCTGATAGACCACGCGGTCCTGATCGATAATGAAGGTCATTACGCCCGTGTCGTTCTGTGTGGCCGGATATGCAACATAAGCAAAGCCAGCGGTCATCTTTCCATTGACGATGTAGTCCTTTGCGCCACCCTTGGCTTCCGGCCCCTGCTTATCGAGTCGCCGGAACAGGTACCCATGAAAGGCCTGATGCGGGCTCGACTTGATGCTGTATCCCTCTTCTGTCGCGAAGGCCACGAGTGGCCCGACCGGACTGCGGGGCTGTCCCTCGGCAGACTCCCAGTACAAGCCGTTCTGCTTGCCGGGATCGCTGATGAACTTCTGCGCGTACTGCTTCACGCCGTCATGCTTCTGCGAGAAGTACTCGGCTTGAGCGTCGGCCAAGACTGCGCAGACATCGATAGCGGCAATCTCGTCGTGACCGATTCGACGCGCCAGAATTTCTTCCTTGCCGGCCGGGGTGTCAAAGTACCACTGACCCGAAGCGTTCTTCTTCAAAGGGATGGGAAACGCCTGATTGTCGGCGCCCAGCAATAGCAATTGGCTGCCATCGGGAAGTGTGCGCCAGCGGTTCATCCCGTTGTATGCCTGCACAAATCCGTCGAAGGACGCTTTATCCTCAACGGCGTCGCCGGAATAGATGAGATCTTTCGATCCCGTGCCAAAGATGGCCAGGATCGTATCCTGATTTTGCGACTTGGCCGCTTCCACCAGCCCTTTGCCGGCGGCTTCCGGCGAGGCGAACGCCTGGGGTGAGGCTGGCGCAGGAGCGGGCTGCTCCTTCTTAGTACAGGCGCTAATCGCGAGCAGCGCGACCACACCAACTGTCAGTAAAAAAACGCGAGCGGCACGACTGGAATGATTGCGAGCTACGTTTAACATTTCGATCCTCCAAGGGTTGCGGTGCATTTGGCTTCCTGATTTCGATCGACTCGCGAACTAGCGACGGCCGCCGCCGCCTCGGAATCCTCCGCCCCCACCCCAACCACCGCCTCCGCCACTACTTCCCCATCCACGAGAGCTGGACGCGCGCGAGCCCCAACCGCCGCCGCCGGTATCACCGGAGCCAGCGTGGCTGCCGAAACCGCTGAAGGCCGTTGAACCCCCACTGTCGCTGTGCGATCCCCAGCCGCGGGCGGCATCGGAACTGCCCCATCCGCCTGAGCTGGCATGCTGGTCCGACGAAGCAGCGCGATTGGCCGCATTTTGTGAATTCACGTTGACTGTGTTTCCGCTGACGTTGGTGTTGTGGTTGTAAGTATTGTTGGGATGGTAGCCGCTGCTGTTATTGCCGCCGTTGTAATTGGAGTGGTATCCGTTGTTGTTGTAACCATTGTTATAAGGGTGGTAGCCGTTGTTGTTGTAGCCGCCGTGCCAGGCATTGTTTCCGTAATACGGCGCGCCGTGATAGTAGGCGCCGCCGTGGTACCAGTTGCAGTTCCAACTGCTGTATCCCCAGCCGCAACAACCACCGCTCATCATGGCACCCACGGCCATGCCGGCTCCGAAAGAAAGCAGGCTGGTGGTGACCATATCGGCGGTGCTGTAACCGGGAACGACATAAGGCGTCCCGTAGATGACAGTCGGGTTGTATTGCGGAACATAAACAATCTGCGGATTGGTCGGCTGAATGACGATAGTCTGCGGCGACTGCTGCACCACCGTAATCTGCGAACCCGACTTGAGATTTCCGGCGGCCTTGGCCTGCGCGCGCAAGGTCTGTATCGCGGTCATCACGTCGGAAGCCTGATTGTGATAATCCTCGCCCAATTGCGAAGTCCAGGCCATGTTCTGCGCCATGTTGTTGAGAACCGACGGAAACTGGGTCAGCGCCTTGACGCTGGGATCCCACGTTTGCCCATTTACCGCCGTACCCAAGGCGCTGCCGGTGAGACTCTGATTTTGCAGCAGCCAGTTGTTGGCGACGGCCACCTGGTCGGGATACGTCGCGGCATTCAGAATTTGCGCCACCAGCGCATCCGGATAAAGCGCGATAGGCGCGACCAGGCTTTGCAACTCCTGAGCGGTTGCCTGAGTTCCCTGCCCGGAGTAATCCGACGATGAACCAGCGCTCGCCGGCGGTTCCTGGCCCTGATAGGCCCACGCGCCGGTCTCAGAACCCATCACGGTGAATACGAGGACGGCGCTCAGAACCAAAGAAACGGCCTGGCGTCGCAATTCAACGCTGCTCATATTATTCCTCCTGGAACCGAGGCGTCTGCCAAGGCGTTGCGTTTCTCGGGAAAAAACTTCGTACTCTATATGTATGCCGAATTGTTCATCGGCACTCACGCTACAAGTCTGAACTCACGGAACAGGCTCTGTCCAGTGCTAGAAATGACAGGCAAGTTGATAGGAGAACCAGTGGGCGCGGCCGATCGATCACGAAGGTGCGCGAATGACACCCGAGTCAGACGACGATCACATACTGATTCGAGATAGAACGGCAACTCGACGCATTCACTCGGAATTTTGGGCGCATTTTTGCGTGCTTGTTGAAGACCGACAGGGACATCCTCTGGTATTATTAACGAGTCACCGCAGCAACGCAGAGTTGCAGGACTGAGACCTCCGTGAGCTGTTTTTGTGCGGCGAACGGCGGAGGGCTTGCTCGCATAGAGCAGGTCATGTGGAGACGGTGACATCCCGCACGTTGTCGATTCCATCCGCAACTGACTTGACGGGCGCGTAGCTCAACTGGCAGAGCAACTGACTCTTAATCAGTAGGTTGTAGGTTCGATTCCTACCGCGCTCACCAACT
>OBLT010001592.1_pt1 | contig 14480 bp, 9 predicted proteins | sample 1518721 | NCBI WGS metagenome assembly OBLT01 (sample SAMEA3539307, study PRJEB22396) | soil metagenome | biome: tundra; feature: field; material: soil | place: USA | collected 2010-05 | depth 0.15 m | reverse complement strand
CGGATCAACTGCACAACATCGCCGCGCACACGATAAGGAACTATGTACGGCGTTCCCGAGACAACTAATTCGCGAGTGCCGGATATCCGACCGGGACGACCTGAAGATGGGAACCGCTCGAGATCTTCTACGGCACTCCGAATGGCCGCAACGGTTCTTTCGGCGGCGGCTGGATTGTCACGCGAGATATACTCCGCCAAAGCATCCAAATTATTGATCGCTGCTCGCAGCCACTCAACGCGCACGACGCGTCCACTTCTTCAGCACCCGCTGCACTTCCTCCTCGCTGGCAAAGTCACCGGCGTCGGCCTCGGCTATACCTTTCTTGATTTCATTGATTTGCCATTCATTCACGCTGACAAATTCCTGGATCGCCTGGGCGGCGACAAACGAGCGGCTCCGGTTCATCGATTTCGACAAACGGTCGAGCTGGTTTTTAAGTTTGGCGTCCAAACGGAGGGTGAGAACCGAAGATTCGGGCATGATGTGTACATTATACATCTGATGTCTACATTGCACTATGGATCGCAGTGTCTGATCCCGAAAGCCAGTCAGCGGTCGAAACGGGAAAGGGAATCGGTTACAGCACCACTACCTTAGCTATCCAGCGGAAATGGGTGTTCACAGGATACGGCAAACCCGCCCTGCGGCCGTGACTCAACACGAAAGTCAGTGCAAAGGCCACTCTTTCCAAATTCAATTGGCGACTTGACGCTAATTCCTCCCCAATCGCCAATCACACGGAAAAAGCGTGTCGGCTGTTCTTCCGTGTTCCAATACCAAGCACCCTCTATGGCCGAAGTAAAGGCAAAGGTGTGGTGGTTATCGTCGCGACTTATTGTCTTGATGTAAAGACGGCTCATACTCAACACTCCTTGATTTTACGCGGCCCCGAACCTAACCGACACCAGCTTCGAAACGCCGGGCTCCTGCATGGTCACGCCGTAGAGCACGGGGGCAATGCTCATCGTGCGCTTGCTGTGCGTGATCAGGATGAACTGGGTCTGCACGCTCAGCTCACGCACCAGATCGGTGAAGCGCGCGATGTTGGCTTCGTCGAGCGGAGCATCGACCTCGTCGAGAATACAGAACGGACTGGGCGTGTACTGGAAGATGCCGACGAGCAGCGCGAGTGCAGTGAGCGCCTTTTCGCCGCCGGAGAGCAGAAGCACGTTCTGCAGTTTCTTTCCGGGAGGCGATGCCACCACGTCAATGCCGCTCTCCGCGCTGTTTTCCAAGTCGGTCAGCCGCATGAAGCCGTGTCCGCCTCCGAACAGCTTGCGGAACGTGGCCTGGAAGTTCTCGTTAATCCGATTGAACGCTTCTTCAAATTTCTGCCGCGAGACTTGATCGATTTCGCGAATGGTAGCTGCGGTGTTTTCGATGGCATCGATCAGGTCTTTGCGCTGCGTTCCGAGGAACTGGTGGCGCTCCGCCGTTTCCTTGTACTCTTCGAGAGCCATCATGTTGACCGGGCCCATGGCGTCGAGGCGGGCGCGCATCTCACGGTGGGCCTGATCTTCGGCCGCAAGTTCATCCGAAGTAATCAGCGGAATCGTCGAGTCGGCCATCAGGACCGGGCGTTCCACGCCAAGTTCGTTCAGGCAGGTGTCGGCGAGGTGTTGCAGGTCGGATTGCAGCTTGGCAGCCGTGGCCGAGAGCTCACCCCGGCGATCGCGCGCTAGATCGAGTTGCTGACGCGTGTTACGAAGAAGGTCTTCAATTTCGGTTAATCGCGCCCGCACTTGCTCAGACTCGAGTTGCAGCAAGCCTTCGCGTGCTTCTCCAACATTGCGCTCGGCTTCGAACTGCACGAATTGTTCGGCCAGTTGCACGTTCTCGTTTTGCCGCTGCGCGATTTCGGCGCTCGCCGATTCCATTTGGGTTTGCAAAGCGCCCGCCCGCTCCCGCATCTCGGCGACAAGCGTCTCGATGCGCTGAAGCAGTGTGGTCGCCGAGCGGTGGCGCTCTTCGAGAGTGGCCACGCGAGCGGCCCGCTGCGAAGTTGTTTCAGCGGCAGCGTCTCGCTGGCTGCGCAGAGCGGCGAGGCGGTCTTGCCCGGCGGCGAGCTGCATTTCAAACTGGGTGCGTGCTTCCTCGATCGTGGCCAGCTCAGCTTGCCGCGATGCGATCAGGCTTTCCTGCTCCTGCCGTTCGGCCGCGAGCCTTTGCAGTTCGTGATCGCTGATTGCAATCCGTTCGCGCACCCGCGACATTTCACTTTCCAATTGCTTAAGCAAATGTCCTGAAGTCATCGCCTGCTTCTCGGCTTCGCGCTTTTCTTCTTCCAGGCGATCGAGCAGGGCGGCGTGCTCCTTGATCTCGCGCCCCAAGGTGAGCGCGAGTATTTCCTTCTCGCGCAGAGCTCGCTCCAATTCTTCGAGCAGGCGCAACACATCGCGCAATTCGCGTTTCATCGAGAGCGGTCCCTCGCTGCGTTGCTTGCCCCCGGTGACGGTCACATTGTGGAAGCATTCGCCGGTCTGGGAGAGAAAGAACGCGTCGGGGCTGGAGAGCGCGAGCTCGCGCGCCACCGCGGGATCGGGCACGATGTAGCCATTTCCAAGTTTTGGCAGGATCACTTCGAGCGACTTGCCGAATCCATTCAGCACGCGAATCGAGTTCTTGAGCGGGAGGACCGTGTCGTTGAGTGGAGCGTAGTGCTGGCTTTCGTCCGCGACAAACGAGAACTTGGCCTGCGAGTCCTCCGGATGCACAAGGAATGTGGCGCGCCCGTTGACGTCGGAGCGCAGCAGGCGCAGGCCTTCGTCGGCTGCGTCCCACGACTTGACCACGACGAAGTTCAGTTCGTCGCGCAGGAAGTCTTCCACGACGCGCTCATAGCGGGGTTCGACTTCGAGGAAATCGGCGAGCACACCGGCGGGAGTGTTTCCTCCCTGCATTGCGCCCGATTGAAAAAGGCGCCGCACCGACTCGGTCGAATAACCGTGCTCGGCGATGACCGCTTCTAGCGACCCTTTCTTGCCCAGCGCCGTGGCGTATTCGGAGCGGATGGAATCGAGGTGTTTCTTGGTGTCGTTCTCGGCAGAGCGCTTCGTCTCCAGGGTCTCACGCAGACTCGCGATCTCCTCGGCCAGGCCGCTGGCTCGTTGCGAAACACTTTCGAATTCCAGAGCAATCTGGCCGCGTTGTCCGCCGAAGGTTTCCGATTGCGACGAGGCGGTTGCAATCTCGGATCGCAGACGCTGCTCCTCTCGGCCGATGCCCGCCAGCCGTTCCTGGGACTGCGTGAGCTGATTGCGGAGGTTGGAGGCTCCGCCGACCGCCTCAAGAATCGCCGCGCGATGCGATTCCTGCTCCTGTTCGAGCATCGCGAGGTCGGTGGCTGCGCACGCCGTTTCCTGCTGGCTGAGTGCGAGCTCTTGCTGCGCCGCCGCGAGATCGGCGGCTGCCGAGTCGAGCAACTGCTGGTGACCATCGCGTTCTTCCTCAAGCGCCGTCAGGCGAGTCTGAGCCTGCGCCAACTCCGCTTCCGCAGAGGCCGTGCGCACGATGAGTTCCGCGCAGCGCTCTTCGTTGGTGCGGATGCGCGCCTTGCCGCGATCGCCTTCGATTGCGATCTGGTTCAGGCGCTCGCGATTTTGCCGCGTCTCGGTTTCGATCGCGTATCCGCGCTGCGTGCGCTCGGATTGCTCCGCTTCAGATTGCTGCACGCTTTCGGTCTGCTGGCGAATTTCCTCTCCGAGTTCACGGATCTGGGAATCGAGGGTGAGGCTTTCCTCATCCATCTGGGTGAACTTGCTGGCGAGCACAACCCGTAGCTTGGCGCGCATCTCGTCGCGCAGCTTGGCATAGCGCTCGGCTTTGCTGGCCTGGCGCTTGAGCGAGTTCATCTGCCGCGTGACCTCTTCGAAAATGTCGTTCACGCGGTTCAGATTAGTCTTGGCGTCTTCGAGACGCGCCTCCGCGAGACGCTTCCTCGTCTTGAACTTCGTAATCCCAGCCGCTTCTTCGATGATGGCGCGACGGTCCGTCGGACGGCTGCTCAGAATCTGACCGATGCGTCCCTGCTCGATGAGCGCGTACGACTCCGGCCCCAGACCCGTTCCCATGAACAGTTCCTGGATGTCGCGCAAGCGGCACAGTTTTCCATTTAGCAGGTATTCGCTATCGCCGCTGCGGAACAACCGGCGCGTCACCGAAATTTCTCCGGCGTGGTGTTGCTGCTGATTGAATTTGCGACGGCGGATTTTCAGAATTACCTGTGGCTCCAGCACTGTCACTGCCACTCCGCTGTCATTAACCGACAATTCGTTGGCCGGCAATCCGTTGCCTTGTGCTTCGGCAGCCGGCGCTGCGGCCGCGATCTCGCCTTCAACCTCTTCGGTCTTTAATTGGCCCGGTTGTGCTTCCTCGACGGCGCGTTCAGTTTCTGCGGCGGCCTGGGCACGGATCTCGGCTTCATCCCAGTTTTCTTCGCGGTTCATTCCCGCCGAAGGAAGTTCGTCCTGGATCTCGATCTCAGTGGGCGCGTTCGTATCCGGCCCACCATAAATTTCGGGGTCGATCAAAGTCAGGGACACTTCCGCCATTCCGGTGGGGTTGCGGTCGCGCGTGCCGGCGAAGATCACGTCTTCCATGCGCGAGCCGCGCAGCGACTTGGCCGACTGCTCACCGAGCACCCAGGAGATCGCGTCGGCGATGTTCGACTTTCCGCAACCGTTGGGCCCGATTATGGCGGCGATGCCTTCGCCATGGAATTTCAGTTCGGTGCGATCGCAGAAGGACTTGAATCCCAGAATTTGCAGCTTCTTAAGTTTGAGCAAAGTGACTCCTTCATAGGCGGATACTACGGTCCGCGGACTCGGTTTGCGCTGGCTGGAGTGCGCTGCCAATGGCGAGGATCCGGAGGTTAACTTCCGCTGTTAACTTTCTAGGTTAACTTCCAGCTGTTAACTTCCAAGGTTCCTCGCTGGTCGCATCGTGCGATGCCGCCCCCATGAATCAGGAACGTCACCACTACTTTCGACCAACTCTAATGGCGAATACAGGGACGGGTCAAGTAATAAAACACCACATATTGGGGTACTCGTCCAAACACCGCCTTTAGTTGCACAGACACTGCAGCAATTACGCGCAAGTTGCTGGTGAGGAATGAGAAGGTGGGAGAGCGCGAGAGCATAGACACTGTATCGCTGGTGAGAGAGAGATTCAAGGGGCGGTGGCGGTTATTCTCTGTAGAGACGCGGCTTGCCGCGTCTCAGGCCGCGGCACTGCCCGAGAACTCCTTAGAATTGAATATTCTTCCGCGGTCCGAGACGGGGCAAGCCCCGTCTCTACAGGACATTTGTTTGTTTTGGCGCGCTAGGCGGCGGTGGCCGGGTTGTCTGGATCTAGGAGCCAGTTCTTGGGGTTGTGATCGATGTAGTCGCGAACCGCATCAGGGAGGCGTTTGATCGCAGGATGTGGTCGTGGAAGCGCGCTTGCCACGCAAAACCTGAAAGCCCTTTCGCATGGCAAATCCGGCTGACTCCCGCCTTATAGCTCCCCACAATTGTGGAGAGCGATCGCCCCTGTGCGCTAGCGGGAGACGGGGCAAGCCCCGTCTCTACAGAGGCTGCGCTTATTTCTTGCGCTCGGCCAGGTAGTGAGCTAGCGCTTTTAGAGTCGACGCGGCCTCACCGTATTCGTTGAGTTGCGCGCATGCTTGGTCGACCAGGGCATCGGCCTTGCGGATTGATTCCTCGATTCCGAACAGCGCCGGATATGTTGTCTTTTCCGCGGCTGCGTCCTTGCCTGCGGTTTTTCCTAGCTGCTCGGACGTCTGGGTCAGATCGAGGACGTCGTCCACAATCTGGAACGCCAAGCCAATCGACTGGCCGTAGGTACGGAGGCGGGCGATATCGGCGGCTTTGGCCCCTGCATAGGTGCCTCCACTGACCACGCTGGCCGTGATTAGAGCGGCGGTTTTGGAGCGGTGGATGTATTCGAGGGTGGCGAGGTCGGGTTTCTTATGCTCGGCTTCCAGGTCGACAACCTGGCCGCCGATCATGCCGTCGATGGTGCCGGTGGCGTGGGCAATTTCCTGGATGATCGCGACGCGCGCGTCGGCTGGACAAGCGATCTGCGCGAGCACTTCGTAGGCTCGCGTCTGCAGCCCGTCTCCGGCGAGGATGGCGATGGCTTCGCCGAAGGCCTTGTGGCATGTGGGACGTCCGCGGCGCAGATCGTCGTTGTCAAGCGCGGGCAGATCGTCGTGAATCAGGGAGTAGGTGTGGAGCATTTCGAGCGCGGCGCCGACCTGCTCGATGCCGGGAGGCAGCGATTCGATTGGCGACCCGGCAGCAGATCGCGCCGCGATCATGCGCCCCGCTTCCATACAGAGGATTGGCCGCAGGCGCTTTCCGCCGGCAAACACGCTGTGCCGCATGGCTTGATGGATGGAAGTTGGATGCTGGGTAGCCGGCGGCAAGAGCCGGTCGAGCGCGGCGTCGGCGGCTTCGCGTCCCTGGTCCAGAACGTGTTTCAGCATGGCACCGCAGTATAACAAGCGGGCCTCGCGGAAATGAAAAGGGACGCCCACGAGCGTCCCTTCTCAACCTACCGTCTCAGGGTCCGTAGACGCAGCTTGCGGCGTCTACGGCCGCCAGTGAGACGGGGCAACCCCGTCTCTACAATGCCAAGGATCAGGCGGCCGCATGGCGCGTGCGCCGGTCCAACAACGAGCGCACCACGTCATCGTTGCGCGGCTCACATATATCGGAGGCGCCCAGACTCATTGCCTCGGCCCACAATTTGTCGTCCGCTAGCCTGTGGGTACCGACGATGCAAAGAGCCGGGAACTCATGATGCAAACGCTTGACCTCGTCCGGCCCCGAAGTTTCCAGATCCAGCACCAGCGCTGTGGCGCGATGCTGGGCAACCGCGGGACCCACCTCTTCGTAGGTGCGGGCCAAATAAACAGAATCAAAGTGTTGGGACAGACTGACCGCCAGAGTTTGTGCAGTTCCGGGGTCATTCTGATAAAGGACTACACTGAGTGGTACCATAGTTTCCCCCTGACGTCACCGCGATTCGCGGCGACCTTGGCTGGGACAGCTAAATGCTGCGCAGGCGTTATCGACTCCGAGCGCGACAGCGTTACTTGCGCAACGCTTTCTCGGCCGGGGGCTCGAACGGTTCAGTTTGCAGCTTTCCGTTCTGTTTTAACAGAATCTCTACTTTGCCTTCCGCTTCCTCCAACTGTTTCCGGCAGGTTGCGGAAAGTTGCATGCCTTCTTCAAACAGCGTCAGAGACTTCTCTAGAGGAACCTCCCCTTTTTCCAGTTCCTGAACGATCTTCTCCAGACGCTCGAGGCATTCTTCAAACTTCACCAATCCCGTTGCTCCTACACTCTATTGTAATGCCGCTTCCGGGGCGAAATGTCCAGTGAAATCTTGCAATTTGTGCAATCTTTCTTAGATGTAGGGTTTCAAAACGACACAGTGGGTACTGAATGACTACACAGACCTGGGCCGCGAGGAGCCGAGAGCCTCCAGAACATCGACCGCGGCGGCATATCGACCCTGGGGAGCGCTGATCTGCGCGCCCTGGACCCGGTCGCGGACCGCCCTCAGCATCTCGCGCGCGATGGCCACGCCTTCGGCGCGAGCCGCTTCCGGATTTGCCACCCTGGTCATACGGTTCAGGATTTCATCGGGCACGGAAACCCGCAGTTCGTTCTTCATAAACTCGGCGTTACGGGCGCTTACCAGCGGCCAGATTCCGGCAATGACGGGGATTCGGCAGTGCGCGATCCGCTTCAGGAAATTCTCCAGCAGACTGATATCGAATACCGGCTGGGTGACCACGTATTCCGCACCCGCTTGCACCTTGTATTCGAAGCGCTTGATCTCTTCATCCAGGTTGGGCAGCCCCGGATTTGCACCCACTCCAATGACGAAACTGGTCCCGGCGCCGATCGGGTTCCCGCCCAAGTCCAATCCCCGGTTCAGGTTGTGGACCATATTCACCAGTCCGATCGAATCCACGTCAAACACTGCGGTGGCATCGGGATAGTTCCCCATCTTCGGAGGGTCCCCGGTGATGCAGATCAGGTTGCGAATTCCGGTGGCTGCCGCGCCCAGCAGGTCGGATTGAATGCCCAGCACGTTTCTATCGCGACAGGTGTAGTGCAGGATGGCTTCAATCTCAACCGCCTGCTGCATCAGCAGCGACAGCGCCTGGTTGCTCATGCGCGCCGAGGCCCGCGGGCTGTCGGGGATGTTGATCGCATCCACGCCGACCGATTTGACGAACCTCGCGCCCTCGATCTCTTTTCGGATGTCGATTCCCTTGGGCGGCACGATCTCGACCATGGTCACAAATTCCCCGGCGGCAATCTTTGCGCCCAGCCGGGAGCGCTTCGCCATGGGAATGTTCGCCGGAGCCGAAGGCGCGGCCTTGGAATGAATCGCCGCTGAAATCGCAGTCTTGCCGCGCGCTTGGTCCACACGTAAAGCCGATTTCATGGCGCGGATATGATCCGGCGTGGTTCCGCAGCAGCCGCCAATCAGCTGCACTCCGGCCGCCACGAATCTGGGGGTGTAGGTCGCCATATATTCCGGCGAGCAGAGATAGATATTGCGTCCTTCGACCGAGCGCGGCATGCCGGCGTTCGGCTGCGCGGCCAGGGGCACGGAGGTCACCGCGCGCACGCGCTCGATCGCGTCGAGCATCGCGACCGGTCCCACGCTGCAGTTGATGCCGAGCACGTCGACCTTCCATTCCGTCAGCCGGGCGGCGAAAGCCTCGGGGTCGGAGCCATCGAGGCAGTTGCCGTCTTCGTCAATCGTGACCTGAGCGACGATGGGAATCTTCGCATTCACCTCCCGGCAGGCCAGCACCGCCTGGTGTAATTCTTCGAGGTAACCGAAGGTTTCAAGCATGAACAAATCCACGCCGCCCTCGACCAGTGCTGCGACCTGTTCGCGAAACGCCACGCGGGCTTCTTCAAACGAAGTCTTGCCCAGCGGTTCGATGCGAACGCCCAGCGGGCCCATCGATCCAGCGACCCAAACATCGAAACTCTTGGCCGCTTCGCGAGCCACCTGAGCGCCCGCTACGTTGATGTCACGCACGCGATCGGCCAGGCTGTGCCGCGCCAGGCGAAAGCTGTTCGCGCCGAAAGTATTGGTTTCGATAATCTCGGCCCCGGCCTGCAGATAATCGTGGTGGACGGCGCGGATCAACTCCGGCTGCGACAAGTTCAGCTCGTCATAGCAGCGGTTGATGAAGATGCCCTTGGCATAGAGAAGCGTCCCCATGGCTCCGTCACAGAGCACGGGCGATTGCTTCAGACGTTCAATAAAGTTCTGCGCCATCTTCTTGAGAATACAGGAAGCCTCGAGGTCTCTGCATCTAACGATAGAGCTACCCCAAGTGGTTTTCCTCTTTACGGGGATGAGTCTTCTGGTTGCATTCAATAAGGTGTTTGTATGCGACGGAAGACAGACAACTGCTTGACATACCGCTGGCAGTCGAACTAACTTAGCAGACTTCCTCTCCAAGTTATCCGATTGCACCACGCCCCGAGGAGATCGAGGAGATCATGGAGAACAACACTGCGAATTCCGTGACCCGGCCAAAGCGTCTCCTGTCCATTGATGGCGGTGGCCTGAAAGGGCTGGTCCCCGCCGAAGCTCTGATTGCAATCGAGACCCAGCTCGACACGCTTACCGGTCAATCGCTGCCGCTCTGCGAGCGGTTCGACCTGATTGGAGGCACGAGCACCGGCGCCATCCTTGCGGTTGGACTCGCTCTCGGATTGAAGGCGGCCGAACTTCGAGACTTCTACCTCAAATTTGGAAAGAAAATCTTCACCAAGGTCTTTCTGCCCGTGCGTTTCTGGCACAGCTATCCAAGCGGTCCGCTCGAAAAGCAGCTGAAAAACGCTTTCGGGGAAGACAGCACGCTTGGAGGCGGCAAACTGCGTACCAACATACTCATCGTTTCCTCGAACGTCACACTGGGGACAACCTGGTTCTTTACCAATAATCCGAAAGGAAAGTACTTCAAGAGCAACTGTGGATTGCCACTTTGGCAGATCGTGCGCGCCAGCAGCGCCGCTCCGACATACTTCCCGCCGCAGACCATTTCCGTTCCGGATGACGGTGGCCAACCTCAAAAGTACGAGTTCGTCGATGGCGGCGTCAGCAGCTACAACAATCCTTCGTTGCAGGTGTTTCTCGAAGCCACCGACCCCAGTTATCAGCTGGGATGGCCCACTGGAGCCGACAAACTCTTGCTGATCTCGCTCGGCACCGGCTTCAATGCGGTCACCATTCCAGCCGGCAAGGCTACCGGCTACAACCTCCTGGAGTGGGCTGGTTACGCGGTCAAGGCGCTCATGGAAGATGCTAACTTGCAGCAGAACGTGCTGATGCACCTGATCGGCCAACGGCCGGCGGGCAAAACCCCCGCTGCAACCGCGGAAGCGAAAGCCGCCCGAGCCGCGGGTGCCCCGGCCGCCGATGCTCTTGATTTCATCGGGCTCGGCTCGGATAAGGCTTTGACTTACCAGCGAATCACGGTCAGTCTGACGCGTGAACGCCTCAATGGGCTCAACCTCGGCGACATCGATCCGGCAAAGGTCGGCGAAATGGATGCCGTCGATCAGATCCCCAATTTTCAGCGCATTGGGCAAGCGGTTGCCAGGGAGCAAGTCAGCATGGATCTGCTGAAACAGTTCTTTGTCTGAGGTCTTTCCCCAAATCGCGGCGCTGCGAGCTGAGAGCTAAAGCCGAAGCGCTCGGTTGGCTCGTAGCTCGTGGCTCGTAGCTCGCAGCGTAACGCAATTTCTTCCTTTGCTATAATCCTTATTCCTGCATCCAAGCGATTATCCCGCATGAGGTTGGAGTCCAAGGTTTGAAAAGATTCTTGATCCTTATCCTTGTGGTATTCCTGCTGCCCGCCAGTTTGATGTGGCTGAGTTGCGGCGGCAGCTCCTCCAGCAGCAGCTCAAGAACCAGCGGTCTCGCGTACCGCGCCTTTATCTCGAATAGCGTCACAGCCAGTACCTTGGCTGGTGTGTATATCGTCAATGCGGTAAACGATACGCGTGGGCCCCTCTCCCCGATTTCCGCCGGCAACACTCCGGGAATGATGGTGGTCACGCCCAACCTGGCCCAGACCCTGGTCTTCAGCGCCAACGGTACGCAATTCTCGGACAACCAGTTCACCATCATCGACAACGCCGGCGAATCCGACTCCACTCACCAGATTTTGCCCGGCATGACCGAGAGCATCGTCGTTTCGCCCGACAGCTCCACCGCCTACGTCGCCGTGCCCACGTTCCCGGTGACCGGGCAATCTCCCGGAGCCATTGGAGTCATTGACCTGAAAGCGGGCGCCGTCACCGCCGCCATTAGCTGCCCGCCTGTGAACCCCACCAACCCCGTCTGCGTTTGGCCCGGCACCGTGCCTCGAGGATTCAACCAGCCTTACCAGTTTCTCGCCATGGGAAATACCGGCACTCGAATCCTGGCTTTCAGCCAGGGCGCGGATTCCGTCGCGAATACGATTGCGGTGATCACGCCCTCGAGTGTGGGAACGCAGTATCCCGTTGTCACTTTCGTGCCCGGCTTTGACCATCCAGTGGCGGCATTCTTCAACAGTGACGACACCGCCGCCTACGTACTGAACTGCGGCGCCGAGTGCGGCGGGCAACAAGCCAGCATTCAAACTCTCGATTTAACGACGAATACGGCGGGCCCGGCTGGCGTCGTCTGCACTCCCGGCGGTAATCCATCGTGTATCGGAACTCTCGACCTAACCGCCGGCAGTGTAGCTCTGATCAATGGTTCGACCATGTATATTGCGGGCACGCCGGTTCCGCCGCAATCCTGCAAAGGATTGCTGGGTGAGACGCTCACCTGCGGCCTGCTCAGCATCGTCAACCTGAGCAGCATGAGCGTCATCGGCACGCCAATCATCATCACCGACGGATATCACAATCAAATCGCGCTCGGCCCCAACGGACAGCTCTTCATCGGCTCGCGCACTTGCACCGAGATCGTTGCGCCCGTTCCGCCGCCGCCCGGGGCCGAGGTCCGTGGTTGCCTTTCTATTTACAACACGCTGACGAGCACCGTGGGCAGTGTTCCGCCTGGCGGCGTCGCAATTCCTAACGAGAACGGAGACGTGACCGGCATCCAGCCCATCGCCCATCGCCAAGTGGTCTATGTGGTCCAGGGCGGATCACTCTATATCTACGACGCCACGACCGATGCCTTGGAGTACAACCCGAACGATCCGTTTAACCCGGGTGAGGTCAACGGCCTCGTCGGCTATTTCATCGACGTCAAGATCGTCGACTTCTGAGGGGCGCTATTTTTTGAGGGGCGCTGTTCGTCGTTCGCTGTTTTCTCGCGGTCCTGGCGAACAGCGATCGACGAACGACCAACGACCAACGACTCCCTACCGCGGCACCAGCGTCATCTCATGCGCCCGGTGTTGCTCGATCGCGGTCTGCGAGAAGGGAAACGCAAAGGTCGAGCCTCCGTACCAGGCCTCCCACTGGTCCATGTAATACGGACTGAGGAAGATTCCGCTCTCTCCCGTCACCAGGTTCAGCGTGCTTTCGTCAAAGTTCGCGAAGTTCCACGTCAGCCGTTCGGAAGCCCCAAACCCGCGGCTCCCCGCCTTCACCGTGTACGTGCTCCCGCTCAAAGGACGCATTCCCGGCCCCGTGAAGCGCCCAATCACCGGAAGCCGGCTGAGCAGCAGATGATCGATTTCAACCGTATAATTCACCCCCCACTTCCATTGATTAAGATCCGGGGGGGCTTGCGAAGGAACTCTCGAGGGATCTCCCGCAGCACCTCCTGTCTGCTTCACCGCGCTCTCAACCGCGGCCGTCAGCAGGCTTCCGTAGTCGGAGTATCCCGGCGGCAGCCAGCGCGCGGGCTGCTTGGTGAGCACATTCTCCAGCCAGACCGACGACATGGCCCAGCGATAGCTCTTCCAACTCAGCGCGCCAGAGGCCGGTGCATCCGCCGCCGCGCCCAGCTTCGGCTCCAGCAGCAACCGCGCCAGTTCCTGACCCGCCTTCGTCTCAATCGTCGGCGCCGCTGAATCCGCCGACATCCGCCCATCCCAGTCGCGCAGAATTTCCGCCGCCCGCTTTGCGCGATCGGAAGCGTTCGCCGCGTGATCGACCGCGTACACGAACTTGTCGGCGCAGAAGCGGTCGTAGGTCGACGACACATCCAGCTGCAGCGCCAGCATATCCGCGGGCGCAAACTTCTTGCCCGATTCGAGCACCCGATAGATGCGATCCGTCCGCCAAGGCGCTTCCCATTCCGTGCTGATCGAATATTTGTAGCCCTCCGGAGTGATGCGGCCGTTGGCGGTCGCCAGAATTCCCGACGGCGGATCATAAACATGCGGCATCTCGTCGAAAGGAATCCAGCCTTTCCACTCGTGCGCATCGTCGCTGCCGCTCACCGGCAGGCCGCCGTCGCCCGCCGCGCGGATCGGCACGCGCCCCGTCGCCTGATATCCGATGTGGCCATCGACATCGCCGTACATCACGTTTTGTCCGGGCGCGCCGAAACTCGAGAACGCCTTCCGAAACTGCTCCCAGTTCTCGGCGGAGTCCGCGTCGAAGAACATCAATCCCATGCCGTCCTGCAACGTCCAGCGCAGGGCGATCTTGCGCGTCTCGCCCGGAAGCAATTCAGTAATGATCGGTCCATGCCGCGTCGTCACCACGTCGAGCGTTACATCCGGCTTTCCCTTGACGTGAATCGTTTCCTGCCGGTGCTGCGCATCAACCCATCCTGCCGGAGTCTTATACTGCCCCTGCGCATTGAACTCCTCGATGAAGTCGTCCTCCACAGTCGGCCCAACGTTAGTGAATCCCCAGCCGATGCGCTGGTTGTGGCCCACAATAACAAACGGAACTCCCGGCAGCGTAACGCCGGCGACGTCGAAGTTGCCGGTCTTTATTACTGTTGCTGTTGTTGTTGCTGCTGTTGTTGTTCTTAGGTGCGCCGCAAACCACAAGTTCGGCATCTGGTGGTCGAGGTGCATATCGTTCGACAGCAGCGGTTTCCCCGAAACCGTATGCTGCCCGGAAATGACCCAGTTATTAGATCCCGGCCGGAGAGAATCATCGAAGTATCCAGCCCCGGAGGAGTATCCAGCCCCGAAGGAATATCCAGCCCCGTAGAAATATTCAGCCCCGGAGGGGCGACCGAGCTTAGCCCAGCGCTTCAGTGTGTGCGTGAGAACTGGCGTTTTGGCAATACGGTGGAACGAAGAGCTCGACAATACAGCCCCGGAGGGGCGAACTAACTTAGCCCAGCGCTTCAGCGCTGGGAAAAGCGGAACAAATGATTCGAGTCCCGGAGGGACGACCGAACTCCCACCAACAGCTTTCAACCGCTGGAGGACGTGCCCTCCGAGTTGAACGACATTGATGAAACCAGACCCCGGAGGCAGCGCGGAAGTCAGCCGACTGCTCCCGCTCTCCGGA
>OBLT010001591.1_pt1 | contig 14480 bp, 13 predicted proteins | sample 1518721 | NCBI WGS metagenome assembly OBLT01 (sample SAMEA3539307, study PRJEB22396) | soil metagenome | biome: tundra; feature: field; material: soil | place: USA | collected 2010-05 | depth 0.15 m | reverse complement strand
ATCGCTGCAACCTATTGAAACAACAGGCACTCAGATTTTGCGAGACTTGTGACTGCCGAAATCCGGGGTTGCGGGCGGGGGCGCGCTGGAGCTAGGGGCTGGGGACTGGGGGCTGGGGGCCGGGTTGTGGGTGGGGTTGTTCCGGCTTGCGCAAGATTGTGCACGAGGGCGGCAGCACCCTCGTTTTTCGGGTTCGCTTCGTAATCTTCTGTTTTTGAAGGCGTTGAGGGGGGATCGGGGGCCGGATTTGACGGTTTGTGGGGGTCTTCGGGGCCGGGATAATAGCTGGGTAGACCCGCTGGTAGACGCCGAGATGGCGGATTGGTGCAAATCGCTTGCATGCAGCCAACCGTACGCCATTTGACGTGATTCAGGTTGTCCATTAGACCTCGATTTGAAAATCGGAATAGTGCTGGGGCGCGGCTTCCTGCTCGTCGACGCCGCGGACGTCGGAGAAGCGCGGGCCTTTGCGCAGCGCCGCGGCCAGGTCGGAAAGTTTATCGGGCGGCCCGGCGGCGTATACCTCCACGCGCCCATCGTCCAGATTGCGCACGTAGCCGGTCACACCCAGCGCGTCCGCCACGCGCTGTGCGTAGTCGCGATAACCGACGCCTTGCACGCGCCCACGCACGAGGTAGAGCCGTGCGGTTTGGGGGCGGCGGGACATGGAAAAACGAGAATAGCATGATGAAAATGTTGCAGAATGGAGAGCGGACTTTATCTATTTTCGGCTGTGGCGGCTCTTCACACCCGCGCCCGGAGACGCAATCCAGCGGCGCGTGGAAGTGCGCAACCAGCTTCGCTTTTGGCGATGGGGATATCGATGCGAATCGGCATCTTCCGCGTCTGCGGCTTTGTATGGCGCGGATCTCGATGCGCCGTGCTGCCGCGGCTGGGACGGTTTACCTCAGCAATTCTTCCAGGCTCTTGGCATCCAGCACCCGCTCACTTAAATCTTTCAGTTCGGATGCCGGCAGTGCCGCCAGTTTTTCGGTGGCCCAAGCCGGCAAAGCACCGAAGCGCTTCTCAATTTGCCGGCGCAGGATGGTCAGTTCGCCTTCCTGACGCCCTTCGTCCAGGCCCCTCTGGAACACCGGCCCAAGACTTCGTTTTCCAGAATATTGATGTGAATCGGCATTTTCCGCGCCTCCTGCTCTACCGTTTTCGCCAAGCGCCGCAATCCAGCCAGAATCAACAACTGCGCCAGCGCAGTCTCCCGCTCCGCCGCCGCCAGACCCGCGATCCGCTCCATAATCTTGCGTATCGCCCCTCTATGGTCCCGCAATCGCGCCAGGATCTGCACTTTCCAGCAGGCGGTCTCCATCCAGCGTGCGAATATCGATCGGGCGGTACCCGAACAACACGTCGGGACCACGCAGCTCGCTCTCCATCCGGAGTTGCGGTTCTCTCACGTACAGCTCGACCTGGCGCGGGAATCGTCCGAACAGACGGAAGACGCACAGGCAGTATTCCGCCATTCGTAACGGCATTGCCGCGTCGTTGCTGCTTTGCAGTTCCACGTGGACCAGACCGCCGTCGACAGTCTCGCCGAGAAGGTCCAACCGGAGGTTTTGCACCTTTGGCAGCTCCACATCCAGCCACTTCGCGACCGCCGTGCCGGTCAGCTCGCGCATGGTGAGCGTGGCTGAACCTTGTAACAGCAGCTTTAAGGCGATGTCGTAATCCTGCATGAGAATGCGCCAGCCGTCCGGGTACGCCTCGGCCGGCGCCTAACCCCTTGGCCGAAGCCGCCCATCATTTGTGTGACGGAAAAGTGTGGAATATTTGCGGCATTTCTCTCATCCGCGAATGAATCGGAATACAGGCGCCTGAGGAAACTGCGTGGGCAGGTATCTTCGCCTGCCCACTTTTTGGGAAGGACAGTTACTTCTGTGGTCCTGGTGGCGCCAGTCTTGCTTGCGCCGGTCCTCTTCGGCGCAGCCGTGCTCTTCTAGTCCGACGCGGGCTGGTTCTGGGTGGCCGGTGCGGTGGCCTGAGCAACGGTCGGCGGCAGGGCTGCCGCGAACGGCTTTAGCCCCAACACTGTTCACTTATACCAGTTGCGGGCTTGGGTTCTGATGGTCAATCACGTTCACATCTTGATCTATCCCGAAGCCCGCCTCTCGAGGATCACTAAAGCCATCAAGAATCATTCGGCACGCCAGGCCAATGCCATCTTTGCGCATCATGGGGCGCACAGGCTCGCCGTTTTGGCAAGACGAATCGTACGATCATTGGGTGCGGGGGCCGGAAGAGTTGGCCAAGATCGTTCGCTATATTGAGGAGAATCCGGTGGCGGCGGGGCTGGTGAGCCGCGGAGAAGATTGGCGGTGGTCGAGCGCGTTTGGCATGGCAGGAGGACAGGCCAGGAGGCCTGTCCCACTTAAGTGAACAGAATTGGCTTTAGCCCCGCTCTGCGGCGCGCTTTGCGCACCCTCAAACCCGCTCAGAAAGTGAAGCCCACCAGAAATTCCGCCTGGTTTAGATTCGAGTGCAACAGGCCGGCCGCGTCGCTGATTTGCGCCGAGTTCCATCGCGTGAAGCGTATTTCAGGCGAAATGTGCAGAAAGATGGCGTGGATATCCACGCCCCCACCCACCACAAATCCCATGGTGGTGTTCTTCTTCAGCTCTGAAGGGCTGGAGGTGGAACTGAGATCCAATCGGCTGACCCCGGTAATGGTCTGCTTCAGGCCGGCCAGGGTGTCCCACGCCACACCCGCGTCCAGATATGGCCGCACCACCGGAAAATGGAACCGGTATTTCAACAGCAGCGGAAACTCCCAGTTATTCGCGGTCGTGGCGCTGGCGGTAAAGACGTCCACCAGGTTGCCGGAGCCGGTGTAGCCGAGCCGCCGGTATAGCGCATCGAACTCCACGCCGAGGCCCAGCGGGAGCCGGACTTCCGCCACTCCGCCGATGATGTATCGCTGGGTGGGCGCGGTATAGTTGAACACGCCGTTGCCGGCGGCGTTCAGGAAATCCGTGAGAGGCACGCCGCCCTTGATCCCCGCCGAAAAGGGCTGCGCGAAAACGGATATCGATCCCAACAGGAACAGCAGCACTGGTCGCATGTTCCTTCCTACGGACGGCTGCCGCCATGGGTTACATGCGCGCCGCGCTTTGGTATCATTTCTAATCATTTCTCTTGCAGCGGCATTGAGGAGCAATCATGAGCCATTATTACGAAGACTTCGCGATCGGCGGCGTGCATGAATCGCGCGGGCGCACGGTGACGGAGGCCGATATCGTGAATTTCGCCGGCCTTTCCGGCGATTTTGTGGAATTGCACACCAACGAGGAATTCGCGCGCAAGTCCCCGTTTGGACGGCGCATCGCGCACGGCGCGCTGGTGTTCAGCATCTCCACCGGGCTGATGACGCAGATGAACCTGATCAACGACACCGTGCTGGCGTTCTATGGCATCGACAAGCTGCGATTCACAGGCCCGGTATTTATCGGAGACACCGTGCGCGTCACCAAGCGCGTGATCGAGTTGAAGGAGAAGGACGCGGAGCGCGGCATCGTCACCTTCGAAACGCAGGTGCTGAATCAGAACAATGAGCCGGTGATCGTTTACACCGACAAGCTGCTGGTGAAGAGAAGGAAATGAGACCGCTCGACGGCCTCGTGGTGCTGGATTTGACGCGATTGCTGCCGGGCGCGGCGGCCACCATGCAGCTTGCCAACTTCGGCGCGGAGGTTGTCAAGATCGAAGAGCCGGAGCGGGGCGATTACGGCAGGTGGATTCCGCCCTATTTGAATGGCGAAGGCGCCGTGTTCCACATGGTGAATCGCGGGAAGAAGAGCGTCGCGCTGGATTTGAAAAGCGACAGCGGGCGCGAAGCCTTTCTGAAGCTGGCCCAAACCGCGGATGTGGTGGTGGAGAGCTTCCGGCCCGGTACGATGCAGCGCCTGGGCCTGAGTTACGAAACGCTGCACGCGTCGAACGAGCGGCTTATCTACGTGTCGATCACGGGCTATGGGCAAGACGGGCCGTGGGCGGCGATGGCGGGGCACGACATTAATTACCTGGCGCTGGGCGGAGCGCTCGAGGGGAACGGCGCGTACGGCGGGCCGCCTGCGATTCCCGGGATTCAGATTGCGGATCTGGCGGGCGGCGCCATGCAGGCGGTGACCGGCGTGCTGCTGGCTCTGGCGGCGCGCGCGAAAACCGGCCGGGGCCAGGCGGTGGACGTTTCGATGGTGGATGGCGTGGCGTGCCTGCTGCCCGTAGCGCTGGGCTTCCATGCGGCGACTGGTGAGTTGCCCGCGCGCGGCGATGGCGTGCTGACGGGCCGCTACGCCTGTTACCGCGTTTATGAGGCGGCGGACGGGCGCTGGATCGCCGTCGGCGCGCTGGAGCCGAAGTTCTGGCAGGCGCTTTGCCGCGCCCTAGGGTGCGAGCAGTTCATGGCGGACCAGTTCGCCGAAGGTCCGCGGCGAGAGGAGATTATTGCGGAGTTGGCGCGCATCTTCCGCGCGCGCACGGCGGAAGAATGGTTCGAGCGCCTGCGGCCGGCGGATGTTTGCGTGACGCCGGTGCGCAACGTGACGGAAGTAGTGGAGCATTTCGGCCTGAGCCGCGGCGATTCGGTGGTCGCACCCAGGCTCAGCGACACGCCCGGGCGGCTGGGCGGGGCGCCGCCGCGCTTGGGCGAGCACACGCACGAAGTGTTGAGATGTGGCGAGGAGGGCTAAACACAATGGTCCTGGTCGGATGACACGCGATGACACGCGAAAAGACCCACCGGAGAGACTGGCTGGCGCATTTGCTGCGGCATGGAACGATCTGTCCCAGATGTGTCTGTATCAGTGCAGACACGGCACGCTGGGAGCGTGCGCCACAACCTGATTTCGTCACAACATGTCTGATATTATAGAACCAAATGCGCTGGTGGTCCCGCCCGTCACGACCGGTGCTGGCCGTGCTGGCTGTGGCGTTCTCTGCTTCCCTGCTCGCCTACACAGGTCTCTGGTTTGTGGTTGCCAGCCCCGAGCCCAAGGTGGAACTCAGCTTCGACAATACTTATCTCCCCTCCGAACACGCACAATTGATCGATGCGGTGCACAAGAACAGCCCCGCAGAGAAGGCCGGTCTCCGACCCGCCGACCGCATCGTGGCGATTGACGGACAGCCGATCGCCGACGAGTCATTCATGCGCAACATCTGGCTGCGGCATCAGCCTGGCGACCAGATCCGGCTCACCATCGTGAGGCCCAGCGCAAGCAGCCCGGTCTTCCTGACGGCGACATTCCGCCAAAGTCCCTCCGAATCTCCGGGCGGCCTCCTCGGCCGGCAATTGTCCAACTGGTTTCCCGCGCCTTTTGTACTGGTGGGCCTTGCGGTTCTTTTCCTGCGCCTGGAGGATCCCAACGCGTGGCTGTTGGTTCTCGTCTTCGGCGGCCTGATCGTAACCCGGGGCCTGCCGCCTACCAGCCCCCATCCGGCGTGGTGGCCTTTTGCCATGGCTTACCAGGCGCTCTTACTCGGGATGCTCGGCCCCCTCTTCTATTGGTTTTTTGCGGTGTTTCCGGCGCGCTCGCCCATCGATCGCCGCCTGCCTTGGCTGAAGTGGAGTTCCCTGGCGATCGCCTTCGCCCTGACGTTGGGCGGCATCCGCGTCGGTGCGCTACGCCTTCCGCCTCCCTTGCAACAATCGGTGGGAGACAGGGTCTCCGGCAGGATCGCTTTCCTGATCGTCTTTGCCTACTTGATGCTCGGCTTGGTCTCGTTCGCCACGAATTTCTTCACCACGCACGACCCTGAAACGCGCCGCAAGATCCGCGTGATGTTCTGGGGCACGGTGGTGAGCTTAGGTCCCAACCTGGTGGACCTCCTGGTCCGGAACTTCACCGGCCGGCAAGACCCGCTGTGGCTGGACACGATTCGCAGGGCGCTCATGTTTGTTTTCCCGCTGTCTTTTGCGTACGCCGTGGCCGTGCACCGCGTGCTCGAAATCCCTGTACTGTTGCGGCGCAGCGCCCGCTACCTGCTGGTGCAGCGTGGATTCACGTTTCTGCTCTCGCTGGTCAGCATCGGCCTGACGCTGCTGTTCGCGATGTCGTTCGCGCGCTATCTGCAGCCCATCGTCGAGATCGCCCAGCCATCCGGCATCGCGCTGGGCGCAGTGTTTGGGACCGCTCTGTTGTGGAGCGGCACGCAGGTGCACAAGCGCGTCAGCGGCCGAATCGATCGTGCCTTCTTCCGCAACGCCTACGATGCTCGCATGATCCTGGAAGATCTGGCCGAAAAGACGCGCACAGCAACTGACCGCGCCGAACTCACGCGTCTGTTGGAGCGGCATCTCGCGCAGGCCCTGCACCCCAGTTTTGTGACGGTACACTTGCAGCCCGGCGAGGCGCTGCCGGAGAAGCAGCCCGAGTGCATGGTCGTTATTCTGGGCCGCGACGGAGCAAAGGTGGGCGCGTTGATGTTGGGTCCGCGCCTCTCGGAGGAGCCTTATTCGGGCGAAGACCAGCGCCTGCTGGCGTCCATAGCCAGCCAGGCGGCCATCGCGCTGGAGAACATGCGTCTCGGCGAAGAGATCGCCGCCCGCATCGAGACCGAACGCCGCGCGGCGCGCGAAATGGAGATTGCGCGCGACGTACAAAGCCGCCTCTTGCCGCAGTCGCCGCCGGTCCTCAAGACTCTGGATCTCGCCGCGTGCTGCATTCAGGCGCGCGCCGTGGGCGGCGACTATTATGACTTCCTCGATCTCGGTCCGGACCGCATCGGCCTGGTGCTGGCCGATGTCTCCGGCAAAGGCGTGCATGCCGCCCTGCTGGTGGCTAATCTGGAGGCGTATCTGCGCAGCCAGTGCTCGATGGCCCCGCTCGAACCCGTCCGCATGCTGCAACAGGTCAATCAGTTGCTGTACGCGTCCACGGCGCCGGAGCATTACGCCACATTATTCTTCGGAGCCTACGACGACGCCACGCGCGAGCTTCTCTACGTGAACTGCGGCCACAATCCGCCCATCTGGCTGCGTCCGGATGGCAGCGTGACGCGGCTGGAGGCGACCGCCACGGTGATCGGAGCATTTGCGCGATGGCAAGGTTCGGCCGGCCGCGCGCAGCTCAATCCGGGCGATCTGCTGGTGGTGTTCAGCGACGGCGTCACTGAAGCCAACCGCGGCGAGGAAGAATTCGGCGAGGTCCGGCTGATTGACGAACTACGAGAGAACAGCCGCCGCCCCGTTGCGGAAATCGTTCCCGCCATCCTGGCCAGTGTGCAGCAGTTCAGCACGGGCGACCAGTACGACGACTTCACGCTGCTGGCCGCCCGCGCCCGCTAGCCACCAACCACCAGCCACCAGCCACGGCGAGCGAAGCTCGCCTTCGCGGGTCCTCCAGGACCCGCTCTTCCCGGCCCATTCCGCCATGCTAAACTCACAGGCAGAAAACCCGTCCCCCAAATGACGCTCGCCGAAGAACTGCGCGCCGTTCCCGTATTCGCCGATCTGCCGGCCGGCGACCTCCACTGGCTGGCCTCGCAAATGACCCGCATCGACGTCGCGCCCGGCGAGATCTTCATCCGCGAAGGCAGCCCCGCCGACCGCATGCTGATCCTCCTCGATGGCGAGATGCGTCTGCGCGTGGAATCCGGCAATTCCGAGGCAACCACGCGCATCTTCCGCGCCCCGCTCGTTACCGGCATGCTGCCCTATTCGCGCATGACCCAGTTCCCGGGAACCATCCGTGCCGTGACGCAGGCGCGCGTCGCCACCTTGCCGGCCGATCGCTTCCCGCTGATGCTCGCGCGCATGCCGGTGCTGGGCCCGCGCCTGGTGGCCTTACTCTCGGACCGCATCCGCGATTTCACCAAGCTGCAGGATCAGCAGGAAAAAATGGCCGCGCTGGGCAAGATCTCGGCCGGGCTGGCGCACGAATTGAACAACCCGGCGGCGGCCGCGCGCCGCGCCGTCTCGAGCCTCCGCGAAGCGTTTCAAACCTTTCGCGAAGCCTCTGCCCGGCTGGACGCGCATCCACTCTCGACCGTTCAGCGGGCGGCCGTACCGGCGTTGGAGCGCGAGCTCGCGCAACGCCCTGCCGCACCCGCGCCCATGGATTCCCTCGATCGTAGCGATTGCGAGGAGGCCATCGCGGCGTGCTTGCAGCGACACGGGGTCGCGCGCGCCTGGGACCTGGCGCCCGCCTTGGTGGATGCGGGCTGCGAAGCTGCCTGGTTCGACCGCGTGTCCGCGCAATTCCCCGCGGAGGCGTGGCCCGATTTCCTCGCACGCATCGCCGCTTCCCTCACCATCGGAACTCTGCTCGATCAAATCGAAAACTCCACCGGCCGCATCTCCGATCTGGTCCGCGCGATTAAAGAGTATACTTATATGGATCAGGGTCCTGAGCAGGAAGTGGACATCCACCAGGGGATCGAAAGCACGCTGCTGATGCTGCGGCACCGCCTCAAACAAGGTATCGATGTGAAGCTCGATTTCGACCGCAGCTTGCCGAAGATCTGCGCGCGCGGCAGCGAGCTGAACCAGGTCTGGACCAACCTGATCGACAACGCCATCGACGCCATGGAGGGCAAGGGCGAACTGCGCATCCGCACCGCCCGCGAGCTGGATCGCCTGCTGGTCGAAATCGGCGACAACGGACCGGGCATCCCGCCGGAAGTCCAAGCCCATATTTTCGAGCCGTTCTTCACCACCAAGGGCGTCGGGCAGGGCACCGGGCTGGGTCTCGAAACAGCCCGCCGCATCGTACAAGAGCATTCCGGCGAGATTACGGTCCAATCCGTTCCCGGTGACACCCGCTTTCAGATTCGCCTGCCGCTGCCATCGGGAGGAACGCCATGACATGCACTCACACCGGCCAGATACGCAAAGTCTCGCCCCACACACACGGCTGCGAGGAATGCCTCAAGATGGGCGATAGTTGGGTCCACCTGCGGCTATGCCTCAGTTGCGGCCACGTGGGCTGTTGCGATTCGTCGAAGAATAAGCACGCCACCAAGCATTTCCACAAGACCAACCACCCCATCGTGCGCTCGCTCGAGCCGGGCGAAGACTGGGGCTGGTGTTACATCGACGAGGTGGAACTGGATTCTGATACGATCAGGTCGTGATCAAGACTCTATTCATCGCCTTGTCGCTTGGAGCGCTGCTCCACACTCCCGCCATCGCCCAAGACGCCCAAGCCAATCGCCTGACTGCCCGCCAGGTGATCGAGCGCATTCAGAAGAATGTCGGCGTCACATGGCGCAGTCAAACCGTCGATACCTTCAAGGCCGGCGATCCGGATACGCCTGTCACCGGCATCGCCACCACCATGATGGCGACTTACGATGTGCTCCAGCGCGCCGCCGCCGCCGGCGACAACTTGGTCATCACGCATGAGCCGACCTTCTACGGTCACACGGACGAGACCGCCGCTCTCGCCGCCGAGAACGACGCGGTGCTGGCCACCAAGCAGGCGTTCATCGAAAAGCATCATCTCGTGATCTGGCGCTTTCACGACCACTGGCATGCGCGGACGCCCGATGGCATTCAGACCGGCATGATCCGCGCGCTCGGCTGGGAGAAGTTCCGGAATCCGGGTAACAACCACCTCTTCGTCATCCCCGAAACCACACTCGACAACCTGGCCAGCAGCATCAAGCAGCGTTTGGGAATCCGCACACTGCGCGTGGTGGGCGACCCGGCCATGCGCGTGACCAAGCTCGCGCTCAACCCAGGCTATCCGGGATTTCCGGGCGAACGTCACATGCTGCAGCGCGACGACGTCGAGGTTCTGGTGATGGGCGAAGGCCTGGAATGGGAGACCATCGAATACGGCGCGGATGCCGCCGCCGAAGGCAAGCACAAGGCGCTGGTTATTCTCGGCCACATTCCCTCCGAGCAAGCCGGTATGGAGGATTGCGCCCGTTGGCTGAAAGGCTTCGTCACCGAAGTGCCGGTGGAATTCATCGCCACGGCCGAGCCGTTTTGGCCCGCGAAGTGACTCATTCGTGCCGCAGTGCGATCAGCGGATCGGCTTTGATGGCCCGCCAGGCCGGCACGCAAGTAGCTACGATGCCGGTAAAGATCAGGGCGAGGATCACACATAGGTAAGTCGGAACGTCGGTCGCCGTAACTTGATAGAGCAGTGCGGTGACCAACCGCGAAGCCGCTATCGCCACGCATGTCCCCAAAGCCAAGCCGGCCATCACCGGCTTCAGGCTCGCGATCGTGACCAGCCGCAAAATGTCCAACTGCGTGCCGCCCAGCGCCACCCGAATACCGATTTCGCGCGTCCTTTCGCGGACGCCGTAGGAGATCACGCCGTAAATGCCAACCGCCGCCAGCGCCAACGCGATCGCCGCAAAGACTGCGAGTAACATCGCGGACACACGCGAACGCCACAACTTATCCGCGATCACGCGCTGCATGCTCTCCACCTGCGACAGCGGAATGCTCCGGTCGATGGCGCGCACCGCCGTTTCACAGGATTTGGCGAGCGCCTCCGGGTCCACCGTGGTGCGCACCACAAATGTAAGTGTCGTAAGTCCGAACGCATTCGGGCGCTGTAAGTAAGGAAGATACACCTCGTGATCCGGCTCGCCCGTCCAGTCCGACTGGCGAACGTTCTTCACCACTCCCACGATAGTCATCCGGACCGGTTCCCGATCGGGCCCGTGGAACAGGATCTGCCTGCCAACGGAATTCTCTCCCGGCCACTGTCGGCGCGCCATGGCTTCGTTGACGATGACCACGGCAGGTGAGTGATCGTCGTCACGCGCCGTAAAGTCTCGTCCGCGGAGCAGCGGGATTTGCATGGTCTCGAAGTATCCGGTACGGATGACGCGATAGACCGCGCCAAACTCGTGGCCCGGCGGCGGAGCGGGCCGGCCAATCACATCGTAACCGAGGGTCCAGACGTCTCCGCCGATCGGCAGATGGTTGATGGCGCTCGCCGATTGCACACCCGGAAGAGCGGCCAGCTTGTCCTGCACTTGTTGGAAGAGCGCCACGCGCTTCTGCGCCGTATCGTATGCCGCCGCCGGCGCGTGTATCTCGAACGTCAGCAGCTTGCGCGGATTGAAACCGGCATCCACCAGGTTTAAGTTGCGCAAGCTTCTGATCATCAGCCCCGCGCACACCAGCAGCACCAAAGCCAGCGACACCTGCGCGATGACCAGCGCGGTGCGGGTCCGCCGGCCACTGCCACCCCCAGTCGCATGGCGGCCGCCGTCTTTGAGGCTTTCGTTCAAGTCCAGCCGCGATGCCTGCAGCGCCGGCACGAGTCCGGAGATCAACCCCACAACCAGAGACGCGAGCAACGTAAACCCGAAGACCGTCGCGTCGATACTGACCTCCTGTTGCCGCGGCAGACTTGCTGCCGGCAGCATCCGACTGAGCAGCCCGAGGCTCAGCCGCGCCAGCAGCAGACCGCCCGCGCCGCCCAGCAACGCCAGTCCCACGCTCTCGCCAGCCAGTTGCCGGACGATCCGCATGCGGCTGGCCCCAATCGCCAGGCGCACCGCGATCTCTTTCTGCCGTGTCACAGCTCGTGTCAGAAACAGATTGGTGATGTCCGCGCACGCGATCGCCAGCACGAACACGACTGTCGCGAGCAGCAGCAACAGCGTGGGCCGAACCGCTCCGGCCACCTTTTCATGCAGAGGAACCACGTCGATGCCGAGGTTCGTGTTCGTTTTCGGATAGGCTGCCGCGAGCCGGCGCGCGACCGTATCCATCTGCGCCTGCGCTTGCGCCACGGAAACACTTGGGAGCAGCCGCGCAAACAGGCGCAATGAACTGCCGCCACGGTCCGTCACCCGATCTCCGAGCACCAGTGGAGTCCACATCTCGGCTTGCGTTTGCCAGAAGGGAGCAAACTGGAACTGCGGCGGCATCACCCCGACGATCGTGTAATCCCGATCGGTCAGCCGAATCGTTTGCCCCACCACGGCCGGGCTGCCGCCGAACTGGCGCTGCCACAGTCCGTAGCCGATCACCAGCACACGCGGCGCGCCCGGCTGATCCTCTCCACTGACGAAGGTGCGTCCCAGGAGCGGCGCCACCCCGAGCGTCGTAAACAGGTTCGCCGTCACCTGCAGACCGGGGATTTCTTCGGCCTTGTCCGCACCGGCCAACGACCCGCTCCAGGCTTGCGCCGCGGCCAACTGCTCGAAGGCGTGCACCTGCGCCTGGTAGTCGAGGAAATCCGCGGGCGAGACCGGGTATCGGCCCTCATGCAGGGCCACCACCAGGCGGCTAGGGTCGCGATACGGCAGCGGCTTCAGCAGGACCGAGTAGACCACGCTGAATATGGCCGTATTCGCGCCGATACCCAGCGCCAACACCAGAATAGTCGCAAGCGCAAACCCCGGACTCTTGACTAAGACACGCATCATACTACTTAGACGCGGAATCGGCGCAGCGGTTGGCCGGCCAGCGCCAGACCTACCCGCCGCAAGCCTTCGCCGAACATCCCGGTGTCGACACCCATCCCAATGCGGAAGTGATCGGGCATCTCGAAGAAGCGGCCCGGCACCGCGCTGGTCTCATAATCCGTCCGCAAACGGACAAGAAGCGTCTCCACGTCCGCGCCGTGCAATCGCAGGAACGCAGTTGTGCCCCACTCGGTGCGCGGCGCGGATACCGCCCTGTGCTGCGCGAGAAATTCGCCGAGCAGCGCCCGATCCGCTTCCACCACCCCGCGAGCGCGGCTTCGGACGACATCCAACTGTTCGAGCGCCGCCACGCTGAGCAACTCCGCCGGATGCGCGGGAATCGATCCAAACAGATCGTTCAGCCGCCACATAGCCCGCGCCAGATCGGGCTGCGCCAGAATCCATCCGCAGCGCAGCCCGCTCAAGCCGTATACTTTCGTCAGGCTGTTGGTCACGATGAACTCCGGACCAAGATGATACGATGTGCGCGGCGTGTTCTCGTAAACCGCGTCCAGATAAACCTCATCGACCAGCACGTGCGCGCCCACGCTGCGCGCCAGGTCGCCGATCTCGCGCAACACCGCATCCGGCGTAAGCACGCTCGAAGGATTATGCAGATTCGTCACCACGATCAGCTTCGTCTTACTCGTCAGCACGCCGCGAATCGCCCCCGGGTCGAGCGCGTAGCCGTTCCCCTCGGCGCGCGCGAACCGCTTCACCTCAGCCCCCAGAAACAGCGCCGCCGAAACGAGCAACTCGTAAGCCGGATGCTCGATCAACACCTCGTCGCCCGGATCGATGAGCGCCGCCATCGCCAGATGATTCGCCATCGACGTGCCCGCCGCGGCGACCACGCAGTCCGGATCGACGCCGCATTTGCGGGCGATGGCTTGCTGCAAAGGAGCGTAGCCATAGGTGCTGTCGCCATTGATCTCCAGCGCGGGCTGGCGCGGCAACTCCGCCAGCGGAAACGATCCCACGCCGCTGGTGGCCAGGTTGAAGCGCGCCCGGCTTTGCGTCTTGGCCCAATGCATGTAGTCGGAATGTCTTTGCCTCATTGGATACTCGGCGCTATGGAATTGCTCTCATCATAGTCCCGGCAGTCCGAGCTGTCCTGCAGTAGGTTGAGATCCAATCGAATCCTTGCCGCAGCAAATCGGTGTAAGCCTGGCGCAAGTCCGGAACGATACCATTCCGCCAGCCCGCTTCAAGAAGACCAACGCAACCCACGACGGAGAAACCTGCGTCCTGAGCAATGCGACGGGCTTTCGATTCATCTAACAAAGTCAGGTCGGCGCTCGTCGCTTTCGGCAGGATAACGCACCACAAAGGAGACCCAGATTGAAGACAATCGCTGTGCACCCTGTCATGCCCTAAGCCATTCGGACAGCGCCCGCGCGTGGTCTGAGTAAATGGTGGTACAGGTGATCACCCCTTTCTCGCTGCTCATAAATACTCCAGCGTAGTCGGGTAGGCCTAACCCGGCTGGCGGATCTACGGTAGGACCTGCCGCTCTCGTCTCATACAAGAACGAGCCTTCGACAAATGCGACGGTCGCGATTCCATATTCTCTTGCGTACTCCAGGGCCCCTCGCTGAAAGCCGCAGGTGGCGAACATCATTGCCTTGTGGGCCTTTACATCCTGCAACTTTGCCCACAGCGAGAGCAGCTTCTCGCGTTCGACCGGCTGGCTGTACCGCTTGCATTCGACCAGTACTACAATGTGCGCGCCGCTCAGAATAGTGAACTCTGCGACCGCATCGAACTCATAATCGCCTCCAGCGCCGCTTAGGTGCTCCAAGTGCGTAACGTCGAAATGCTCCAGGGTATGGCCTTTTGCCAGCAGCCAACCGACAACCTGCTTTTCATACTCCTTGGGCGACAGACTTGCCGGTCGCGCTGGGTTCCAAGGTGATTCGGGATTAAACTTACGCATTCGGTTCCCGTGGCCGCACCTATCTGATCGTCTGCCTTTAATGTACTACGAATTCTTTCGGCGCTCGCACATGCGACGTCCTCATATCATCAAGCGCGCCGGCTCCAATACCAATACACGGGAATGCCCGCCAGCAGAATCAGCAACCCCA
>OBLT010001590.1_pt1 | contig 14483 bp, 10 predicted proteins | sample 1518721 | NCBI WGS metagenome assembly OBLT01 (sample SAMEA3539307, study PRJEB22396) | soil metagenome | biome: tundra; feature: field; material: soil | place: USA | collected 2010-05 | depth 0.15 m | reverse complement strand
TGGAAACGGAATCCATTTTCATGTCGGCGAGAACGTTGCCGACTTCGAGCGGATGGACGAGGTAGGGCTCGCCGGAAGCGCGGGTTTGTCCGGCGTGGTGCTTTTGGGAGAATTCGTAGGCTTTCTTGACGAGGTTGAGGTCGTCGTTAGGACGGTTCTCGCGCAGCTTCTTCATCAGCTCGCGGAAGCGGGTCACCGTGAGCACGTTGGTCGCAATCTGTTGACGCAACGTCGCCATGATCGATTTTAGCGCAGCGGAAAGCTATTTCGGCGCCGAGACGGTAGTGGTGCAGTTTGGCCGACTGCGGCGGCGTGAGCATCGAACTCACCGAAAACGCCACTTTGCAGGCAGTTCGGGAAGAACGAACCTCAGGCTACGTCGAGAATCGAATCTTCCCAGGTATGAAAGAATTGCGAAATGGTACGAAATTCTCCTCGAACAGGCCCCGTTTCGCTCCTCATTATTCTTACGGCATTGACATGCGTTAGTTCGACGCGCACGGTGGCGCAGAATTTCTCAGAATCCACGAGACGAGAGGATTTCAAGACCTTCCTCTTTGATTTCAGAGACAACTATGCCTACCTTGACCGGGCTGAAAAGCCTTGGGAGACGTGGGATCGCCGTTATAGTGCAGCTGTCGATTCCGCCAACTCTCCTGAAGCCTATGCAGCGGTGTTCGAGTCCGCGCTGGACGAGCTCCATGATTTCCACGCCGAGGTGCGTTCCCGCAACCCTCATCGCTGGCTTCCCGTTCCAACCTTTGCCGACATCTGGGCCGAGCTTAGAGGAGAAGATGCGGTGGTCGTCGCCGTTCGCCGTGGGAGTGAGGCGGAACGTGCGGGCATTTTGCCAGGCGACCGTGTGACCAGGATCGGTGCGGATTCCTTGGAAACCGCCCTAGCCAAACGTCTCACTCCCGAAGTCGAAGACCGCAGTTCTAAAGCGCGCGAGTGGGCGCTGCTCTCCCTCCTGACCGGCAGAGCAGATGAGGTCCGTCACCTCACCATCATGGACAAAGCCGGCCACAGCCGACTGATTATGCTCCAATTGGAGCGTCAGTTTGACCGGAGTCCCGGCGCTCTCTCCGCGACAGTTCTGCCGGGAAATGTCGGTCTTATTCGATTCAACAATTCACTCGGGGATCAGAAGACCGTCGCAGCCTTCGACGCCGCACTGGAGCAGCTTAGGTCGACGGAGGGCCTCATTCTGGACCTGCGCGACGTCCCGAGCGGCGGCGACAGTTCGGTAGCGCTCGGCATCATGGGAAGATTCGTCCAGACCATGTTGCCCTACCAGCGACACAGAGTCCCAAACTACGGACAGCCCGGCGTAGAGCGAAACTGGGTCGAGCAGGTCGCACCGCGTGGCCCATTCCCGTATCAAGACCCTGTTGTCATCCTGGTGGATCACTGGACGGGCAGCATGGGCGAGGGAATGGCCATCGGTTTTGACGCCATGCGCCGGGCTGTCGTCATGGGAACCCCCATGGCACATCTTGCAGGTGCCGTCTCAGATTTCCGGCTACCGCAAACTGGGATTGACGTGGCCTTTGCGACCGAGCAGCTATATCACGTGAATGGAACACCAAGACAAGACTGGGTTCCACCCGTTCTCGTGAAAGAGACAGACTCCGGTGAATCCGATTCCATCATGTCGAGGGCGCTTGCACAACTCAAAGCAACGATCGCCTCTGGACGCCACGGGCGTCCTTCTAAATAGCATTTCATAAGCGATGTGCCGTTAGTTCTTTGAAAACGGGATTGCCGGTAACTGCAAAGAATACGGGGGCAGCTTAAACTGCACCACGGCCGCCGAGACGCCGAGTTCACAAAGAAAGGCATGTGGGCTGGTAGAGTACGAAAAGGAGATACGGAGTGGACCGCATTCTTGTGAGTGGGGCTTCGGGGCCGATTGGGACGGCGCTTCTGGCTTCGTTTGAGCCTCAGGGGACTCAGATTGTGCGCCTGGTGCGGGGACACGCTCAGGATGCGGGGCAGGTTTCGTGGGATCCTCTGGCTCCTGTGGCACCGGCTGCGGTGTCGGGGTTCGATGCGGTGGTCCACTTGGCGGGGGAGAGCGTGGTGGGGCGCTGGACCGAAGGGAAGAAGAAGGCGATCCGCGAGAGTCGCGTGCTCGGAACCCGGAACCTGGCCACAGCGTTGGCGCAGTGTGAGGCGAAGCCGCGTGTGTTGGTGTGTGCATCGGCAGTTGGGTTCTACGGGAATCGCGGCGACGAAGTTATGCGCGAAGAGAATCCGGCGGGGCGGGGATTTCTGCCCGAGGTTTGCCGCGAGTGGGAGGACGCCAGCCGGATTGCAGCCGAGGCCGGCATCCACACGGTGAACATACGGATTGGGCTGGTGCTGAGCGCGAAGGGCGGAGCGCTCGGGAACATGCTGACGCCGTTCAAACTTGGGCTGGGCGGCCGGATCGGATCGGGGCAGCAGTGGTGGAGCTGGATTCACGTGGACGACATTGTGGGGGCAATTCATCACGCGATCGCCACGGAGTCGCTTTCCGGGCCGGTGAACCTGGTGGCGCCGAATCCGGTGCGCAATGCCGAGTTTACAAAAGTGTTGGGGTCGGTTTTGGGACGCCCTGCATTCTTTCCGGTGCCGGAGTTTGCGCTGCGACTGGCTTTCGGGAAGATGGCCGCCGGGGAGTTGTTGCTCGCCAGCCAGCGGGTTGAGCCTGAAAAACTCAGGGCCAGCGGATACACATTCCATTTTCGCGAGTTGCGGACGGCGCTGGAGAATCTGGTGGGATAGTCCCTTGGTCGTGTAGGTTGAGGAGAAGCTTGAACCACCAAGGGCACGAAGGACCACGAAGGGTGGTGATCTTCCCTGCGGCACGCCGCAATCTCGCCAGAATCACTGTGAACCAGTTCTATTGAGCTCGCGGTGCCGATTGGACGTGGGTGCGGGTGATACGGTCGTGCCAACAGAATCCGTCCTGGTCAAGAGCACACCACAGATAGCCGAGCCCAGCGGAAAACGCGGAGAGGAACGACGCCAGCACGCGCCAGCGGCGCAAGCGACGATTGAGCGGAGAGCCGTCAAACGCTGCCAGCCCCAGCCGGGCGGCGCGCAGTCCGGGAGTCGAGCCGGTGTACACCACAAACAAGAACTCGTACGCCATCCAGAGCAGGACTGCGACCACGCCGAACGCAACGGCCAGCACGGGGAGCGGTCCGCGAATGGGATTCAGGCGAAAGAAAATTGCGGCGAAGACGGCCAATGCCGTTGCCAGGACAGCGCCATCCACGAGCGCCGCCAGCGCGCGCCGGGCAATGGATGCAGACGCGCAGGGGAAGTCGGCGCTGGCTCGCCTGTCGGCCGGCTCTTGCTGGGCAGGTTCCATCAGCATTCCACCCAATGCGGGAGGCGGCGGCAGAGTCTCGGGGGCTTCCACTATGCGCGGCCGATCGAAGATGGGATCGGCCAGTTCGCTGCGGCGAAAAACCGGAATTGCGGCGGAACGCGGAAACTCGATCACCTTGGCGGATGGCTCCGGGTCCGGCTCCGGGGCTGGCTGCGATGTCGGGCGCGGTTCGGCGAGGCTTGCCCCTGCGACGGGCTGCGGTTCTTTATCTATGTCGAACGCAAAGTTCTGCTCGGCTGGTGCTGGCGCAGCCGCAACTGCCACCGATCCAGTTGGCGGCGCAGGGCGGGACCAGCTCTCGGGGGCATCAAAAGGCAGGAGCAGTGAGGGATAGCGCGGAGTCCGGGGTTTGCGTCGCGTGCGATAGCGTTCGAGGCGCGCGGCCACCTCGGTGCGCCAGGCATTCGGATCAACACTCGGGCAACCGTTCGGTTCCGAGGGCGCAGTTTCAGCGGCAGCGCAGCTAAGAGCGGGCTCAATCGCATCGCTGACGCAGAAGCGTCCTTCGGTGGCGGGATCTCCGCCGGTCGGGCAGTTCGTCAATCCGGTCGCCATTTGTCCAGTCGCCATCAATCCGGTATCAATCCGGTGGTCGTGAATCAATTCATCGTAGGCAAGTCACGAAGAATGCCAGCAGCCAGAGCCAGGCCAGGCACGAATGGCGGAGACCACAAAAGTACGCAGCTTTGCTTCGCCTGCCGCTCGCGTGCTAAGGTCAGTTCGTTCCCGTTAGCAGACCGACTGGCGGAGCGCACACGCGCGCTTGCAATGATCGTTCGCTAACGATCACCCGCAAATGATCACCCGCAAATGATCACCCGCTATCGAATCTTTATCACGGCAGCATTCGCCTGTCATCTGCTTCTCGCTCCCGGGATAGTAACCAGCCAGACGCTGCCCCCCGCCGGCGCGCCGGTGGCTGCTCCGGCGGCCGTTCCTGTTCCAGCGACCGCCGCTGCCGGCCAGATGGAAGAAGAGGTTACGATCCGGGCGGTGCAACAAGAGAAGGAGGGGTCCGTTTACCACCTGCGGGGAGCGGTGGAAATCGACTATCGCACCTACATCCTGCACGCCGATCAAGTCACCTACAACGCAGACACGGGAGATAGCGAAGTGGAAGGCCACGTCACGCTGGACGGCGGCCCTTACGACGAGCATGTGGAGGCCAGTCACGGCACCTACAATATCCGCACGCAGACGGGAACGTTCTATAGCGTGATCGGAACGGTGGGACTGCAGCTGCGGAAATCCCGCTACGTGCTAGCCACTTCCAATCCGTTCGCCTTCACCGGAAAAATTGTCGAGAAGCACGGGCCCGACCATTACCTGGTGCGCCAGGGCACGGTCACCACCTGCGACCTGCCGCATCCGAAGTGGCAATTCAATGCCAGGCGGATTGCGGTGGAGGTAGATGGCAGCGCCAAGATCTACCACAGCGACTTCCGGCTGATGGGCATGCCGATATTCTATTTTCCGTTTGTGACGCATCCGGTTCAGAAACAGCAACGCCAGAGCGGCATCCTGATTCCGAGTTTCGGTAACTCCTCCACCAAAGGAAAGATTGCCGGGGAATCGGTGTACTGGGTCTTCAATCGCAGCATGGACGCCACGGTAGGCGGTGAATACTATTCGAAGCGCGGGTGGTCGCAACGGGGAGAATTCCGCGCCCGTCCGAGCGAGACCTCTTACGTGTTCTTCAACTACGTGGGAGTTGTGGATCGCGGCATCGGCAGTCCACGGCAGAATCAAGGTGGCGAGGACGCGCGTTTTCTTGCCGAGCGCCGCATCGGGACCTTCCGCGGCGTCGCGAATGTCGATTATTTGAGTTCGTTCGTTTTCCGCATCGCCTTCACCGACGTGTATACGCAGGCGATCGATTCGGAAGTCAGGTCGCAGATCTTCCTTTCAAATACGACCAACGGATTTCACTTCAACGCGCTGGCTGAGCGCTACCAGAACTTTGAAGTCTGCAATCCGGCAACGGAAACGAACGCGGGCTGCACCACGCTCACGCAGACCGAACTGATTCGCGTTCTGCATACGCCAAGTCTCTTCCTCTCTGGCGAAGAGCGGCAGTTGGGAAATACGCCGTTCTACTGGTCGTTTGAGAGCGCGGCCGAGGGTTTGCAGCGGCGCCAGATTGGGTTCCGCACCGCTCCTCTGGTGGGCAGGTTCGATCTCGCGCTTTCGCTCGCAATGCCCGTGCAATGGCGCGGATGGTCGTTGCGACCCACGCTTACTTTGCGGGACACGTTCTACACTCAGCGCTTTGATTCGGCATTGGCCGCGGCGACGGGAACAGCCTCCGACGACGCTCTTAACCGCAAATCGTTGGAAACTTCGGTCGAGCTGCGCCCGCCGGCGTTGTCAAAGGTCTTCGATCGTCCCTGGCTCGGCCGCAAATGGAAACACGTGATAGAGCCGCGCATGCGTTACGACTATGTAACCGGTGTGAACAACTTCGCGAACATTCTGCGGTTCGATGCCGCCGATGTGCTGACCAACACCAATGAAATCGAATACTCGCTGGTGAACCGTCTTTATGCCAAGCACCTGGATCCCAACGTCAAAGATTGCGATCTTCAGGGCATGAGCACGCTCACCATCGGCGGAGTCCCGCAAGTGGGCGCGGTTCCGTGGGAACTGCCTCCGAACCCAGATGCCCAACCCTGCGCCTCTGGCCCACGGGAGATCCTGAGTTGGGAGGTGGGACAGAAATATTTCTTCGATCCCACGTTTGGGAATGCGCTGAATCCGCTGGTGCAGCAGCGGTACGTATTCACGACGACCGCGGATTTCACCGGCATCGCGTTCCTGGATTCGGCGCGGCACTTCGCTCCCATCATTTCGCGTCTGCGTATCGAAACCAGCCCGCGCACCAACACCGAATGGGATCTCGACTACGACCTCAATGGAGGCCGCATCAATAACAGTACGGCCCTGGTGAATTACCACGCCGGCCCTTTTACCGTAGGCGGAGGCGATGCCTTCCTGCGAGTGCTCGACAATTCGCTCGGAACCGCAAAGACCTTGCGCGATTTCCACCAGTTCCGCGTGTTGTTTGGCTACGGCCAGCTCAACAAACGCGGGCTGAGCGCCGCCAGCAGCTTCGGTTTTGATGCGAACACCGGCTCTCTGCAGTACGCGACGGCGCAGACGAGTTACAACTGGGACTGCTGTGGCCTGAACCTCGAATACCGCCGCTTTGCGCTGGGATCCGTGCGCAACGAAAATCAGTACCGCTTCTCGTTTACGCTGGCCAACGTGGGAGCATTCGGCAACCTCAGACGACAGGAGCGGCTCTACTAGCCCAACAATCTCGCGTAGGGACAGCCGCCCTCGGCTGTCCAGGCGAGCGCCGCTCGCCACCTCGCCACTCGGATAGAATGCTGTGAGGATGATGAACACCCCGACTACGCCCGTGCTCGATCAGAAAGCCGAATATCTCCGTCAGATGCTCGCCAGCCGCGGTCGCCTGCTCGTGGCCTACTCGGGCGGCGTGGACTCCGCTTTTCTTGCCTGGAAGGCGCATCAAGCGCTGGGTGGCCAAATGCTCGCCGTGATTGCCGATTCCGCCAGCCTGGCGCGGACTCATCTCGAAGACGCGCTCGCCTTTGCGCGCGAACACAAAATTCCGGTCGAGGTGGTGGAAACCGAGGAACTGGAAAATCCCGCATACGTGCGCAACGATGCCATGCGCTGTTTTCACTGCAAGGACGAATTGTTCACCGTCCTCGAGCGCTACCGCGAAGCGCGTGGATTTGACGCGATCGCCTACGGAGTCAACGCGGACGACGAAGGCGATTTTCGCCCCGGACAGCAAGCCGCGCGCCAGCATCAGGTGCTGGCCCCGCTGCTAGAAGCCGGTCTGAACAAAGCTGAAATCCGCGAACTGGCTCGTCAAGCGGATTTGCGGGTATGGGACAAGCCGGCCTCCGCCTGTCTTTCCTCGCGCCTGGAATACGGACGCGCGGTTACGCCCGAAGCCCTGAGTGCGATCGAGCGCGGCGAAGACGCACTGCGAGCCCTGGGGTTCCGGCAATTCCGCGTGCGCCATCACGGGGAAATCGTGCGCATTGAGATTGCGCTCGAGGAATTTTCCCGCGCTTTGACCGCAGAGATGGCGCGCGAGTTCACCGCCGTGTTCAAAGGACTTGGATTCAAGTTCGTCACTCTCGATCTGGAGGGATTCCGCTCCGGGTCGATGAATCAACTGCTGACCAAAGAAGAGTTGTTGCGCGGACAACTCCCGTAGAGACGCGGCTGGCCGCGTCTCCCTCGGAGCGGATCGAAGACACGGGCGGGAGACGGGGCAAGCCCCGTCTCTACAGAGTGGGAAGGCGCCACCTACGTGAGTCATCCCGCCATGAGATAATCAACCGGATTTCCTCATGAGCAGGTGGTTTCGATCGATGATGCGTCGCGCGTTTCTGGTTCTCCTGCTGATCTGCCTGGGCTGTTCGGCCCAGTCGCCTCCTGCGGACGTTGCACAGTTGGTGGAGCGGCATGTGCGGGCACAGTATTCCCTTCCGCCCGGCGTCAAAGTGATTTTGGGCCCCCTCCGGGCGAGCGATTTTGCGAACTATGACGCGCTGACGGTTACGTTTGCCAGTCCCAGCAAGAAACAGGAGTTCGAGTTTCTGCTTTCCCGCGACCACAAGACGCTGTTGCGCATGACGAAGCTGGATCTGACCAGTGACCCGTACGCTGAGATCATGAAGAAGATTGACGTCAGCGGGCGGCCGACGCGCGGTAACAGAAATGCCAAGGTAACGGTCGTCAACTATGACGACTTTGAATGTCCGTTCTGTTCGAGCATGCACGCGACACTTTTCCCCGGGCTTTTCAAGGAATACGGCGACCGCGTCCTTTTCATCTACAAGGATTACCCGCTCGAGGAGATTCATCCTTGGGCTGTGCACGCGGCGGTGAACGCCAATTGCCTGGGCGCGCAAAACGGTGACGCCTTCTGGGACTATGCCGATTACCTGCACGGCAATCAGCATGCCATCAGCACTGAAAAAGGACACGACGGCCAGAATGCAGAGCTCGACAAGCTGGCCACGCTGCAAGCTCAGAAGCATAATCTCGACGCTGCGAAGTTGCAGGCTTGCGTCAAGGTCCAAGATGAAAAGGGCGTACGCGCCTCGATGCGTGAAGGAGAAACCGTCGGAGTGGACGCGACTCCGACAATGTTTGTAAATGGCCAAAAACTGGATGGAGCCGTGCCTCCGGATGAGGTACGACTCGCGCTCGACCAGGCGTTGAAGGATGCTGGCGTTGCGCCTCCGGAGCACAAGCAGTGAATTTGTAATTTGCGATTGTTGATTTGTAATTGAAAACCGGGCGCGAGTTCGGGATCAAAATTACCAATTACAAATTGCCAATTACAAATGCTTCTTTAGTTTGACTCGCCGTCGTGGCGGAGGAAATAACTTGAAAAATCGTGACTGCTTCGGGCGAGCTGGCCTGGTCATGGCCAGCGCGTTTCTTTTGATAGGGCTGGCGGCCTGTAACCGCAACAGCAGCGGCGGCGACGTCATGGCTTCGATCAATGGGCGCAAGATTTATCACAGCGAAGTCGACAAGTACTACGCCAACCAGACGGCAGGCTCCGATCAACAGCCGGCGGGCGAGCAGGCCGTGAGCCTGCGGCTGAGCATTCTGAATGAGCTGATCGAGACGGAAATCCTGATGCAGCGCGCGGAAAAACTCGGCCTGCTGGCGACGGACGAAGAAGTGGACCGCAAGCTGAACGAAATCAAGTCGCCCTACACCGCCGAGGAATTTAACAAACGCCTGCAGGACAAGAAAATATCGGTCGACGACTTCAAGCGCGACCTGCGGCGCTCGCTCACCCGCGATAAGGTGCTGAACAAGGAAATCACCTCGCGCATCAACATCACCGACCAGGACGTTTCCGGCTATTTCAACGATCACAAGGCCGAGTTTAACCTGATCGAGGCGCAGTACCACTTGGCCAAGATCATGGTTTCTGGAGTGGTCAGCGCCCAAGTGCACAATTTGCAGAACAGCAAGGCGCAGAACGATGCCGAGGCGCGCAAGAAAATCCAGATGATCGCCAACCGCCTCGATAGCGGTGACGACTTCGCCACCATGGCCATGAATTATTCCGAGGACCCGGAGACCAGCAACAATGGCGGCGACTTGGGAATGGCTCCTGAATCCGCGCTCAAGAGCGCCGATCCGGCAACCCGCGAAGCCGTGATGAAGCTCAAGCCTGGGCAATACACGCCCGTGATTGACATGGTCAATCCGGCCAATCGTCAGCCCTACGCTTATATGATCGTCAAGCTGATAGCGAAGGAGCCAGCCGGCCAGAGGGACTTGAACGATCCGCGGGTACAGCAGGCCATCCGCCAGCAATTGCGCGATCGCCGCGAGCAGTTATTGAAGGCGGCATACTACGAGAGCCTCCGCGACGACGCCAAAGTCACGAATTACTATGCGGAACAAGTGCTGAAGAACGCGGGCGCGGCGAAGTAGGATCAATTTCTTCCTGTAGAGAAGGGGCTTGCCCCGTCTCCGGCGGTGCGGCAATGCCGAGACGCGGCAAGCCGCGTCTCTACGGGGAATTGGACTACCCTTCCAGCTTCTTGGTCAAGACTTCGTTCACCAACTGGGGATTGGCCTGCCCCTTCGAGGCCTTCATCACCTGGCCGACGAAGAACCCGATCATGGTTTTTTTGCCCGCGCGATATTGCTCCACCTGCTTGGGGTTCGCTGCGATTAGCTCATCGGCAAGTTTTTCCAGGGCCGACGTGTCGCGCGACTGCTCGGGACGCCCCTCGGCTTCATAAACGGCAGGGAAATCCTGGCGGCGTTCGAAGCAGAGGTCGTAAAGATCTTTCAGCATTTTGCCTGAGATGGCGCCCGACTCGACCAGATCGGCGGAGGCCGTAACTCCGGCCATCGAAATTGGCGACTGCTCAAGTTCGAGGCCCTGCGCTTTCAGGCGTGCGAGCAATTCGCTCTGCACCAGGTTGGCGACGCGCTTCGGATTTTTCGCCGCGCGCGCCGCGGACTCGAACTGGTCGGCCAGCGCGCGCGTCAGGGTCAGCGTGTGGGCGTCACCGGCGGTGATGCCGTAGTCCTTCATCATGCGTTGGCGGCGCGCTTCCGGGAGCTCGGGCAGGCTGGCGCGGATTGCGGCTTGCCATTTCTCATCCACCACCAGGGGAAGCAAATCGGGCTCGGGAAAATAGCGGTAATCGTGCGCCTGCTCCTTCGAGCGCATGCCGTACGTCTTGCCTTCGTGCGAGTTGTAGAGGCGCGATTCCTGCGTGATCTTGCCGCCGGATTCGAGGATCTCGATCTGGCGCTCGATCTCGTACTCCAGCGCCTGCTTGACGAAGCGGAACGAGTTGACGTTCTTGACTTCGGTCTTCGTGCCAAACTCTTTCTGTCCGCGAGGCCGCACGCTGATGTTGGCGTCGCAGCGCAACGATCCTTCTTCCATGTTGCAGTCGCTGACGCCAGTGTAGAGGATGATTTCTTTGAGCCGAGTCAGATACTCGTATGCTTCCTCCGGCGATCGCATGTCCGGTTCGCTGACGATCTCGGCCAGGGGCACGCCGGTCCGGTTCAGATCGATGGCCGTCTTATGGGCGGAGTCGGCGAAGCCTTCGTGCAGGCTCTTGCCCGCGTCCTCTTCCAGGTGCAGGCGGGTGATGCCGATTTTTTTCTTGCCGCCGGTTAGATCGATGTCGATGAATCCGAACTCCGCGAGTGGCTTGTCATACTGCGAGATCTGGTAGCCCTTTGGCAGGTCGGGGTAAAAATAATTCTTCCGCGCGAAGATTGATGTCTCGTTCACACGGCACTGCAAAGCCATCGCCGCGAGAGCCGCGAATTCCACGGCCTTCCGGTTCAGCACCGGCAAGGCTCCGGGAAGCCCCAGACACACCGGACACACATTCGTATTCGGCGGATCGCCAAAACGAGTCGAACACGAGCAAAAGATCTTCGATGCGGTCAGCAACTGCACGTGGACTTCGAGTCCAATGACCGGCTCGTATTTCGCGAGCAGGTCCGCGGACACGGCTGGAGTGGTCGCCATAGCAGGAAATTATAACTTTCTTCGCTGGTGGAGCGAAGGGTGTCCCCGCCCGGCAAGCCCTTCGACTGCGCTCGGGGTGGACGGGCGAGACGCCCGTCCCTCCATCGTAAAACTAGAATGGCCGCTTCGCTGGCGGGGCGCTCAGGTACTTCTCCATCGGGATCTCGAAATACATCAGCTCAGTGCCTTTCGCGTCTTGCACACCCATTAGATAGAAGTTGGCGCCGGGCAGCGGATTCGAGATATCGGCGATATCGAAAAACAGAAAACCGCGCGCCGTGGAGTGTGGTTCCACCGCCTTGGCGACAAATTGAGCCTGCTCGATTTCGTCCCAAGTCTTGCGGCTCACGCCTCCTTTGACCTCTTTCTTGGGCAGCGGAATCGGAATCGGCACTCGATTCGGCCCATCATTCCGCGAAGGATGCGAGAGCCTGCGCACCAGATCGTCCGTGGTCGAGGGGAAGAGCTTGCTGCGATCCTTAGTATTCAGCTGGGCCTTCATGCCGACGAGAGAGATGGGCTGATCGCCGTCATTGGTGATGACGAAGAAGACCGGCATGTAATCGTTGTTGCGGTAGTTGGCTGAGAAGATCGAGGCTTTGTCCTCGACGTCGTAGGGGTCGACGGCAACTACAACTTTCTCCATGGGATGCTCGTCGTGTGCCGGATAGGCGCGGGCGGGCTGCGCTGCGGGCATGACAAACTCTTTGGCTGCGAGCGCACCGACGCAGCCGAGCACTACAAAGGCACAGACGGCCGCAAGACGCGAGGCCAGCGGCGCCGGCGTGCGAAACGATTCTTGGTTGCCTGCATTCTGCATAGGTGAATTATAGGATGCCGAATCATGGCTACGGGCTGCGGGCTGCGAGCCATCGATTCGTGTTCGCTCGCAGCCCGAAGCTCGAAGCGGGGTTTTTAATTAGGATGCCGTCATCGCAACCCGTGCCGGCCCATCCGATCGGACGATGAGATGGTAGCTCCCCATTTAGAATGGGACTTCTCCTCATGTACGCGCTCTACAGTGCGCTGCTCGCTTTGTTGCTGGTGCTGACGCTGCCCTACTGGCTGCTGCAGATGATGCGGCACGGCAAGTATCGAGCGGGGCTGCGCCAGAGGTTCGGCGCGGTTTCGCCCGTTCTGACTGCTCGCGGCGAGAAACCCGCAATCTGGGTGCACGCGGTTTCCGTGGGCGAGGTAGTGGCTGCAAGCGCAGTCGTCGTGGCGCTGCGGCAGAAATTCCCATCCCATCGCGTACTGGTTTCGACGACCACCAGCACCGGGCAGAAACTTGCCGCGCAAAGGTTCGGCGCGGAAAACGTGTTCTACTTCCCCCTGGACTTTGCTTTCGCCCTACGGCCCTACCTCGCCGCTCTGCGCCCGGAACTCGTGGTCGTCGCCGAAACTGAATTCTGGCCAAATTTTCTTCGGCTCGCCAAGCGTGGCGGGGCCCGCATCGCCGTGATCAACTGCCGCATTTCCGATCGCTCATTTCCCGGCTACCGGCGATTCCGCTTCTGGCTTCCGCGTTTACTGGAGAAGACGCTGGCAAACGTCGATGTTTTTTTAGCGCAAACCGACGAAGACCAGAAGCGGCTCATGGAAATCGGCGCCGCGGCATCAAAGGTCTCCATAGCCGGTAACCTGAAATTCGATGTCGCGCCACCGCTGTCGCCGAAGATTGTTGCGAGTCTGCGGGAGAGTTTCGCTCATTCCGGAGCAGGGCCGATCCTGGTGTGTGGCAGCACGCTCGAAGACGAAGAAGGCACTCTGCTTTCGGCGTTTCGCAACATTCTGGCCAATCATCCAAAGGCGGTGATGATCCTTGCACCGCGCCACCCAGAGCGCTTTGCGGAGGTCGCAGCGCTCGTAGAAGAACTCGGCTTCCGGATGTCGCTGCGCTCTCTGTGGAGCGGCGAAGCGCTCGCTGGCGGCGTGTTTCTGGTCGATAGCATCGGAGAGTTGGCCGCGCTGTATTCGCTGGCCACCGTCGCATTCGTCGGTGGCAGTCTGGTGCCGCGCGGCGGCCACAACATTCTTGAGCCTGCGCTCTATGGCGTGCCCATCGTCACCGGCAACCACTACGAAAATTTTCGCGATGTCGTTAATTTCTTTGCCAGTCGCAATGCGGTCCGCATTGTTGGAGTGGCAGAGCTGCCGCTGGTCTTCATGGAACTCATCGAGAACGGGGACGAGCGAGCGACACTTGGCCGGAACGCACTGGCGGCGCTCGAATCGCAGCGCGGCGCCACGGACAGGACCGTTTCGGCGCTGCTCCAACTCATGAGCGTCTCATCATGAATCCGCTCACCGGACTTTATGGTGCCGCCACCGCTCTGCGAAACACGCTATTCGATCGCGGCGTGTTGTCTGCGCGGCGGCTGGAGCAGCCCGTGGTCAGTGTTGGGAATCTGTCGGTGGGTGGATCGGGCAAGACCCCGTTTGTGATTGCGCTCGGTGAATTGTTGCAGGCGCGCGGCATTCGCTTCGACGTGCTCTCCCGCGGATACGGCCGCAAAACTCGCGGCGTTCTGGTCGTTGAGAAAGATGGCAACGCCGCCGACTTCGGCGACGAGCCGCTCCTGATCGCCCGGCGGCTGGGCGTTCCGGTGATTGTCGGTGAAAGCCGCTATGACGCGGGCCGAGTCGCCGAACAGAAATTCCAGCCGCAATTGCACCTCCTCGACGACGGTTTTCAGCACCGTTCTCTGGTTCGTGACTTCGACATCGTGCTGATGACAGAGCGCGACTTCGACGACCGGTTGCTACCTTCGGGTCGGCTGCGCGAGCCGCTGTCGTCGCTGCAACGTGCGGATGCGATCGCCTTACCTCAGGGGTTTTCTGCTTACGATCCGGTGATCGAAAAGTTTGCTCAGCAAGGAAAGCTTATCTGGCGGATGAAGCGTGACCTCGCGATTCCCGCGGTGCCCATCTCACCGATTGTGTTCTGCGGTATCGCGAGGCCGCAGCAGTTCTTCGCCCAGGTGCGCGCCGCCGGAATCGCGCCTGCGGCAGAAATCGAGT
>OBLT010001589.1_pt1 | contig 14484 bp, 7 predicted proteins | sample 1518721 | NCBI WGS metagenome assembly OBLT01 (sample SAMEA3539307, study PRJEB22396) | soil metagenome | biome: tundra; feature: field; material: soil | place: USA | collected 2010-05 | depth 0.15 m | reverse complement strand
CCGGGCACACCGACCGCACCGTGAAACAACAAACCCTGCCCGAGGCTCTGGAATACGTATGGCAGGGGTACCCTCTCGCGGGGCCGAAGAATTGATTGGAAGCCGTGCCGTCAGCCAGTCGCGGCGGGCTAAACTCAGTGTTTACTTCGACTCATCCACGACTTCGATTGCATTCAGGCTGGCGTAATTTCGCAGCGGCGCCAGAGAGATAGTGAGTTTGCCCTGCGCGTCGGGCTCCAGTCCGTGGGTGGAAAAGGTGACGGCACGGTCGCTGCCCCGTGCTTCCTTGAAGATGTCGAAACCGCGCCGTAGAGCCACGCCGTTGCCCAGGATATCGAACGTGCGGCTGCCGATGCCGCCGCCGGCGAACTTCCCGGGACCGAACCAGGCTTCCACGAAATACAGCGTGACGCCGTACCGTCCGCGCGGAACGGGGATCACGTACCGCAGGTTCCCATACCGTTCGCCGCGCAGCACGTCGGGATCGTCCGCATTCGCAATCGGCTCGGTGCGTTGCACCAGTTGGCCGCCACGGGAATACTGGTCGGACTCCCACACACGGCCCTGCCGGTCGGTGTACGGGTGATCGCGGGATACCATTCGAATGGGGCGTAGTTGGCCGGAAGTGCCGGGCGTAATCTCAATGCCATTGACGATCGCGGGATTCGTGACGGCGTCGAACTTGAGGTGCAGCTTGCCGTCGGCGGCTGGAGAGATGTCTTTGAAAGCCCGGATGTCCGCCGCGCTGGCTCCCACCTCGCCGATGATATCGAACTCGTGCAGGATCTGGCTCCCATTGGCAAGCACCGTAAAAATGCGGCTGGTCTCGCCGCCGCCGGCCACATTATTTTCGCCGTAGAGCGTCTCCGCAAAGTAGAGGCGCATTTCGTAATTGCCGGGCGGCAGCGGAATCTCATAGGTAAAGGCGCCCTCCCGTCTGGTTTGATACAGTCGCGTATCGCGGGCGCCGATGATGGGCCGGCCACTGGACTCAAAAACGTTTCCGCCGGCGAAATAACGGTCGCCCCCCCAGACCCGGCCGAAGCGGTCGGTGTAGGTTCCGTTTCCCAGGCCGGCCAGGATCCGGACTTCCGCCGTGTTGGCGGCCGCGCCGGCAACGGGGGTGGCGATGCTGTGGGCCGTGGCGCGCGCGGGGAATCGCCAGACGAGTGCGGCGCCCGAGCAGACCGCCACCACGGCCACAGCAAGAAAAATTTCATAGCGATTGCGAGCGCGGCTCGCGGGCGCTGGCGCGGGCAGCATAACCGGGTTCATCAGTTCAGCGATGGCCTGCGTTTCCGAAGCCGGCGCCGCCGGAGGAAGCGGCTCTTCCACAACCAGAACCTGCGGGGCCATCAGCCCGTCGGGCCAACCCTGCCGCGGGAACTTGGGAGCATACTGTCCCGGCGGAATCTCGATGCGGACCGGGTGCCCGGCGCCTTCGGCTTCGTAGTATTCGCGAAGCCGCTTGCGCAGGCGGTGCGCTTCGACGCGCACGATGGAATCGCGCTTCTGGTCGAACTGCGACGGACGCCCCAGGGCTTCCACCGCGATGTTGTATTCCTTGATCTGCTCCGCCGACCCTTCGAAGTATTTCTCGCAGACGTAGGTCAGCACGTTTGCGAGGTTGGGTGCGCGGTTGAAAATACCGGACGCAAGTACCGCATCGAGTTCGTGTTTCTCTTGGGCTAAATCCACGGCTGCGTGCATGTATACTCACCGAAGCTAACTTGAACGCAGTATACACACGCTCAAGCGGCCATTCAAGTCCGATTAACGGTTTGAGGGGGACGTTAACACTCCACCTGGCCCGTTAACACGGCAGAGAATGGCCGGCTTTTTTCGCGTTAACCCCAGCTTTTGGAAAGACCCCGAGGCAAATCGCCCAAATTGAGCCGCGGAATGTTCGATTACTCGATGCGAATCCTGGTGCTGGCCGCCGAGGTGGAGTCGCCCTGCCGCGCGGCCGCGCGAATCTCGTAGTCTCCGGCCGGGATGGACTCGGCAGGGATGGTCATGAGATAGGGTATGCGGCCCAGCGAATCGGCGGCCGGCAATGGCATCGGGACCTTGGTGAGGATCTTGCCGGCCAGCAGGAATTCAATATCCACCGTCGGTTTGGCGGCGTTGCCGGGATCGGGGTAGACCGTGAAGAAGAGACGCAGTACGGAGTTGGGCGCCTTCTTCACGATAGTGTCCATGGTGGGAGTGACGCTGCCGCCCTGGAACTGGAAAGGCTCGGCGGCGTCGAGGTTTTTCGCATTCGGCGTGTAGGAGCGCATGGGCAGCAGGGAGGAAATGCTCACGCCAGGCGTCCGGGCGGGAACGGTGAATTCGGACCGCTGGACGCCCATTTTGGTGCCTTCCTGATCGATCACCGCAGTCTCCAGCGTGTACTTGCCGGGGGCGAGCGGGACTTCCGTCTTGTCCAGGAAGTTGCCGAGCCGTTGCTGATCCTCGGTCACGTGAAACGATCGATCGCGGGTGATCTTGTGAACCACCTCTCCCTTGACGTCTTTCACCAGGGCGCCCAGCGAGCAATGAATATCCCATGTGGCGCCGCTATGTGTGGCCTGGAATTCGCGCAGAGGCACTTCCATCAGGATCGCGACTTCAACCCCATCGCTCTTGGGCTGAAGCAACGTTGCGCCCGAGCGGAACTTCAGGTCATCGGAGAGCTTTCCCGAGGTGAGGGCGGTCAGCAGTGGCAGTTCGAACGGCGCGAGGCCGAGGGCGCCGGCTTCCGCGGGCAGAGCGAAGTACCCGCTGCGGGAGTGGATCACCAAATCCTTGCGGTTGGCGGTAACGCCGAGCTTGCGGAAACTGCCATCGTAGTTCTGGATGCCGGGATTGTAGGAGAGTTCGTAGTAGCTGGCGATCTCCTCATTGACGTGGCGCACCGGGACCCGCAGATCGTTGCTGTCGCCGATCAGGAAGCCGCCGGTCGATTCGGCCAGATCGCGCAGTGGCATATCGATGTTGGCGCGGGCCGAGACCTCGGCATTATCGGAAGACATCATCTCATCTTTACTGGTGCCTCCTTCGAGGCGAGTGACGGTGGTGCGGCTGGCCGCGGTCGCTCCGTTCAACTGGCTGGTGGCGCCGGAGTTCTGCGAAGACGTCATGACGCCGCGGGAATCGACGGAGTAGAACGTGACGTTCTCGCGGTTGGCGAAGCTGATGAGATTGCGGAACGGGACATCCAGTTCCGGCGTCAGATACATGCCCCAGGTAAAGTACAGAACGCTCTTTCGCCCCGGCATTTCCCGCAGACCCAGCACCAGCGATTTGAGCGCGGAAAGCGTCAGACGGGTGCCCTGCGCGCCCGCGGCGGCGTCCAGGCGAAGCATATCCAGCATCACCGAAGCGAGCTTGGCCTCGAGCGCGGCAGCGCCACTCGCGACCGGCTGTGCGCCGGCCTGACTGGCCGCCGCGAGCAGGTTCGTGTTTACGTCGGCGCCTGTTCCAGCCTGCCCAGCGAGTTGACGCTTCAACTCCGCCGTGATGGCGTCGGACTCGGAAGACAGTCGAGGCGCGCTGATGCCCTCGGTGGCCCGCTCGATTGCCTTGGTCAGAGCGGCCCGGTCTGTGGTGAACTTCTGCAAAGTGAGAAGGCGGGTGTCGATGACCACAACGCTGTAGAAAACGTTGGTGCCCTGATCGCCCTTGATGAGATCGAGCGCCGCCGACCGGGCCAGTTTCCGCTGGCTGATGTCGGACATCGCTTCGAACGCCAGCGTAACCAGCCGGACCTGGCGCAACGCGTCGAGCGGCTTGGCGGAGCCGATTGAACTGATGGCTTCGGAGCCGCTCACCAGCCGGAAGCTGGTCAGGGTCTGCTTGACTCCGTTATCCTGAACGGTGATGTCTTCGGGCTTCAAGTCGGCGACGGGTTTGCCCTTCTTATCCCGAACGACGAGATCCAGCAGAACCTCCTCGGCGGTGGTTCGGACGGTGGGGGTCTGGTTGGGGGTCTGGGTGGGCGTAGGAAAGGCCACGGTGGGGAGCTGAGCGAGCGCGGGAAAGACCGTTGCCACCGTGAGAAATGCTGCCGGAATGAACATCTTCATAATGCCTCCTGGAACTACTTGGCCGGGCGCTGCTGCAGGCGCTTGAACTCCGCCTGCTCGCGCGTGGCATCTTCTTTTCTGCCGAGGCGCGCGTAGGCCGTGCCGAGGCTGAAGTGGGCTTCCGGGCTGCCCGGCGCAAGCTTCACGGCCTGCTCCAACTCGACGGCGGCCCGGGCAAAATCGTCCACCGCCAGAAGCGCCCGGCCGAGCACCAGGTGGGTCGAGAAATCGCCCGGGCTCACCTCGACGGCCTTTTCGCCGTATTCCACGGCGGCTTTGCTCTCTTCGCGCTTGAGCGCGATCACGCTCAGGCTGACGAGAGCGGGAACGTAACTGGGGGCGAGCTCGACGGCTTTTCGGATCTCTTCGAAGCCCTGGTCTGCGTCCTGACTGTGGAGCAGCGCCCCGTAGCGGTAGTGGACGTTGGGATCGGAAGGGTGCGCCTGAACGAGCTGCTCGAATTTCCGATCGGCGGTCTTGTAGTCGAGTTCCATGGCGGAGGCCATGGCATCTCCCAAGTTATAGACGAGCTCTCGCTCCGATTCGGGTACTTCGCCCGGCGTCCACGGCTGGCGCAACCCGGCAACTCCAGCGGCCACGATGATATCGGGAGTCTTCTTGTCGATGCGAGTGAGGTCCGTCAGCAGTGCGATCGCCTTTTCATAGCTCTCGATTTTGATCAGCGCCAACGCCAGGCGGAGGCGGGCGGCGTGCGCCAGCTCGGTGTTTTCCTGAAAGCCCATTTCCTCGACATGCGTGAGCGCCTCCACGGTCGGGCCATAGTGGCGCAGATTGAACTCGCAAAGCCCTAACATGGTCCAGACCGGTGCGCCGTCCGGCTTGAGACTGGAGAGGCGGCTGAAGGCCGCAGCGCATTCGCTGAACCGGTCGAGATCATAAGCGATGGAACCCAGACTCCACCATCCCTCCTGCCACCCGGGTTTCAGCTTGAGGGCCCGCTGATAGAGATCGATGGCCTTTTCGAATTGATGCGCGTCGCGCGCCGCATCGGCTTGCTTCGCCAATGCCTGGAAAGCCGCCACCGCGTCCTGCGCGGCCGTTGCCGGACAGGCCCAAAACAGCGCGAATAGAACTGAGGCGCGCCCCGAAAGAGACATTCAACCTATCGTAACGCTTCGTAGGGCAGGTCCTCGACCTGCCACTGCCGGCTTTCAGCCGGCTGACAGGCGGAACCGCCGTCCCGCCAAGACACCAAGAGATGCCTCTGGTGATGTAGAAAAAGGCGGCCCCCAGGAGTGGGGAGCCGCCTTCTTCAAACCGGGGCAACGTGGATTAGAAGTAGAACTTCACCGCGACCTGAACCACGCGATGGCCCTGCTTCTGGGTGACAGTTCCAAAGAGCGGCGTATTGATCTTCCCGCTAGTGGGGTCGAAACCGAGATTCAGGTTGCTGCCGTTGAACGACCACAGCGGGTGGTTGAGGAAGTTATAGCCGTTCAGGCGAAGTTGGATCTTCTTGGACTCCTTGATCTGGAAATTCTTGAACAGACCCATATCCCAGTTGAAGAACGCCGGGCCGTAGATCGCCGGGAGAATGGTCGGGCCATTCTGACCGAGTGCCGTAGGCATGGAGAAGCAGTTCGGGTTAATGTACTGGTTCGTCCCCAGCCCCGAGGTCGGATTGCAAGTCAGAATCGGGTTGAGCTGGATGTCAGTGGTGCCAAGGAGTGACGCGTTGCTGATGTTGAACGCGGTCCCGGGGATCTTCGCGCTGTTCAGGTTGAAGCTGAAGTTGCCGCCACCCGAGTTGCCGGTCAGGTTGGCTCCGCTCTGGGCCTGAAGGATGCCCGAGAGCTGCCAGCCGTTGACCAAGCCGCCGGCAATCTTGTCATGCACGGGGCTCCCCAACTCCACCGAGTAGGCGAGGTTGAAGATGTGAGTGCGGTTGCCGGACTGGACGCCGTAGTTGTTGTTGATGTTGAACTGATCGTAGGTCGGGCCGCCGTTGTTGTAGAGTAGGCCCATCGCCTTGCCGTACGTATAGTTCATGTTAATGGTGTAGCGCCCCTTGGTACGGATCCACGTCACCTGCGCGGCGTTATAGTTGGCGTAACCCTTATTCGTCGCGAGATTCAGGTCGGAGAAGCCTAGCAGGGGCCGGAAGGTGTCCGCTGTGAGACTGTTGGGATCGACGCCACCATTGCGGCTGGCGAGCATGGAGCCGACCGGCACCAGGTTGATGTTGGAACCGGCGCCGGCGGTGAGACCCAAGTCGCGGCTCTGATTGCCCACGTAAGCAACTTCCAATTGGCTGGACCAGGGCAAGCGCTGAGATATCGTGAAACTGTAGCTATCGGTGTAGGGCTGTTTGTCGTCCTTGCTGTCCACCGCCGATGGGCTGGACGCCTGGTCGGCGACGTTTAATGTGTCGAGGTTTCTCGCCAAAACAGGCACACCGTTGACGTTGGCGCCGAGGCTCCGGCTGATTACGCCGGCGGAAACGTCCAACCCGTTGGTGAACTGGCCGGAATGGTAGTAATACCGGCCCCAACCTCCACGAAGCACCGTCTTGGCGTCCCCGCTGAGATCGAAAGCAACGCCGAAGCGCGGTTGCCAGAAGAGAGCCCTGGTGGGAAATCCTCCCAGCGGAATGTTTGAGCTCCGTTTGTTCCATTCAAAGCCGCAATATTGCAGAGGCGTGCAACTCGAGCTGTACTTGGAATAATCGAAGATCGAATAACCGAAGCCCAGTTGATCGGACCAGGGCTGGAAGTGGGTTGCGCGCAGACCGAACTCAAGGGTCAACCGGCGTGTGACCTTCCAGGAATCCTGACCGAATGCCTCATAGGTGTGATAGGCGATGTCGTTGATACGGTTAAACGAGCTCTGGCCGTAGGAGTTGAGGGTCCCGGTGACCAGATCGGCATATTCGTTGCCGAGCGTGTTGGGGTTGCTGACGTTGACCTGGAGATAGCCGTTGGTGTTGTTGTTGGCGGGCTGGGCGTTGCGGATCCTTTCCCAGAAGACCCCGCCCTTGATGGTGTGGGTGCCCCAGACCTTGGTCACCGAATCGCTGAAGCTGGGCATGTACTTGTTGGCATAGAGACCGGCCGTGGCGCCGCCGGCTTCGAATCCGCCGGGGTTGAAAATCAGGGCCGCTTCCTGGCTCTGCCAGCCATTGCCGCCGAAAGACGGGATCTGCGCTACGCCATTGTTGAACAAGCCCTTATAGTTGTAGCCCACCTTCGCGCGGTCCACTTTCGTCGGGTCCTGGAACACATTGGGGAAGCCGATGAAGGTGTAGCCGAACACGAATTCGTTGGTCATGGTCGGGCTGAAGACGTGGGTGAGCGAGGCAGTAACAGAGTCGGAGCGGTTCTTGCCTTCGACCGGGGTGGGATAGGGGACCTGGTCGGTCTGGCGCCACCAAAGACCGACGGGAAACTGCTGCGTTTCGCGCTGAAGGTTGTAACGGACGAACAGTTTGGTGTTGTCGCTGATGCTGTAATCCACCCGGCTCATCCACTGGTGGTTGTTCTGGTTGAACGTCTCGGCCTGCACATAGTTGTATCCGCCGGTGGCATCGGGGTTGGCGTTGGGCTGCGGATACAGCTTCATGAGTGCCTGCATATTCGGGTCGATCACCGAGGCGGGCAGGATGCCGGTGGGGTAGGCCGGATTGGTGATCTGTCCCGGAGGGCCGCCGGAAGCAGTGATCTTGCCTTCCTTGGCGACCTCGGCGGGCGAGAAGTTGCCGCCGATCTCACCGGTGGTGGGCACGGTGGCGCGCAGAAGACCGGTATCGAGGACCTGGTAGAAGTATTCGTATCCGGTGAAGAAAAACAGTTTGTTGCGCTTGCTGTTGAACTTGGAGCCGGGAAAGAGGACCGGGCCGCCCAGCGTGAAACCGGGGTAGTAGTATTTGTTCTCTGGCCGCCCGATGCCGCTGGCGTTGAAGAGGGCATCGTTGGCATTCAGGGCGTAGTTGCGGGCATAAAGGAAACCGGAGCCGTGGAAACTCTGTCCACCCGACTTCGCCACAGAACTGATGACGGCGGGACCTTTCTGGTTCTCCGCGCTGAAGTTCGAGGTCTTCACCTGAAGCTCGGAAATCATGTCGGAGTTCGGATTCACGGGCGTATCGCAGTTGCAGCCCGGGTCGGACACGTGCGCCCCGTCGGCGGTGATATCCAGGGAATTGCTCGGCAGGCCATTGTAAGAGAACGCGTTGTTCAAGGGACTTTGGCTGCCCGCATCGCCATTGGCGTTGATGCCGATGGTTTCGCCACTGAAGTTGGCTTTGTTCGACGTTCCGTTCTGGATGCCGAAACCGGGCATGATCTTGATGAACTCAGCCGCATTACTGCCCACCGAAACGAAGTTCTGCAACTCCTTTTGGGTGATGAGAGCGGCTTTCTCGCCGGAATCGACCGGGGCTATAGCGTCCGCAGCCGCGTGGATCTCAACGGCTTGGGACGTGGCGCCCACGGTGAGTTGGGCGTCCACATTACGCTTATCGCCCCCGTTCAGCGTGATGCCCGATACCTTATAAGGATTGAAACCCTTCGTCTCGATGGTGAGTTCGTAGGAACCCACGGGCACGGACGCAATCGTAAAGTAGCCGTCGCTGTTGGTGACGGTTTCCCGCTGGGAGCCCGATTGAGCATCCTTCAACGTCACCTTTGCCTGCGGTACGACCGCCTGCGAAGGATCCGTGACAACTCCGGTCAGGGTGGCGTAGATGCCTTGAGCCGGGAGACTAATTGCCAAAACCAAAACCAGTGCAAACGCTGCCAGTAGTTTCTTCATAGAAAAGTGAGACCCCCTCTGATGTGCATCCCCAGAGTCCCCCGCCAGCATTGCGGGAGACAAAGCCTTTTGTTTGGCTGCTAGGTAGTATAAAGCCACTAGTTTCGAGAAAAAAAGGCTAATGCGGATAGATGTAGTTAACGGTCCAGTCTCGGTCTGGTTAAACCAACGGGAAGGGTAGGGTTGATCGTCGTTCGATACGGCTGTGAATATCTGTTTTGGTATAGCACCGTACGGTGACCGTGCTGAAATGTGGGATATCGCCGTCGATCGGCCGGGCAAATATGAATTCCCGTATCTTCACGAAGTGGGCCAAAGTGTGGCGTTAACGACAGACAGCCTGTGAAATCAGCGCGTTAATGCAGGCGTTAACGCGTGGAGTGGCCGGCAAGAAGCACCTCATGGCCCCTCTGGTGATAGAATTCTCTCCTGGGGGGGCTGCCAGATATCTGTGGAGATCCGCTGGTTGTGGCCGATATTCTTTGCTGTGGTCTTGAGCGGCCAAAGCTCGGATCCCGCGTGCGCCTTAGAGCGCGCGGTCCAACTTCACCAGGCGGGAGACTACGACGGGGCAATCCGCGAGTACCGCAATTGTTTGGCCTCCCAACCCGGCCGGGTCGAGGTGCGCTCAAACCTGGGGGCGGTACTGGCCAAGCTTGGCCGCTACCAGGAAGCCATCGGCGAATACCAGGAGGCGCTCCGGTCTGCCGGTTCCGCGGTTGCGCCGCGGTTGCGGTTCAACCTGGCGCTGGCCTATTACAAATCGTTCGCCATACCGGAGGCTGCGGCCTTGTTCGAAGAGTTACGCCAAAACCAGTCGGCCGATCTCAACCTGGCGCTGCTGCTGGCAGACTGCCGGCTGCGGATGGGCCAGTTCCGGCAGGCGGTCGAGGTCCTGACACCTCTGGAGGCAGCCGCTCCCGACGAGCCGGCGCTGGACTACATCTTGGGAATGGCCCTGATCCGGGACGGGCGGGTGGCGGAAGGGCAGCGGCGCGTAGACCGGATTCTGCGGCGCGGCGACTCGGCGGAAGGCCATTTTCTGCTGGGCTCCGCCGGGTTCACGGCGGGGAATTACCCGGCAGCGGTCGAGGAGTTTTTGAAGGCGGCGGCATTGAGCTCCGATTTGCCTTCGCTCCAGTCGTATCTCGGGCAAGCGCTTCTATTTACAGGGGATGCGGACGGGGCGATGGCTGCTTTTCGCAAAGCGCTGGCAGTCGACCCGAACGATTTCGATGCCAATTTCCATTTGGCGCAGATTCTGGCGCGGCGCGGAGAGGGTGGCGAATCGCACAAGCTTCTGGAGCGGGCTGCGCTGGTACGGCCGGGGTCGTTAGAGGCGAAAGCCGCCTTGGCCGAGGGTTTCCACTTCGAGCAGGCTGCGGCCGGCGGTGTTGCGGTGGGCGCCGTGGCTCCGCCCATCGGCCCCCTGGATCCGCGGCGCATCGAACGGCCGGCGGTCCTGGTGTTCGGCAGCTACACATGCCCGAAGCTGCGCAGTTCGGCCGCGGAACTCAAGCGGATCGCCGCGGCGTATCACGGCCGCGTGGACTTCCGGCTGGTGTACATTAGCGAGGCGCACGCTCAGGGCGGGCCGGAAAGCCAGTGGCAAAGCACCGTCAACATCAAGGAGGGAATCGATCTGCCGCCGGCTCGCAACCTGGCCGAGAAGCAAGCGCATGCGTCCCTCTGCGTGCGCAAGCTGAGCCTGCCTTTCGCCGCGGTGGTGGATGGGATGGACGCCGCGGCGGAAAGGGCCTATGACGCGTGGCCGAGCCGCTTGTACCTGGTGGGGCAGGATGGGCGCGTCCAGTTCCAAACCCGTCTGGGCGAGCTGGATTTCCGGCCGGCGGAACTGGAGCGCGCCATTCGTGAGATCCTGGCAAAGAGAGGACCGGATGGGCGCTCCCGGTAGAGCTTGCTTTCTGCTGATCTGGCTGGCCCGCGCTGCGTGGACTCAGCAGCCCGCGGACGACGCGATTCTGCGCCACGCCGTCGAGTTGCACCAGGCCGGCGATGTCGAAGGCGCCATCCGGGAGTATCGCTCGTATTTGAAACAGGCTCCGGCAAGTGTGATGGCGCGATCCAACCTGGGGGCGGCGCTGGCGCGCGCCGGCCGGTATGACGAGGCCATCGCGGAATACCAGAAGGCGCTCGAACAGCAGCCCGACAACCTACAGGTGCGTCTGAATTTCGGGCTGGCATACTACAAGGCCGCGGAGATCTCGCAGGCCGCCCGAGAGCTTTCGAAAGTAGTGGGGAAGCAACCGGGAAACCGCCAGGCAGTCCTGTTGCTGGCCGATTGCGACCTGCGGCTGGGCGAAAACAAGAACGTGATCGAGCTGCTCTCGCCACTCGAGAAAGAATCGCCGGACGACAAGGCGATCATTTACCTATTAGGCATGGCGTTGATCCGCGATGAGCAGCCCGCGCGGGGCCAGGTGCTGGTGGACCGCATCCTGCGCGATGGGGATTCGGCCGAAGCGCGGCTGCTGTTGGGCGCCACCAAGATGAATGTGAGCGACTTTGCGGGGGCGCTGGTGGATCTCAAGAAGTCCGTGGAGTTGAACCCGAAGCTTCCCGATGTCTACTCCTACTACGGCATGGCCCTCGCTGCGACAGGAGATACGCCGGCCGCCGCAGTGGCGTTCCAGAAGGAACTGGAATCCAACCCCAACGATTTCGATGCCAACCTGCAATTGGGAGTTCTTCGCAAGCAGGATCGGAACTATGAAGATGCCAGGCGGTGCTTCGAGAGGGCCTTGGGCGTGCGTCCGGGCCATGCGGCGGTACGGTATCAATTGGCGACCCTCGACCTGCTGGCCGGCGATACGGAGGCCGCCCGCGTGAAGCTGGAGCTATTAACGAAGGAGTCCCCGCAGTTTGTGGAGGCGCATGTCTCGCTGGCAACCGTGTATTACCGGCTCCAGCGCAAGCAGGATGGCGACCGGGAGCGGGCCACCGTGCTGAAGCTGAACGCCGCGAAGCAGGCCGCGGAACCGGGCGCGAAAGACCGGTGAGAACGCGATTTCGCATTCATTGTGGGGCGGACGCCCTGGCGCGTGTCCGATGCGGACTAGGGGACGCTGCGAAAGAATTGCCGAGATCGTCGAGTTGGCAGGCGAAAGCGCCTGCCCCACGTTGGTGCACAACGGCTTGCGGCTCCGTGGGGCAGGCGCCTTCGCCTGCCAACCGATTTCCTCACGGATCCCAAGGGGCCCGCCCAGGGGTCGGCCCCACGGTTAAAGTAAGCGGCATCACGATGAGAGCACTCGCGTGCGCATAATCCGGGCCATCGCGGCATTCACGCTTTTGCTGGCGGGCATTGCCTGCGCCGACGACTCGGTTTGTGCGCCTTGCCACCGGCAGCAGGCCTCTCACTTGGCAGCAACCCCCATGGGGCAGGCGCTACGCACCGCGCCGGAATCGGACATTCTGAAGCAGAATCCCGACTTGAGCTTTCAGGAAGGCGCCTATCGCTCGCGGATTGTGCGCTCGGGCGACCGCAGCGTACTGACGGTGACGAATGCCGCCGAGACCTTCTCTGTCCCGCTCCTCTGGGCGTTCGGCCGGGGACAGGCCGGTCAGACTTACGTTTTCGAGCACAACGGCAACCTCTACGAAAGCCGCGTCAGCTTCTATAACGCTCTGGGCGCGCTGGACCTGACGATGGGCGCCATGGGTAGCAGGCCCCAGAGCATCGAACAGGCGGCCGGACGTAAGATGGACTCGATCGGAGCCCGCGACTGTTTCGGGTGCCATTCGACCGGCGGAATCAGCCAGGGCCGGCTGCACCTGGAGAGCCTGAGCCCCGGCGTAGGCTGCGAATCGTGCCATGGTCCTGGAGAGAAGCACGTGGCGGCGACCAAGGCCGGCGATCGGGCGGGGGCGAAAATGCCGCGCCTTTCGGCGTTAGGGGCGGAAGGAATGTCCGAGATGTGCGGGCAATGCCACCGGACGTGGTCGCAGATCGCGCTGAACGGCCCGCACGGCGTAAACAATGTGCGCTTCCAGCCGTACCGTCTGGCGAACAGTAAATGCTATGACCCGGCAGACAGGCGCATCGGGTGCACGGCCTGCCACGATCCGCACGGTGCTCTGGAAACCAACCTGGTGAAGTACGACCCGAAGTGTACGGCCTGCCACGCGGCCGGGACCGGCAGGAAGATCTGCCGCACGGCCAAAGCCAACTGCGTGAGCTGCCATATGCCCAAGCTGGAGTTGCCGGGCGCGCACGCCGGGTTCACGGATCACCAGATCCGCATCGCGAAGGCTGGTGATCCATACCCGAACTGATGAGACCTCCGAACTGACGAAACCATGAGACGCTCTTCCAAGATCGGCCGCCGGCGGTTTCTTCTGGCGGGAGGCGCTGCCGCGCTGGCGCTGGCGGGCAGAGGGCGCGCGGACGCACCGCCGCTGTTCGAGGAGATTCCGCCCGATTCTAGCGGCATTCGCTGGGTGCACGATAACGGCGCCTCGGCGGAGCATTATTTGCCTGAGACCATGGGGCCGGGCTGCGCTTTTCTGGATTACGACAACGACGGCTGGATGGACATTTTCCTGGTCAACAGCGGTCCCTGCGATTTCTATAAGCCGCCCAAGCCGATTCGCAACGCGCTCTACAAGAACAATCGCGACGGCACGTTCACCGACGTGACCGAGCAGGCCGGAGTGCGCGGCGGTACGTTTGGCATGGGAGTTGCCGTAGGCGATTACGACAACGACGGTTTCCCGGATATCCTCGAGACCGCGTATGGCAGGCCGATTCTCTATCACAACAACGGAAACGGGACGTTCACGGATGTCAGCGAGAAGGCGGGGCTGGGCGCCAAGGTCTTCGAAAACCACTGGAGCACCAGCGCGGTCTGGTTCGATTTCGATGGTGACGGCCGCCTCGACCTGTTTGTGTGCAGCTTCGTGGATTACGGCGCCGGCAGCCATTTCTCGTGCGGCGACAACAAACTGGGCAAGAAGTTTTACTGCATTCCCCGCGTGTTCAAGGGAACCGCGAGCCTGCTGTTCCACAACAACGGCGACGGCACATTCACCGAGGTGGGCCGCGGCACCGATATCGAGAAAGCGCTCGGGAAGGGCCTGGGCGTGGTGGCGACCGACATCAACAACGATGGCCGGATGGATCTCTTCGTGGCCAACGATACCGTGCAGAATTTTCTGTTCGTAAACCGCGGGCCGGATGCCAAGGGGAAAACGAAGTGGGAGGAGATCGCGCTGGCCGCGGAAGTGGGGTTCAGCGACGACGGCCGGCCTCGCTCCGGAATGGGCGTGGATGCCGCCGATGTCTTCGGCGAAGGATGGCAGGACCTGTTCGTGGCCAACGTGGACCAGGAGATGTTTTCTCTCTACAAGAACATGAAGAATGAGACCTTCCGCGACGTGGCCTTCAAGAACGGCGTGGCGCAGGCCACACGCCTGCTGAGCGGCTGGGGCCTGCGATTCTTCGACTACGACAACGATGGGGCGCTCGATTTGATACTGGCCAACGGGCACCCCGACGATATGATCGACAACTATTCGCAGCAGGTGAGATTCAAGGAACCGCCGCTGCTGTTTCACCAGAGCGGAGGGGTGCTGCGCAATGTGAGCGCGGAGGCGGGGCCGGTGTTTGCGAAATCGTTCCCGG
>OBLT010001587.1_pt1 | contig 14505 bp, 12 predicted proteins | sample 1518721 | NCBI WGS metagenome assembly OBLT01 (sample SAMEA3539307, study PRJEB22396) | soil metagenome | biome: tundra; feature: field; material: soil | place: USA | collected 2010-05 | depth 0.15 m | reverse complement strand
CCATCAGGCGGTAGGTCTCGCCGCGCTGCGCGATGAGCCAGGCGTCGGCGGGCTCGAGGTCGATGGCGCGGCTGAGGTCGGTGACCGCGTCGTCATAGCGTCCCATCAGGCGGTAGGTCTCGCCGCGCTGCCAGATGGCCCAGGCGTACCCGGGCTCGAGGTCGATGGCGCGGCTGAGGTCGGTGACCGCCTCGTCATAGCGTCCTAGTGCCTGGTGTGCCTGGCCACGGCTGCCGATGGCCCAGGCGTACCCGGGCTCGAGGTCGATGGCGCGGCTGAGGTCGGTGACTGCCTCGTCATAGCGTTCCATCAGGCGGTAGGTCTCGCCGCGCTGCGCGATGAGCGAGGCGTCGGCGGGCTCGAGGTCGATGGCGCGGCTGAGGTCGGTGACCGCCTCGTCATATTGCGCCAAGACCGAGGGTGGTCGTCCGGCACGGTCCGCAATACGCCGCTCCAGCTGAGCAGTTTCGGCAGCGAGCTTTGTCTGGCCCTGGGCTTTGTCGAGGACGTCAGCGTGGTGGCTGAGGTCTGCCAGGAATCTGCCCGCCGCCGGGAGGTCGCCTCGGTCGAGGGCCACCTCGACGACTGTTCTGGTGGCGTCGTAGCGCTGAGCGTGTCCGCCGGAGCGCCGGGCGACCGCGAGCCGCCGTGTCGCGGCATCCCATGCCCCGTCCCAGTCGCGGGTGGCCCGCCGTACCCGGACCAGGGCTGCGAGCGATAGCCCGGCCGCATTGTCGCCGCAGCTCTCGCCCAGTGTTACCGCTGCCTCAGCGTGGCGGGCGGCGTCATCGACGCGACCGGTCCGCAGAGCGGCCTCCGCAAGGCCGGCGTGGGCGACCACACGATCGAAGGGGCTCGATGCGGCCGCATCCAGGCTGGCCTGGAAGTGGCGGACAGCTTTGCTGTAACGGCCCGCTGCGGACAGGACGCGGCCCAGGCAATTGTGGTAACAGGCGAGGCTGAAGCCGGGGCCGTCAGGGGAATAGGCGGCGAGGGCCTCCTGCGCGAGGTCGACGGCCATGGCCGTGTCACCGAGATCCGAATGGATTTCGGCTCGCTGCAGCAGGACTCCCGCGCGCCAGTCGAAGTGGCCTGTCGCCGTCAGCCAGCGGTCGGCGTCGTCCAGTACGCCGAGCAGATCCGGGGGGGCCGCACGCTGGTCCATCCGCGCAGCTGCAGCCCAGGCCACGTACGCGTCGGCGATGGCCGTGGCTGCTGCTGAGTGGCTGAGCTCGTCGCGGGCTGCTGGGTCTTCGGCCATGGCCAGTATCCGCCCGGAGCGAACTAGCGCGGCAGGGTAGTCACCGAGCAGCCTCAGCGCGCATTCTTGCTGGTTAAGCGCGCGGACCAGCAGCACGGGGTCGTCGAGTCGCTCAGCTGTCAGGATGGCACGCTCGGCCGCCGCCAGCGCCTGCGGGTACCGGCTCTCAGCGTTTGCGTCCCGGGCCACGTCGATGAAGAGCTCGGCGACCTTGCTGCCTAGCGGTGTGGGCATTGCCTGTCTCACGCCTCAGCGGTGCGGGGCGCGAAGACCCCGGCAGCATCGAAGGTGCCGTCCGGGGGACCGGCAACAGCCACGGCGCGGCCGCGCATCTCAAGCACTGCATAGACACCCACGATGCGAGTATTGCAAGGATTGCTCGCGGCAATCGCCTCGGCCGGCACGGGACAGCCAGTCAGCAGCAGGTCTCTCGCCGTGAGCAGGCCGCCACCGAGGATCACCGGAACGGCGGACCCGGCCAGTCCCAGCCGGCGGTACCGGAGCCAGCCCGGGCAGGTCAGCCCTGGCGATCCGGTCCTGGCGGAGGCCGAGCCCGGGCCTACACCCGCGGCTGAGAAGCGAAGTAGGCGCTGGACTCCTTCCGCCACAGCAGCACGACCGCCGCGAGCCCGATCAGCCAGATGACCAGGTCAACCAGTACGCCCACCCCGGCCTTGAGCCTGCTCACCGACAGCAGGATCAGCAGCGTGTCGAGACCGAACAGCACGGTGCCCGTGATTCTGGCCCAGTTCCTGCCTCGGTTGCAGGCCCGGGCCAGCCAGAGCCAGAGCCCGATCGACAGCAGCCCCACGACAATGCCGATGACGACATCGACGGTGACCAGGGCACTGATCTGGTGCGCGGTGTATTTGGGGTAGGCCTTCTTGAGCGTGGTCCTGGTGGTGCCGACCGTGAGAAGGCCGATCACGAACGTGATCGCGCTGACAACGGCTCCGGCGTACATGAGCTTGACCGCGGTCAGCACCGGGGCCGGGGCCGGGGCCGGCTGCAGTGGCCCCGGCGTCTGCCCGGCCGACGGGTATGGCTGGTACATAATTGCTCCTTACGCCTGTCAGTCACCAGCATGACGCCCCGTCCCGCCGGCGTGTACCCAGATTCGCTCCGGACTGTAGCGGACCTAGGCGGCTATCGGAGAGATAGCGGGGCATAGTACCGGCAGGGCCGGGCCCACGTGACTCGCTGCGGACAACGCCGGCGCGCCCGGGTCCGGTACGCCTGGTGGCCATGTTTCGAGTGGAGTGGACACAGATAGTGACAAGGCACCTCCGGGCGAGCGCGGTATCACGGACCCGGATCTGCTTGGATCGAAGCGCGCCGTCGCAGGTCAGACGTACGCTCGCTGCTTCGCCCGGTACGCAGGTGGCATCGGCAGCGCTGGAAGGACCGCGACGAAATGCCTACGGCAGGTATCCTCTGGCTCGCCTAGGCACGCGAGGGCTCGCACCGGCGGACGAACGTTAACGACGAGAGGTTGACCAAGTGGAAGCAGTCCGGTCGCAGCAGCCAGCGGACGTGGATGCGGGTGACCTGCGCGGAGACCGGCAGATCCAGTGCGACGTCCTGGTGGCGCTGTCGGAATGCCGTAATCACCGGAAGTGGTTTGCCGGATTTGCGCGGCCGTTCCTCGGCGATCATCCGATCGAGATCGGCAGCGGCCTCGGTGACTATGCGCTGCAATGGATTCCGCACGTCCGGCGATTCACGGCGACCGAGGCGGACCCGGACCTCTTCGCTGAGCTTAAGGAGCAGATGGCCGAGCATCCGAACGTCACGGTGGCCCAGATCATGCTGCCGACATCGGACCGCGCGTCTCACTCCTGCCTGATCTCCTACAACGTGCTTGAGCATATTGATGACCACGTCGGCGCGCTGCGCAGTATGTCCGGGCTGGTCCAGAGCGGCGGATATATCGTCCTGGTGTGCCCGGCATTCCCGTTCGCGATGAGCCCGGTTGACATTGCCACGGGGCATGTGCGGCGTTATACGAAGCGCTCGATGCGTAAGGCGCTCACCGACGCCGGACTTGAGGTCGTATCCGTGACCTACGCGAATTCCCTCGGGCTGATCTGCTATTACGCATTCACGAGCTTGCTGAGGAAACAGCCGTCCACTGGCGGGACGATGACCATCTATGACCGTCTAGTGGTGCCGGTGGTCCGTACTATCGAGCGTGTCATAGGGCACCCGCCATTTGGCCAGTCTGTCGTTGCGGTGGCGCGTGTCCCGGCCGACGGCAGCCAGCCGGCTGCGTCGAGCTGAGGGACCGCCCGCGCGCCGTTACCAGCCGGGCCGGTAGACGGACACCCCGTCAGCCCGATAGTCGAACCTGAAGCCGAGAGCGATCAGGTACTTGACGGTGCCAGGACGGTGCAGCCACACCAGGGCCCAGCCAACGTCCATCGTGCGGGCGTCTCGCCTGGCACCATCCAGCTCCGCCGGTGAGCTCTGGTGGCCTAGCTGGGCGGCGGCGAGCCGGACGTAGAACGGGTGCTTCTTGATTGCCCGGACGGTGGGCTCAGGCACCCACGCCGAGTAAGAGATCGCCCTGGGGTGTCCGTCGCTGGTCGCCAGCAGCTGTTCCTGGGCAATGATCGAGGAGCCGAACAACGGGATGCCACCGCGCAGGCCGTAGGGGACGTCCACGACGATCGAGCCGGAGTGATCGGCGGCGATCGGGCGGTCCAGGGCGGCCATCGTGGTGGGCATGCTGCCGACCTTGACATTTCCTGGCCAGCCGGCCTCGAAGACTGCGAGCACGGCCACCGCGATGATGAGCGGCTTGGCGTGGCTGGCGAGCCAGTCGATGGCGGCACCGGCCAGCACCGCAGCGCCGACCAGTCCGAGCAGCGCGAACCTGTCGGCCTCGCGGAGGCCCGACAGTACAGGAAGGTGAACTAGCCAGGTGTAGGGCATCAGCCAGGAGACTTTCGTCCCGTGCCAGTTCTCCGCGAGCGGAATGTGTTTGGTGCTGCCAAGGATCAGCGTCGGCCCGAGTGCAAGGACGGCGCAGCTCCCCCACGCCGCGGCGAACAGCCAGGCGGGACGGCGCCGCCAGCTGGCGGCCAGGCCGGCTAGCGCGAGGCCGCTCAGCAGCGCGCCGAAGGTAGCCACGCCCTCGGCGGGCTGACGGTAGGTATAGGCGGCCGCCAGCCCGCGCAGGCCGAAGAATGCCAGCCTGGGGGATGGCGCTAGCAAGGTAGGAAGCCCGACGCCATAGAGGTGATACGTGTTAGTGAGCAGGGCCGGCTTAACGCTGGCGCCGCCCGCGAGCGCCTGCTGCGCCATGGCGATGAGCTGCGGGCTGGCGATCACTGCGGCGATCAGCGCACCCAGCGCTACGGCCGTCAGCTTGTCCCGGGCCCCAGGAGGAGCACTGCCGGAGGCCGGGGCGTCGGTGGAGCCCGGGGCGTCGGTGGAGCCCGGGGCGCCGGGTGAGCCCGGGGCCGAGGCGACGGGATCCGCCGCGTCGGTGGCCCCGCGGCGCAGCAGCCAGGGCAGCAGGATGACGGCGGCGAGGATGGCCGCCAGTACTGCCGACTCCTGGCTGACCAGGACCGAAGCGCCGAGCACCAGCCCCAGGATTACTGCCTGGCGGCGCCCGGGCCGGCGCCGGAGCCGGATCACCGCCTCCAGGGTCATCGGCAGGAACAAGGTGCCGAGCGCGATGTTGAGGTGATACCAGTCTTGCCAGTCCAGCATCGAGGACAGGCCGAACAGCGCCCCGGCGGCGATGGCGCCCGGGGCCGCCAGCCACAGCCGCGCCGCCCGGTACATCACGTAGCACGCCAGGCCGGGCGCCACGATGGTCAGCAGGGTGAATGCGGCGGACGGGCCGAACGCCAGCGTGACCGGGGTCATCACCAGCCCGGCCAGCGGCATCGTGGTGCCGAACCCCATCTGGATGCCGGCCGGCGCGGCCAGGTAAGTGGTGAACCAGGGGTTGCCCAGGTGAATGACCTGGTGGGCGGTCCACTGCAGGCCCCAGACGTAGTTGGAGACATCCCGCGTCCTGGGCAGCTTGCCGGTGATGTAAGCGGCCTTGGGCCAGGTCACCGCGACGCCGGCGGCAAGGTAGCCGGCGAGCAGGGCCAGGTGCCTGAGCACGACACGGGACGCTGGCGGCCGCGCTCCGCCGCGCGGCGGAGCGTGGCCCAGCTCCAGCTGGCCGGCCGTGCTCACGTTTCCGCTCACAGCTCGCTACTCTCTGTAGTCAACAGTGGCACCACGGAGGCCCAGTGACCCCGCAGGTCAGGCCCGATGAATCCCCGTGCGCCTGGCCTGCCTGCGGCCCGGCCCCCCGCGCGGCCACCGCCAAGCGCCCAAAGATGGTACCGAGAAGCGTGCCCGCCGGGGCCCTGGCCATACATAAAGGCTGGCTACGCTGACCGCCACATCTTGGCGCGATAGCGGGTTCTTGCATGTTGGCAGAGCTGGCTTCCAGTACGGTGGTCGCCGGTGTTATCGCTCTGATCCGGCTGTTTCCGATCGGCGACGTCGGCCGGCAACGGTGACAATCGTCAGCCAGGGATGACCCGCTTGACTTGGAGACGGACGGCATATGCGGATACGGCGGAGCTCGGCCAGCGAGGTTTACCACGGCCTGCGGGAGGCACCCGACACGGCCGCGATCACCAGCGCAGCGCGCGAAGCCTTTGCCGACAGCAATCCGGACGTCAAGTTGCAGCGCCTCGTCGTTGTCATAGCCGCGTATAACGAGGCGGGCAATATCGGGCCCGTGCTGGACGAGATTCCGGACCAGATCGCCGACGTGGCGGTATCCCGGCTGGTCATTGACGACGGCAGCAGCGATGGGACCACAGCGGCCGCGCAACGGCATGGCGCCCTGGTGTGCACGCTGGCAGCCAATCGCGGTCACGGGGTGGCGCTGCGCCTGGGCTACCGGATCGCCCGCGAGGCGGGCGCCGAGTACATAGCGACGCTCGATGGCGACGGGCAGTGGGATCCCGCGGACCTGCCGGCGATGATCCGGCTGCTGGAGGAAGATCGCGCCGATTTCGTGGTCGGTTCCCGGCAGCTCGGCCGCACCGAGAACACCGATAGCTTCCGGAACCTCGGCGTGCGGTTCTTCGCCCGGCTGATCAGCGCGCTCACCCACGCGCGGCTGACCGACACCTCGAGCGGGCTGCGGGCGATGCGCGCGGAGCTCACCGCCGCGGTGCGCCAGACCCAGCCGCAGTACCAGACGTCAGAGCTGCTGATCGGCGCGCTCTTCCAGGGCTTCCGGGTCGCCGAAGTGCCGACCACCATGCGGCAGCGGATCTCCGGTGTGACCAAGAAAGGCGACAACGTCTTCTACGGCATGCGTTATGCGCGGGTCATCGGGCGCACCTGGTGGCGGGAACGGCGCGGCGAGCCCAGCCCGCTGCACAGGGCTGCCGCGTTAGAGCCGGTGACCGGGGGGCAGGTGCCGCCGAGCCGGCTACCGGAGCGCCCGGTCAGCTAGGTCGCAGTTCGATGCCGAGCAGCGCGTCGACGGTGGCCGCGACCAGCCAGGCGTCCTCGGCCTGCTCGGGCGAGGGCGATCCGGCTGCGGCGAGGACGGCGGCTGCCCAGCTGTCGACGGCGGCAATCGCGCCTGGGGCGTCAAGATCGTCGGCAAGCCGGGCCCTGACCGCGGCGAGAACGTCCGGTCCGGCCGGCACCGGTCCGCCCGGCACCGGTGCGGCGGCCAGCGCTGCGGGGGACGGTGCCTCGGAAGGCCGCGTTTCGGAAGCTGCCGGCGGGGCTGTCGTGGCAAGCGCGACAGCGCGGCGCCAGCGGGCCAGCCGGGCACTGGCTGCGGCAAGACCCTGCTCAGTCCAGTCCCAGTCCTCCGCATAGTGGTGAGCGATGATCGCCAGCCGGATAGCCATCGGATCGTTGCCCGCGGCCAGCAGGCGGGACACGAACACGAGGTTGCCGCGGGACTTGGACATCTTCTCGCCGTCCAGCCGGACCATCCCGGCGTGCGCGTAACAGCGGGCGAACACCGGCCCAGCCGGTCCGCCGGCCCCGCCGAGCGCCACCCGCGCGTGCGATGCGCTCATCTCATGGTGCGGGAACGCCAGGTCGGTGCCGCCGGCCTGGACGTCGAACGACACGCCCAGATACTCCGCCGCGATCGCCGCGCACTCCACGTGCCAGCCGGGCCTGCCGCTGCCGAACACCGATTCCCAGGCCGGCTCACCGGGCCGCGCTGCCACCCAGACCACCGGATCCAGCGGATCCTTTTTGCCCGCCCGGCCGGGATCGCCGCCCCGTTCGGCGGCCAGCGCCAGCATGGCGGGCGTGTCGAGCCCAGCGACCGTGCCGAACGCGGCATCGGCTGACCTGGTGAAGTAGATGTCGCCGTCCAGGTCGTAGAGGGTGCCACGGTCAGCGAGCAGCTGGTTGAAGCGCTCGATCACGCCAAGCGCCTCCACCGCGCCCACATAGTGATCTGGCGGCAGCACCCGCAGCGCCTCCATATCGGCGCGATAGCGGGCTATCTCCCGGTCGGCAAGATCCCGCCAGTCCGCGCCGTCCCTGGCCGCGCGTTCCAGGAGCGGATCATCCACGTCGGTAACGTTCTGCGCGTAGCTGACCTCGTGACCTGCGTCCCGCCACGCTCGCACCAGCAGGTCCCAGGCGATGAACGTGGCCGCGTGGCCGATGTGCGTGGCGTCGTAGGGAGTGATCCCGCAGGCATACAACGTCGCGACGCGCCCGGCAGCCGCAGTCACCAGGCGGCCGCTCGAGGTGTCCCTGATCCTTGTCTCCGGGCCCCGTCCGGGCAGTTCAGGGAAGCGCGCGGCACGCCAGGAATCCATGCGGCCAGGCTATCGCCGGGCCGGCGGCCTCCCCTGCGCTGGCCTGGCCCGCTCGAAGGCGTAGGCCAGGCCGAGCAGCCTGGGTTCGCTCCACGCTGGCCCGGCGAAGGACAGCCCGACGGGAAGACCGCTGACATGACCAGCCGGAACGGATATCGCCGGGTATCCGGCCACCGCCGCCGGGCTCCACGTGCCGAAGACATAGTGATCGCCGAGCAAGTGATCGGTCAGCCAGGCCGGACAGCACGTCAGCGAAACGACCGCGTCCACGCGGTCCCCGTCCAGCGCGCTGTCCAGGGCGCTGCGCGCCAGCCGGCCTGCCTCGCCGCGAGCGGCACGGCAGGCAGGATCGGCGGGATCGCCGCTGGTCTCCTCCGCCTGCTCGAAGATTTCCTGGCCGAAGTGAGCAAGCACGCGGTCCGCGTTAAGGCTGTTAAAGGCAATCAGCTCACTGAGGCTGGCCGGATGATCCCCGCGCAGCCCGGCGAGGTAGGCGTTCAGGTCATGCTTGAACTCATGCAGCAGCGCAGTGAGCTCGGGCTCGCTGATCTCGTCCGCGCCAGGAAGTTCCACCGGGTCGATCACCTCGGCCCCGAGCGAGCGCAGCAGGGCCACCGCGGTGTCGAGCACGGCCACGGTGGCGGGTGTGGCCGCCTTCGAGCCGTCCCGCCAGATGCCCAGCCGCGCGCCCGCCAGCGCGCCCGGGTCAAGGCACGCCGGGTAGTCAGGCGGCTGGCTGGGCGCCCGGCTGGTAGCCGGGTCGGCGGGATCGGCACCCGCCAGCGCTGCCAGCAGCACCGCCGCGTCGGCGACACAGCTGGTCATGGGCCCCGCGGTGTCCTGAGCGGCCGAGACAGGCACGATCCCGGTCCGGCTGACCAGCCCGACGGTCGGCTTCAGCCCGACGACGCCGCAGACGCTGGCCGGCGAGAGGATCGAGCCGTCGGTCTCGGTCCCGATCGCCGCGGCCGCGAGGCCCGCTGGCACCGCGACCGCCGAGCCTGAACTCGAGCCTGACGGGTTCCGGCCCTGGCCCCACGGATTGACCGCCTGCCCGCCGAGCGTGCTCCAGCCGCTGCTCGAACTGGTCGAGCGGAAGTTCGCCCACTCGGACAGGTTCGCCTTGCCGAGGATCACCGCGCCTGCCCGGCGCAGCGCGGCGACGAGGAAGGCATCGGCGGCCGCCGCCTGGAGCAGGGCAGGCGAGCCCGCTGTCGCTGGCAGGTCCCTGGTGCCGATGTTGTCCTTGATCAGGATGGGGATGCCCGCGAGCGGCCCGCGAGCGGCCCCGCTGGCGCGGGCCTGGTCGCTCGCCCGCGCCTGCTGCTCGGCATCCGGGCTGACGGCGATGACCGCGTGCAGCTCCGGGTTGAGGCGCTCGATGCGGCCTAGGTAGAAGCTGGTGAGATCAGCCGAGTTCAGGGCACCCGCGGCGAGCGCATCCCGGAACTCGGCGATAGTCGCCCCGCGCGCATCGATGGTCGTGCCGCCGACGTGGATCTCCGCCGCACTGTCCGCGGTAGCTGCTCCGCGGGCGCTGATTGTCGCCGCGCCCGCGTTGGCCTCCGCCGCGCCCGCGTTGGCCTCCGCCGCGCCGGCGTTCCCGGCCGTGCTGGCGGCGTTCTTCCTGCCCTGTTGTGCTGGCGGCATGGTGGAACAATAAGGGAGCCGGCGAGTACTGGCCGCGGGGAGTTTGAATCGATTCGTCACGGGGTGCGTTGAACCGCGCCGGCGCGGCGGCAGGTGCCGTGCTGATTGCGGCTGGTCTCGCCGCGTGCGGCTCCGGCGACCGGCGCCAGCCAGCTATCCGCCAGAGTCATCGGACTGTTCGAACCCGACGACCTGGCGGTCATCCGGGGTGCAGCGCGACGCGCGCGTACATCACCGGCGCGATCCAGACGAGTGCCGCGATCAACCCGGGCAACAGCGGCGGGGCACTGGCCAACATCTCCGGCCAGGTCGTCGGCATCCCGCCGCTGACGGCAAAGGACCCGGAGGCTGGCGGCCCGGCCTCGGGGATCGGTTTCGCGATCCCGAGCTACATCGTCATAGACATTGCTGACCAGCTGATCGCGACCGGTAAGGTCACGCGCTCCACCCGGGCCTCGCTGGACATCGAGGCCCAGACGGTCGCGAGTTCTGACGGAAGTCCGCCGGGGCCCTGGTGCTCCGCGCGTCTGGCGGGCGCGCTGCCGCGACAGCCGGAATCCGCGGCGGTGCCGTGATCACCGGCCTGAACGGGCAAGCCATCGCGAGCGTGAAGATGCTGGACGCGGACCTGGCCGAGCTTCGTCCGGGCGTCCAGGTGAAGCGCTCGGGCGCGACGCGCGACATCCGCGTGAAGCTGTCCAGCCTCACCGGCTGAGGGCCAGCCAGCGGCGTCTTTACATGATCCGGTAAATTATTTGGTCGGATTCGCCCCGGATTTTACTGGATCTCAAAATGAGCCTTGCAGATCATGGAAATGGGGCCCGCTGCGCTGGAATTGGCCGAAACCGCGACGCGCCTGGCGGCGCCGTGACGGCCGTCGTGCGGCAGGTCCATCCGCCGGGGGCCGAGCTTGTGGCCGCCGCGCCGCTCGCCGGCGGGCGAGCCTGTCCATGACGGGGTTAGTAGGTGGTGCAGGGGAGGGCACTAGCGATCCCCCGCGATCATGATCGATGGCCGATGGCTGCGTCCCACCGCGGCCCTCTAGACTGCGGCGGTGGATATGCGTATCGGCTCGCTAACCGCGGTGGCGGCTCTCAGCAGGCCAGACCTCCTTGCGCCGGCCGTGGCGGCCGCACTCGCAGGGCTCGACGGCAAGATCCGTGCCGGCGAGGTCGGTGTCGCTGAAATTGATCCTGAGCTCGCCGATACAGCGGCATTCTGCGAGCGCTACGGCGTCCCCCCGAGCGAGTCGGCCAACTGCGTCGTGGTCGCAGGGCGGCGCGACGGCGAGACCCGGTTCGCCGCGTGCGTCGTCCTCGCCTCGACGAGAGCTGACGTCAACGGCATCGTGCGCCGTCAGCTCGATGTTCGGAAGGCGTCGTTCGCTGCGGTCGACGTCGCCGTTGCGGAGACCGCGATGGAGTATGGCGGCATTACCCCGATCGGCCTCCCAGCGCACTGGCCGGTCTTCGTGGACGCGGCCGTGGCCGCCGCGTCCCGGGTCATTGTCGGCAGCGGGATCCGCGGCTCGAAGCTGACGCTGCCCGGCGACACGCTCGGTCAGCTGCCCGGCGCGGCAGTAGTGGCCGGACTCGGGCGCTGAGCTGATCCGCGCTCGGGCGCGGGGGCGGACAGGACTCGGGGCTGAGCATGCCTGCGCCCGGGCGCTGAGCCTCGCTGGCCGGCTCTTGGGCGCTGAGCGGTTCGGCAGCGGGCATGCCTTGCTACGGGAGCCAGGACACCCGGCCGTGCAATGCGGCATATCCGATGAAGGCGACAGCGTCGATGAGCGCATGCGCGATGATCATCGGGGTTACCCGGCCCCACCGCCGGTAGAGGAATCCGAAGATCAAGCCCATCGCCGCGTTGCCGAGGAAACCGCCGAATCCCTGGTACAGGTGGTAAGAGCCGCGCAGCACCGCGCTGAACACGATCGCCTTCCACGGCGTCCAGTCCAGCTGGTCCAGCCTGTGCAAAAGGTAACCGAGGACCAGGATCTCCTCCAGGATCCCGTCATGCGCGGCGCTGAGCAGTAGTACGGGTATCCGCCACCAGACGGCTGGCAGCTGCTCAGGAACTACATTCAGGCTGGCCCCGAGCTTGAATGCGGCCAGGTACAAGCCGAGGCCGGAGCCGCCGATCACGGCGGCGAGCACGGCGCCCCGCAAGAAGTCCCTGCCTGGCTGGGTGGCGTCCACGCCCAGCACTGACGGCGACTCACCGGAAACGACGATCAGGTAGACCACGAGCGCGACTGGCACCAGGGCCTCAGCAATGCCCACCACCTGGAGGACGAGATCGAGCCAGTGGCTGGGAGCCAGCGATCCGACGAGCAGCGCCTGCTGGCTGCGCAACGGTGGCCGCGCAAGCAGCGAACCGATCAGGTCAAGCAGTGCATTCAGGCCGCTCGCACCGAGCGACACAGCAAAGACAATAAAGACTTCCCAGCGGATTAGCCGCGCTGGAAGCGGGCTTGGGCTGGTCTCTTGCCCGAGTGTCACCTCAGGACTCTAGCGGTGGGGTCGGCCACTTCGGCTGGCTGGCCAGCCGGCGGCCCTCCCGCCGGTCCCCGGTACTAATAGTAAGTATCCAACTACTTGCCGTTACCTGAGCTGCTAGCATCCGCTGTGTGTCGGGGGACTCCACCAAGGTTCTTGCCGCTGGGACATGCGGCGCTGTTGCCGTGCTGGCAGGCATCGGCCGCATTCTGGGCGCTCCGGGCGGCCAGCTCCTGTGCCGGCGGATTTCGCTTTGCTGACCTGGACGAAGATGCTGCCGGTCCGTGGTGTCGCCGGGCGTCAAGAGCCGCTGGCCGCCACGGCGGATATCGCTGACGAGCCGAGCCAGGTCCGGCACAGCGCACGGCTGACACCAGTGACAGCGATCATCGCGGTCGCTACCCTGCTCGCGCTTGGCCTGCGCCTCTACCAGCTAGGTCGGCCCGGCTACTTGCTGAGCGTCACCGAATACGACGACGGCCCGTATTTCGGGAGCGCCGTCCGGCTGGTCAACGGTTCGATTCCGTACCGGGATTTCCTGGTGGTGCAGCCGCCAGGGATCACGTTGCTGATGACACCGGCGGCGCTGCTGGGCAAGGTAACTGGCACGGACTGGGCCATCGCTGTCGGGCGGCTCCTGACAGCTTTCGCGAGCGTGGCATGCGTGACCCTGACGGGCCTGCTGGCGCGCCATCGCGGAGTCCTCGCGGCCGTCGTGGCGTGCGGGATTCCCGCGGTGTTTCCAGACAGCGTCCAGGCAGCTCACACTGTCCTGGTTGAGCCATGGCTGGCGATGTTCTGCCTGGCCGGGGCTCTGGCGGTGTTCGAAGGCGACCGGCTGACGATCAGTCGTAGGCGGCTCGCGTGGGGCGGGGTGGCATTCGGATTCGCCGGCGCCGTGGAGGTGTGGGCCATCTTCCCGATGGCCGTCATCGCCGTGTTGTCCTTACGGGGCTCCCGGCGAGTCGCGGTATACCTGGCTGGCGCCGCGGCTGGCTTCCTGATCCCGGTGCTGCCGTTCGCGGCCATCGCGCCCCGCGGCATCTATCAGGGCCTGGTTGTCGCGCAGGTGGGCAGCAGGGTTGACGCGACGCGAGTACCGAATTGGTACCGGCTCCAGGAGATGGCGGGCCTCACCGACTTCCAGGTCACGCACAGCACAGCGGTTGTGGGCGCGGCACTCGTCGGAGCCCTCGTGCTGGGGATGCTCTGCCTCGCGTCGGCGGTCACCCGGCAGCCGCCGACGAGCCTTGAATGGTTTGCTGTCGGGTCAACCACGCTGGTCGCGACCGCGTTCATGTGGCCAAATCAGTTCCATTACCATTTCGCCGCATTCCTGGCGCCATTCCTCGCCCTTGCCATCGCCCTGCCGGCGGGCCGGCTTGTGCAGGATGCCCGGCGGGGGACCGCCGCGCACTGGCCGCGATGGTGCGCTGTGGGCGCCGCTGGGCTGGCGATCACGGCCATGGCAGTTGTCCAGGCACACTCCGAAAGCAATCTGCAGCCGCACGTCAGCTATGCAACGATCGTTGCGGTGCGGCGGCTGATCCCGGCCGGGGCCTGCGTGGTCACCGACCAGGTGTCCCTGACGATCGTCGCCGACAGGTTCGTGTCTGACGTGCCAGGCTGCCCGGTGCTGGTGGACTCCATCGGCACCGACTACGCCCTGTCCCACGGGCGGAACCCTGAAACCGGAGCGGCTAAGTTCCCGGCGCTCGTGGCGGTCTGGCGCAGCGCTCTTGACCGGGCACAGTATGTAGTGCTGTCCGGGCGGCAGTCGCTCCGCGTTCCGTGGAACCCGGGCCTCAGCGCTTACTTCCGTCACCATTTCACGCAGATCATGGGGAACGGCGGCGGCAGCGCGGTCTACCGGCGCACGGGACTGCCGTCGCCTTGATCAGCCAGGGTGCCGCGGGCCATTAACCTCCGGCTACGCCCGGCGATGGGTATACGGGCTCACCGGCGGACGCGTCAAGTCTCAATTGCCGGCTGTGGAGAAGGCCGCTCGATAGCGGCCCCGAGCCGGGCCGTTGCCGGGTCGGCGCCCCCCGTCCACAAGGCGCCGGGATATTAGTTGGCGAGCGGCGCCCGGGCGCATCCAGCCTGGGCATATGACAGACAACCAGCCTGCGGGTGAGGCGACCCCGCACATCTGTGCTCAGCTCGCCGGTCAGCGGCGGACCAGCCACGGGCCGCAAGGCGGCGGCAAGCCGTCCGCCGCCGGCAAGCCGTCCGCTGGCCGCGCGCCGTCCGCCGGACCGAACCC
>OBLT010001584.1_pt1 | contig 14515 bp, 13 predicted proteins | sample 1518721 | NCBI WGS metagenome assembly OBLT01 (sample SAMEA3539307, study PRJEB22396) | soil metagenome | biome: tundra; feature: field; material: soil | place: USA | collected 2010-05 | depth 0.15 m | reverse complement strand
ACCTATTGACCCGACCTAAGCTCGCCTTCCCACGAGGAGGTAGACAACGAGGATGATCAGCAGCACGCCGCCAATGCCACTTCCCACTATAGGGCCCCCATAATAGTACCCACCACCGCCTCCGAAAAGGAGCAGCAGAATCAAAATAATGAGGATGAGGTTCATATGCGGATTCTCCTAGATCACTACTATATCGCATGTGGGGTATTCTTGGTTCTCATCGCCTCATCGCAACTTCGTAGGGCTTCGTCGTATCGGCCCTTGCCATTCATCAGATTCCGAGTTCGCCTCGGAGAAGAGGATATCACACGCGACAAGCGGGCATGATTGAGAATTTCAGCGTTGACGGCGCACGTCTACAGGAGTGGAAGCAGCACCCTCAATCTTCGGTTGCGAGTGTCGTTATCGCCGCAACATTCATTCCCATGCTGTGGCGTTTGAGCCCGTTCCCGGCAGTGTTCATCACGACGCCCATCACGAGCAGCGGCCTTAACCGGCGGCGCAGAATAGGGGCGGAGGTTCTGAGCGCCTCCCACAAAGCCCTATGCGTCTAGTCTTATTGCTTGCCGCCTCGGCTGTGGCCGTCTCGGCGCAATACCCTTTCCCAGGACCCGTAACTGGCCAGCCTGTTCCTTCCATGGCGCTCCTAGACTTCACTATGGAAAAACTCCTCACTACGTATCAGATTCCCGGCGGCGCGCTGGCTGTTTCGAATAAAGGCGCATTGATCTACGCGCGAGGCTTCGGTTACGCCGACACTGCCAGCTCGACGCCCGTCCAGCCCGACTCCCTGTTCCGAACGGCCAGCGTAAGCAAGACGTTTACTGCGGCCGTAGTGCTCAAATTGATTGAAGAGGGCCAGCCGATCCTACACCGCAACGGCTACAAGATCAGCAACCCGACCGTGCTCGCTCGCATCGAGCATGAAGAGTTGGAGCAGTTCCTGCGAGGCTGCGGCTGGACGCCCCACTTTGTGGAAGGCGACGATCCGGAAACGATGCATCAACTCATGGCCGCCACCATGGAAACCGCCATCGAGAACATCCGGCAAATCCAGGAGAATGCTCGGAAGAACAGCGACACCACGCGGGCGCGCTGGCCCAGATGGCCCAAGGGCTGGACGGGACCGAAGGTAGTCGATGAGCTGGGAGGATTCTAAAGTCCAGCCTCTCCCGAGAGGCCATCAAAAACGCCCCGGAGTTCGTCGACTTCACGCCGATCACTCAGGAGTAATGAAAACCGGCTCTATTTTCACTATGGCCGGCCCCCCTATTGGCTGCACGAAGCCGAACACAAGCGTTCTTTATCCTTGAGCGGCGTGTAGGTGTGTGGTGGCACGGCGAATCGCCCGCCACTCGACCGGCGCGATTCACGGGCCGGAAGACAGAGCCCTCGGCGACTCCGGCCGCAAAGGTCCAAGCATCGATCGCCACCTTGACCCAGGTTGGCATCGGCGCCGTCCGGATGCGGCCATGCTTTCCCCGGAGATCGACTATGCACCAACTGCCATCGCGTTGTTGGGCATGCACGAAATGGTGCAATTCAACGTTCCTTCCATGCCCCACGCGGACGTTACATACGCAAGTAACGCGCCCGGGCTGGTATCCGCAGTGGTGCAAGTGAACTTTCGCGTACCACAAACGTATTACGTGCCTGGGTCGGCCTATCCGGCGCCGATTATTTTGTACGTTGGAAGCACATCTGTTGGTGGTGATCTCGGTCCCGAGATATGGATTCAGTGAGGCGCTTCGGCCCCTCCGGAAGCCGTTGACCCCTATAAAGTTTCTTTATGCCACCGACCTTGTATACATAACAGGAGGGTTGCGTTTTGAACGTGCAGGGAAGCCACATCAGCCCAGCACGGCGCCTCTCGATGCGCCGGAATCGCTGAAGCTGCTCGATCGCCAGAGCCTGGAGCAAAAGCCCCGCGATAGCGATACCGGCAGCATGGGCGAGGTTTACAAGGACTAATGCGAATCTTGGCGAAGTCCTTCTGAGGAAGACTGATCAGCGGTCACTGTTTTTCCTTCGTATCGAGACTCTTCTTCTTAAACACATTTAACTTGTTCCAAAAGTTTCTTTTCTTCTGGGTCGTAGCTGGCGATACACCGACTTCTGCTCGTTCCGAGGCGCTCGCTTGGTTGACGTCTTGCCCGACGCTTGCTGTTGGGATAGTCAGCTTCGGGCTGGGTGTTGGCTCGGTTAGGTCATGGTTCGATGTCTGAGCTGGTGGAGGTGGTTCGAATACACTGGCTTCCGCGGCGCGCTTCGAACCGTGTTTTTCTGCCGGCTTGGCGAGCCGCGGGGCTGTTCGCAGAGCAGTCTCCTTCCTGAAGACCGTAGTAGAGGTCGCGAAGGCCGGAGGCGAGATATGCAGGGTGTGCAACGGTATGATCGCAGACGGTGCAGGGTGGAATGGGTGGATGGCGGACGAAGCTACAAACGCCAAGATCAGACCGGTTACGATCGCGAGTCCGATGCCAAGAGCACTCTTGTGGGCCAGTGAAAATTCGGCTTTGACCGATTGCTCAAGCTGAGCAATGGAGTCCAGGAATTCATCGGCCGACTGATAGCGGCGTCGCGGATCTCTGGCCAGGGCACAGCGGATGATCTTGTCCCATTGCGGTGACAGGCTCGGCTCAAGCTGACTGGGCGGCTGAGGGTCGCCCTCTGAGTCAGTTAGCACCGGCGCAAGTTTTCGGTTTGCTCCAAAGGGTTTTCGTCCGGTGAGAAGCTCATACAGGATGGCTCCGACGGAATAGAGGTCGGATCGCCGGTCTGGGTGGGTGGCGCCCTTCAATCGTTCGGGCGCCAGGTACGGCAGGGCGCCAAGTATCTCTCCGCAATTGGTCAACAGAGGATCGCTGAAAGCCTTCGAGAGTCCGAAATCACTCAGCTTCACTTCGCCGACCGTGGTGATCATGACATTGGCAGGAGTTATGTCCCGATGCACGACGCCCTGTTGATGCACATAGCGAATCGCTAGCAGGATCTGCTTAATGTATCCGATTCCTCTCTCGAGAGGCAGGCGCCCGGCGCTAAGCATGCTTTCGAGCGTCTGCCCATTGATAAACTCCATCAACAGGATCAGCTGATTTTCCGAATGAAGCGCATTATAAAGGACAGCAATATTGGGATGGCTTAAACGGGCTAAGACCTGCAGCTCGCGCTCGAATCTCTTGATCTGGGATTCGCTTGCCAGTTCCGTGGACAGAACCTTCATTGCCTCAGTTCGCTTGCTGAGGCGGTGTTCGACCTTGTACATTGGCCCCATCCCGCCGACATCGAGCAGGCCAGTGATTTCGTACTCGCCGAATTTTTGTCCTACATGGAGATCCACGTGAGCATGTCCAAGTCGCCCGACTCCGAGTCCATTATTAATTACTGTTCGCCGTTACTCAACCCCGCATGGAAATATCCGCGAGCAAGTTCGGGTTTGGCTTCTATCGCGAGCGTCCAGTAGGAGCGTGCTTGATCCTCGCGGCCGATAGCTTTGAGCACATGTCCAAGGTTCAGGAGAGCTTCTGGGAACTCGGGCTTTTGATTCAGTGCCTCACGATAGAGCACTGCTGCTTGCTCGTTCTTACCCAGTTTGTGCGATAGCAGTGCGCTGTTGTAAAGGATTTCCGCGGTCTTCTCGCCAAGCTCATGCAGGCGCAAATGATGATCTAGCGCTTCTTGCGCATAATCGCGATCCAAAGCGATCGCCGCCAAGCCTCGCACGGCGTCAACACAACCCGGCTCGCGGTCTATTAACCGAATCAACACGTCCCGAGCGGCATCGTGCTGGTTGAGCTTCCAGAGAGCCATCGCCAAATTGAGCTCGGCCTCGCGCCAGTTTTTGCGTTTTTCTACACACGATTGGAAGGCGGCGCTGCTCGCAGCGTAGTCTCCGCGCCTCAGCTGCAAATAGCCGAGACGAAACTCGGCCTCAACAAATTCCGGATGGTGAGAGACGATTCTTGCGTAAATCTTCTCAGCGTCGTCGACGTCGCCTTGCTGCTCGCGGACCCACGCTAGTTGATATTGCAGGTCGCTCCGCTGGGGCGCTTGTTCCACCGCGCGCTCGAACGCGACGCGAGCACTCGTCAGATCTCCGATTTCCAAGTAAACAGCACCCAGTTGAATGTGAGCGTCGGCCGAGTCCGGCCGTATCGCGCGCGCCCGAACATATGACTGAATGGCGTCGTTGAAATTGCCTTGCCGCTGATAGGCGAGCCCAAGATTAAACCAATGTTCGAATTCCTTCGGAGCGATTTGGGTGAGCTTCGCACAGAGACGTTGAGCTTGATCGACATCGTTGCGGGCAAAGGCCGCCGCCGCCAGACTTTCGAGGGCCACCTGATGATCGGGGCGCTGCGACAAAAGCTGCTCGGCGTATTTCCGAACCGTATCGTAGTCTCTCTTTTGCAGGCCCAGACTGATCAAATTCAGGAGAGCAGGCTCAAAATCGGGCGACAGCTGGAGTATCTTTTCGTAAAGCGCCTTTGCTTCATCGAAGCGGAGGAGCAACTGGAGCGATACTGCTTTGCCAAACAGCGCCGGTTGATAGGACGGATCGGACCCGAGGCATTCTTCGAAGATCTTTATCGCTTCCGGGTATTCCTTTTGATTCAGCGTGCAGACACCAATGGACGTTTTCGCCTCGATCCAGTCTGGATTCACCGCCAAGGCGCGTTTGAAATGTGGAATGGCTTCTCGGGTGCGTCCAAGATTCTGCAAAGCAATGCCGCTATTAAAGGAGATTTGCGCGTCGCCGGGCCCGGTCTCCAAAGCCTTGGAATAGTTTTCCCAGGCTTCGTCGAAGTGGCCTAATTCCAATTGGAGGTAACCGCGGGCCGCGAATACCTCGGCACTCCGGTTGCCGCTGTCTAGCGCAATCCCCAAGTCGCTTAATGCATTCTCGGATTGACCAGCCAGGTGGTGTGTGACGGCCTTGGCGAGCGCACTGGATATTTCCTTGGCGTTCTGCATTTCTTTTATACCGGAGCTGGCCTTAACGACCTCTTCCTTTATCATTCAGTTTCTCCTCTCACAGTGCGGCAATTACGCCGAGTAGGTTTTCCCTTAAATCATCGGCTGAATCGTGCTAGTACTTCAGGGTTATGCTACCGATACTTCGACCGATTCGCTTACCTGGCTCGAGGGAGCAAGCCGCAGAGTGTGGATCACTCGTCCTCCTTCGCGCAGCCTGGGTGCGCACCAATAGCGGCGTGTATACGAATTGATGCTTCCGCTCCAGATCAATAGGCCTTCCGGTAGCGCGATGCCAGGTAACGGCGTCTTGGGAGACATAGGCAAGGGCAGCATTTCGGATAACGCGGCTTGGGGAATCGGCTCTGTTTCCACAGTCGGGTTGCCGCCTCTCAGGGGTTTGTCCAGCCCTGGCAAGAACGGCGCGATTGCTTCTAGCATCTCAACGGGCGCTAATAACGTGCGCGCGCCCTCGAGGGAGGGTTGAAGCTCAAAGGGTATCTCTGCTGATTCGCGAAGAAATCGGCGGCCGGGGAGAGCCGCGTCCACGCACGTATTCCATGGCGCGATCGAGGTTGGATTCGGTAAACGAACCGCAGCCGCCGATTCCGGCATGGGCATCGCAAAATGGAAGCCATCAAACGACTTCAATAAAACTGTCAGCGAATGCCAAGGCCGCGGCGAAGGCAAGGCCAGCTCGCGTAAACCCTGCTTCGGCCGAATCGCCTTAGAACCTCCCGCTTGTGCTCGCAACTCCAGGGGCGATGGTTTACTTGGCAGGGGCTGGAACGGCTTCAGTGCCGCAGCCCGCCACGCTTCTGTCTGCGCATGTGGCTCGCAAGCCAAAGGCGGCGGTACGGGAAGCGCCGCACCCAGCAAACGGTCCCTTCGATCCTTCCGGCCCGGTGCACAGGCGAACTCGATCCCGCCCATTCCGCTGGTGCGAGGTGCGCAGTCGTTGCCGGGTTTGGCGTAACAGGGAGGCGCGGAAATATGCTGCTTCGGAACGAAGGGCGCAATCTCGACCCGTTCCGTATGCAGCTCAGCGGGCGCAATCAGGAATACAAACAGCTCACCTTCCGGCTGCCCGGTTTTCCGCCTGAAATCGGCTGCCGCAATAAATTCAAAGACGGTTGAACGGGGCGCGAAAGGTTGAGTTTGATTACGTTCGTGGCCTGACTGGGACGCCGGAACCAGCCATATGGCCACGGCTGGGCAAATTTTCGTCGTATCGCTCGCTGGAATGGTGGTAGGCAGCATAGGGTACCGGGAGAGGTTGCTCCTCATGTCCTACATCGGTGGGATGAGCGCTTTTCTGTAGAACCCTAGCGGCTTGCGGTCTTGTAGCGGCAGCGCTTACGGGTCTAAGGTTTTTTTCCTATATCGAAAGGTCCGCCGAGCAGACGATCTGAAGTAAGTCAGCGAATCATCTCAAAGCCTTAGTCAGCGATCGGGCGCCGTGGAACTTCCCGGTCGGCAAAATTGAGGGTTCGCCTCAGTCCACATGCAAGAACGGCAGAACATCTGATGGAGTGCTTGTATTGCAGGGCAACCTTAGGCCTGTTATCACGGGGCGAATTTTGTAATAACAAACACCGGGATCAATGGCGTGAGCAGCAAGCCGAATTATCTATTCAGCGCCTCATAGAGTCATTCAGCTATGACAAGACTGCCGCGGAGAAATCCGGGTCAGGGTCTGTATCTGTTCTTGATTGGACATCGAGAGATGCCGTTCCTCCTGCGGCGCTATTCGCGCATCGCGATTCGCGCGAGGAAATAAAGCCTCCAGTCACCCGCGCAATCCGAGACGCCTCCGAAAAACGAGGGGTTTTCGACCACGGTTCAGATTCCGACCGCCAAGCGCCGCCAGACGCGGGCTTCATCGCGACAATCGACCTTAACAAGGGTTTGCATCTTCCTGTTTTCAACCGGCGTCCGGCGCTGTCAGAGAAGGGCCTCAACGACGGTTTCGACTCGAACCTAATCAACAGAGTAGTTCGGACCATAGACGCGCGCTACGAGCGGAGACGATTTATCCGGGCGCTGAGCGTCTCCTCAACCGAGGGATGCCAAGCACGCCTATTTGGCCATTCGGCTCCTAGGCCATTCCTGGATTTGTCTGACGGTCAGAACCTGTGCAAGGCGCGCCCGGTCCAGCTAAGGAGCCTCGCAACTTTCACCTGTGCCGTACCTGGCCGGTCGGTTCAGGCCTGTGCATTACAACCAGAGGCCTCGCAACTAACCCTGTACAGTGGTCCGCAGTCAACCTATGCAGTCCCGCCAATGGCTCTGCTACAGCGTGAGACACTGCCAACTCCTGTGACCGTGCCTTCGAAAACCATCGTGGCGCAGTTGGCGCGCTTGGCGCTCGGAGCTGCAATCGAGGCGCGCTTGGCGCTCGGAGCCGCAATCGAGCCGTTGCATTCCCCGGCGCCCAGTGGTTTCCAAGCGCTGCCTGCTGGCCAGATCCTACGGGGTCAATTTACGCAGCTACAGTTTCAAGCTTGTAAAGTCGCGCACCCTGTGCTCCACCCCTGCGAGCTAGAGCCGCGACCCTGGCAAGCGAGGGTGCCCACTGCGGCCGTTGGATCGTATGAAGTGCGGCCGGTGCATTTGCATGCGCGTGAGGTGGAAAATCGCTCCACCCGCACGCAGTGTCCGAAAATTGGTCAGGCGAGCCTGCCGCACTCCGCCGCCACACAGCCGGTTGGGTACACTCAGGCGCCACAAGCCTTCGCTCTCACGGTAGGGCGCACCAATCCAGCGCCGCGCAATTGCGGCTTCTACGCATTGGCACCGGAGCGGATTGTATCAACCCGAGCGACATCCCTAGGTGCGTCAGGCCCAGTTATGCCGCAGCAGCCGCTCGCACAGCAACTCCAGCCGAGACAGTTTGGTTTTGCATGCTGTCGAGTGCCCGTCACTCCGGTCGAAGGTTTCGCGCGAAATCGAGAGAAGCCGACGGCCCTTCAGAGCGCGAGCAAACGAAGTTCTGAAGTGAGCCTGACGGCGCTGTGTAGGCGCGAGATGCCAGAGCAGACCGCGCCGTTAATCCCATACCCGAAGATTCGCCCGGCGAGTTTGCCGCGTCCAGAAGCCTCGCGGCCGCAGCATTCCAGCACCCAGCCGCGAGGCGTGGCAATTTCGATCGGGCGTCTAAGTTCCAGGCTGTTCGATTGCGCGGACCGCGCGCTAGCGATCAATCAGAGCATACCAGTCCAGACGGAGCCTACAACTCTACCGCGCATCGCCTCCGAACTACCCATCGCCTCGCCGCGCCAGAAGGTCCGTGGGACAGTGTTACCGGTCCAGTCGAGACAGCGGGAATTTCAGGTGTTTCGACTTTCCGCCGCAGCGATTCAGGTCTTGCCGGTAAAGGCGGAAAATAAGGTATGCCGCGCATCCGAACTTACCTATGAAGTGCGGCCAATGGCTCTCCTCCGACGGACCGCGCACCGCCAGCCCGTGGATGCATGGGATCTGAAGATCCCCCTGACCAGCTTGTTAGGCCCGATCAACGGGGTCTCGCACGTGACTGCGGCGACACGAACATCCCAGGGGGCACCCGTTTCGCTGGTACAGTTGAGTCTGGCCCTGCCCAATTGCACCTTTCAAACAGTGGCGACCAGGCCGAGTACACCGGCTCATGCCAAAACGACGACGCAACCCTACGCTAGTTCGCCGCCCAGCCTCCAGGCCGGCGCGGCGCAAGTCCAGCGAAGAAAGCTAGATTTTAGGCTTTCTCAAGTCTTCACTACTACCCGAACGGCGCAGATCGTCGCGTCCAGGCCAGAGAAGCTGGAAACCAAGGAATACGCTGCATCGAGCCAGCTCCGACAACCGCGGCGCATCGCGTTACGCAGTCAAACGGCGACGCGCAAGCCGGTATTTGCCTGGCACATTACATCTAACCCGGTCTTGGCGCGCCCAACCACTCCGCCTCTGCCATCGGCCGTGCAGATCCGAGCACAGCAAGCGTTCGGAATCACTAGCGGGCGGACGGCGCCGATGCTACCTAACTGCGGCTTCCATGGGCTAGCCACCCGTTTTGGCGCATTACCGATGGACTCGCAAATCCGGACTACCCAGCTAGGCTCCGGCCAGACTGTGGCGATTCGTATCTATACCAGAGATCTTCGCCTGACGTCCGCAGCCTCAATGTTATTCGACTCCCCTGTTTTTCTGGGAGCCGAGCTAAGCTCACAGCGGCCGAAATTCGTAGCCAAAGGTTTCGACTTTGACTACAAGATTGGTGTTCCATCTCGACGGCTGCCATCTTGGGATCCCGAGCGGACGCCATGCCTCCAATTTGCCGCCAATCCGAACAGTGCGAAGGTCGCTCTGGTTGGATCTTCCCGCATGGCTCGCACCGCAACTTGGGCTCTGCCTGAAACAAGACTGCATTTACAGTTACGTGCCAGAGAGATCGCAGCAGCGGCGTACCGTTCCACCGGAACCAAGCCGGCTGGCGCCAAGGGCGACCTGAAGTGGGTGGCCCACAAAATACCCTGGGTGCCGATGCCATGAGACATCCAAGTTCTATCCATAAAGCATATGTACGAATAGTCCGATACTCTAAGGGGCTACTATGAAACTGATTCGAAGACAAAAAGACTCAACTCCCGCGGAAAACCATCCAGAGCCGGTGAATGGCGCAACGATTCCATTGGCTCAGGCGCTCGCCGATCATTTAAACGGAAATATCGAAGGCGCGCTGGCCAAGCTCAATTCCATAGACGGCGAAGACGGCAACATCGCCGATGTGGTTGCCGCCAAGGCGCATCTACTGTTGCGTGCCAACCGCTTCGAGGAAGCGCAGAGACAATTCGCGCGGCTGATCTCCATCATGCCGTTGCTCGAAGCTGCTCACTATCATTCCGGATTTTGTCTGTACCAGCTCGGTGAGTATGAAGCGGCCGTGGGTGCGTTCGAGGAAAGCCGCAAGCTGGCGCCAAGCGGGGCCGACACGCAGATAGCCCTGGGGAATTGTTTGTTGAACCTCAATCGCCCTGGGGACGCTGTGTCCACATTTGAGAAGTGTCTTGCGGAGCATCCCGATAATGAAAGCGCCATGGTGGGCAAAGCGGTAGCGCTCCAATCAGTCGGCGATATCGAAGCGGCTTCGCGTGTGTCCGGCCAGCTTCTGGAACGAAGTTCGCCTTCGGCAGAATGCCTGGCAAACTTGACCTTGTTGGGCCTGCAGAATTCGAATTTCGATTTGGTTCGAGCTGCCGCCGATCGTCTTCTCAAGTTGGACCCCAATTCGGAGATCGCCCTTCAGGGACTCGGCGCTGCCGGCCTGGCGGTGGAAGAGTTTAAGGTTGCAGCGCAGTATTACGAAAAGCTGGTCGAACTGCATCCCACGAATTACGATTATTGGTTAAACCTGGGCGTTGCGCGGCACCGCGTTGGAAATCATGACGGCGCCGCCGAAAGCTATCAAAAGGCGTTGCAGATTCGTCCCGAGGGCAGTTCGGCCTACGTAAACCTGGGACTTCTCTACCAGGAGCGGGGTGACGCCGCGCGGGCGGCCAATGCATTGGAGCAAGCTCTTCGGATTGCTCCGGAGCGCGATGACATTCGATATGACGCCGCCATCGCTCTCGACGAATGCGGTGAAACCGAGAAAGCCGCCGACATGTACAGGGCGCTGCTGCAAACGAACGAGAACATGACGGGCGCCTGGTTCCGCCTGGGCGCGATGTACCTAAGATCAGGCGAGTTCAATACAGCAGTGCTCTGTTTTGAGAAGTGTGTACAGTTACGCCCAGATTGGATCGAAGCCGAAATTAACCTCGCCGTCGCCTATGGAAAACAAGGTCAAAAGGAACAGGCGGAACGCGTGCTTCAGAACACACTGACCCACGAACCTGATAGCGTGGAACTGATCCGCCTGCTTGCGGCGCTCTCGCTCGAACAGAATCAATTCAAAGCCGCGATTCGATACCACCTCCGGCTTCTCGAACTAGGGGATCAATCGGCTGAGGTACGGCACAATCTGGGCGTTCTTTACCAGAATCAGGGGGAGAGTGCGAAGGCCGAATCGGAATACAGGGATGCCCTGGCGCTCAAACCAGACTTTCCGGAAGCCCTCTTGAACTTGGGAAACGTACTCAACGCCACCGGCCGAAAGGATGCGGCGCGAGATCATTGGGTGCGCGCGCTGCAACTGAAACCAGAACTGGCGCTTGGTTACTACTTGGCGTAAATTATTGCACTTTGTGGTGCAAGCAACTGGATGAACGATGTGTGCGCACGGCTCTCCTTGGCAATTTCAGGACGAAGCCGGGCCGGGCATGCGTGCCGCATCGCAGCATCGCGCCGCGTACGGTCTCTTCCGGAAGTAGTGTGAGCGCAGCGCCGCCAGATGAGGCCCAGATGAATGACCGGTCACGAAAATAGGTCGGGCGTTGCCGATCACAGAAACGTTTTGTCGGCGACCGTGTGTAATCGCCTCAGCCTTTGCCGATTGAAGGTGGTGCGCGGCCAGACTGTTTCAAGCTCGTCTTGGTGAGACCGGGCGTGCCGTTTTCCGGCGGTTTGCCGCCGCGCTTTGGGAGCTGCTTGGAAACAAACTGACGAGTTCGTCTCAGGAAATCCGGTTTGTCCTGGCGATGCGAGAGCTGTTGCAGCGGCTGGAAGTGTTCTGTTTTGCGCGTACGATGCAGCGCGGTGACTTCGACAGCTTTATCTATCGCTCTGGGTCGTGGGAATGGTGTGCCCGGTCGTCTGTTTGGCGACCGTTTGCTTTCGTTCTTGCTTGGCTTAAAAGTCTACAACTCGGCTAAAAGCCTTAAATCAAAGAACGCGCTTACTTACCTAACACCGTAGATTCCAAGGATTACACCTTCCACTCAATTACGTCGATAGCTACTTCGTGGGCTTATCGACCACAGCCAGGGTCTACATCGGGGGCGTCATCTGCGCCGGGCTGAGTATCTTGCTCGGAGCGAACCTCCACTGGGCTTCCACCGATTATGCTCGCTTTCTCGCCTATTTTCTTCTAACCGCGGTCGCATCCGGCATGAAGGTCGGGCTGCCCGGCATCACCGGGACGATATCAGTGAGCTTTGTTCTGGTGCTGTCCTGCGTTATCCAGTTCTCCTTGGGTGAGGTGGTGGATATTGCAGTGATTTCCGCTTTAGTCCAATGCCTCTGGAAAGCGAAAGAGCGGCCCCGGCTCATTCATCTCTTATTCACCACAAGCTTGATGGTCTTAAGTACCGCGATGGCGTACGCGGCGTACCATGTTTGCCGGCCTCGCTTCGGCCTGGTCATCTCCATCGCCTCCGCCACTTGTGCTTATTTCCTTAGCAACACCACCTCGGACGCGGGCGTGATTGCTTTAACGGAGCATAAGCCGCTGATCGCGACTTGGAAAAACTTCTATCTCTGGTCGTTTCCTTACTACCTGCTAGGGGCCTCAATCGCGGCTTCGATCAATTATGTGACGAAGTTCAATGGGGAGATCGCTCTCGCCGTCCTGCCGATGATCTTCATCATCTATCGTTCTCATACTCTGCACTTGAGGCAGCTGGAAGAGGAGAAACGGAACGCGGAGACAATGGCCGCGCTCCATCTGCGCACCATTGAGACACTCGCGCTTGCGATCGAAGCAAAGGATCAGACTACCGCCGATCATCTGAAGCGGGTTCAGATCTATTCCAGAGAGCTCTCCCAGGAATTGGGTTTGTTGGAAGACGATAAGCTGGCGCTGCAGGCTGCATCGATTCTCCATGATGTGGGAAAAATAGCGGTTCCAGACTACATCATTTCTAAACCGGGACGGCTTAGCCCGGACGAGTTCGAGAAAATGAAGATTCATCCGATTGTTGGCGCCGAGATCGTCGATTTCATCGACTTCCCCTATCCGGTGGCGGCCATCGTACGAGCCCATCATGAGAAGTGGGATGGATCTGGATATCCCTTCGGCTTACGCGGCGATCAGATTCCCATTGGAGCTAGGATACTCTCGGTGGTGGACTGCTTCGACGCTCTGGCGTCGGACCGTCAGTACCGCAAAGCGCTGCCACTGGGCCAAGCCATGGCGGTGGTCGCTCATGAAGCCGGAAAGAGCTTCGATCCACAGATCGTCGAACTGCTGGGCCGGCGCTACATGGAAATTGAGGAGTTAGCCCAAGCCAAGCCATCACGCGTTCAACCGAACCTATCGCTGGATGTGAGGGTGGTGCGGGGTAGCTCGCCCGATGCGGGCTTTGAGTCCGCCGCTTCACGGAAGGAGGCGAATTCATTAAATCCTCAGGCCGGCTGGGCCGGCGATCGTGTCAAGGTAAACGCATTCGACGGGGTTATAGGCACGCTGGGGATATCACTTAGCGTGACGGAAACACTCGGCGTCCTGTGCTCCCGCATGAACGCGCTCGTCTCGGCTGATGCCGTTTCGATATACCTACTGGAGGGCGGCACACTTGTTCCCAAATATGTCCACGGCGAAAATTTCAAATTCTTGACATCCTTGCGCATCGGCTTGGGCGAAGGAGTCACCGGCTGGGTGGCGGAGAACCACAAGGCCATTCTGAACGGAAACCCGGCGGTAGAACCCGGCTATCGTGCCGGCCCGTCCAGCGCGCTCAATTCAGTGCTCGCCGTTCCGCTACAGACCAGTTCGGGAACCATCGGCGTGCTGGCTCTATACCGGACAAAGAAAGACGCGTTTTCTCGCGATAACCTGGAGGATCTAATGGCGGTGAGCGATAAAATCTCGCTCGCAGTTGAGACTTCCTTAGAGCAGGAACCCAGCAAGACCTTTACCAACGTGGATGAGCTCACAGGTTTACCGGATACCAGGGCACTGTTTTCAAACATCTCGGCAGAAATAGCGAAGCGGCGGGGCACCACTTCCACTCTGACGGTCTTGCTCTGCGGTCTGGAGGGAGTCGCCGACGTTCACGAATCCTTCGGGCGAGAAGCGGCGGAGAAGACGCTTCAGTTCGTGACGCGGCGTTTTCGCGAGAGGTGCCGGGAAGTCGATTACCTCGCCTGGCGGGGCGGAGATGATTTTGTGTTCGTGCTTCCTGGCTTGCCGGTAGAGGCAGTCGATGGGCGGATCAGCACGCTGACGCATCTGGTCCGCGAAGCGGGGCTGGAGCTCTGGGCCGCCGACCTTTTATCACTCAGCGCGGGAGTAGTCACTTTTCCCTTAAACGGCGATACACCTGAGACCCTGATCACGGAAGCCGAAAAAAGAATGTTTGCCGCTAGACGATCGAAAGTTCAGAGCGAGGCTAGCTCAGCATCCGAGAATCTCGTACGCTTGACGGAATCACCCAAGCAGCAAGATGGCCGGCCACTGGAAGGGATTATCTCCCTTCGCGACGCGGTGAATCGGCTAAAGCTCAGGGAAGACCCTGTGGAGACGAGCGCGCGTAACCATCTTCCGTAACATTCGGCTGGTATCTACTTGCAATAGTTAGCGTACTGAAATACGCTCGGGTATGCGACGGCAACCCGCCATCACAACCTCCTGAGCCACAAGCGTGTCAAAGAAGCTGGTCGGCGGCAATTGCTTGCTGTCACCCAC
>OBLT010001580.1_pt1 | contig 14542 bp, 6 predicted proteins | sample 1518721 | NCBI WGS metagenome assembly OBLT01 (sample SAMEA3539307, study PRJEB22396) | soil metagenome | biome: tundra; feature: field; material: soil | place: USA | collected 2010-05 | depth 0.15 m | reverse complement strand
TAAATGGGCTGCCCGTTGAGGTGGCCGGTGAGATCGACGGTGAGGGACACGGCGCCGCCGGTCCACTGTCCGTGGATATCGCCATGGCCGGCAGACGTGCCGACGTCGATCCAGTAATCCTGAGCGCCGGGCACCGCAGCCCAGGTAAAGGTCACGGAAGCCGTGGAGAGGGTCGAACCAGGAGTCGGAGACACCAGTTGAGGATTGTAGACAGTGGGCGCTGGGGACTGGGACGGGGTTTGGAATTGGTATTGGGAACCCGGAGCGAACAGGGAGAGGCCAGGGTACTTGGTAAAGAGCTGAACATAAATGGGCTGCCCGTTGAGGTGGCCGGTGAGATCGACGGTGAGGGACACGGCGCTGCCGGTCCACTGTCCGCGGATATCGCCATGGCCAACCGAGGTGCCGACGTCGATCCAGTAATCCTGGGCGCCAGGGACGGAAGCCCACGTGAAGGTGACCGGCGTAGTGGATAGAGTACTGCCTGCGGCGGGAGAGACGAGTTGGGGATTGACAAGGTACGAGACCTTCGCCGCCCAGGCGCTTGCAGCCGCTGGCTCGAACATCTGGATGGCGCTCGCGGTTGGGAAGTCAGGCGACAATGTCTGACCCGCCAGATAGATGCCGCCGCTCACGTCCAAGGCAATTCCATAAGCGCAGTCCGACCCCGTCCCGCCGAAATACGTGGCCATTTCAAGAGCGCTCCCGGCGGGATTTAACCTTGCGAGGAACGCGTCATAGCCGCCTGCGTAAGTAGATTGCACGGCGCTGACGGTTGGAAAGTCCGTCGAGGCCGTATAGCCGGCGACATAGGCGCGGCCGGTACTGTCGACCGCGATTGCCATGGCCATATCGATGCTGGAGCCGCCCAGGTAGGTGCTGTACACCAGCGCGTTGCCGGATGCGCTCAGTTTCAGTGCGAAGGCATCCTGGCTACCGGAAAGCGACGATTTCAAGGGATTGGATGTCGGAAAGTTGGAGGAGCTGGTAGTGCCGGCGATGTAGGCACAGCCGGCGGAGTCGACCGCGATACCGTTACCGATTTCCGGTGCGCTTATTGTGCCGCCGCTTCCTCCCAGGTACGTGCTGTAAATCAACGTATTGCCGGTTGGACCGATTTTGGCGGCGAAAGCATCCTGGCCGCCGCTGAGCGTTGGTTGGAAGGCGTGCGCCACGGGGAGATTTGAGGAAAAGGTGCTTCCCGTGACATAGGCGTTTCCCGACGCATCCACCGCAATCGCCGTAGCGCGATCATCGCCGATGCCCCCAAGGTATGTGCCGTACAGTTTCGTGCCGGTGCTGCTGAATTTCGCCAGGAATGCGTCTTGACGACCCCCAATTTGAGTCTGGAATCCGTTGAGGACCGGGAAGTTCGTCGAGTCCGTTTCCCCGGCTACGTAGATATTCCCTTGCGGGTCCAGAGCCACGGCATTGCCGCTATCCGCCCCGCTGCCGCCCAAATATGTGCTGAAGACCAGTGCATTTCCGGCGGCGTTCAGTTTGGCGACGAACCCATCCCGTCCCCCTCCCAAGCGCGGTTGCGCCCCATTCACAACGGGAAAATTGGTGGAGTAGGTCCATCCCGCAACGACTGCTGCCCCGGAGCTATCCACAGCGATGCCGTACCCCCGGTCGTCTCCGCTACCGCCCAGATACGTGATATACAATAGCTTCCCGGTCGGACTCAGCTTTGCGACATAGACATCGACGCCGCTCGGATTGCCGGCCCTGGAACCCGACGCTGCGGGAAAGTTCAAAGACTCCGTATAACCTGTCAGGTACGCATTTCCTGCCGCATCCACGGCGATCGACATTGCGGAATCTTGTCCGCTTCCTCCCAGGAAGGTGCTATAGGTCAGGGTCGGGTCGATCACCAACGGGAGCGTGCGGTCGTACTCTCCTATCTCGAAAGCCACTTCATCGGGCCCCTCCGCCCTAAACCGTCCTGCCAGTTTGTGCCGTTTGCCGCTCTTCAGTTGATAGATCGCTGGATTCTTGTGCCGCCACTCTCCCGCCGCGGTCCGCAACAGCGTGTCCCCGTTGGTATCGGCGTGAACCCGTTCCGCGCCTTCGAAACGGAGCCGTATTTGCGATGGCTCGGATCCCGGATGGAGCACGAAATCGTATTCCAACCGCTGCGAAGGATCCCCGTAATAGACGATATCGATGCCCGGATAGACATTCCGGTACTCCAGGCGGCCATAAGATGGCAGATCGGTGCGCCACTCTTCCGCACTGCCAACCATGTAATGAACGCGCGCATCCAGGGGATCAAGCGCGACTGATTCGGCGAAAGGATTCGCCCCGATGAAGATCATCCTTACCGAGGAGTTTCCCGCCCGGAGAGTGGCCCCGTTGGGTGCCAGGAATACCGAGTAATTCGGCGCGCGAGCCACGAATGTCGCCACGGATTCTGTCTGCCCAACATTCCGCTCAAAACGGAGGGGGAAAAAGCTCGACGTTCCGCCGGACGCGTGGGCAACCTGACAGAGCGCCAATAGCGCCGGGACCACATTGTATGCCTTCATCAATGGAAGTATCGGCAGTTTCCGGCCGGGACTTTAGAAGGTCCTTGCGGCCAGGATCCTAACGGTACACGTTGGGAAACCCGCCCACGTCTCCACTTTCATCTCCAACACCCTGAAACTCAAGGTCAGCGGATCGTTTTCCGCCGGCCTACCCCCACCGTCCCCGTGCAATCGGAACTCGTTCGGCGTGCCGCTCTCGACCGGGGCCGAAGAACGACGCCGTTGAAAGCATTCCGGGTGTGCCGGCAGGCGGATTCATCGTGGGGAAAGCTGGATTCTACCGTGCTACGCGCTTGGATACAAAGGGAATCGGCCACGAGTGGCATGCTACCATAGGAACACTCGCAAGCCCGACGCGCTTGACCTTCCATGCAAGAACCACTGGTCACGATCGTAACCCCTTCCTATAACCAAGGGTGTTTCATCCGCGCCACCATCGAGAGCGTCCTCAGCCAAGACTATCCTCACGTGGAGTACATCATTATGGACGGCGGATCCACCGATGAGACGGCGTCGGTAGTCAAAGACTATGCCAGCCGCCTGACATTCATTTCCGAGAAGGATCGCGGCCAATCCCATGCAATCAACAAGGGATTCCGGATGGCACAGGGCAGCATCCTGGCCTGGCTGAACTCCGACGATTTGTACCTGCCTGGCTGCATACGCTCGGCGGTCGACTGCTTTCAGCGTAACGCCGCCGCCGGCGCGGTCTATGGCGAAGGATACCTCATCGACTATTCGGGTAACACTTCCTGCCGCTTTCCTCACACGGAAGCCTTCAACCTGTGGAAGTTGGTGTTCCTCTCCGACTACATACTGCAGCAGAGCGTCTATTTCCGCAAAGAGGTTCTGGAGGATCTCGGCTATCTGGATGAGGACCTGCACTACACCATGGATTGGGACATTCTCATCCGCATCGGCATGAAGTACCACATGGAATATGTTCCCGAATACATGGGATGCCTGCGGGAGTACCCGGAATCGAAGAGCTTTGCGGGCGGAGCCATGCGGATTCGGGAAATTCAGCAGATGTTGCAGAGGCATACCGGTCTGCGGATTTCTCCGGGGTATGTGTTGTATGGCCTCGACACTTATCACCAGCTCTGGTGCGAACAGATCGATCAGGCACTGGCGCCCATGCTGAAACCGCTGTCCCGCGGGCTGAAGTCGGCGGTCCGGCTGTTTGCCGGGCTGATCATTCGCCATACCATCAATGAGTCGCAGGGGTTGTACCCGGACGGATGGGCTGGGCGGTCGCTGAATTACATGCTGCCCCCGGGCGGCGGCCGCGTAGTCATCGAAGGCTATCTCCCGAACTGGGACAGCCTCGGGAGGCAGAGGCTATTCGTCCAGGGGAATGGCCTGTCACTGGGAGGATGGGACGTGAAGGCAGGTGAGTTTCAGGTCAAAGTGCCGGTTCGTGGCGGGATGGCCGGCGAACCCCTCCGCTTGAAGATCGAGGCCTCGCGGTGGGCCGTGAAGGAGCGTTTTCACCTTCGAGGCGACCACAGACGCCTCGCTTACAGACTCAAGAGCATCCGGTGGGAACAGCCGCCATACGCAGTCGGCACTTCGCCGGAAACCCCAAGCGGCCCACGCGCGACACGCTAAAACATCGGCATGGTGCGAAAACTGTGCGGCCGGGCGATTTGGCTGGATCGCGGCGACCTTCTGTGGGATGGCCCCATCGGCGAGGTTTGCGACGCTTACGAAGGGCGCTTGCAGTCCAACAATTCCTCTAGGTCCGAGTATCCTGGGAGTCCTTGACGATTGGAGCGTTCGGATCATGAGAGAGGTGCTTCAAGTTCCGGAGAGTCATATTTGAAGCCCACTCCCGCCAATAGCGCCAGACGTGTTTGTAGTTGTAGCAACTGCCGACAGGAAGGCTGGCCAGGTAAGTCAATGGGGAATGGCGCAGCGGTTGAAAATACTGGTCCCTGCCATCCCGCAGGTAGCTCAGGTAGCCGTAGATCCAACTTACCGGCACAAACCCAAAATGGCGGCGCAAAAGGCGGATGGATTCCTCGAATACCTGCCGGCGCTGCCCTAGCGACTTATTGCCCGAATGCATGCGCGAGGCGGCCAGAATCTCCTGGATCGCCACGAAGAGATTACCCCTTGACAGCCTGATCCATAAGTCGTAATCGAAGGCGCTCTGAAGGACTGGGTCCAGCATGCCTACCGATTCGAAGGCGCTGCGCGTCATGAACGCCGCCGGCTGGCAGATGAAACACTCCTTTTCCCAATGGGCGGCATTGTATGGGGAGACCGTGGGATAAGTGCCCAGCACCCGGTCCTCGGCGTCGGTCCAAACACCTTGGCCATACACCACGGCGGCTTCGGGCATTGCCGCGAGGCTGCGCACGGCCGCGCCAATGGCGCGTGGCCGGTACGTGTCATCGGCATTCAGCCAGCCGAAAACAGCTCCGTGCGACCGCTGGAAACCGCGGTTAATGGCGTCAGCCGCCCCGCCGTCGGGAGCGGAAACGCATTCCAGGCGGTCCTTCCATGCTTCGAGAGTTTCCACTGTCCCGTCTCTTGAGCCGCCATCCATCACGATATATTCGATATGTGGATAGTCCTGGTTCAGTACGCTCTCCACTGTCCGGGCAATAAAAGGAGCTGCGTTCAAACACGGGGTAACAATGGTGACGAGCGGCTGTTCTCCCATGGCTGCCTAGCCCGGCCCGACAGAGGTTCGGATTGCCTTGGCCCCTCCCGCTATACGAAGCTGCAGGTCTGCGACATCGGCATCAACCATCAGAGCGACCAGTTGCTGGAAGTCGACTTCCGGCTGCCAGTTCAACATCTGGCGGGCTTTGGAAGCATCAGCCCGCAGATCATCCACTTCGGCTGGGCGAAAGTATCGCGGATCGATCACGACGTAGTCCCGCCAGTCGAGCCCCGCATGCGCGAAGGCTGCTTCCGCGAATTCCCGCACGGAATGCGACTGTCCCGTGCCGATCACGTAATCGTCGGGCTGGTCCTGTTGGAGCATGGACCACATGGCCTTGACGTAATCGCCCGCAAAACCCCAATCCCGCAGTGCGGCCAGGTTTCCCAGGTACAGCTTGTCCTGCAGGCCCAGATGGATGTGCGCCACCGCCCGCGTGATTTTGCGGGTCACAAACGTCTCTCCGCGCCGCGGAGATTCATGGTTGAAAAGAATTCCGCAGGAGGCATGCAGCCCATAACTCTCGCGATAATTCACCGTGGCGCAGTGTGCGAAGACCTTCGCGCAGGCGTACGGGCTGCGAGGATGAAACACCGTGTTTTCATTCTGCGGAGCCGGAGTGCTGCCGAACATTTCGCTGGATGAGGCCTGGTAGAAACGGCATCGAAGTCCCGTGCGGCGAATCGCCTCGAGCAGCCGGATAGTGCCGATCGCAACTACGTCCGACGTGTACTCGGGGGTTTCAAAGCTGACCTTTACGTGACTCTGCGCACCCAGGTTGTAGACCTCGTCCGGGCGGATGTCGGATAAGCACCATGCCAGCGAGGTGGCATCGCTCAAGTCCGCATAGTGAAGGAAGAACTTTGCGCCGGTGTGATGGAAATCCACGTAAAGATGGTCCACGCGGTCCGTATTCAAAGATGACGAGCGCCGCTTCAGACCGTGGACCTCGTACCCTTTTGCGATTAACAACTCCGCCAGGTAAGATCCGTCCTGCCCCGTGATACCCGTGATTAGTGCTTTTGGCATAGCAAGCCCTCCGCGGCAATTCCACAGTCGAAGACGGCGCCGTTCATGCCGGCGCAATCGCTCTCAAGGGACTCCCGCAACTCCCGAGCCGCTTCCGGGCTCCGCGCTACCAGGATCAGAAATCCACCACCGCCCGCTCCGGCCAGTTTCGCTCCGCGGATAAATGGCCGCACCTGCTCCAATACCGAATTGATTTGCGGATTGGTCGTATTCGGGTCAAGAACCTGGTTGAGTTGCCAGTGCAGGTTGAGGAGACGGCCCAAGTGGTCCCAATCCCCCTCCTGGAGCGCATAGGTCATTTCCAGTGCGAGGGACTTGATGCGATGCAGAACCTGAACGCACTTGGTTTCACGGGCCAGATATCGCCCAACTACCTGCTGCACCAGATCGCGTGCCACCCGGCGGATCCCCGTGTAATAAAGCACAAGGAGATTCTCAAACTCCGTCTGCCGCTCAGCCGTCCACACCACCGGCTGTACCCAGACCTTTTGCTGCCGGCCGGTAGCGGAAACGAGCAATTTGGCGCCGGGCACCATGCCTCCCATTTGATCCTGCCATCCGCCTCCCGTGGTCATCAGCTGTTCCAGGCGCATGACCCGGGCGTTGAGAGCCGCATCGTCCATCGGCGTCCCAATCATCTCTGACAAGGCCCGCAGCGTGGTGGCAGCCAGAATACTGCTGGTGCCCAGTCCGGAACCCATGGGCAGGTCCACGGATGTCCGGATTTCAATTCCACCGCCCATGCGCTGCAGAATTTCCGCCAGTGCATATTGCTGCCGGTGGATGCCGCTCAACCGGATCGCAATTTTGGGGATGGAAAAAGGGTCGCCCGGGCCGGTCGGCACGAGCAGTTCTTCGCTGGTCCGGTACTCGATGGTCGCGCCATCCTCTCCTGCGATACACCGCAACACGGGTTCCCGCAGCCGGCGGACCGTGGTCCGGATCGGGCAGCCACCGTTCAGGCGGACCGCGATGTTCAGTACCGTCCCGCCCCAATCCAGGCAGAATGGCGGTGTATCGCTCCAGCCGCCGCCCAGATCGATTCGGGCCGGGCCGTCTACGGTAACCTCATCGTAATGCCAACGCCAGTCAAGTTGCCCTTCGTGTCCGCCGCCTACCCCGTCGACCGCCAATTGCACTACACGGAAAGCAGCCGAGTGTGCCTCGGCGGCCTGCTGAGTGAGACCTGCCTGGTCAAAGAACAGGCCGGCGGTGTAATAGCGGCTCGCCGCCTCGGTCGGGAACGTGGATTCCAACTCCCCGGCTTGCATTGAGAGAGATTCGCCAGTCTCGGCCAAAGCGCCAATCCCGGGAGCGTTCACCAGCAAGGGGCGAATGTCGGCGCCCGATTGCACCAGCGAAAGGGCCAGCGTCCGCCAAACGGCACTCAACCGCCGCGAGCGCGCCGATTCGAGCGCCGGCCAATCGGCGAACTGGGTACTGCTTGCCAGGGAAAGCCGTTCGAGTTCGCTCCATCGCTGCGCGGAGTACGCGTTCGAAAGCTGTTGCATCCAGCGCGCGCAGCCCCACGCTTCTTCCACCGTGGTCACCGGAAATAAGCAGGCATTCCACAATGTCCGTTCGGCCGCGGGAGTGCCTGGCCAGACGCTGTCAGGGGGTAGGCCAAGCCGCTGCAATTCATCCAGCATGGGCCGCCCGAACCAGGTGGCGCCGCCTCCCGCCGAAGCCTTGGGATCATCCTCCACTCCATACGCTCTGATGACGACGCCCCTGCGGCCATCCGGCAGCCGGACCGGCACTTGATGAATCACCGTGTCCGCAGCCGGCTCTATGCCCTCCGGAATTCCGTCGAGCCCGTGAAGCACCGAGCCGGATCCCCCGCGAATTGGATGGTTCAGGTAACACTCGACAATCACCATGCCTCCGGCCAGGTCGTCGCCGCCGGAGAGTACACTGTCCACCACCACGCCAGGTCTCGGCCTACCTGCTTTTGGCTCCACCACCAGCCGTTGCTGCGCCGGGTGCAAGCGGGAAAACGGGGTGTCGTTCGTCATGAACTCGCGAAACAACGCGGTGGTTCCTATGTGGACGAAATCACCTTCTACCAGGGAACACCAGAACGGCAGTCCCGTCAGTCCCCCGGCAAGTGCATGAAATGCCGGAGCATCGTTGGGCCCGGGTTTCCACTGCCCGGTCAGCGCCATGGTGACGTGCCCGTACAAATCGATCGAAACCGTGGCGTCCGATGGCGGCGTTTCCAGGACGCTTTGCCCCAGCATCCATTTTCCACCGCTCTGCTTCACCCCTGCCAGTTCCGTAAGCCGGGCAGCTGCTTCTGGAGAGCACCGCAACAGGCCGGTGTCCAGCGCCACCTGATCTCCCGGTGCCAAGGCGCCAACAGCGCGCAGAGTGGAAATCGACGGCTTTTGCAGGAAAGTATCGACGCGGCCTTCCGCGTCGATCACATACACTCCGTGTCTCGCTCCTGTTTCCGGCGGTTGCAGCATGGCGACGCCGCTGATACCAGGCCGCTCCCAGTTGACTGATTGGGCATCGAACGTGAGAATCACGTCGCCGGATCCCACTAACAGCCCGGATGACATACGTTCCGCCCAGGCGCTGGACAACGCCAGCGTTTCATCTAAAACCGTACTGGCCTCTCCCCACGGCGCCATGACAGGCACTGCGCTAAACAGTTTCCCAGAGACCGAGTATTGCGGCAGTCTTCGCGAATCGCCGCCGGAATGGATCAGCAGCACCCGCTGCCGGGACCACCAGTCCCGGAGATCGATGGGGGGCCCCGCGCAATCCCCCTGAAAGAGGAGTTCCGCGATCAGGTGCCGGATGGCATTCAAAGTCGCTCCCCCGCTGCCTATCCGTCGATCCGCAACGTCCGGTACAACCATGTACAAGACGCCGTCTGGAATCCTGCCGGCCGCCACGCGCCGGCGAAGTTCCCATTCATATCTCTCCGCTTGCTGGGTGGAACCGGCGGTGATGAGCACCGCCGTCCACCATTGCGGCGCCAGCGCAGTGCCCGCCACGCGAGCCGCATACAGGCGCCGTGACCTTTGTACGATCTGTGCAAGATCGACTGCCGGCCGCGCACCTGTCATGTCGTATTCCCGACCATAACCGGTTTGGAGCATTTGTGCCTAGGAGCATCCATTCTAACGCTTGGCTTGTTTTGCCACGGCCTCGGAGTTCCAAAACCTAACCAAGAAAGGAGGCCCTAGCGGCGGGTCGCTTCGCTCCCGCCTCCAGGCTCATCCTTCAATGAGAAAATGCTCTCTCTCCCCGAGTCTTCTATCGAACTGCTCCACGCCAAAGTGCGGCGGCACGGCACAGGCCGGCGTCTTCAGGTGCGGCGCCTCATAGAAGACCAGCGCTTACCGTTCGTTTTGGCAGTGCCGCGGTTTACTCCTGGTGCAGGGCTATGATCGGGTCCACCCGGGTAGCGCGGCGCGCGGGGATGTAGCACGCCAGGGCCGCGACCGCGGAAAGGACTGCGGCGACGGCGGCGAATGTGGCGGCATCGGTGGCCTTTACCCCGTATAACAGGCTGGACATGACACGTGTCACGCCGAACGATGCCCCCAGACCGATGGTTACACCGATGCCGGCAAGCAGCAGACCTTGGCCGACCACCAGGCGCAGCAACTGTCCCGTGCCTGCGCCGAGCGCGATGCGGATTCCCATTTCGTGGCTGCGCTGCTGCACCGTGTAGGACATGACGCCATAAATCCCGATCGCGGCCAGGAGCAGCGCGACACCGCCGAAGATGCCCAGCAGGATCATGGTGAAATTCTGGCGTGCGATGGATTTACCGATGATCCGGTCCATGGCCATCACCCTGGCCAGGGGCAGGTCGGGATCGACGCGGAGCACTTCCTGCTGGACGGCGCGGGCCAGTGCCGCCGGATCGCCGATCGCGCGGACCGCCCACGAAGACGGCAATATCCGGTTGCCAAGCGCAGCCATGCCATTGGGCTCCTGGCCGATGGGGATGTAGAGGACCGGCGGCGCATCCTGATCGAGGCCGCTCTCGCGCACATCGCCGACTACGCCGACGACCTCTCGGGGACGGTCTTCCATCCCCCCGCCGAGCCCCTTGCCGATAGTCACGGTGGCGCCCAGGGGATCTTCGTTGGGCCAGTACTTTTTCGCCATGGCTTGATTGATGATGAGCGTCCAGCGGCCGGTACTGCTGTCGCGCTCATCGAACAATCGGCCCCGGCTGGGCGGAATGCCGAGCGTCTGGAAATAGTGCGCTCCGACCGGGCGATACACCTCGTCGCCGTTGAACGGCCCGCCGTCGCGCGGCACTTTTCCGGCAATGGAGAACGGCATGTCGGGGCCCAATTGCAGCGGCAGGCAGAGCGCGTAGGTGGCGGCCTGCACCCCCGGAAGCGCTTCGAGGCGGCGGGTGAGTTCCGTGGCGAGGCGCTCCACTCCGGCGGCAGTCTCATATTTCTGCCCGGCTAGTGAAGTGCTCATGGTGAGCACGGAAGCCGCTTGAAACCCGGGCTGCACGTTGCGCAGGGCCAGGAAAGTCCGGATCATGAGGGCTGCGCCAACCAGCAGGACCAGGGAAAGGGCGACCTCTAAAACGACCAGCGTGTTGCGCGTGCGCTGCCGGCGGGCCCCGGCGCTGGTGCGCGCGCTACCCTCGCGCAGCGATGCGTTCAGATCGGGGCGGGAGATCTGCCAGGCCGGCACGAGTCCGAACAGGAGGGCGGTGAGAAGCGACACGGCAGCGGCAAACGCGAGGATGCGTCCGTCCATCAAACCGAAGAGGTCGAGTTGGGCCGGGAAATGGGGCAGTTCCGCCGGTGCGACGGCCAGCAGAACCTGGAGGCCGAAAGCGCCGAGGAAGACTCCGGCCACGCCGCCGGCGAGGGCCAGCAGCAGGCTTTCCGTCAGCAACTGGCGCAGGATCGCGCCGCGACTGGCGCCCAGCGCCATGCGGAGGGCAATTTCCTTACTCCGGCCGGCGGCCCGCGCCAGCAGAAGATTGGCAACGTTCGCGCAGGCGATCAGCAGGACGAAGCCGACGGCGCCCAGGAGAATGAACAAAGGTTTGCGCAGGTCGCCGATCAGCGCCGAGCCCATCGGCTGCGCGACAAAGCTCTCGTCGTCGCTGATGCCCGGATAGAGTTTGTGGAAGCGATCGGCGATGGCGCGCAACTCGGCGTTGGCCTGCTCGATGGTGACGCCGGGCTTGAGCCGTGCGCCGAGGAAAAGGAAGTGGCCCTGATTGGTGCTGTTGAGATCGGCCTGCTGGGCGACGAAGAGGTCGGTTTCAGGCTCGCCGGCGAATTCCGGGCCCATAACGCCGATAACCGTGAATGGTTCGGAGTTGAGCCTGATGGCGCGGCCGATCATGCCTGGATCGCTGCCAAAGCGCCGCTTCCAGAGGCTGTTGGTAAGCACCACGACACGCGGCCCCCCGGGCCGGTCCTCCTCGGGAGCGAACGTGCGGCCCATCACCGGACTCACGCCGAACAGGCGAAAGTAAGCCTCCGAGACATGGACGCCCCTGACCTGCTCAGGCTGGCCGGCGCCGGAGAGATTCATACCCGGCCCCATGATGTCGTATACCGCGACGGCATCGAGCGAGCCGGCTTCCCGGATGCGCGCGAACTTCGGGATCGACATGACGGGGCCCGTGCCGGTTTTGAATTTCCGGACGACATTGGCCAGGCGATCGGCGTGGCCATAGGGCAGCGGCCGCAGTAGCACGCGGTCGACGACGGTGAAAATAGCTGTGTTGGCGCCGATGCCGAGCGCCAGGGCAAAGACTGCGATCAGAGCGAAAGCAGGGTTCTTCAGCAGCGTGCGGATAGCAAAACGACTGTTATGACCCATGTCAACATTTATATACGTTGCGCCTTGCACGAAGTTCCCGCGGATCCGGCCGCCCTACGGTTGTCCCTCCTGCACGATGGCTACGCCCCAGGGATCGAGCGCCAGCGCCCCGCCTTTAGCCGCCGGCCGGTTGGAGAGCAATTCCGTGCCAGCGGCGTAAGCATAGACCACCCGCTGCGTCGCCGCCGAAAAATTGAAGTAATAGTGGAACGCCTTGCCCGTGTGGCCTATTCCGTGTTTCACGCGGACTCCGGCGGGCAGTTTCTGGTCCGGTCCCAGCAACTGCGCCTGCTCCAGGACCCGCTCCAGCAGCTTTTGCTGCAAGCCGTCGCTGAGCACCGTGCCCTCGTAGGTCACCGTGCCCTTGCCGAAGCGGTTCTGCGTGATGGCGGGATACTTGCCGAAGAACGGGTGGTCATAGTAAGCCAGCGGCTTCGCCGTATCCAGCAGCAGCATCTCCGCCCAATCGGTCACCGTGTTTTCGGCGCCCGCCTGGAACGGGTCATCCTTGAGCGGCAGGGGTTTTGCCAGGTTGGAAAACTCCTGGTAATGGAAGCCTGCGGCCTCGCGCAGCGGTCCCGGAGCCATGCTGGAACGAACGGTGGAATACTCGTCGCAGAAGCCGCTTTTCAATGTGAGCACCAGGTGCCCGCCGGCGCGCGCGTAATCCACCAGCCTGGTGAGCAGCGCGTCGCTGGCGATGTACAGCGGTGGGACCACCACGACCTTGTACCCGCTGAGGTCCGCGGTTTCGGGGAACACGAAATCCACGCCGACATTCAGGCGGTAGAGCGCGCGGTACAGCCGCCGCATCTCCACGTCGTACCCCCCAGGATGGCTCCAGGGCATGTCGCCGGGCGGCTGCGTGGTGAGGAACGGCATGTACTCGGTGCCGCGCCGCGAATCGTTGCTATAGAGCAGGGCCACCGGGTGGGCCGCCTGCAAGTTGACGATTCGCGAACCGATGCGCTGCAGCTCATGCGCCGTTCGCGCCACCTCGGCATAGGCGCGGCCGGGTTCGAGGTCGTGCGAGAGCACGCCTTTCCAATAGGTCTCCTGGCCGTAGTGCAGCGAGTGCCAGTGCCAGTATTCCACCATGTTGGCGCCGGTGGCCGCCATCAGGTAGACATCCTGGCGAAGCTGCCCGTCGTAGGGTGGAAACTGCGTGCGCGAATCCCAGCCGATGGTCTGGGCGTTGGTTTCGGTCACCAGGTAGTTGGTGCGTTTGAGCGAGCGCGCAAAGTCGCCGCCGTAACTCGATCCTTCGCCGTCGTACAAATCCTGAGTCACGTGGTAGGGGTTGTTGGCGGCGATGTCCAGGCTTTTGGAAATCGCGTATTCGTTGACGTCGGCACGGGTGGCGCCGCCGAAATCCTGCGTCACGAACTGATCGGGGCGAAGTTGCTCGCGGACCAGAGCGGCCTGCCATGCCAGGAACCTGGTGGTCAGCGAGTCCTGGTACCGGTCCCACTCCAGTTTCCAGCCGGGGTTCAGAATGCCGTCGCGGGGAGGGACTTCGGACCAGTCATGCAAGCTTTGGCCCCAGTAGACCAGGCCCCAGATCTGGTTCAGGCGCTCGACGCTGGCAAACTTCTCCCGCAGGTAACCTACGAAACCCGTCTGCACATTGGGGCCGGCCGTGCCGTTGGAAGTTGTCTCGTTGTCAACCTGGTAGCCGATGACGGCGCGATTGTCGCGATAGTGTTCCGTGATCTTGCGAATGACGCGCTCGGAATAGCGCAGGAAATCCGGGTTGGTGATGTCCATGTTCTGGCGCATGCCGTAGGTCGCCTTGCGGCCATCCAGGCGGGTCACCAGGATTTCCGGATGCTTCTTGAACATCCATGGCGGAATCGAGTAGGTAGGCGTCCCCATGATGACGCGTATGTGGGCGCGCGCCAGGCGTTCCACAATGCGGTCCATCCAGGCGAACTCGAAGCGGCCGTCCTCGGGCTCCCAAAGACTCCAGGTGGATTCGCCCACGCGGACCACGTTGATGCCGGCCTGTTCCATCAACGCGACATCTTTCTCCAGGCGGTCCTGGGGCATGTACTCCTCATAGAAAGCGGCGCCATAGAGGAAGGTGTCCATCCGATCGGCGGCAAAGCGCGTCTGCGCCGGAGCTTGCGCGCGGGTTCCCGTAACGACGAAGGCGGCGATCGCCACGGCCAGCCACGGCCAGAGGGTGCGAAACGACGGGGTCTTCATTGTTGCTTATCCTATCAGGACACGGATGTCCGTTCTAGCGGGGGGGCTCGCACCGACCGTTACTGGCCAGTGGCGATCAGGCTTCGGAGATGCGGGTGCCTGGGCTGGGTGTGCGCCGGCCGGGCGATCCGGTCGAGCCCGAGGAATCCGCCCGTCCAGCGATCTTTTTCAGTTGCCTGCCTTCTGGGCGTTGATTTGCCCATCTGCCGCCGCGACTGCGGCCATCGCCTGACTTTGGCTCTCGGGATGTTCGGTGCCGAGCCGCTTAATCGCA
>OBLT010001578.1_pt1 | contig 14552 bp, 14 predicted proteins | sample 1518721 | NCBI WGS metagenome assembly OBLT01 (sample SAMEA3539307, study PRJEB22396) | soil metagenome | biome: tundra; feature: field; material: soil | place: USA | collected 2010-05 | depth 0.15 m | reverse complement strand
ATCGGCCCAACCTATCAGTCCGACTTAGTGCGCAACTACGAAATTGGAATCAAGTCGCAGTGGCTCGATAATCGGCTGCGCTTTAATGCAACCGCGTACCATATGAAATGGAGTGACATCCAGTTCACAACCTTGGTGCCGAATGTCGTATTTTTCGTCAGCGGCAACGCGGGCTCCGCGGTGGACAACGGCGGCGAGTTCGATCTGAGCTTCCGTCCGACCGAGCACTGGACCTTGAGTCTGAACGGCGCCTACATCGATGCTCATCTGACGCAGTCCTTCTGTGTGGGCGGACCCTGCGGCACTGCGGGCGTCTTTTGGCACGCACCGTCGGGAACCGAGCTCGCCTTCGTGCCGAAGGAGAAGGGCTCCTTCATCGCCCGTTACGAGTTCCCGTGGTCCTCGACAGTTCAGGGGCACGCACAAGTCAGCACATCGTTCACAGGCAGTTCCTGGAGCACGATGTTCCTGGAAACCCGCGGCCCACAACCGAGCTATTCCCTCACGAACGCCAGGCTTGGCGCGACCTGGGGTCACTGGGCATTGGATCTATACTGCGAAAACGCCTTCGACAAGTGTGCGGTGCTGTTCATCAACCGCGCCGACTATGACTTTTATCAGGGTGATCAATTTGGTCGCGAAACGATCGCCAGACCCCGCACCGTCGGCATCACACTGAGCTATCGCAAGTGATCTGTGGAGCTGCAGGCGGCCCATGAACAAATCGTCCACCTGCTCAAGGCCGGGCAGGCGCAGCGGGCTGAGGAGCAGGCGCGGCTCATCCTGAAGGGACGGCCGCAGGAGCCGAACACCGTATTCCTGCTGGCCAAGGCGCGCCATCTACGCGGCGCGTCGGCGGAAGCCGTCGAACTGCTCGACAGCTTGATTGCCAGACGCCGCGACTGGCTTTCGGTACATCAGGAAAAGGCCCTCGTTCTGCGGGCATGTGGCGCTCTGGCCGGTGCGGTCGCATCGCTTCGTGAAGTCGTGCGCTTGGACCCAACGCGCGCCTCCGCCTGGGGCCTGATCGCCGACATGCTCACGACTCTCGGCGAGCAGACGGCGGCCGATGCGGCGATGCGCGAATATCTGAAGGCCGCTGCGCGGCCCGAAGTGCTCATCAAAGCTGCCGAGCTCGTGGCGCAGGGTAAGCTTCGCGGAAGCGGAACCTCTCTGCCGCGACTATCTGCGGCATTCCCCGGATGATGTCGATGCGCTGCGGTTGTTGGCCGAAATCGCCACGCGGCTCGGAGTCTTTGAGGACGCCGAGGAGCTCTTTGCGCGCTGCATCGCTGTCAATTCGAGCTTCCATTTCGCGCGCGCCGGCTACGCGCACGTGCTCATGAAACAGGGTAAGTTCCAACAGTCTCTCGCGCAAATCGATCAGCTGCTGGCGGCCGACCCGGACAACAGCGCCTATCGCATTCTGCTCGCCTCGGTGCTGATACGCGTCGGCCGTCATGAGGAGGCCATCGAGAACTACCAGCGCGTCGTGGCGAAGGCGGGCCATACGGCCCTCGACCTGGCGAGTCTCGGCCACGCCCTCAAGACCATCGGCCGCACCCCCGAGGCCATCGGCGTCTATCGTCGCGCGGTCGCGCTCGATCCGCTCTTTGGCGATGCGTACTGGAGCCTCGCCAATCTCAAGACATTTGCATTTACAGACCAGGAGGTCGAGGCGATGAGTGCTGCGGCGACCTCGGACCGCTGCAGTGCGCGCGAGTACCCGGCACTTTGCTTTGCCTTAGGTAAGGCCTTTGAAGATCGGGGCCAGTACGGGCGGGCGTTCGCCCACTACGAAAGCGGTAACGCCCGGCGTCGCTCGGAGCTGCGCTACAGTGCTGAGGACAACCATGCGGGCACCGAAGAGTTGATTCAGACCTGCACGGCGGAACTGTTTGAGCGCAATGCCGGACGCGGCTGCGTGGACCCCGCGCCGATCTTTATCGTCGGTCTACCGCGCTCCGGTTCGACCCTGGTGGAACAGATTCTAGCCAGCCATTCCCAGGTCGATGGTACCGCAGAGCTTCCTGACATCATTGAAATCGCCAGACGCCTCAGCGGTAAGCGGAAACCGAAGGACCCATCGCGCTATCCGGCGATTTTGCACGAGCTCAGCGCGGCGCAAATGCAGGAGCTCGGTGAGGAGTACATCGCTCGTACGCGCATCCAGCGTCGAAGCGCGCCCTTCTTTATCGACAAGATGCCGAACAATTTTCCCCACATCGGATTGATTCATCTGATCCTTCCGAATGCCAAGATCATTGACACGCGTCGTCATCCGATGGCGTGCTGCTTCAGCGCGTTCAAGCAGCTGTTCGCCACCGGTCAGAACTTCAGCTACGGCCTGACGGATCTGGGTCGCTATTACGCCGACTATGCGGACTTGATGTCACATTGGGACCACGTGCTGCCGGGCGTCGTGCTACGCGTCTACTATGAAGAGACGGTCCGCGATACCGAAGCTGCCGTGCGGGGCCTGCTCGAGTACTGCCAGCTACCGTTCGAGCATCGCTGCCTGCGTTTCTACGAGACCGAGCGCGCCGTGCGCACGGCCAGCTCCGAGCAGGTGCGACGACCGATCTATCGCGACGCCATCGAGCATTGGCACCACTTTGAGCCGCATCTCGCCCCGCTGAAGGAGGCACTCGGTACAGCGCTGACGGACTACCCATATAGATGAGTACCCGCTGGCCCGACTCTCACGTCGCCTTTGCTACAGCCTGGACCAAGGCTACGGGGGATGCACTATCAGTCCAGATATCGCGCGCGAGACGCTTGAGGCCAAGGGCCTCTTCCCACCGATCGGAGAGCTCATCGCCGTTGGCATCGGTGATGGCATAGTTTGGCGGTCCGAGTTCGCAGAGAAACACCAGATCCCCGTCCTGCGGTCGACCCCGCCAGAGGGTAAAGCCTTCCTTCCACCACCGCAGAAACGTCTCAAGCCAGGGACCGTGCTGCGGGAAAGCGATTTGTACCTGCACTTGATTGCGCGTTGCGATGCGGCCCTGAAAGGAATCGGATCGCGCCAGAATGCGCGAGACGTAGTGCTGCATCGGCCCTGGGATCGGCTGCATCATCTCGCGATCGACGACGTAATGCGATAAGTCGGCGCTCATCCGCATCTCCGGAATCGCATCGAGCAGCTGCAACGTCGAGAACAGATCGTTGGTGATGCAGTTGCGATGCGTCTCGAACTGGATCGGCATCGCCTCTTCGGCCGCAACCCGCAACCCGCAGCCACTCGCGCACTACCGGGATCATGTCCGCAACCGCCAAGGGCATCACCTGCCCGACCACGATGACGAATGGCGCGCCGATGTCCTTGGCGAGGTGCAGGGCCGGGCGCAGCGCTTCGATCGAGGTCGGAAAGGCAGTGAGCAGAGCCTTGAGGCCGGTGCGAGCATATTCGCGCATGCAGCCGCGCGCTGCAGGCAGATCGAGTGCCCCGAGATCGATGGCCATGCCGTCATAGCCGGCATCCTTGACTCGGTCAAAGCGCTCAGGGATAGGCAACTCGGGCACGCCGGCGCGGCGCATCTCGGTGGCCCAGAGCGATTGGTAGATGCGCAAGTCGGGCACGACCCGTCACACCTTCGCCGAGGGACGAACCCGCGGTGCGAGCGGCGCAAAGTCAGCATCGTCGCTGATCCACATCGCATCGTCGGGATAATCCGCTTCAGTGCGTCCGTTCCAGAACGCGCGGAACACCGCCAATTGGAAGCCGAGATAGGACATCGTGGGTGGCGTGCTGTTCTTTTTGAGGAAGATTTCCTGATGCAGCGCTGGCAGGCGGTAGCAGGGCACGCCCGGGAAGGCGTGATGGGCGGTGTGGTACTGCATGTTCCAGCCCATCCAGCGCATCAGCGCGTTGGTGCGGGTCGATCGTGTGTTCTGAGTGATCGTGTCGATATGCGGCAGGCCGAGATGCTCGATCGTGTTTTGCAGCTGGTGGACGGGCTTCATCGCCACCATGGGCAAGAGCCAGATCTCAAGCGCGAGCCAGCTCCGGGTCGCGACCGACAGTGCGGCGATGAGTCCGTAACCGGCCAGATGCCAGCGCGCCTCGCGGACCAAACCTGCCTTGCGGCCTTCCGGTATGTAGGGCTCAGTAACGATGCCGAGCGAAAACCGCAGAATGCGGCGCACGCGCGTGTACCAGTAAGTCGGGCCGAGCATCCACAACAGGTAGGAAGTGAGGGTATAGCGATCGCGCGCGAGTTCGCCGTCACGCTCCCAATTCTGGGTGAAGCGATGATGCGCGAAGTGCTGCACCTGGTCGAAATCGCGCGGATAGAACAGGAGGAAACCGAATCCGCGGCCGAAGAGCTCGTTGAGCCCTTTGGTGCGGAACACAGTCCAGTGGCTGAGCTCATGCTGGCCGGCATAGAGGAAGTTGATCAGCGTGCCGTGCACGATGAAGGCCGGTATTGCCCAAAACGTGCCCCAGGTGAGCAGGAGCGCCGCGGCCGACAGTACCAGGGCGCCAAGATGGCTACCGAGCTGAACAAAGCCGTGCAGATCGGACTTGACGGAGAGCTCTTTGAGCTTGGCGGGGGCGATCATGTCGCGGCGGCCGAATATCTCATCCACGGCAAAACCTCCTGTCCAAATCCACCGCAGTCGGATGGCTACGCATCCGCTCGCCGCTCTAGACGAATATTAGCTCACGAACAGATCGGGACGCAGAAATTGCTAAGCTTCGCTCGTGCACACCACCCGCTTTGCCCCCAGTCCGACCGGGCTCTTGCATCTCGGCCATGCCTTCGCCGCGATCACCGCCTACCAAGCCGCGGACGGCGGAACATTCCTGCTGCGGATTGAAGACCTCGACCGTGGCCGCGCACGAGCCGAATACGAGGCCGCCATCGAGGAAGATGTCGCCTGGCTCGGCCTGTCCTGGGAGCAGCCCGTGCTGCACCAATCCGCTCGATTCGAGGTTTACCGCAGCGCCCTTGCAGTGCTGGCAGACCAGGGACTCCTGTATCCGTGCTTCTGCACGCGCAAAGAAATTGCGGCAGAAATCACCCGTGCAGCCGAAGCACCGCATCGGTCCGATTATGGTCTCTACCCGGGTACCTGTCGCAACTTCTCTGCAGCCGACCGAGAACGGTATGTGGCTCGCGGCCAACCCTATGTGATTCGTCTCGATACCACAAAGGCTGCTGCACAGGCGGGTCCGCTCAGCTTCATGGAGTTGGGCGAAGGGCCCGACGCAGAGCAGGGCATCATCTGCGTCAATCCCACGCTGCTCGGTGACATCGTGCTCGCGCGCAAGGACATCCCGGTGGCCTATCATCTGGCCGTTGTAGTCGATGACGCGTTTCAGGGAATCACCCTTGTTACGCGTGGCAATGATCTGTTTGCCGCCACACATGTGCAGCGGCTGCTGCAGGCGCTGCTGAAATTGCCCGCGCCGCTGTATGCGCACCATCGCCTGATTCTCGATGCACGAGGCAGGAAGTTTTCCAAGCGCGATCAGGCTGTCACGTTGCGAAGTCTTCGCGAGCAAGGCGTCAACAGCAGTGAAATACGCCGAAGACTGGAGTGCGTAGGACTTTAGGCCAATATCGGGTGTCCCGGTCCTACTCGATTGTCCTCGGTCAGAGCGTGCGGGCGCGACCGCCTCGAGCCCGCGCGTGGTGTGTCGATGATTCGGTTGCGGACGCTATAGCGGCGTGGCGCGTCCGCGCCGGCCCATGAGTAACGAGACCACGAACAGAATCAAGAACACGAAGAAGAGCACCTTCGCGATGCCGACTGCCGCGCCCGCGATGCCAAAGAAACCCAGCGCACCGGCGATCAGCGCAATGACCAGAAACACAACAGCGTAGTAGAGCATGACGATCTCCTGCGTACCGTTCGGGTACTATTTTTATCGATTGATTGTCAATGATAGTTCAAAGTTCGAGTGCACTTATACAAAGCGGCGCGGCCCTAGGGGCGCCGTAAGAGGCTCATAACCTTGTCAGCGTTATCCGATTCGCTGCGCCGCCCAAGAGTATGGTGCGCGGCACCAGACAAATCCTCGGGAAGTCAGGAGGCTCCTACGACTCAAGCTCAGAGTTTGCGCATGGACGGATCCTCGCGGGACGTTATAGTGGAAGCGAGATTTGTAACCAAGGAAATGCCATGAACAAGGATCAAGTCCAAGGTCGCGTTGAGGAGGCGAAAGGTGCCATCAAACAAGCGACCGGTCACGTGACCGGAAAGCCCGATCTTGAAGATCGCGGCACCATGGAAAAGGCCGCCGGTAAGGTCCAGAAGACTTACGGTGACGTCAAGGAACAGGTTAAGGATGCGGCCAAGAAGCCGCAGTAATTAACTTGACGCGGTCGGCGAGACACGAGCGAGCGCGCTCATGTCTCGTGCCGGCTCGCGGCCCACCGCAATCACTGCGGCGGATTGTATTTTTCGATGAAACTCACGGCGGCCTTCAGCATGGCCGTACGCGTAACTTCCCGGGATAGAAAATGATCCTCTTTCTCGAGTTCGACAAACTGGTATGGCTTACCGGCTGCCTTTAGTGCGGCAGCCATTTGCATCCTTTCCATGGATCAATAGAATGGGCGCATCCGCCGTGGCAGCAAGATGAGTGGGTGAGATATCGCGCAACGCGTCCTGGCCGCACGGCGTCGGCCCCCGTCACCTTACGCCAATACCGATAGCTTTCACTCTTCAAACCGTAACGTTCACTCTCCCAATCATCGAAGCTCGACATATTGGCGGGCTCCGAAACCGAAACGGCGCAGCGATACAAGCCTTGCTGCAAGGTCACGCCGGCCAACGCCGCGTAGCCACCGTAACTGCCTCCCATGATGCAAACCCGCTTCGGGTCGATGATCTGCTGTTTGGCAAGCTCGGCGACCCCATCCGATAGATCGGTCAGTGATACTAAAGGTCTCGTAGGGTGTCACTGTGGCATGACGTCCTTGCGCATTGGAGTTCGGACACGCAGGCTTCGCATTGAAGAAGGTGGTATCGGGAGGTGCTCGGCCATGCGTTCTGTAATGCGCGTTTTGAACTTGTGTCCGCCACTGCAGATCGAGAGATCATCGAGCGATCTCGCCTTGTCGTGACCGGTACTCAAACCGCGGACAGGCCCGGGGAATTTCAGTTTGATCTGGGTGCCGGGCCTCCGGTCGATCGCCTCAATCTCGAATTGCCCGAACTCAACACTGTGACTGAGGCCGATTTCCTTTCTCGTTCCGATACCAAGAGTCCGTGGCACCCTGTAGCACAAGGTGTCTTCTACCGGCTCCAGAGTACCGACGGGGAACTACGCAACGGCCCGGTCGCTAGCAAGATCAGCCCTGACCGGTTCTGGCTCGTGCGAGTGCGACAACCGAGCAGTGCATTAGGCACTGGGGTTCTGCGCCTCGAGGCCGGGTGGCGAGCACTGGAGGTGGTATTTCTCGCACGCGGGACGGGTCCATTCACTCTGGCATATGGCAGCGGATCTGTCACCGGCGCCGTCACGCCATTGGCGGCACTCCCCGGTACTGTTACCCCGGTACGCGTGACTCTCAGCGCCTCGAAATTATTGGGAGGCGAGACTCGATTAAAGGCCTCCAGCGCGGCGTTTCCCTGGAAGACAAGTATTCTCTGGGCGACCTTGGCTGCCTCCGTCGCATTACTCGGGGGGATGGCCTACCGTCTCACAAGGGAACTGAATAAAAGCGATACCCACTGAATTGATGTTATCGCATCAGTGCACGAGAAATCACGAGCTCAAATCTGCGCGTACCCGCCCTGGCGCGTTCCGCCGCGACGCGCGTCGCCCCCTCGTGTCGGCGCGTTTGTGGTGATAGCATTCAGCTGTTTCCGCGCTCCATCGTTACAGAAGAGGATAGCACCCATGAGCCATCACTTTTGGAAGCCGTTTGCTCTGGCCGTCGTGGCGCTTGCGCTGACCGCTGTAGGCCCAGCGCCTCTCCACGCGCAAGACCGACCCGACGAGCATCACGATCAGATGCCTGCCGAGCATCACGACGCCGAGCACCACGACGATCAACGCGCGGCGCGCCCCGACTACGGGCGCCCCGACCCTGCCGTCCAGTACCGGCACGATCATCCGAATGCCTCGGCCCGCTGCCATGACGGCTTCTTCACCACGACTAGGGATCGCGGCCGCGCCTGCACGAAGCACGGCGGAATCGACATTTGGCTGGTGCTCTGAGGCGATACGTCGGCACGTCTATAACATTCCTACTAAAGCAGATACGCCGGTGTCATGGCGCCCCGACACCAAAGAGCGCCGTCGACACCTGTGCCCTCTTCGGACGATCGTATAGCCTTCGATCGCGTTCTATCGCGGGCTCTTCGCGTCAGTTTTCGACGTCCCGACCAGTGCCTGTCCATTCGGACTGCCGAGTCCCGTGCACGCATCCCAGCCTTTGGAAGCCTTGAAGTCACCGTTACTGCCCTGCGTAATGTCTCGCAGCGCCTGCGGGTTCTTGTAGAGCTGCGGATTCAAGTACCCGGCTGGGGTCCCAGTGGTTTGATTGATACGTGCGATCAGTCCAGCCCATAGGGGCGCGACGGCACTCGTACCGCCGATGACCGTATTGGTGCCGTCGATCCGCACGTCGTATCCCGTGTCTGGATCGGCATCGCCGGCCACATCGGGTACACCGCGTTTTGTCAGCGCGATGGACTTGCCGTTACTATGCTTTGCCGCTATGCCAGACTGCCAGCTGGGTCTTGGGAAAAAGCTGCTGATCCCGCCGCCACTCGCGCCACCGTTGGCGCCATCATTCCATACGACTTCGCTGGTGATCGCCTTCTTGTTGGCCTGCAAGCTCGTGCCGCCGCAACCGAGGGCGTATGGGCTTGAAGCCGGAAAATCCACGTGATCGCTGCCATCGCTGAGACCGTCGGCGGAGCCGCTGTCGCCCGAGGCGACACACACGGTAATGTCCATTGTCGCCGCGGCCTGAAAGGCATCGTCCATCGCCGTCATCGCTTGCGCAGTCCAAGTCGACTCAGGGCCGCCCCAGCTGATTGAAATGACGGACGGCTTGTTGGTCGTGTCATGAATGGCGGTCGTCACGGCGTCGAGAAAACCGGCATCCGTGTTGGGAGTGAAGTACACGACAATGTTCGCCGCGGGCGCGATCGACCCCACCACCTCAATGTCGAGCATGACTTCGCCGTCTGGCCCATTCGCAGCGCCCGTTGGGGAATTTGTGCCATGGTCCACCGATACCGCCGAGACCTTGGGCGAACCGACCTTAAGTCCCGTGAAGTACGTTTTTAGGTCGGCAGGACGAAATCCGCCGCCCATTTCGATGATGGCGACGCACTGCCCTTCACCGGTGCCGCTTGGGAAGCCGTACAAAGACGCTACCTGTGTTGGCGTGTACGACACCGGGGCGGTCGCACCGGCACGTTTTTTCGCACGACTATCGGTCGGCCGCGTTCTGAAATGCGGCTTGGCCTGTGGTCGATTATCAAGACCCAGTACGGCCTCGATCACACCGTCCAACTCCGCTGGCAGCTGGATGGCGCCGGTTCGGCCGCGATAGGTGCCGCCGGGGTGCGTAAATTGTTGCAATTGAACCGAGAACGCGGTGCCGAATTGCTCGACCGTGCCGGAAAGAACAACGGTGCGACGTGCCGCGTTCTCCTGAACCACGGCAAGGCCATTTGCCGTGGCAAACGCGCGTACCGCTGCCAGATCGGGCGCAGTGGCGCCGTGCTGCGTGGCAAACTCCTCCCGGCTTAAGTGTCCGGCTGAACGATCGCCGGTCCCAAGTGCGGCCACCCGCGATTGCAATGCCTGGCGAGCGCGCCGCCGGACGATAATGCTGACTTCCAGCCGCTCAGTCGGATCGGCCGGCGCGAGCACATGCGCACCTGACACGGCAGTGCGTTCACTTCCCTTTAGAGTAACTTTAGCCATGGCTTTGTCTCTCGCGATGGTTGAAGCGATGGTGAGCCTGCCGGCGACGATGCGTGCAAAGCATACGCGTGGGCGAGTCGTCCATCCAATCGGTGATCAATCGGTATGAGCCATGAATCGTCCGAAAGCATCTACCGCATCCATCAATTTGCACGACGCTCAATAGCGCATTGGCTTGCTGGGGAATCGTCGCGGGCATGTGAATTTCGCGATATCCTTGGAGCGCCCGGACCGACTGACAATTCCTAGGGAGGTCGCGGGGCTTGGCCGGCGCGCGTGGGTTAGGATGCGTGCACCGGCATCGATAGCGTAAAGGCCGCGCCCTAAAGCATGGCTTGCAGACATCCGGCGTTCATTCAATTGGAGGAAGTGTAACGATGGCTACGCGTAAAAAGGCCAAGAGAGCGTCACAGCCGCGGGACGACGGTCCAGGACCGCACCAACCGCAAATTAAGAAGAAGGCAAAGTCAAAATCGGCCAAGAAGGCCAAGTAGATCTACCGTGGCGGCCGCGCGCGGTGGCGTGCGGCGCCGCCCGGTTGGTTTAGTGTCCCGGATTCAGCTCGGAGCGCATCCGGCGGTTGACGGCCTCCACGCGTGCGGTAACGGCGCGGAAGTCACTGCGCGGCGACAGCGCGGTGAGGTACGGTTCGCGCTCGGCCCACCACCCATACCGCCATCCCAGTTCAGCGGCTCGGTCCAGAGCTCGCATGGCCCCCGCCGTATCCCCGCGCAGCGCCAAAACCTCGGCCTTAAGCGCGTAAATCCCGTTCCGTTCCTCGCCCGCGGCGATGAGTCGATCCAGCTGCTCTGCGATTTCCCGCAGGTGCCGCGCGGCAGCAACTGACTCTCCGCTTTGAAGTTCGCTGACGGCTAGAATCAACTCGTCCGACTGGCCCCAGCGTGCAAACCAGGGACTATTTAGCCTGCTCGCGTCGAAATCCGGAGCCTGCATCGCGCGCCCCATCAACTGGCGAGCCACAGGGGCTTCGCCCAGGAGCAGATGGAAGTAGGCTGCCTGGATCAGAGTTCGGGCGTGATCCGACTCATCGAGTTTGGTGGCGGTCAGATGTGCCCGCAGTACTACGGCACCCCCTTCGTAGAAGGCGACCCGGGCCAGCCCGACATTGACCGCCTCATCGTTGTGGGTCGCAACACGGGCCTGTTCGTACAGCTCCCGCGCCTCAGGGGCCATACCCAATGTCAGCAGGAAATCGGCGCGCCGCTCGTATAAATCGATGTCGTGGGGGTCGACCTTCAGCGCCGATGCGGTCCACTTCAATGCCTCAACCAGATCACCCTGCGTCCAGGCCAACCAATCGGAAACCACGAAGGCCCAATCGCCCGGCCCTTGTAGAGCGCGTGCACGCTCGCAGGCAGCACCGGCCTGCGCGTAGCGCGCCAGGTCCTGCAGCGCGAGACATTGGCGCGCATGCAGTATGTAATCGAGCGGATCCAGGGCCAGCGCGCGCATGAGATTCTGCAACGCGACGCGGGGTTGGCCTTGAACGGTATAGAGCCGGCCCAGCTCCGCGAATGCCACGCTGTCGTTGGAGTTCAAGGCGACCGCGCGATTCAGATCGCTCAAGGCCTCATTGGTGCGCGCCTGCTCTTCGCGCAGCGCCGCGCGGACCGCATACAACTCAGAGAGTTCGGGGTTGAGCTGCAGGGCGTGTGCAAGCAGCGGCTCAGCTGTAGCGGTTACGTCGGTCACCGAGCGACCATTCAGATGGCGTTGATTGACGGTGGCATAAGCCAGGCCCACATAGGCGAGCGCGAACTGCGGATCCGCCGCCAGGGACTGCTGGTACAGCTCAATCGCGTGTGCGTTCGAGTCGCGTGTGCGATCCTGCTGATCATGGCGTGCAAGCAAGTAGAGCCTATAGGCCTCGGAACTCACACTACGCCTCTCGGCAAAACGTTGCGCCGTGTCCTGGGTCAGGCGTATTTCCAGGCTATCGGCCACTGAGCGCGCAATATCTTCCTGAATCCTGATCGCGTCCTCGATCGGGCGGTCGTACTCGGATGACCACATGTGGTAGCCATTGCGCGCATCGATCAGCTGCACGGTCACGCGCATGTGATCGCCGGAGCGGCGCATGGAGCCTTCCAGCACGTGATTGGCGTTGAGCGCCTTGCCAATATCGCGCACATCTTCGTTCAGGCCGCGGAAGCTAAAGGCTGAGGTGCGCGCTACGACCCGCAGCGTCGGAATTTGCGCCAGCCAGTTCGAGAGTTCCTCGGTCAGGCCGTCGCAAAAGGGCTGGTCGCTCTTTTCAACGCTCATATCGACAAAGGGCAGCACCACGATCGAGGCGCCATGGTCCGCGGGCGGCAGCCACCGTTGCAGCGGCACCCAGGCAATCCAAATCAGCGCGATCAGGGCGCTGCTGCTCAGGGCACCGATCCAGACCCAGCGGCTACGGCTGGTTCGGCTCCGAGGCGGTTCGGGCGTGGACGGGGCAAGGGGCGCCGCCGGTTCGATAGGCCGAACCGGCGCGATGAGCCGATAGCCTTTGCGGGGGACTGTAGCGATGTAGCTCGGCTCGGGGTCGGTATCGCCCAGAAGCCGCCGCAGTTGGGAGATCGCCTGATAGACCGAGGCCGGCCCGACCACCACGCCGGCCCAGACTTCCGCCAGCAAGCGGTCCTGGCTGACTACGGCCCCAGCGGAGTCGGCCAGACAGGCCAGGAGCCGCATCATACGAGGCTCGAGCTTCTGCGTTTGGCCACCACGCGAGATCGTATCCAGTGTCGGATCGACCAGCCATGCTCCGAGCTGGAACGGGTCTTGTAATTTTGCCGACATGGAGGTTCCTGCGCCGCCCAATTCCCAGACGGCAACCCATTTATAACCGATTGATCTCCAATAGATTAGAAAAGCTTCAGCAAAGGTTCCGAAGCCCTTGAGTACTCCGCGCGCGTAACCGGATACACGGAGGTACAACAATTAGCCAGGGAAGACGCCAATGGATGAATCAACTCACGGGTCAACCCCGATCGCCATCAATGCGCTGGGCCGCTTCGAAATCCTCGTGCGCGGGGAGCCCCTGCGATTCGTATTCAAAGCCCCGCGTAAGCCGCTCGACCTGCTAAAGGGGCTACTGACCTCGGGCGGGAGCAGCGTCGGGCAGCATATCCTGTGCGAGGCACTTTGGCCGGACCTGGATTCCTGGTCTGCCAGCCGCGCATTGAACACGGCGGTGTTTCGACTGCGAGGACTCCTCGGCAACAAGTCCGCCGTGCGGGTGGACTGCGGGCAGCTCCAACTGGAGCCCAAGTACTGCCGGGTCGATGCCTGGGAATTTGAGAGCGAGTTGGCCAGCGCCACCGATCCAGACGCCTTGCTGCATGCGTTGCTGCGATACCGCGGGCCTTTCCTGGGCGACTGTGAGCATCCGCTGGCTTTGGACAGCCGCCGGCGGCTGCAGCGAAAGTACCTGCGCGGCTTGCTGCTGCTGGGGCAGAGCTACGAGCGCTGCGGGAACTTTGGCTCGGCGGTCGATCTTTACAACCGTGGCCTCGATGTCGAAGGCACATCGGAGGAGCTTCACAGTGCACTCATTTCGTGCCTGGAACGCGCGGGTCAGGCCGCAGCGGCCGCCGCTGCCTATCAGCGCTGCTCGGCGGTATTCAAGAGCCGTTTGACAGCGCCACCGACAAGCTCAAGTTGGACCATGGAGCTGGCTCGGCTGTTTCGCACAGGTCGATGAGTGGAGCGACGCAGTAATAGCGATAAAAAGACGCCATGCGTAATGAATCGGTGATCACGTACCGCATATTCTCTGGGAACTACGCTATCGCGTCCTTGAAGAGACGCCGTTCATGAATCGATTGATCAGCAGATTCAAGCGCCTATGCTGTGACCCTACTCATCGGGCGCGGCGGTCCCCTCTCGTGCAGCCGCTGCCATGGGGCGATCCGTGAGAGCCTGGCAGGACGACCAACTGCAAGTCCTCTTGAGCGAGAAGGACGAGCACCATGTGTTCGAAAAACTGGTCGATCTTGCACGTCAGCTCGGCTTCGATCATTGTGCCTACGGTATGCGTTCCCCGCTGCCGCTATCGCGCCAGCGCATCGTCATGTTCAACAACTACCCCGCAGGTTGGCAGGCACGGTACGCGCACCAGAATTACCTGGCGATCGACCCTACTGTGCAGCACGCTCTGAAATCCCCGCTACCGATCCTCTGGAGCGACGAGTTCTTCGCCGGTGCGCGCGATTTCTGGGAGGAGGCGCGCGGACACGGCCTGCGCTACGGCTGGGCGCAGCCGTGCCGCGATGTCAGCGGCACCCTGGGCATGTTCACGGTCGCCCGCTCGAATGAAGTGCTCAGCGATGGGGAAATGCAGGAGAAGAACTTTCGCCTGGCATGGTTGACGCAGATCGCGCACCTCGCGATGACGCGCGTGCTGATCAAAAAACTCGTGCCCGAGGCCAACGTTCGGCTCTCCTGCCAGGAGACGACCGTCATCCGCTGGACTGCAGAAGGCAAGACCACCGCCGAGATTTCCGTGATCATGGGTCTCTCGGTGCGTACCGTGACGTTTCATATCGGCAACGTGGTCAAGAAGCTCAATGCCAGCAACAAGACCGCCGCAGCCGTGCGCGCGGCAGTGCTGGGACTGCTGTAACACTAGGCCTCGGCG
>OBLT010001577.1_pt1 | contig 14553 bp, 10 predicted proteins | sample 1518721 | NCBI WGS metagenome assembly OBLT01 (sample SAMEA3539307, study PRJEB22396) | soil metagenome | biome: tundra; feature: field; material: soil | place: USA | collected 2010-05 | depth 0.15 m | reverse complement strand
GGGACGCTGGAGACGCTGCGCCCCTACCACGACCCGGCCTGCGCCGCCGCGCTGCGGGCCGAGCAGGCCCTGCGGGCGCGTCAGGGCAGGGACCAGGATAACGAGTCCGCCCTCGACCAGGACTTCACGAACTTCGCCAACGCGCTCAGCGCCGCCGCCCGGCAAGAGACGCATCCGGCCACGGCCGAGGCGATGACCACCCTGGCCAACGACTTCAACGCTCTGGTTGAGTCCCAGAGCGGCGCCGGGGAACTTCCCGACATGAACACGGTCGAGAACGACGGCGCCGCCTTCGACAAAGCCTGTTCCTTATTCTTAACGACACCTACGGCCGGCCCGCTCTCCGGGCCGGGTGGCCGGTCCGGAGAGCGGGTTCTCCTGTCAAGTGCAGGTGGTGCCGTTGATCGAGAACGACGTCGGTGAGGCGTCGCTGCTGGTCCAGGTGCCCTGGAAGCCCAGCGAGGTGGAGCCGCCCGCGGCGATGGTGGCGTTGTAGCTCTCGTTCGTGATCGTGACGTTCTTCCCGCTCTGGCTCTCCACGCCGTTCCAGGCGCTGGTGATCTGCTGGTCGCCGGGGAAGGTGAAGGTCAGCTTCCAGCCGTTGATGGCCGAGCTGCCGGTGTTGGCGATCGTGAGGTTGGCGGTGAACCCGCCCTGCCACTGGTTGGGGGTGTAGGTGACCTGACAGGCGCCTGACGGGTTGCCGGAGCCGATCGTCCAGGTGAAGCTCGCCGTTCCCTTTGCCCCGGTGCCGTCGGTGACGGTCACCGTGACGCTGGAGCTGGCCGCCGTGGTCGGGGTGCCGGAGATCAGGCCGGTGGACGAGCTGATCGACAGCCCGGCCGGCAGGCCGGCGGCGCTGTAGGTGAGGGTCTGGCCGGTCGCGGAGTCCGACGCCCGGATCTGCAGGCTGGCCGCGGTGCCGACGGTGCCGGTCTGGTTGCCCGGGTTGGTGACCGTGACCGTGTTCCCGGTGCTGGTGCCGATCGTCCAGGTGAAGTTGACCGAGGACGCTCCGCTGCCGTCGTTGACGGTCACGGTGGTGGTGTAGCTGCCCGCCATGGTCGGCTTGCCGGTGATCGCGCCGGTGGAGGAGCTGATCGACAGGCCGATCGGCAGGCCGGTGGCGCTGTAGGTGAAGGTCTTGCCGGTAGCCGAGTCGGACGCCTGGATCTGCAGGGTGTCAGCGGTACCCACCGTGCCGGTCTGGGTACCCGGGTTGGTGACCGTGACCGTGGGGGTGGCGCTGGCCGGCGGGGACACGTTCGGGAACAGGTACGCGAACGAATCGAACGCCGTCGCGATGTCTGTCTCCGCCCAGAACCTGTGGTAATTGAACACCGGGGCGGAGCCGCCGTTCAGGTAGTTCTGCACCTCGGCATAGTCCGGGACGCTGGTGTACCACGGGCGGATGGACAAAAACGTGTTGTCGGCGGAAGTGATATCACCGCTGACGCCGGGGTAGGTCCCTGACCAGCCGGACGGGATGAACAAGCCCTCGAAATTGGTGGTGTTGAACGCCGAGGTGAAGTTGCTGTAGTCGGTCCGCGTCTCCGGCGCCGAGTAACCGAGCGAGTCGCCGTAGAACTGGTGGATGACGTCGATGATGTTCTGCGCGTCGGCCTCAGCGGTGGTGTCGTTGGCCTTGGCCGCGTAGTACATGTACGTCTTGGCCAGCGAGGCGGACACGCCCAGGTCCGACGAGCAGCCCGACACCGAGACGTGCAGGCCGGGGTTCGCCGGCGGCTGCGACGAGCTCGACGTGCCCGTCGTCCAGCTCTCGGCGGGCTGGCCGCTCCAGCTGAGCGTCCCGGGCAGGCAGATCGCCCCGGTGGACGTGTTGAACGTGGCGACCGACTCGGCCCACGCCACCCATTTCTTCAGGGTCGCCCCGGCCTGAGCGTTGCCGGTCACGTAGTAGTACTCGGCCACGCGTTCCATGGGCCAGGTCTGGTAGCCGAACCACTGGTTGGACGGCGGGTTGTGGTACACGGGTTCGAAGTCGTAGTACATGCCGTCGAAGGTGGGATCACCGGACGGCGGCTTGGCCACGTCGCCGTAGTTGCCGCCCCAGTTGTTGGTGACGCCGCCCGCGATCGCGCCCTCGGCCGACTGCAGCCACTGCATCATGTTGAGCTGCGTGGTGAGGCTGGTCGTCCAGTCGGACTTGGCCGACGGGGACAGCGGGATCAGGCTTGTGGTGCTGGAGAGCGCGTAGGCCGCGAGCGGGTTCTGGTACCCCTCGTGGATCTCGGTGCCGCTGATCCGCCAGGACCAGGCGCCAGTGGTAGAGCCGCCCCAGGCGTAGTACCAGGACAGCAGGTAAGTATCCTCGTTCGCCTTGGAGGTGCCGGCTGGGCAGGCCACCGAGCCGTCCTGGCTGCACGCGGCGCTGATCTGCTTGAAGTACTTGTCGAACATCGAATACCTCACGAAGTCGCCCAGCTTGGCCGCGTCGGCCATGGTCGACGAGATCGCCGACTGGTTGCCCTGTGCGGTGGCGTACTGCTCGGCCCAGTACGCGGCCTGGACCAGGCGCGCGTCGGCGTCCGGCGCGTCGGTGTACTTGTACTGGGCGGCGAAGCTGCCGCCGCCGTTGTTGAATAGGCCGAGGTAGCCGGATCCGCTTTCGCCGTACTTCAGCGTGTCCCAGTCGGGCTGCGGGACCGTGTCCCACACCGACTCTTCGGAGCCGCGCTGGAAGGTGTTGATGAAGCTTGGCGTGGAGGTGCCGTCTTCCTGCTGGCCGAAGCCGTACCGATTGTCGGTGTCCATGATCCACATCGGCGCGTAGATGTCACAGTTGCCGTAGGCTGACTGCAGCTCGCTGTACAGCGGGTCCGAGCCGACCGGGACCGAGGAGTTGAGCGCCACCGGGTAGTCGCTCGGGGACGGCTCCTCCGGCCCGTACGTGGCCGGCGAGGACGCGTTGTAGGCGCTGCACCCGGGCTGGTTGGCCGCGTTCGGGATCATGTACGTCTGCATGCTGGACCATGCGGTGTTGAACTCGGTCCAGTTACTGCTGACGCGGCCGTAGTCGGCGGCCAGCCACAGCCAGTAGCTGTAGGTCTCGGAGGTGGTCTCGTGGCCGTAATCCGGGGCCTCCACGATGAGTTCCTCGACCGAGTGGTACGGGATGCCCAGCGGGCTGAAGTACCCGTTGCTCGGGTTCGTGATGTCGTCGTAGAGGTTGAGGAACCACTGGTCATATCCTGTAGCGGCCGCCGCGGCGGTCACTCCGACCGAGGCAGTCCCCAGCCCGGACGCTGACGCGGTGATGGTCGAATGACTGCCGGTCCTGGTCTGCGTCGCTCTATTGGATTTGCCTGGGCCTCCGGCCGCTCTATTGGATTTGCCTGGGCCTCCGGCCGCGGCCACGGTGACCTGCTGCGGCCGGTTCCAGTCCGAAGGCGTGAAGGTGAGCGTCTGGCCCTTGGACACCGTGGTCCCGGTGCCGGCGTCGCTCAGGTGTACCGTGACGGAGCTGCTGGGCGCCGTGGACAGCGAGACGCTGAACGACGTGGTGTGGCCCCGCGAGACCGTGAGCGAGGATTGGTCGGTCACGACGCTAGGCTTCTCGACCTGGATGGCCACCGGATCCGATGTCGTGCTCTTTCCATGCTTGTCGGTGGTCACCGCGGTCAGCGAGTAGTCGCCCGCTGGCACGTGCGCCCATTGCACCGTCCAGGGCGCCGACTTGGCCGTGCCCACCAGGCGGTTGCTAGTCAGGCTGGTGCTCACGTAGAAGGCGACAGAGGATACCGGGCTGCTGGTGAGCCCGTCCCCGATGCTGTCGCTGACTGGAAGGGGAGCCGCCCGCAGCGTGATATTCGAGCCAGGCGTGAACACCTGGCCCGCGACTGGGCTGGTAATCGGCGCGGCGGCAGGCGGCCCGCTGGCTGTCTGACTCGCCTTGGATGATGTTCGCGCGACCGCTGCTGGAGGAGCAGAGGCGGCCGACGCGCTGCCGGAAGCGGCGTACAACGCGCCAGACAGCAGGGCGGCCACGGCCAGGGCGCTGGCCAGCGTACGCGAACGAGTTCGACGGTTGGTCATCCGTATCTCCTCGCTGCAAAATGGGGGGATCTGGGCGGCGGTAGGCGCTCGCACCTCAGGTTTGCAAACTAACCCGGAGCCCGGTGAGCGGAAAGCGCGCGATCGTGATGCCGGGAAAGCCTTTACGGAGCGCAGTGACATAGAAATTCCCAGAGCGATCCGCACACGGCGCGCAGCGTCGCCTTTACCTGCGCAGAGGCCGGTGCCGACGGGATCGGCGGCGGATTGGGCATCGGGCCGGGTTCAGTTACAGCGCGTATACGAAACCTTTCTGCCGTCAATGAAACTCTCATGGCGGACGCTCGCCGCCCGTCAAAAGGCTCGCAACGGTGACGCCAAAACTGGCGTGAAACTTCCACGACGTCATCGGCCGCCAACTCCATGGGCCTGCTCGGCCGGCTGATTGACGCCGGGAAAGTTCCATTTCTCGCGGAGCATCAGCCGCCGGCTGCGTGCCATTTCCAGCGGGGCCGGCGGTGTATCCGCGGGTGGCGGCACACCGCTGTTGGCAGCGAAGCGCCCGTTCGGTGTGAGCGCTGAAAGTTTCATTCCGATATGACAGAAAGCGCCCCTTCTTTCCTGGTCAGCGCGCCGCGGGCGGGCTGGCTCGTGCGCCCCCGCCGACCGGGCCGTAGCTTCAAAGCGGGAATCAGAGGCCGACCTCGGGAGGCAGGATGTGCTCAGCGTGGCTGGACTGGATGCGCGCGCGAGGCGGCGGGCCGCGACACAGGCTTTCCACACCGCTGCTCGCCGTCGGCGCGACCGCCGTCCTCGGGGCCGGGTGGCTGACCGCCACGGGCCCGGCGACCCACGCCGCTACCGCGGGACGCACGGCACCCGCCGCCTCCGGAGTCGGCGCCGGCTACTGGCACACCAGCGGCAATCAGATCCTCGACTCGAACGGCAACCCAGTGCGCATAGCGGGCGTGAACTGGTACGGCTTCGAGACGCCGGACGAGATCGCACACGGGCTGTGGGCGCAGGACTATCACACGATCATCAACGACATAAAGAACCTGGGCTACAACACGATCCGGATCCCGTTCTCCAACCAGATGGTGGAGACGCCGATCGTGCCGCAGAACCTCAGCTTCTACAACACGGGCCCGATCAACACCGACCTCAAGGGCCTGAACTCGCTGCAGATCCTGGACAAGATCATCGCCTACGCGGGCCAGGAGGGCCTGAAGGTCATCCTGGACGACCACAGGTCAGAGGCCGGCGAGTCCGCGGAGCAGAACGGCCTGTGGTACACCTCCGCGTACCCGTCGCCGGCCTGGGTGAACGACTGGATGACGCTCGCAAAGCGCTACGCGGGCAACCCGACCGTGGTCGGCTTCGACCTCCGCAACGAACCGCACACGCCGGCCGGCGACACGTACGCGCAGGGTGCCACCTGGGGCACCGGCGACCCGGCTACGGACGTGCGCCTAGCGTACGAGCAGGCGGGGAACGCGATCCTCGCGGTCGACCCGGGTGCGCTGATCTTCTGCGAGGGCATCAGCGAGAATCCGACGGCGTCCGGCGGGAACAACTCCACCTGGTGGGGCGGGGACCTGGCGCTGGCCGGCCAGTACCCGGTCACGTTGTCCTCGCCGGGACACGTGGTGTACTCGGCGCATGACTACGGGCCGAGCCTGTTCCAGCAGACCTGGTTCAACTCCTCGACCACGCCGGCCTCGCTGGACGCGGTGTGGAACGCCAACTGGGGCTATTTGTACAGACAGGGCACGGCCCCGGTATGGGTGGGCGAGTTCGGCACCGACAACACCGCGTCCGACGTCCAGTCGAGCACGCCAGGATCGCAGGGCCAGTGGTTCAGCTCGCTGCTGTCGTACCTGGCGGCTGATCCCTGGATGGGGTGGACCTACTGGGCGCTCAACGGCGAGGATCCGTACGACCTGCTGGACGGCAGCTACGACCCGATGCCGGTGTCCGCCGCGAAGCAGTCGCTGCTGGCCTCGATCCAGTTCCCGCTGCCCGGTGTCGGCACCGGCAGTCCGTCCCCCACGAGCACGCCAACGAGCTCCAGTCCCGCGCTGGCGTGCTCGGCCGCCTACACGGTGGTGAATTCCTGGTCGGGCGGCTTCCAGGCGCAGATCGTGCTGACCGATACCGGCACGGCGCCCATCGACGGCTGGACCCTGACCTGGACCTTCCTCGGTGATCAGCAGATCGGCTCGCTGTGGAACGCCACCTACACCCAGTCCGGCAAGCAGGTCGCCGTCGCCGCCGAACCGTACAACGCCACGATCGCCCCGTCCGGCACGGTGACGATCGGCTTCACCGGCACATTCACCGCCAGCGACTCCTCTCCCACGACGTTCGTGGTGAACGGGACGACCTGTGCCACCTGACCCGAGGATTCATGCGGGCAGAGGCACAGACGGGTGCGTGAAATTTCACCGTGGCGGGCTCGCGGTGCGAGGCCGGCACCAGCGAGGACCTGCGCCCGCGGGCGTGCCGAGAACTTTCGGAAAATTTTCGACGCCCGAGGTCTTGTCCGTTTCACTGTCTGTCGTAATGTCTGCCTTGCCGCGGGAATACCTCCGCGGGCAGAAGGGAACACGCGATGCCGGGCCGGATTCGACTCATTCATCTCGCGACGGTGGCCTTGGGGACCGTCCTCACGGCGGGAACGATAACGGTCGCCGGGACGGCCGTACCCGCGTTCGCGGCCTCCGCCGCGACCGTCAACGGCGGCACGACGTTCCAGGCAATCACCGGCTTCGGCGCGTCGGAGGGGTTCGGCGAGGCCGCGACCGTGATGAACGCGTCGTCGGTGGTGCAGACCCAGGCACTGAACCTGCTGTACGGCACGTCCGGCGGGGCCGGCCTCACCATCTTGCGGAACGAGATCAGCGCGGATTCCGGCGATACGATCGAGCCGACCGTACCGTCTTCCCCGTCCGCTACACCGAGTTACGTGCCGCTGGCCTCCATCGACCAGGACATGAGCCAGCTCTGGTTCGCCCAGCAGATCAAGGCCCGCTTCGGCGTCACGAACGTGTTCGCCGACGCCTGGTCCGCGCCGGCGTTCATGAAGACCAACGACGAGACCGACAACGGCGGCGCGGTCTGCGGCATGTCCGGCGCCACCTGCAGCAGCGGTAACTGGGAGCAGGCCTACGCCAACTACCTCAAGCAGTACGCGGCGGACTACGCCGCAGCCGGCGATCCGCTGACCTACGTCGGCCCGGAGAACGAGGCCAACCTGTCCACCAGCTACGACAGCATGCAGATCACCCCGGCGCAGACGGCCCAGTTCCTCGACGTGCTCGGCCCGACGATGGCCGGCACCGGCACCGGAGTCGAATGCTGCGCGACCGAAGGCTGGGACTACGCCCAGCAGTACGCTGCCGCGATCGAGGCGGACCCGACCGCGAGTGCCGACACGGCGGTCTTCACCAGCCACGGGTACACCGAGGCGCCCACCACCCCGCTGTCCGGCTGGTCCAAACCCGCCTGGGAGACCGAGTGGTCTACGTTCGAGACATGGGATCCCGCCTGGGACGATGGCACCGACGCCTCCGGCCTCACCTGGGCCCAGCACATCTTCGCCGGTCTGGACTCCGCGGACCTGAACGCATTCCTCTACTGGTGGGGCTCGACGACGCCCTCGGAGAACGGCGACAACGAGGGCCTGATCCAGATCAACGGGTCGACCGTGACTCCGTCGGGCCGACTGTGGGCGCTCGGCAACTTCAGTGACTTCGTGCGGCCTGGCGCGGTCCGCATCGGCGCGTCCACCTCCGACGGCAACCTCACCATGGATGCGTTCAAGAACACCAACGGCACGATCTCCGTCGTGGTGCTCAACACGGGGTCAAGCCCGGACACGGTGAGCTACTCGCTGTCCGGCACCGGCACGCCGAACGGCGCGACCGTGACCCCGTTCCTGACCAACGGCTCGAATGACATCGCGGCGCAGGCGACCACCTCGGTCAGCGGCGGCGCGTTCACCGGCACGATCCCGGCTCGTTCGCTGGAGACCTATGTGGTCGGTACCAGCGGCACGAGTGGCGGTAACACGGTCACGGTCACCAATCCAGGCCATCAGACGACGGCCACCGGAACCGCGGTTTCGCTGCAGGTCCACGCCACCGACTCGGCGGCTGGGCAGACGCTCAGCTATGGTGCCACGGGCCTGCCGGCCGGGCTGTCGATCAGCTCCTCGACCGGCCTGATCTCGGGCACGCCGACGACAGCGGGGACCTCATCGGTGACGGTGACCGCCACCGATACCACCGGCGCGTCCGGGTCGGCGTCGTTCACCTGGACGGTGAGCTCGGGCAGCGGCTGCCAGGTGACGTACACCACGCAGAGCCAGTGGACCGGCGGGTTCGTGGCCAGTGTCACGATCGCGAACAACGGCTCGTCGGCGATCAACGGCTGGACGCTCGCCTTCACCTTCCCCGGTGACCAGAAGATCACCAGCGCCTGGAACGGCGTGGCCAGCCAGTCCGGCGAGAACGTGACGATCACCAACGAGAGCTACAACGCGCTCATCCCGACGGCCGGCTCGACATCGCTCGGCTTCCAGGGCACCTGGTCAGCCAGCGACGCCGTGCCCACCGCGTTCACCGTGAACGGCACCACCTGCACCTAGGCCAGGGGTGCGGGGGATGGCATCCTCCGCTCTAGGCCCAGGCGTGCACCACGTCGCACGCCCGGCCGTCGTCGTCGGTGACGGGCATCATCCGCCTGTTGTCGAAGGTGGTGCAGGGGTGGGAGATGCCGAAGCAGACCACGTCGCCCGGCGGCAGCGACGCCGACTCCGGCACGGGCAGGTAGATCCACCGGCGCAGGAATAAAATGCTGGCGTGGAGCATGCCCTGCCGGGGCGGCTCACCGCTCATACGGGCTGCCAGCCTCATGATCGAGCGCCGCATCCTGGTCGGCTCGGAACGCTTCCAGGTCCACCGCGGGGGCATGACGCGACATGGCTATGAACTCGTGCCTGGGGACGAGCCGGCGGCGCCGCCGGAGCGGGATCAGTTCCCCGATACGGCGGCCGTCCCGGGTGACGGTGAAGGACTGTCCGTGCTCAACGGCATCCATGATCTCCCGCGACTTGATCCGCAAGTCGCGCTTCGTGATCTCCGGTTGTCCGTTCACCCCACCAGGGTGGCACCGTGTGCTATCAAGTGCTACAGGCTGCGGCGGTCTCTAGCGGCCGTACCGTTCGAAGACGGGCAGCCCATCCGGCAGTGCCCGCACGTGGACAGCAGGCAGCCTGTCCAGGCTCACCGGGACGCAGACGTCATCAGCTGCTGCCCCATTCCCGGCGGGGTGCGGCCCCGGGAGCCGCCGTAGCCGGGGCCACATGCTGATCAATGACTCGCGGGGGACGAACCGTGCTGGTCGCTCACCCAGCGGCCCGGCGCGGTGAGCGTGCTCCACAGCGGATTGCTGATAACCACCAGGAGCAGCGAGGCTTGCGCTGGCAGGCGCACGGCCACCGCGCGAGCCGGCCGGCCACCGTGACCGGTCACGGCCGCTGGCCCGGCAGCGGCGCTCCGGCGCACCCGCCGCATCACGTACCGGCCGGGCTATCACGATCGCCCGCTACCTGGCGACTAGACGACGTCCCATAGCCGCGCGTACAGATCCGGCCGCCGGTCGGTAAACAGGTCGTTCAGTTCACTGATCCGCTTGTCCCGGGCCAGCCGGAAGTCGATCGTGGCGGTCAGCACGGCCGCCCGGTCCTCGCACACCGGCCCGGCGGCCGGGTAGCCACCACGCCGCAAGATGACTGAGCCGCCGAGCCAGTCCACGCCACGCTCGGTCCCGCACCGGTCCGCGACCGCGATGAACACGCCGTTGGACGAGGCTGCCGCCTGCGCCGAGACCACCTCACCAGATCGCTCACCAGGCGGTGCGGGGGAACCTGACGCCGTCCAGTTCACCGGGACCGCGATGAGGTCAGCGCCGCTCAGCGCGGCAAGCCGCACCCATTCAGGGAACTCCAGGTCGTAGCAGATCATGAGCCCGATATTGCCGAACGGGAGCTTCACCACCGGCGGCGCGCTGTCTCCGGGCGTGAAGATCCTCTTCTCGGCGTCCCAGAGGTGCGCCTTGCGGTACACCGCCCTCGTGCCAGATGCGTCGACGATCGCCGCGCTGTTGTACAGCTTCGCGTCCGGCCCCAGCTCGCAGAACCCGCCGGCGATGGTCAGGTCGTGCCTGGCGGCCAGCGACCGCCACTCGCGCAACGTCACGCCAGATGACGCCGGAGACGCGAGGGATAGCGCCTCACCGCCGTCCGAGAACACGTATCCCGAGTCCGACAGTTCTGGGAGCACCACGAGCCGCGCACCCGCGAGCGCCGCCTCCGCGACCGCCGCCCGCGCGGCCGCCCGGTTAGCGTCTAGTTCCCCCACGGTGAGCGCAAGCTGCGCGACCGCAACGACAGTTCCGCTCTCCGCCATGCCAACATAATCTCTCATACCGGATCCCGCCGGGCACGCCGTTATCATGACGCCCCAGGGTGCAGCCGTGCCCGGGCCGCACGCGGAAACCAGCTTCCAGGCCGCAACCGACCCGTCCATGGTCCGGTCAGTTCATTGAGGCCGGTAGGAGCGGTTCCGGTCGCAGGACATGCCCTCAGCACGCACACCAACCGCTGAACGATCTGGCATCTGCGCCTCGGGCCCTGCATCGCAGCCGCCGGCGCAGGGCGCGCGTCATAGCCGCCTTATCGTCGACAATGACCACGTGAGGCCGTCCTGTCCCTTCACGCCGTACCGAACTGACATATATGCGCGGGGCTACGTAGCGGGAGCCAGCAGGACAAGGCGCCGTCCCACTGCTCGCGGCTTATGCCGTCCAAGTGCCCGCGCATTGTCTGCAAGATCGGCGACGTACAGTTCATCACGTCGCATATAAGACCTGCGCGTCGGCGAGGACCTGATCCCGGATCACCCGGTGCAGGCCTTCCTTCGGGACGAGGTCAACACGTCGGCCGAAGGGCTTTTCCAGGTCCTCCTGGAGAGCGAAATACAACATGCCCAGGTCATTGCCCAGAACACGCACGTAGAGCAAGTCCACGTCACTGTCCGGCCGCGCATCGCCGCGCGCAACCGACCCGAAGACCGACAGCTCCGCTATGCCGTACTTCTCGTACAGCTCGGCAAGCCGCAGCCCCATCGCCCTTATCTCGCCCAAGGTCACGCGTCACGCTCCTCCCTCGGGTCTACGGCGCTGCCACAGCGGACTCAGGGAACCGGGCGCACCCGGACGCGGAAACCGCAGTCCGCCGCCCGGCACCGCAGCCGGACCGGTCTGGCCTGGCGGACAGCTGGGCCGGCGTGTCCTCGCTGTTTTCCCAGATCAGCGGCCACATATATGCGTATGACGACAGTCCGCCGTGCAAACGATAATGACACAGTTGTCGCACGGATCTAGCCCTGTTCTGGCGATGACCTATTCCCGCACTTCAGCCCGGACCGGAGTTGCTCCTCTTGCTAGCCACGTGGCTGGCGCGACATCGTTTAGTGACGAAGTCCTGTGCGAACACCTGGAACCATAACGGACATCGTCGCTGTCTCCCCAGGCCAGCAGGCATAGCGGGCGCTCGCGCACAACCTCGCCCGGTATGCTCCCGATGCCCTCGTCCGCGTGCAGGAACTGGACCTTGGTGGCGGAGAACACGCCGTTGAGGGTTCCCGAAGCGCGCTCGGTGACGGCGAACGGGCCTGCCGCGGACAGTCGGCGGGCCAGCTCGCCGAGGTCGACGCTGCCGTGGTGGAAGAAGAAGTCCAGGTCCCGGCTGATCCGGTGCCCGAGGCGGACGGCGATGGCCGTCCCGCCGCCGAGATACGCGTCGGACGGTACGAGCGGGGCGATGGCATCCCACGTCGCTGCCGTGTCGGGCGGGAGGATCTCCCGGACGCGGTCAGAGGGCATTGGGAGCATACCGGGCGAGGTTGTGCGCGAGCGCCCGCTGGGCCGGCTCAAGGCCGCGGGTGGCAGCGGCGTGCTCCCAGGCGCTCGCGGGCAGGTTCGCAGTTCCCCAGGCGAGACCGTCGGGGTCGAAGGACGTGATCAGCCGCCGGGCGATGAACGGTGCCGAGTTCGCGACGTCGAGCTGGGCCGGGGCCACGTTCCAGAACAGGTGCAGCAGGTGCGGGGGAATGCGCCTGGCGTGCGGCCCTTCTCGGCGGGCTGGCAGTCGCACCCGGGCGATCACCGGCGCGAGCGCGAGCCACCGCGGCGACCCGAAGCGGATCTGGTACACCGTCGCCTCCACGGCGTGGCCCCGGGCGAGCATCATCGGCGTCTGCGTGATGAGGCCCTTGGACGTGAGCTGAGCGAGGGCACGAGTGGCGGCGGTCGGCGAGACCCCTGCCCGCCGTGCGGCCTCGCGCACGGACGCCACGCCCCGCGGTGACCGCGACAGCGCGGCGAGCACCCGGGTCTCCACCCGGGACAGCTCAGGCACCGACGGCGCGACGCCCAGCTCGCGGGCAAGCTCGTCCACCTGCCGCGACGTCAGCCGGAAGACCCCCGAGGCGGTGCGCTCTGCGGACACGCCCAGGCGATCCACGGCCCGCCGCACCCGCGGTGCCGAGGTCCCCAGAGCCCGCGCCGCAGCCGCAAGGCTATAGGTGTCCATATCGTTATGGTACCCGGTTTCACGTCGGCGCAGGCCGCGAAGACTACGGGGAGATAGAGCCAGAGGTGATCCGCGAGGCCGTCGTCAACGCGCTCATGCACTGGCTGGTCATAGCACGTTCGCCCAGATCCGCCAGTTCGCGGTCGTTCTGGCCGCGTCCTGCGGTCAGGCCAGCCGGGACCAGATCGATTCCCGCGCCTGGGGGATGTGATCTGCCAGGTCGGTGATGAGGGTCACCAGCTCGGCGTGGGAGACTGCGGCTAGCCGCCGGGTGAGTTCCTGGTCGTCGCCGAGGAAGGCCAGCCCGATTGCTGCCATGTGGGCGCATAGTCTCGTGGTCCCGCTGCCCCGGCATGACGGGCATTCCCCGGAGAGCGGCAGATCACCGTGGTGGATCATCAGGTCTCCGGCGGCGATCCCTTCGCCGGGCAGGCTGCCCCAGATTGAGTGCTCGTCCCAGTCCAGGTCTTCGACGCCGGCCGCCAGTTCCTGGCCGCGCGCCAGTGCCTGTGGTGTCGCGGCGGCCCGCAGGTCGCGGCGGGTCAGGCTGGGCTGCACAGGTGCCCCTTTCGTGATGGTTCAGCGGGATCGTGGCGGGGCCAGCCGCGCAAGGGCTGCGGCGTAACTGTCGGCGTTCTGGTTCCAGGTTCCGGCGAGCCGGTCGAGAATAGCGTCGCGGGTTTGTCCGGAGGCCCACATCCGCTGGGCGACGGCCCAGACCTCAGGCGGGTTGTCAGCCCAGATTTGCTCAGTTACCGCCGTGTAGGAGTCGAAGCGGTCCTGGGGCAGGCCGCGGGCGCTCAGACTCAGGATCGTGATCAGCCTCCGATCGGTCTCATCGGCGGCGTCCAGTTCGATGGCGTGCCGGGAATGGCTGCCGTCGCGTGCATCGACCAGGCCGTCGTTCCGTTCCTCTGGCCGGGCGACGGCGAACGTGCGGCGCTTGAGGATGGGGACTATCAGCTCCCCGACGGTGGCGATCTCGTCTGGCTGGTCCTGCATATAGCGGCGCAGCGGGTTGATGCTCTGGTCGGCCCATAGCTGCGCGAACCGGTTCAGCATGAATTCGAGCCGGACCATGAGCTGCTTGCGGTGGCGCTGGGGCAGGCCATGCCGGTCGGCGAGCCACCTGCTCCAGGCTCGCATGAACGGGGGGATCTCGGTGCCGTACCGGTCCGGTGCGGTCACGGTCACGGGGAGCACCCACAGCAGGATCCGTTCGAGCAGGAGCGGGCCGGTCGCCAGGGGATCGCAGCCGAGCTGGCCGACGCAGGCCGCGATGAGCAGGAGGGGGAGCTTGCGGGCGGCTGGGCTTTGCAGCTCCCGGCCCTGGGGGGAGGCGAGGAATTCCTCAGTGACCCGCAGCCGGACGTCCTGCGGCCACAGGGCGGCCACGCCAATGGGCGCGGGCTGTGGGTCGGCGGTGCCCGCCAGCGTGACGGCGCGGTGCCAGGCAACGCTGAGAGCGGCGCAGAGATCACCGTAGGCGTCGTCCTTCTGGCCCGTTCCCGGTGGCTGGCCATGCCGCAAGAACGCGTCGATGCCTGCCTGGAGCCGTCGGCCGGCTTCGGGGACCGGTATCTCCCGCACGCTGGTGCCGTCACGATGGGCTTGCGTATCCAGCAACTGCCGTGCCTGGCCAGGCTCGTCGGCGATGGTGAGGGCGACTACGCCGCCGTGCCAGGTCGCGTCGAGCACCGCCCACACTTGGTGGGCGCGGGCGCCGCCGGCGTAGGCGAACTCGCACAGGAGGGTCTGCGTCTCGCCGTAAGCATCCGCCAGGACCACGCAGGCTCCCGGCGTGACCTGTCCCAGTTGGCCGGCCCACGCTGGGGCGCCGCCGGCCCGCTCCGCGGCGGCGGCGATGCGCTCGGCCGCCC
>OBLT010001575.1_pt1 | contig 14560 bp, 9 predicted proteins | sample 1518721 | NCBI WGS metagenome assembly OBLT01 (sample SAMEA3539307, study PRJEB22396) | soil metagenome | biome: tundra; feature: field; material: soil | place: USA | collected 2010-05 | depth 0.15 m | reverse complement strand
GCACCGGTCCAGGTTCCGACGAGACTGCTGCTCATGTGATATACGCGCATGAGATACGCCGGCGACCACATTTCAAATGCCGTGTCGGAGAACGAGCACAGGCCCAGGGCGATTGCGTAGGCTAAAAATGATTTCTTCTGAAGCATCACGCGCAGGGCGCCCGGTAGTGAGTATTGGCCGATATCGGCCGCCGCGCCGTCAGACTGGCCGCGCCGCGGCTCGCGAAGTGTCAGGCGGACCGTGAGCGCGAGCAGCAAACCCGGCACGCCCACGATCATGAAGGCGGCTCTCCACCCGTACAGATCGTTGGCCCAACCGCCGACCGCCAAGCCGAGTGCGATACCCAGGACGATACCGAGCTGGTAGATGGACAGTGCCGTTGCACGCCGAGCCACCGGGAAATAATCCGAGATGAGGGAATGGGCGCTCGGACTGCACGCCGATTCGCCTAGCCCCACCCCGAGTCTCGCGCAAACCAGCTGTAGAGCGGTGCGAGCTAGACCTGATGCGGCGGTCATCGCGCTCCAAAGGGCCAGTCCCACCGCGATAATCGAGCGCCGCGACCCGCGATCTGCAAAACGCGCGATGGGGATTCCCGCGAGCGAATAGATCATCGCAAATGCAAATCCGCTGATGAGTCCGAGTACCGTGTCGGACAAGTGCAGATCTTGCTTGATGGGCTCAATCAGGATGACCAGGACGTATCGGTCCATCCAGTTGAAGGTATACGCGGCAAGCAGAAGCGTCAGGACATACCAGGAGTATGGGCGCGTTGCAGCGGGACTTATGCTGCCCCCGTCGATGGCGCTGCTCACCGGGTGTGCCTAGGCGGCTGGTGCCACAAATCTCTAAATTGCGGCCGCAAGCCCAGGCACATGTTTCAGGCGCAGCCGCATACACGCACTATGGTCCGAAATTCCCATGGCAAACTCAGCAATCGGAGTAACATTTTCATAAGGCTACTACCGGCCCCGGCAAATAGTTAACTCCTCATCGCCCGGCGAGCATCCTGTGGATTCGAGCGACGTTCAGACTCTCACAGGTGGTAGAGAAAATCGATGCCTATAGTTCGCGGCTGATTCGTTACGATGCGAGGCCGGCCTATGACCTCCGCGCCAATCGAGGCATCATCAGAGAGGTTAGCATGCTCGTTTTCCAGGTTTTTGCCAACGAGTGCCACCTGGTACTTTTCCCAAGCGAGAGCGAAGCGAGCATCGAGTAATGTATAGGCGTCGCGAAGTCTTGGATCGAAGGGGTTGTTGTTGGCGCTATAACTGTGGCCGATATAAGCGAAGGTTATATTACTGACGAGCCTAAGCCCCGACGACAGGGGTTGGGTCTGGGTCGCCGAAAGATTAGCGTTGAATGGGGGCACCTGGTACACGGGAGAACCGGGCTGCTGCGGTGAGGTTGTGCTCGACTGCGTGATGACGGCATGTTCATAGCCAATCCCGGCGGAGATATCGAGCGAAGACATCGGCCGCGCATGTGTTTCAATTTCAAAACCCTCACTCTTGGCTGCACCGACATTGGCGGTATAGCCGAAGCCGCACGACAATAGAATCTCCTGCTGAAGATTCTTCCAATCAATATAGTAGAGCGCGCCGTTGATCGCTAGGCGCTGATCGAGCCACGAAGTCTTTCCGCCGACTTCATAGTTCCATAGTGAATCGGCCTTGTACTCGCGCGCTTGCGCGGGCGTCACGCCAAGTTGCTGCAGAGATTGGCCGCATCCGAAGGCGGTGGGCACGGACACACTGACGCCGCCTGGACGCCAGCCCCTGGAGGCCGAGGCGTAGATCATACCCCGCGGTGTCAGCTGATCCTCGAGTTCTAGCTTCGGATTGACGCCGCTTTGCGTCAACGTTTCAGGCTGATCAGTAATCCTCGGACCTCCGACCACCACTCCCTCCTGATACGAGTAGCTCGTGTTCTCATTTCGGTAAAGTCGTGCGCCGGCGATGAGCTTTAGGGGTGCGGCTAACTGGTAGGAAAGCTCGCCATATAGGGCGGGTTCTGTGGTCCTTTGACTCTCACTACTGGCATTAATCTCATTGGGATTCAGCGGATTCGTGCCAGCGGCGGGACTGGTAGCAGTGCCGCCAAAATATTCGTTCAATCCCGGAACGATAGTTGGAGGCTCGTAGAGTGGTCTGCCAGAAGTAGATTCGTAGTAGGCACCGGCGACGAGCTGGGCAGCACCGGAGAAACGCGACGCAAAGCGGATCTCCTGGACGAATTGATATACGGTCGTCCCGGCGGAGATGGCAGTCGGAAACGGCGCCCCCAGGATCTGATAGTTGTAATCGGATATGTCTTCAGCTTCGAAGACATCTCGGTCGAAATATGAAGTGGATGAGACGAAGTCACCAAAATCGGTCGAATAGTTGGCCGTGAGTGAGGACAGTGACCAGCGATCGTGACCGCCTTCCGGAATATTGAACAGGCGCACCTGCAGGAAGTTGTTCGGGTTCAGATTGAGGTTGGTCGGCGCAACCGCGGGCGGCGGAACCTGATAAGTCGTGTGGTCGGAGTAAGGAAAGCCGTTGTATTCGCTGTTCTGGTAAAGAACTCTCGGTGTCACTGTTAGCGCGTCGGTCACCTTCCAGGCGAGTGATATGGATCCGCCGGTCGTGCGGTCGGCCGCGACGTTGTTCACGGTCTGGTAGTCGGCGCCGAGCGGAGTCGTTGGGAATGTCCGCTGAAAAAAGCCGGCTTCGGAGTCGTATAGGGCGGCCACGCGAAGATCCAGCGTATGCGCAATGAGGGGGAAATTGATGGCACCGTTCGCAATGTAGTTCGGCTCCACTGTGTTCCAGGTGTCCGAGATTCCAACGTGCGTTTGTACTGAAAACTGGTCGCCGGGTTGTTCTGTGATCATGCGAACCGTGCCGCCCTCGGATCGCGCCCCATAGAGCGTACCCTGCGGACCGCGGAGCACCTCGATACGGCTAATATCGACGACTCGCGGATCTATCGTGTCGGGCAACGGCGTGTCGTCAAGATAAAACCCGGTCGTACCCGCCCCGGCGACGCCTCGGATCGAGATTGTGCGCGCATTGGAAAATCCCACGCCTGTGTATCCGAATCCCAGATTGGGGACGGTCGTTGCGTAGTCAATGAAGGACTGTACGTCGCGCTGTTCGAGCTCAGTCGAATCGAGCACCGTAATGGACATAGGCACGGTCTGCACGTCTTCGACGCGCCGCTCGGCAGTGACCGTGATTTCCTGCAGAGCTTCTTGGGCGAGCGCGGGCCTGGGTATGAGCGCAGCTAAAGCGACAGGCAGCAAAACGGCAGCAGCAGTCCACCAGAGAATTCGGGTCTTTCGGCGGGGCTCGCGCCGGTTGCGCAAGGCAGCGGTGATTCCGAAAGCAATGTTATTTGGCGATGTCATCGACGTCCCCCAGTGGCGGCTGCAGATAGCGCGGCATTCAGGCCTTACAGACGGTGCGGAACGATTTCAGCACGGTTTCGAACTGGGAACAAGGGTTCGATATGCGAACAAACTGTGCGGCCCCCGCCCGGGACGCCCTAAAAGGGAGCAGGCGGGCGCCTCCCGCTGAGATCTCTATTTGGCGATCGAGTAACATTGTCCCGGGAGAATCTTGCGGAGAGTGCAGAGGCGATGGCATCCAAGCGTGAGGGCAAGCTGCCGCGCGACTTTGTCGGGTCTGTCAGGCACGCGCTCGATGTGCTAAGGGCGTTTGACCATGCTCATCCTCAGATGACCTTGTCTTGCGTATCAGAGCGCACTGGCACGACGCGCGCGGGTGCGAGGCGCTACCTGCTGACACTCGAGCACCTAGGTTACATCAGCAAGGATGACCGACTGTTTCGCCTTACGGCGAAGGTTCTGGATCTTGGCTTTTCCTACCTATCGACAATGCCGCTTTCGGATATTGCTCGGCCTTATTTGCAGTCGATTACGCGCGAAACCGGCGAGATCACGGGACTTGCCGTGCTCGAACGGGGCGATATCATTCATATTGCTGGATCTACTGTCGAGCGAATGCTCGCCCCCACCCTGACGATTGGGCGGCGTTTCAACGCCCTGTACGCATCCTCAGGACGGGCGATAGCGGCGTTTCTTGAGCTTCAGCAGGTCGAAGATCTCCTTAAGCTGTGTGACGTAGCGGCGTTGACTCCGCAAAGCCTCAAGAGCAAGGAGGAAATCCGGGCGGAACTGAAAGCCATAAACCGGCAGGGATATGCCGTCGTGGATCAGGAAGTGGAGGAGGGCGTTCGATCCATCGCAGTCCCCGTCCTCAATAGAAAAGGCGTGCCGCTGGCCGCCGTGACGGTGCTGACCAATGTCGCGACGGTTTCTAAGAAGCAGCTGGTAGATGAGATCCTTCCGGTGCTGCAACGCGTTGTGCCGGAGATTCCAATCCAGGCGCTCTAGCAAGCGCAAGGCGCCGGCCAGTCAGAACAGCATCGGAGTACGGGACAGCAACTCGGCGCCGTTGCCGGTCACGATGACGTTGTTCTCGAATCCCGCGTCCCCGACTCCAGCTTTGCTAAAGAAAACCTCGATGCTGATCACCATGTTTTCGCGCAATACGAAGTCTGCGTCGTTCCCGACGCGTATCGAGATGGTCGGGGCCTCAAAAAACAGTCCGTTGCCGTGGCCGTACAACGGCCATTGCCGAGCCAGCTGGCTGGTCTCGCCACCGAAGGCCTCAGTGTGCCGGTCACCGATCGCAACGAGCTCACGGACGGTAATGCCGGGGCGAATAGCCGCCACCATGGCGTCAACTGCCTCGGCGTTGGCTTCAAGCAGGGCTCGCTGCGCCGATGTGGGTGGGCTGCCGCACACGACCGTCCTTCCCGGACCTAACCAGTAACCCTGAAACATCGGACCGGTGATCCAGGCCCGGGCGAGATCTCCTGGAGAGGGACGCTCCTGACTGAAGCCGGCCAGCGGATCGGAGGCGAGGTGATTGAGGGAGGGCCCGTGGCTGATCGCCAGCATATGGACGTGGCCGCCGCCGCGCAGCACGAGCCGGGCCGCATTGCCGGCCGCTTCGGCTTCCGTCTGGCCGGATATAAGCGACTTCATGAGCTCGGTCAGAGCGCCGCTGACGACCTCGCCAGCCTGGCGAAACGCGTTGAGCTCGCGAGTGCTCTTGACGAGACGTACCTCGCGGATAAGTTCGTCGACGATGATCCACTGCGTGTCGGGAGTTTGCGATTCGAGCAGCGCCCAGTACTTCATGGGTATCATGTCACTTCCGACCAGCCCGATCCTGCGTCTGCCCAGCGTGCGCACGACTTGCGCTACCGCCTCGAATGTATTCCCGCACGCACGGATCCGATCCGTTGCGATGAACTCCGGACGCGGGTCATGCACATCCGCAAAAAGCTCAGGAGATTCCCCGCGTCGAAGGATCAGAGCTGCAAAGCCTTGTGGCCCGCGACGCCCCTGTCCCGGTTGATTGCCGTAATAGTTCGCGAGGTAGAGCAGTTCGGCGCAGCGGTCGTAAGTGCCTGCCGAGCGGCTCCAGACGACTACCACATCCAGTGATTGCACGTCCATCGCTTGCGCTACACGGCACCATCGCTGTGAGTATTCCTCGAGGGGAAAATAACGTGCCGTCATGGGGCTTCAAGACCGTGCCCACCCGCGGCGGGCAGGCGCTCGGGGCGGCTTGCAGATACAAGGTCTTTCGGCAATTGCTGTGCTGCATACAGCATGAGCGCAATCCCACCGAGCGCGCCCACCAGGGTGACCGTCAGAGATACGCGCACCGCCTCGCTGCCGTAGGTACCAACCAGTGCATCGTTCAGGATTCCCGCCACCAGTGGGCCGGCGCCCGGACCAATCAGATTCAACAGCAGATAGACGAGCGCCGTCGTCAGTGCACGCAACCGCAACGGCATTACGCGCTGCGTGATGGCCACCACAGGTGCCATATAGGCGCCTGCGCAAATGACCGTTAAGAAGTAGAAAATGAACATCGACGACTGGCTGGTGTGCAAAAATAAGAACATCGATGGCACCATTGCGCCAGCCGAGGCCGCGGGGAGCCATAAATACCAGCGCAGGTTCCGCATCCCGAGACGGTCAGCTAGGAGTCCGCCGGCCATGGTACCGATGATACCGCCCACTCCTTCGATGCCTCCTGTCCACGCACCGATAGTGCCGGTATCCATGTGGTATAAACGCATCAGATAAACCGGTGTCCAGGTCTCGAATGCATTGCCGGAAAAAGAACAGAGCCCAAGACCGACGGCGCTGGCGAGGAAGGACTTGCGCGTCAGAATGATGCGCACCGTGTCTGCGAGGGAGTAGGTATTAGTGTCCGGCGGAAGCTGTTCCACTTGGCCCCGCACCGGCTCACGAATCGTGAAACGTACGACGAGCACCAGCAACAGCCCCGGTATGCCCGCGATCATAAAGGCGATTCGCCACCCATACCACTCATTGGCCCAGCCGCCGACCCACAGGCCCAAAGCCATGCCGATCGAGATTCCAACGCCATAAATCGCGAAAGCGGTGGCCCGGCGATTTGCCGGAAAGTAATCCGAAATCATAGAGCAGGCCGGTGGGCTGCAGGCGGACTCGCCCAATGCCACCCCAAAACGCGCCGCCGCCAGCTGTGCAAACGTCACGGCGAGACCTGAGAGAGTGGTCATCGCGCTCCAGATGAGCAGTCCGAGGGAGATCACCGAGCGTCGCACCCCGCGATCCGCCCAGCGTGCAATTGGGATCCCGGCAAGGGAGTAAACCAGGGCAAATGCCAAGCCGGACAGGAGCCCGAGATCTGTATCGGAGAGGTGCAAGTCGTGCTTGATCGGCTCAAGCAGGATGACAAGCACATAACGGTCCATCCAGTTAACGCTATAGACAAGCACCAGAATGGCGAGGACGTACCAGGGATAAAGCGATCGGCCAGCGGGCCCCGAGCCGCTATTGCACGATGCTTGTTTCACAAGGCGTCCAGACCGCGGCCGCAGCCTTTAGCGGTCTCGTTGCGCTTATCGGCGATCGCGCAGACATGGGCGGTTCCATCCGAGCGCGGATCCGAGGCCGCTTGGAGGCGGCCGTCGGCCCCCAGACGGACGACCTGTGCGTGACCGACGCGCTCGTCCCTTGCAGCAATTCGCACGACATCGAGTTCATCGATTCTCAAGATCGAGTCCAGGTGGCTCGGTGCATCCAATTCAATCGCGACGGTCTGGCGCGCGAAGTCCAAATCTCTGGCACCCACGACCCAGCGCGGGGCTGCCAGCACGTCGGAGAGGACAGTTTTCGGATCCAAAGTTCCGGAAAGTATCTGTGCAAGGATCTGCGGCTGCGCCCGTCCACCCATCGTGCCCAAAGCCGCCACGGTGTGGGCGTCGCGACCGATCAGCACCGGGGAGAGCGTGTGTGCTGGCCGAGTTCGGGGCACCAGCTCGTTGGGAGCCCCAGGCGTGAGTGAGAAGCCACGTGCCCGGTTGTGGAATATGACGCCGGTCTCGGACTCAAGCACGCCCGATCCGAAGGTCTGGTATAGGCTTTGAATAAGCGAGACAGCAATGCCGCTCGAATCCATTGCGCAGACCGCGACCGTATCGCCGTGCGCAGGAATCGATCCTGTGGTCCCCGCACGCGTACGCAGGCCCTCGACCTTTTCGCTGAGCCGCTGCCGCCGGTTTGCCGGTGCGAGCAGATCATTCAAGGGCATGGCCACGCGACGCGGATCGCCCAGATATCGGTCGCGGTCCTCTGCCGACAGCAGCAGCGCTAGCAGCAGATGCCGGGCATTACCTCCCAGGGGATCGATGTCGATTCCAAGCGCGTCCAATGCCGTGATCGTCTCCAGCAGCATGAATCCCTGCGAGTTAGGGGGACTTGCGTAAATTTGCACGCCGCGGTGATCGAGCTTTAAGGGTGTGGCCAGCTCAGTCTGGTGTGCAGCGAAATCGGCAAGGCTCAGCACGCTGTCAAGGCGGCCCAGGCCGCTCACCAGCTGGCGGCCGATCGAGCCGGAGTAAAAATCGGCTAGACCTTCGCGCGCCAGTTGCTCGAGCGTGCTGGCGAGCTGCGGCTGACGCAACGCGGCGCCCGCGCTCAAAGGTTCGCCGCCGGGTAAGAACAGCGCACTGATTCCGGCATTTCGAAGTAGCGTTGAGCGGCGGAATCGGATGCCATTGGCTAGCGACCCCGACACGGGAACTCCCTCAGCCGCAGCACGAATCGCCGGTTTGAGCAGACGGGCTAAGGGCAGTCGAGCACCAAGATTATGGAGCGTGCCCCAGCCGGCGATCACTCCGGGAACGGTGATGGAGTCCGGACCGCTGTCCGGCATTTCACGGTAACGCGTGCGCAGCGCGCTGGCAGTCATGTGCGCCGCTGCTGCGCCCGATCCGTTCACTGACCAGACCTGGCCGGTTCCGTGGTCCACCAGCGCGAACAAGTCGCTGCCTATCGAGCATTGATGCGGATAGACCACGGTCAACGTCGCTGCAGCGGCCAACGCGGCATCTATGGCGTTACCGCCGTCCGCATAGGCTTGCGCACCGGCCTGGGTAGCAAGAACGTGCGGAGTCGTTATCGCACCCTCCACGTTCAAAGGTCCAATGGCAGTCCCTCGATCAGAATCGTGCGGGTCGCCGCCGCCTCTGAACCCTTAAGCCTCATGGGAAGACAGCACATGAAGTATGTTCCGTCGGCGATGCCCCGCAGATCGGCGCCTTCCAGGATGATGACTCCGGCACCACATAGGATGTGATGCGTCGGCCATTTTTCGGTTTGATCGTCACTTTCAATGGTCACATAGTCAATGCCTGCCAGCTGTACGCCGTGATCGACCAGGGCCTGCGCGCCATCGCTCGTGACCCCAACCCAGTTGGAGCTGAATTCTCGCTTCCCGATCCGCTGGGCGGAGTTCGAGGTCTTGAAGAGCACGCGGGTCGCACCGTTCAGATTCGCTCCGCGGACGGTTGCCGCTGTAATCGGCGCGTCTCCCTGAGCGCTTAAATCCACGACTCTTGCGGGCCCGACGAAAATTTCCAGCGGCAATTGTTCCACGGTCAGGCCAGTGGCAATGAAATGCCTGGGCGCATCAATATGCGTTCCCGTGTGAGCGCCGATCAACCAGCGAGAGACTTCCGACGCGGCACCTTCGGCCAGCTTGAATACGGAAATTACCTCAGGTGGTTTGCCGTCGCGCCAATACAGCATGCCCGGTTCCACATTCAGCGTAATGTCGTGAATTTTCATTGCCTCGACCTCTGATGAATCCGCGGGGGCTGAAGGGTCCTGCCTTCAGCCCTCACTTCAACATGGATTTGTTTTGGTAACAAGAGTTCGCGATACGAACACAGTTTTACGATTCGAACTCGAACAATGGCGCGGCCATTACTTGTGTGGCCTGTGGTCACGACGTTAGAATTGCGAACAGTCGTTCGCTTTACGAACTCGGGTCGCTGCGCGCCATCGCGCGACCCGTGTATCCAGGCAGTACACCGGAGTGCTAGGGCCATGTCCACTTCCAACCCGTCACAGCTAGAATCCTCAGCGCTCGAGCATGTATGGTTTCACGTCTCGACGCCGCAGTCGCTGACGGCCCCTGGCGGCATGATCGTGTTCGAAAGCGGCGCGGGCTGCTTTCTGACGGACATCCATGGCCGTACCTATCTCGATGGGCTGTCCGGCGGAGCCTTCGTGACAAACATTGGCCACGGACGCAAGGAGGTGGCGGATGCACTCGCCGCGCAGGCTGCCCAGATTGCTTACGTCGCTCCCTATAGCTTCGTCGCTACACCCACGATTGCCCTAGCCGAAAAGGTGTCCAAGCTCGCCCCCGGCGACTTGAACCGCGTCTTCTTTACATCGGGGGGCTCTGAGGCGGTCGAAACCGCGCTCAAGATCGCGAAGCAATATCACTTTCTCAACGGCGAGCAGAAGCGCACAAAAGTAATTAGCCGCCACGGCTCCTATCATGGTGCGACCTATCTCGCCATGAGCATCAGTGGGGCAAGTCATGATTTCAACAGCAGGATGTTCGAGCCCCTGGCGCCCGGTTGCGTGCAGATTCCCTGGCACAACTGCTACCGGTGTGAATTTGGCCTGACGCGCCCACAATGCCAGACGCTCTGCGCGCGCACGGTGGAGCAGGTGGTCCTGCACGAAGGTCCTGAGACAATCGCGGCCATCATCGCCGAGCCCGTACCTGCGGCGGCGACCATTCACGTACCCCCGCCGGACTACCTGCCGAAACTTCGGGAGATTGCCGACAAGTACGGAATACTGCTGATCATTGATGAAGTCATTAACGGCTTCGGGCGTACAGGCAAACTCTTCGCCTGTGAGCACTGGGGGGTGGTACCCGACATCATGACGGTGGCAAAGGGTATCACGAGCGGCTACGCACCGATGGGCGCCGCCATTGCCGGGCCTAAAGTCACTGCAAGATTCCAAGCCGCACAAGGTCGGGAGGCGGGGCTGAATCATGTGCTGAGCTTTGGCGGTCATGCAGCGGCCGCAGCCGCTGCGCTCAAGAATATTGAGATCATTGAACGCGAAGGCCTGGTGGAGAACTCCGCTCAGATGGGAGCCTACCTGCTCGAGGGACTATGTTCGCTCAAAAAGAGCCCGCTGGTCGGAGACGTGCGCGGGCTGGGGCTCCTGGCGGCCGTGGAACTCGTCCGGTCCAAAGACACCCGCGAACCGTTCAGGCCAAGTGACCAGATGCCAGCGAGAGTCACGGCCCATATGCGCGAGCTGGGACTGCTGGCGAGAGTCTATCAGGTGATCGAAGTTGGGCCGCCACTCATAGCAGGCCGCAAGGAAGTCGAGCAGATCGTCGATGTCATTGAGCGCACGGTCCACTGGTTTGCTGCGCAGATGGGTATCGGATGAAGCGCGCTGTGATAATCGGAGCCGGCATCATTGGCTGCGCGATCGCGCTGCAGCTCGCGCGCAGGGGATACCACACGACCACGGTCGACAAAAATGCCGAGGTCGGCTTCGGTTCGACTTCGAACTCCTGCGCGATCGTACGCTTCTCCTACTCAACGCTGGAAGGCGTGATGTTGGCTTACGAGGGATACCACTATTGGCTTAACTGGCCGCAATTTCTGGGCGTTGAGGACGAACGGGGTTTTGCGACATTCAGACAATGCGGACATTTGATGCTCCGCATCAACGAGGCCGATCGGGCGCAAGTGATAGAGCTATACCGGAAGCTCGGCATACCCTTTGAGATGTGGGACAACGAGCGGATCCGAGAGCATCTCCCTATCATGACGACCGAGTCGTTCTTCCCACCCAAGCCGGTGGATGATCCGCAATTCTGGTCTGATTCAGCGGCTGCGATCGCCGGTGGGATCTTCACGCCGGATGCCGGCTACATTCCGGATCCACTGCTCGCGACTCACAACCTGCGCCGCGCTGTAGAGGCCAACGGCGGGCAGTTTCTGCTGCGGGAAAAAGTGGTCGCGATCGAGCGCAGCCGGGGGCGAGTGGCAGCGGTGGTGCTCGAAGACGGAGGCCGTCTGGCCGCTGATATCGTTGTCAACGTCGCCGGTCCATACTCTGCGCAAATTAATCGCATCGCCGATGTGGAGGCGGACATGTCGATCAAGACCCGGGCACTACGGCGCGAAGTGCATCACCTTTCGGCGCCTGATGACTTCGACTTTGAGCATCAGGGCGTCATGACATCCGATGCCGATGTCGGCGTCTATTTCCGACCCGGATCCGGCAACAGTATCACGCTGGGTTCGACCGACCCGGCCTGCGACCCGAAGACTTGGGTAGAAGACCCTGACCAATGCCCCCGTGAAATAACGCAGAAGCAGTGGACCGCGCAGGTCTATCGCCTGGCGCGACGGTTGCCGGCTCTGGCCATTCCGAACCAGGCTCAGGGCGTTGTCGATATGTATGATGTTGCCGATGACTGGATACCGATTTATGACAGATCGAGTCTGCCTGGTTACTACATGGCCATCGGAACGAGCGGCCATCAGTTCAAGAACGCCGGGGCCGCCGGGACGTTGATGGCTGAACTCATCGACGCCTGCGAGAGTGGGTTGGACCACGACCGACATCCGCTCCAACACCACATGCCCTACACGGGACGCGTATTGAATACGGGTGCGTTTTCCCGTTTACGCGCTATGAACCGTCTCAGCAGCTTCAGCGTGCGCGGCTGAGAGCCATGACTACCGCAGCCGAAAACGAACTGATGACGCGCACGACGCCGGGATCTCCTGCCGGGGCGCTGCTGCGCGAGTATTGGCAGCCGGCTGCGTTGTCAGCGCAGCTCCATCCTGCGCGCCCGATCCTTCCGGTGCGACTGCTCGGCGAGGAGTTGGTGCTGTTTCGGGACGCGGGCGGACGCCTCGGGCTCATGGATCAACGATGCCCTCATCGCGGCGCAGATCTGTGCTTCGGCCGTCTGGAGGACGGCGGCTTGCGCTGTGCGTTTCACGGTTGGCTGTTCGACGTGACTGGCCAGTGTCTGGAGCAGCCGGCCGAGCCTGTGGAGAGCAAGGCGCATCATCATCTGCGCCATAGCTCCTATCCATGCGCGGAGCGCAATGGCATCATCTTCGCATATTTAGGCCAGAGAACGCCGCCTTCCTTTCCTGCCTTTGATTGTTTCCGGGCACCGGACCAACAGAGCTTCGCATTCAAGGGACTGTGGGAGTGCAACTGGCTGCAGGCCCTGGAAGTCGGAATAGACCCCGCGCATGCCTCGTTCCTGCATCGATTCCTGGAGGATGAATCCGTGGAGGCAGCCTACGGTCGCCAATTTCGCAGCGCCGCGGCGGATTCTGAGGTGCCGCTGACGAAGATTCTGCGTGAGTATCCGAGACCCGCCATCAACATAGAGGATACGAATTTTGGCTTTCGCCTGGTCACCACGCGAGCGCTGGCCGATCGCCGTATGCATTATCGCATCACGAATCTCGCGTTTCCCAACGCGATCGTGATCCCCATGAGCAACGAGATGACGATCACGCAGTGGCACGTTCCCATCGATGACGTCAGTTGCTACTGGTATTCGATCTTCACCAGCTTCGGCGCTGCTGTTGACCGCGAGACGATGCGCCGACAGCGTCTTGAACAGCACACATTGCCGAACTATCAGCCTAAGGTCGGTCGTTCCAATGGCTGGGGTTTCAGCGCCGCGGAGCAAGCGAGCAGAACTTACACGGGTATGGGAATGGACATCAACGTTCATGACCAATGGGCCGTCGAATCGCCGGGAGCGATATTCGACCGCACGAGAGAACACTTAGGAAAGTCAGACGTGGGAATCATCAAATACCGCAAGCTCCTGCAGACCGCCCTGCGCGGGCTCAAGGACGGGATACGTCCGCCGTTCATTTTCGACCCAGACACCGCAGCAAGCATTACAGGACCCATCGCGGTCGATGCCATCGGAACGGCGAGCGAGCAGGCAGACAGCTGGGTGCAGCGGGACCGCGAGCGGCGGCGCTATTGCGCCTGGGCGCGCATCGACGACTAGCGCGAGTGCACTGAAATGAGTGACGGTCAGATCGGCGGAATCGGGCGCAGCGACTTCGTCGCGCGCCACGCGTTATGGAATGACGAGCAGCTTCAAAGCGCGGGTGAGCTGGTGCGGCGCGCGCGCGCTGCAAATATCCGCACGGTGCGGGTTTCCTTCGCGGATCAGCATGGGGTACTGCGCGGTAAGACGTTGGTCGTGGACATGCTCGAATCGGTGCTGAACAACGGTTGCTCGATCACGAGCACGCTGCTGCTGAAGGATACGGCGCATCGCACCGTCTATCCCGTATGGCAGAGCGGCGCCGGGCTGAATCTGGCGCAGCTGACCGGCGCGGCGGACATGGTATTGGTGCCTGATCCGACAACGTTTCACCTGCTGCCCTGGGTGCCAGGATCGGCATGGATGCTCGCAGACTGCTATTACCAGAACGGTCTGCCGGTGCCTTTCTGCACCCGCGGCCTGTGCCGTACGATGCTGCGCAGGCTCGAGCAGGCTGGCTACCGCTATCTGGCCGGACTCGAGCTCGAGTTCTCTATTTTCAAGCTGATCGATCCTTGCTTGGACCCTCAGCAATGCGGACAGCCCTCAGAGCCGCCGAAGGTGCGCATGCTGTCGCACGGTTATCAGTATCTGACGGAGAATCGGTTTGATGAGCTGGAACCGATTCTCGATCAGCTACGCGCGTCGCTCATCGAGCTCGATCTGCCCATGCGAAGCCTTGAGTCGGAAATGGGGCCCAGCCAGGTCGAGCTAACATTCAGCCCCGCAGATGGTCTGCGGGGCGCGGATAACGTCGTGTTGATCCGCAGCGCCATCAAGCAGATCTGTCGCCGTCATGGTTACCATGCGACGTTCATGTGTCGGCCGGCCTTGGCGAATATGGCCTCAAGTGGCTGGCATCTGCACCAATCGCTGCTGGATGCACACACTGGAGAAAACGCCTTCGTGTCGGGCGATGAGCGCGAGCTGCTGTCTCCGTGCGGGCGTCAGTACGTCGCGGGACTGCTTGAGCACGCACGCGCAGCCTGTCTGATCGCAGCGCCCACAATCAATGGTTACAAGCGTTACCGGCCGTACTCGCTCGCACC
>OBLT010001574.1_pt1 | contig 14564 bp, 14 predicted proteins | sample 1518721 | NCBI WGS metagenome assembly OBLT01 (sample SAMEA3539307, study PRJEB22396) | soil metagenome | biome: tundra; feature: field; material: soil | place: USA | collected 2010-05 | depth 0.15 m | reverse complement strand
TGAGCTTCTCCGCAGTCGCTTCCGCCTCACGCTCGAGTCCCAGACGATCCGTCGCGTACACCTGCGCAATTCGCTTGAGCAGCGGCGCCATCGACGAGTTTTCTCCGCCGCTCCCGTTGGGTCCGATCCCCGGCCGTGGTGGCAAATATCCTGCCGCGAAGAACAACGCGCCATCGGGCGTCGTGAAACACGTCAGCGGCCAACCCCCCGCGCCGGTCAGCTGCGCGGCGGCATTCTGATAGTACTCGTCGATGTCCGGACGCTCGTCGCTATCGACCTTTACCGGCACGAAGTTGCTGTTCAGCGCCGCCGCAACTTCCGGGTCGGCGTACGTCGTCTCGTCCATCACGTGACACCAGTGACACCACACCGCGCCGATGTCGATCAGGATCGGACGGTTCAGCGACCGCGCCAGTGCGAGCGTCCGCGGACTCCACGCCTGCCATCGAATCGCGCTCGACGACGCCTCGCGAAGATACATGCTCGGCGACGACTTGAGCGCACCGGCCGGCAGCGCATTTGCCGATTCCGATCCGGCGCTTGCCTGCGTATTCAGGAAGCAAAGGATCGCGACTGACGCAAGAATTGTTCGCGTTGACATCCGATAGATGGCGCGATAGCTGGAAATTGAAGCGCGACGCCACCCGGCGGCCATCGCGTCGCGATCGGTGAAAGGAACGGCGCCTGCGAACGCCGGTGGTTCAAGTTCTGAGTTCAACTATGGATACCACGCGTAACAACCCGCACCGCCGCCGAGTTCCATCGTGAGCGAAATATGCGCGCAAGATCAGCAACGCGCCGCCGCCCGCCCGGAATCCGCAATGGACCGGCCAAAGTCATCAGGATGCCGACTCCCACAGTGGTCCGCCGGCGCCGGGCGATCAAGGCGGGACTCGGCCTGCTCGTGCTCTCGATCCTCGCTGCGATAATCGCCCGTTTTTACTTGAGGCACATCGCTCCTCCTTCACCCGAAAAGGTATCCGGCTTGACCGGAAATGAAACCGAAATCCTGGGCGTGGCAAACCAGCAACGCGCTCGCGCCGCCAACCTCATCTTCGCCAGGTTCACCGAGACCGGCGTCGGAATCGCTCAATCCGCCGACGGCAACACCTACGCTGCGCAAGACTTGCTGCGCTGAAAGGCGGGCGCGCAGCGATGGATTTCGCCGAACTCGCCGCGCTGGCCTCAGGTCACGCCGAAGCGCGCGCCATCCAGACCGCGCTCAAGCTGGGAATTTTCGACATGCTCGAGCCCTCGCCGCTCGACGACGCCACTCTCGCCGCCGCCATCTCCTCCAATCGCCGCGCGATGGCTCTGATAGCCAACGCGATGGTGGCGCTCGGCTTGCTCGCCAAACGCGCCAATCGCTACGCGCTCACTGATACGTCGCGGCGCTACCTGCTCCGCTCGTCCGCCGAATACCTTGGCGGCTTGATTCTGTTCGACGAAGCGATCTTTGAAACCTGGACGCATCTCGAACAAACCATTCGCACCGGCGCTCCCGCGCGCCCGACCGACATGTTTCAAAGCCGTCCCGAGGAGACCGAACGATTCATCCGCGCCATGGATAGCCTCACTCGCGCCCGCGGCGATCCGACTTACGTCGCCGATCGGCTCGACCTCAGCCGCGTCTCGATGATCGCCGACATCGGCGGCGGCCCGGGAACGTACGCCGCGGCGATGCTCCGCCGATGGCCGCATCTACGCGCTGCGATTTACGATCTGCCTGCCACTCTCGAAGTTGCGCGCAGAATCCTCGCCGAGCGCGAGCCCGCGGCGTTGGCGCGAATCGATTTGATCCGCGGCGATTACCTGTACGATGAGATCCCGGGCCCATGCGGAGCCCTGTTCATGTCGAATATAATTCACAACGAAGATGAAACGGCCAACGCTCAACTCTTCCGCAAGTGCTTTCGCGCGCTCGAATCGGGCGGCATGATGATCATCAAGGATCACATCATGAATGCCGACCTTACCGAGCCGAGGCCGGGCGCGATTTTCGCCCTCTACCTGCTGCTGGCCACGCGCGGGCGCGATTATTCATTTGAAGAAGTCTCCCGATGGCTCGGCGACGCCGGCTTCGTCGATATCAGCCACGAGGCGCTGCCGAGCCCTCCGTTCACCTCTTCGATGGTGATCGCGCGCAAGCCGTGAACCAGTGAAAGAGTGAAAAAGTGAAAAAGTGAAAAAGTGAGCAACTTCATCGCGCGCAGGATCGCGTCCATGGCGATCGCACTCGCGCTCGCGGCCGCATGCTCGGGATGCGCGGCGGGCGCCATCGGCATAGTGAGCACCGCTGTCCCGATGGTCGCCGCCGGCAGTGCCCAGCTCATCGGCGCCGGGGTTGCCACGAGAGAGTCCGGCGGCACCGGAGCTTCCAGCAATGAAAACGCCGACAAATGCGATCAACTGCTGCGCGTTGCGCCCGGCGTCGAGGAAATCCGCAAGACCAAAGACGGGTTGATCGAGTCGCGCCAGTGGAAGATTTCTCAAAACTCCAGCGGTCCGGCCTGGATGATCGTTCGCACCAAAAACGCGCCCGAGGACGGCTGGCAGCCGAGGCCCGACATCGCCGAGCTGCTCTTCAATCCGCCGCTCTATCAATTGCTCGAGCCCGACAAGCCGCAATATCTCGCTTACGCTCCCGCCAATGTGGTTAACATTTCCGACAGCGAACAGTTTGACTCGATGACCGGGGCGTTCGGCGCCGGCGTCGGAACGTTCAAGTGGCATGGTCGTTCCTACAGTTACGTGGTGGTCAAGGAACTCCCCTGCTTCAAGCCACCGCCGGAGAAGTGAATTCGATTTCGTTCCATCCGTCGCGCCTGCTGCGATCCCGGCCACGAGTGATCGCCGCCGTTGCCCTGTTTTCGCTGGCGCTGTTTGCCGCGAGGTCGTACCCTCTGGACATGAACGATGCGCCCGGCCATTCGCATCCGCGTCTCGAGCCCGCGTCGTGGCCCGACAACTCGCTCACGATCGCAAATCTTGGCCACGCCGCCCTGCTCATGAATTTCTTCGGCACGCGCGCGCTCTCCGACCCAACCCTGTTCTCGCGCGTCGGCATGTCGATCGGCTCGATCCTTACGATCGGACCAAAACGATTCGTCGATCCGCCGCTGACTCCCGCGCAATTGCAGCACATCGACGTCATTCTGATCACGCACGCACACATGGATCATCTCGATCTGCCGTCGCTCGAGGCTCTGCCCAAGACTGCGGTCGTGGTCGCGTGTGAGAAGTGCGCGACGCTCATCGCGCCGCTCGGCTTCAACGATGTCCGCGAACTCAAGTGGGGCGAGACGACTATCGTCAAAGGACTCACCATCCGCGCGATGGGCGCGCGGCACTGGGGCCGGCGATGGCCTCCGTTCGGCGAAGGCTACGGCTTCAACAGTTACGTACTGGAAAAAAACGGCCGCCGGATGCTGCTCGCGTGCGACAGCGCCCAGACCGATCTCTTCGCGAGCCTCGCCTCGGCGCCGCCCGACGTGGCGGCCTTCTCCATCGGCGCCTACGACCCGTGGATCTACAATCATGCCAATCCCGAACAGGTCTGGGCGATGTTCCAGCAGACGCGGGCCCGCTACCTCATTCCCATTCACTGGGGCACGTTCAGGCTGTCGAAGGAGCCGATGCAAGAACCACTGCAACGACTAGTCGCCGCCGCCGGGATTGAGCAGGATCGAATTGTGATACGTCAAATCGGCGCAACCTGGACTCTGCCCGCGTCGATCGAGATGCATCAGGCCGCCGGCCGCTAGCAGGACTGTCGACTCTCTACCCGCTGGCGCCGAGCCGCTTCTTGGCGATCTCGATATATCCCGCGTCGCGCTCGATTCCCACCCAGCGCCTGCCCAGTTGAGTCGCGGCCGCCGCCGTCGTGCCGGTGCCGAGAAAGCAATCGAGAATCAGGTCTTCCGGCTTCGTCCACAACGTCACGATCCGTTCGAGCAGTTGCACCGGTTTCTGCGAGGGATGACTCCCAAGCCGGCGCTCCGAGCGCGGCGTGCATGGAATCTGCCACAGGTTGCGCAATTGTTTGCCGCCCCCGATTTCCTTCGACCTGGCGTAGTCGAACGTCCACTTGCCCGCGCGCTCCGGCGTATTGTTGCACGCCCAGATAATGTACTCGGTGCTCTCGGTCGGCAGCCGGCCCGTGATATTGGGTTGCGCGTTGGGTTTGAACCACGTGATTTGCTGCAGGATGCGCCGGCCCAGCACGTGCTCCAGCACGAATCCGATCACATAGATATTGTGGAAGCTGCCGAACACCAGGATGTTGCCGTTCGCGCGCACCAGCCGGCACACTTCCAAAAGCCACCGCCGCGTGAATTCGAGGTAGTCATCGTTGCTGAACCGATCCCACTGTTCATCCATCGTGACGTGCGAGCTGAATGCCCACTTGAGCCCTTTGCGCCGGCTCATGTTGTACGGCGGATCCGTGATGCACGCGTCGAAGGACGCGTCGGGCCACGTGCGCATCACCTCGACGCAATCGCCCGGGTAAATCGTGCCCGGCCGCGCCGTCTCCGCCGCGCCGGCGTCTGCCCGCTCTTCGGCTGACGGACGCACCCGCTGGGGCACGCGGCGTTCAGACACGCTTGCGCTTCTTGGCCAGATAATCGACCAGCATGTATTCGCCGAGACGGTCGGGACGGGTGAACAACGCGCGGCCTCGATTGATCAGCGTCATCTTTTCCACGAACGCGCGCAGACTGGGCGAATCGTCGAGCATGAACGTGTTGATCGTGATTCCCTTGCGCGTGATCCGCTCGACTTCCTTCAGCGTCTCCTGCGCCGCGCGCATGCTGATGCCGCCGAACGACAGCGGCCATTCGCAGTACAGCCGCTTGTTCAGGAAGTACGCGGTCGGCTGCCCGTCGGTGATCACGATGATGTGCTGATTGCGCGACGGATGGCGCCCGAGCAAATCCGAAGCGAGCCGCAACCCGTCCTGCAGATTGGTGAACGGATCGCCCATGTTCCACGACGCTTCGGCCAGATCCTTGAGCTTCAACTCGACCGCGCGCGTATAAAAGCCGACGATCGCAAAAAAGTCGCGCGGGAACTTCGACCGAATCAGCGTCTCCATCGCCATCGCGACTTTCTTCGCCGCCGCAAATCGCCCTTCCCAGCTCATCGACCACGACATGTCCAGGCACAGCACCGTCGACGACGAACTGGCGTAATCGTTTTCGTAAATCTCGAAATCTTCCGGCCGCAGCTCCAGCGGAACGCCCGCCTTGCGCGCCAGCGCATGCTTCAGCGTCGCGACCAGGTTCAGATTCAGCGGATCGCCGAACGCGTACGGCTTGGTCTGCTCCGGACGCATCTCGGTGACGCCGCGATGGTCCGTCTGGTGGCCGCCCGAACGATCCTTCAACAGGTTCTGGTAAATGTCGCGCAGCGCCAGTTGCCCGATTCGGCGCACGCCCCTGGGCGAGAGCTGGAAATGATCGCCCTTCGGCGCCATGTAGCCCGACTGCGTCAGCAGCACCATCACCTGCTTGAGATTTTGAAAATCTTTGCCCGCCTGCTGGCCTAAAATCTGCTGCAGGTCTTCCATCGAGATCGTGTCGAAGTTCCCCGACATCAGGTCCTGCTCGAGCTGGCGCATCCGCTCCATTTCGCGCATCAACTCGAGCGCGTCGTCGTAGCCGAGGCTCTTGGGACCGTGGAACATGTGCTGATTGCGATCGCGAAAATCCTCGAGGTCGCGAATATTTTCGTATTCCTTGAGCAACTCGTCGAAGTCCGCCTTGGCCTGCGCGTCCTCGAATTCGTGGCTCTCCAGCTTGCGCATCGCCTCCGACAGGCGGCGCGGCATGCGCGACAACTCGCGCTGCTTTTCCTCGACGCCGGGCTTTTGCCCCTTGAGCGATTCCAGCTTGGCCCGCTCGCGATTCAAAATGTCCTCGAGCTTCTGCTCCATCTCGGAGAGCGCGTTCTTCAGGTTGAAGTCGCGATAGCGCTGGCGCATCTCCTGGCGCAGTTGCTCGACAAACTCCTCCAGCCCCATCACCCGCACGCCGTCGAAGTCCATCCCCTGCCGCATCATCCAGTCCATCGCCTGGCGCACGTCGTCGGTGTACGACAGATACTCCGCCAGCTTCTCGAACACCTTGTCGGCGTCGAGCTTGAGCCGCTGGGTCCCGTCCCACTGCGTGTAGCGGGTGGCGACCATGCCCAATTCCCTGCGCGTCATGCGTGATAGGCGAAGCGTCCGCCCTGGCGATCCTTGTTGAGCTTCTGATGCAGATGCAGGCCCTCGAAAATAAACTCGCTCGCCGCCGCCATCAGCCCCGGCGTCTCGAACGGTCCCAGCAGCGTGATCACTTCGCGCAGTCCCGTCACCTCGCGCAGCGGTTCCATGTATTCCGACGACGGCGCGCTGTCCGAAACCTCGACCCCCCAGCCCTGCTCGAAGTAGCTCGAGACCTTCTTCAAATCCTCGAGCTTCAAATAGCGATCGAAAACCTTCAGCACCGCGCGGTTGATCAGCCGCTCGATCAAATCGTCTTCTTTCTTGTCTTCGCCGACGTACTCGAGCTCGATCTTCCCGGCCGTCGACGCATACAGCGAATGCAAATCTGAAATCCGCGGCACGATCTCGTTCTCCGCGTTTCGCACCGCGCGCTTCTCCGCGTTGGAAATCGCCGATTCGAAATTGTTGATCGTGACGCGCACCGACACCCCCGACGATTGGTTGATCTCGTTCGACGCCCGCGCCTCGAACGTAATCTGCGCCAGGATGTCCTTCATGAACTGCGGGATCCGCACCTCCACGCCCGCGCGCACGGGATGCATCGCTTCCTGCTCCATGATCGCAATCTCGTGCTCGATCGTCTTCGGGTAATGGGTGCGAATCTGGATGTCGAAGCGATCCTTGAGCGGCGTGATAATTCGCCCGCGCGACGTGTAGTCCTCGGGATTCGCGCTCGCCACAAACACCACATCGACCGCCAGCCGAATCTTGTAGCCCTTGATCTGGACGTCCTTCTCCTCCATCAGGTTGAACAGTCCGACTTGCACTTTCTCGGTCAGGTCGGGCAGCTCGTTGATGGCGAAGATGCCGCGATTGGTGCGCGGGATCAGTCCGTAATGGATCGTTTCCTCGTCGGCCAGGTAGCGCCCCTCGGCCACTTTGATCGGATCGATCTCTCCGATTAAGTCCGCCACCGAAACGTCGGGCGTGGCGAGCTTTTCCGCGTATCGGCTGTCGCGTCCGATCCATCCAATCTCAAGCGCGTCGCCTTTTTCTTCCTTCAGCTTCACGCATCGGCGGCATATCGGCGAATACGGATCGTCGCTGATTTCGCATCCCGCGACCACCGGCACATATTCGTCCAGCAATCCGACCAGCGATCTTATTATTCGCGACTTCGCCTGCCCGCGCTCGCCGAGAAAAATCATATGATGTCCCGCGAGCACGCCGTTTTCGATCTCCGGAACTACCGTCTCTTCATAGCCCACGATCCCCGGCAGGATTTGCTCCTTGCTGCGCAGCCGCTCGAGCAAATTCTTGCGCATCTCCATCCGCACCGGCATCGTCTGGTAGCCCGCGCTCTTGAGTTCGGCCAGCGTCCGGATTTTCAGCAGTCCTTCATTCATCGCGAATCCCGCAGGTTGATTACTGGATTTTAAGATAATTCAGCGCCGAGATTTTTGAAAATCGGGCGCAATTGCTTGTAACTGTCTTCCAAACTTTGTGATAGCACACGCGTCGAGGCAAGCACCGGCATAAAATTGTTGTCGCCGACCCAGCGCGGCACGATATGCCAATGCATGTGCTCGGCGAATCCCGCCCCCGCGGCGAGGCCCAGGTTGGCACCGACGTTGAATGCGGCCGGATGCAGACTCGCGCGCATCGCCTTTATCGACGCCGCGACCGCGTCGCCGAGCACCGCTCGATCCGCTCGCGCCAGCAACTCCGGCGACGCGACATGGCTTCGCGGCGCCACCATGACATGTCCGTTGTTGTAGGGATATTTGTTGAGCATCACGAGCACGTCGCGATTCTCGAACAGCACCAGGCGTTCTCGGCGCCGAGCCTCGGACAGCTTACCGAAACAGAAGATGCAGGCCTGGTGGTCGGAGCGGACGCTGCGCAGATCCTCGTCCCGCCATGGCGCCCACAGCCGCGGGCCTGCCGCGGAGAGCTGTGCCGCGTCGCGCCGCTTAACGACCCGCTTCTTCGGCGCCATTAACTTCGATTCGGAGTTCCTTGCCCGCCCGGAAAAACGGAATCTGCTTGGCGTCGACTCTGACCAACTGCCCGGTCTTGGGATTGCGGCCTTGCCGCGCGCGACGCTGCTTCACCGCGAAACTGCCGAAGCCGCGGATTTCGATCCGCTCGCCGCACGCCAGCGAGTTGGCCATCGCGTCGAACATCGCATTGACGATCGTCTCCGACTCGCGATGGGTAAACTTCTGCCGGCGCGCCAGTAGTTCTTCGATGATTTCCCGCTTGGTCATCGATCTCGCCGCCGTCCGCCCCCGCTTTAATCGAAGTGCTCCCCGTCTAGCTGGTTTTGCCGGCGCGCGGCGTGCGCCGTTCGCCGTCGTCGCGATCGAGCTTGAGCTCTTCGTTCAGAATATCTTCCATCGAGAACCGCGCCGCCTCATGCTCGCGCTTGAGGTAGGCCTGCATTTCCTCGCGCTCTTCGTGCTGCTTGAGCGCCTTGATCGACAGCCCGATGCGGCGCTCCTTGGGGTCCAGTTGCACCACCAGCGCCTCCAGCTGGTCATCGACCTTGTACAGCGACGACGGCTTGTCCACGCGCTCGTTGCTGAGCTGCGAGATATGGATCAGCCCTTCGATTCCTTCCTCGATCTCGACGAATACGCCGAAGTCCGCCACCGAACTGACCTTGCCATGAATTCGCGTGTTCAGCGGGTAACGCTCCGCCACCGTATCCCACGGGTCGGTCGAGAGCTGCTTGACGCCCAGGCTCACGCGCTCGTTCTCGACGTCGATTCCGAGCACTGTCGCTTCCAGCTCGTCGCCCTTCTTGCACACTTCGCTCGGATGCCGAATCTTCTTGGTCCACGACAAGTCCGAAATGTGCACCAGCCCGTCGATCCCCGGCTCGATCTCGACGAACACGCCAAAGTCCGTGATCGACTTGACCTTGCCCTTGACCTGGCTGCCGATCGGATGCTTGTGCCCGAGTTCTTCCCACGGATTCGCCTCGGTCTGCTTGAGTCCGAGCGAAATTCTTCGATTCGCCTCGTCAACCCCGAGCACCTGCACTTCCACCAGGTCGCCAGGATTCACGACCTTCGACGGATGAACCGCGCGCTTGCTCCAGCTCATCTCCGAGACGTGGATCAAACCCTCGACACCCTTTTCGATCTCCACGAACGCGCCGTAGTCGGTCACGCTGACGACCTTGCCCTTGATTCGCGTGCCCGGCGGATACGCTTCCGCTACCTTGGTCCACGGGTCAGGCATGATCTGCTTCATTCCCAGCGACACGCGCTCGCGCTCGGCGTCGTATTTCAGCACGACGACCTTGACCTTGTCCCCGACCTTCAACACTTCCGACGGATGCTGCAATCGGCCCCATGCCATGTCCGTGATATGCAGCAGCCCGTCGATTCCGCCGAGATCGATGAACGCGCCGTAGTCGGTAATATTCTTCACAGTGCCTTCGAGGATCACGCCCTCTTCGAGCACCTTGAGCGTCTGTTCCTTGAGCGATGCGCGCTCGCGCTCGAGCACGCTGCGCCGCGAGACCACCACGTTGCCGCGCGCGCGATTGAACTTCAGGATTCGGAAGCGGCCGCGCTGTCCCACGTATCTGTCCAGATTGCGCGCCGGACGAATATCGACATGCGATCCCGGCAGGAACGCCGGCACCCCGATATCGACTTTCAGTCCGCCTTTGACTTTGCCCAGCACCACGCCTTCGACCGGTGTCTCCGCCTGAAACGCCTTGTCGAGTTCGCGCCAGACTTTGAACTTCTCGGCCTTCGCGTGCGAAAGCATCACCGTGCCGTTTTCGGTCTCGGTGCCTTCGAAATACACGTCAACCTCGTCGCCCTCCTTGACCATCGGATGCCCTTCATGGTCAAGAAATTCGGCGAGGGGGACCTCCCCTTCGCACTTGTAGTTGATATCGATGATGACGCTGGCGCGCGTGATCAGAAGCACTCTTCCAACCAGCACATCGCCGGGACGGGGAGCCTTCAAACTCTCTTCCATCAACGACTCAAAGTCATTTTCTCCTCCGCTCACTTGTTCAGGCAACGCTTTCTCCATTTAGTGGGACCTTCCGGGACTTCGGGGCTGTGCAATCCTTACAACCGGACTAGGCTCGTTTCAAGCCCTTGGCGGCGTTGATTCGAGCGTTAATCTGCGCTTTCATCGCCGCGACCACCGCGTCGATTGAAAGGTTCGTTGAATCGATCTCCATCGCATCGTCCGCGCGCTTAAGCGGCGCCAGCTCGCGCCCGCTGTCACGGCGGTCGCGTTCGATCAGCTGCTCGAGCACTTCATGCTCCGCGATCGACGCGCCCTTGTGCTTGAGTTCTTCATATCTGCGACGCGCTCGCGTCTTCACGTCCGCATCGAGAAAGAACTTGAACTCGGCGTCAGGAAAAATCGCCGTGCCGATATCGCGTCCTTCCATCACCACTCCCCCGTCCGCACCCGCCGCGCGCTGCAGCTCGCGCATCCGCGCGCGCACCGCGCCCAGCGCCGAGAACCGCGACGCCAGGTCGCCAATTTCCGGCTCGGCTACCGACGCGCTCACGTCTCGATCGTTGAGCATTATCTTCTCGCCATCGAACTTGATCTTTATCGCCGCCAGCACCGGCGCCAATCGCGCTTCGACGTTTGCATCGTCCGGGCCGACGCCCGCCGCGCGCGCCGCGATTGCGACCGCACGATACATTGCGCCCGTGTTCAGGTACGAGAACCCGAGCTCGCGCGCGAGTGCGCGCGCCGCCACGGATTTTCCCGCTCCGACCGGCCCGTCGATCGCAACTATCGGCCGCTTCGGATTCACCTGATCTCTTCCTGCATCGCCCTGCCGCGATTGAAAATCTTCTCGACCCCTTCCATGTCGCCGGCCTCGACCAGCCGCTGAAACTCCATAAACGTCCCGCCGTAGAGTTTCAGCGCCGCCGCGATCGCCTCGCGATTCGTCACAAAAATGTCGCGCCACATCTCCCACGACGACGCCGCCAGCCGCGTCGTATCGCGCAGGCCCCCCGCGCCGTATTCCGCCGCCAGCTTGTCCCCGACCTTCGCGCCTTTGAGCGACGCCGCCAGCACGCTCGATACTATCTGCGGCAGATGACTCGAGCGCGCGAGGATTTCGTCGTGCGTCCGAGCGTCCATCATCTCGACGCACGCGCCGGTCTCGTCCCACAGCTGCTCGATTTTGGCGATCGCCGCGGGCGTGCTTTTCGCCGACGGCGTGATAATCACGCGCCGGTCCCGAAACAGCCCGGGGTCCGCCGCCGCTGCGCCGGTCGTTTCCATCCCGGCCACCGGATGCGCCGCGACAATCGATCTCTTTCCCGTGATCAGCGGCTCCAGCTCGCGGATCACGTATCCCTTCACGCTGCCGACGTCGGTCACCACCGCGTCCGGCGCCGTGTGTTCGATCATTTTTTCCAGCGTCGATCGCATCGTCAGTATCGGCACCGCCAGCACGATCAGATCCGCACCGCGCGCCGCCTCGACCGGATCCCGCGTCGCCACGTCGAGCATCCCGCGCTCGACCGCAACGTCCAGGTTCGCCTGCGTCCGTCCCAACCCGACGACTTTGCCTACCAGGCCCTCGCGGCGCGCAATCAACGCGAGCGAGCCTCCAATCAGGCCCACTCCGCACACGGTCATTTGCCGAAATAGCTGACCCATCACACTTGGATTCCGCCGCCCGGTGGCGCCGTCTTCGACATTTTGAGCCGGCTCAATTGCACCAGCAGGTTGGCGCTCGCGATCATCATAACTGCGAGCACGGGGAAGATTACGTAATTCATATTGAGATTCGCGCCGCGAGCGTCGGCGACGATCACGCCGAAGGCTCCCGCCATCGCGATCACATACGCGAGTCTGAACCACGACAGCGCACCCATCACTGGCCCCTCGAATTGCTCGGGCCGGATAACCGCAGTCAGCGCGATTAGCGCGTACCCCGCCAGCGCGACGATCGGCATCAGCAACAACCCGGTGAATTTCGACCCATAGCCGTTGACCTGCCCCACGATATTCCAGTGGATCGGAATCTCGGCCGGCGCCGACGGCCACGCCAATGCCGCAACCGCAAACATCGCGACGATCACCGCGCGCGCGAGCCAGTCCGCATTTCGATTGCTCTTCACGATTGCGCGCCCATCGCTTCGCCGAGCGCCGCGACCAGCCGCCGATTCTCCTCCGGCAGCCCCACGCTGATTCGCACGTGCCGCGGATAGCCGTAACCGTTCATCGCGCGCACGATCACGCCCTTGCGCAGCAGCTTGTCGTAAACCGCGCGCCCGTCTCCGACCTCGACCAGGAAAAAATTCGCGTGACTCTGCACCAGCGGCAGCTTGAGCCGCGCGAACTCGCCCTCCAGGTAATCCATCCCCTCGGCGTTGACTTGCAGCGTTCTGGCGATATGAGCCCGGTCGTCCATCCCGGCGATCGCCGCGACCTGCGCCAGCGAGGTCACGTTGAACGGCTGGCGCACCTTATGCAACATCTGAATCATGTCCGGCCGCGCCACCGCGTAGCCGACGCGAAGGCCCGCCAACCCGAAAATTTTCGAAAACGTCCTGAGCGTGATTATCAGCCGGCGATCGTCGTGGTCGTCCATCGAGTCGGGATAACCCGGGTCGCGCACGAATTCGAAGTATGCCTCGTCGGCGACGATCACCACGTTCTCCGGAACGCGCTCCAAAAACCGCTTCCATTCGGCGCGCCGGTAAATCGTGCCGGTCGGATTGTTCGGATTGCCGAGAAAAACTATTCGCGTGTTGGCGTCGATCGCCGCCGCCATCGCCGGCAAGTCGTGCGAGAATCCATCGCTGGTCTTCACCACGCGATGCTCCCCGCCGGCCGCTGCGGTCGCCAGCGGATAAATAGCGAACGAATGCTCCGAGTAAACCGAATTCAGTCCCGGCCGCAGATAAAGAAACGCGAGCAGATGGAGCACCTCGACCGATCCCGACGCCGCGAATACGCGCTCGACTCCAACCTTGTGATGCTCCCCGATTTTGCGCCGCAGCTCGTAGCTCGCGCCGTCGGGATAGCGATTCAGCTCCGGCAGCGCCGCCTTGATTGCCTCTATCGCCCGCGGCGACGGCCCCAGCGGATTCTCGTTCGACGCCAGCTTCACCGGATCGTCAATTCCGAGTTCGCGTTGGAGCTCCTCGATCGGCTTGCCCGGCTCGTAAGGAGCAAGCGCGGCGACCGATGGGAGTACGAGATCTTGAGCTTTGATCAAAGTAGGTGAACGGCAGTGGAAAATTGAAAAGTGGAAACGCTTTTCCGGCTGCCCGGCTCAGGCAGCGGCCGACCTGCCTTCAGGATACGATCCTAAGACCTTCAAGAATAGGGCCTTGCGCTCGAGCGCCTTGAGCGCGCGCGCCAGCTTGGGGTCGTCACGATGCCCCATAACGTCAACAAAGAACAGGTACTCCCACGGCCGCGCCCGCAGCGGACGCGATTCGATCTTCGATATATTGATCGCGTTGCGCGCAAACAGGTTCAGCGCCTGGTTCAACGTGCCCACCCGGTCCGCAACCGCGAACAGCAGCGTCGTCTTGTCTTTGCCTGATTTTTCGGTCGGCCGCGTCCCCATCACGAGGAATCGCGTCGTGTTGGTCGCGACGTCCTGCACATTCGACGCGATCGGCTTGAGCCCGTACGCCTCGGCCGCCGCCGCCGACGCGATCGCCGCGATTGACGAATTGTCCGCGGCGTACTTTGCCGCCAGCGCATTGGACGCCACCGCTTCGGTCTCGCAATTGGGGAAATTCGCGCTCAGGTAGCCGCGGCATTGCGCGAGGCTTTGCTGATGAGACACGATCCGCTTAACCTCGCCCGCCTGGCCGCTCAGCGACATTATCGAATGCCGAATCGGCAGCAGGATTTCGCCGATTATCACCAGCGCCGTGTCGATCAGCAGATCGAGCGTCAGCGTCACCGATCCTTCGGTCGAGTTCTCCACCGGCACCACGCCGAAATCGGCGCGTCCGTTCTCGATCGCCTGGAAGACCCCGGCGAACGACTCCAGCGGCATCAGCTCGACGCTCGATCCAAACCGCATCCGCGTCGCCTCGTGCGAGTAGGTATGCTCCGGGCCCAGGAACGCCACTCGCGGCTCGTGCTCGAGCGCGCGGCAGGCCGAAATTATCTCGACATAGATTCGCTTGACCTGCTCGTCGGTGAGCGGCCCTTGGTTTTCGGCGATCATCTTTTCGATAATCGCGCGCTCGCGCACCGGCTGATAAACCTCGCCATGATGATGCTTGAGCCGCCCGATCTCCACGGCCAGGCCTGCGCGCAACGACACCAGCCGCAGGACCTTGAGGTTTATCTCGTCCATCCGCGCGCGCAGAGTCTC
>OBLT010001573.1_pt1 | contig 14565 bp, 10 predicted proteins | sample 1518721 | NCBI WGS metagenome assembly OBLT01 (sample SAMEA3539307, study PRJEB22396) | soil metagenome | biome: tundra; feature: field; material: soil | place: USA | collected 2010-05 | depth 0.15 m | reverse complement strand
CCATCGGCAGCAAGGTTCGCACCAAGGTTATCGACAACACCAAAAAGAAAACGCTTCAGGCTGAAGTCCGGCAGCACGTACTCGCTGGGTCCGCGCTTTTCACCGATGCGCTTCAGTCCTACGAAGGTTTGGATGAGTTCCAGCATGAAGTGGTAGACCATGCAGTAGAGTACGTGCGCGGTGAGGTTCACACGAACGGCTTGGAAAACTTCTGGAGTCTGGTAAAGCGCGGCCTGAAAGGGACCTACATTTCAGTCGAGCCTTTCCATCTGTTCCGGTATCTCGATGAACAGGTGTTCCGCTATAATAACCGCAAGATGAACGACAGCGACCGCTTCAACATCGTGGTGCGTGAGATTGTTGGCAAGCGGTTGACTTGGGATCAACTGACTGGCAAGACCGAGAATGCGACTCCTGCGAACTAAGCAGGAGCGCAAACGTCAGGGGCGCGGCAAAAGAAAAACAGTTAGCGAGTCGGTTTCCGAGGCGGAAGATTCCAAGACTTAACTAAATCGGACACGCCCGGAATGATCTTGACTAACTGATTGTATTCAAGCCAATCATCAATCCATTTTGAGTACGCTAGGATTCTGTTCTGCCATGCGTATCTGTGCTTGCTCTTCTTATGGCTAATGCACCAAGCAAATAGATCGGCCATCTGAAGAGCGGGGGTATGGCGCATATCAGTTTCGGTGACGGTTACTCGCTCCATCATTGCCAGATGTTTCTTGGCTTTCTTGTTGTGCTTCCGATCTAGCACATGCCCCATAAACTTCTCGCCCTGATCATATACCAGATGATAGAAAAACGGATGATGTAATTCGGCTCCTCTGTACTCGCCCCATTGCAGACACCGAAACAACGTCTGTGTGGCGCAAATTTCTTCGGCAGTCCTGGGCACCTCTGGGTTAGATGTTCTTGCCCGAACGAAATCATCAAGGACAACAGTGAGGACATAAGGCAGTAATCCATCGCGGCCATCCGGCTCACTCTTCGTTCTGGGTCTGGCAATATGATTGTCAATCACCGTGACGCAATCCGAAATAAAGGCGTCGCGTCTTAGAACGTCCCATCCATTGGCTTTCGTAAACGGTTCTGCCACCAAAGACACGGCGTCGGTTGTGTGAAGCCACGGAGCACCGTGTTTTTTAAGTACAGTCTTCCAGTCCCTCTGGGGCTGCTTCCACTGGTCTAGCGTTCCATAGATCGACGCCAAAGCCACAACGTCGTATCGTGTGCTGTCGGCTTCATTTCCGCCATCGAGAAACCCCTTTAGCACCATAGCAATATGATCCTTTTGGATGATTCCATAATGGGGCAGCAGATCAATCAGCGAGAACTGGACGGCGTGAGGCACTTGCACCCTTTCCGGCCAAGTGTATGCTACACTGGCCTTGAGGATTGGGCACACCTTGCCCCTCCCATAGCCTTTTTGGTTTTTGCGGTCTTGCACACCGCAAAAGCCGGAAGCTATGCCGGGTTTCCGCCTTCATCGGACGCCACCAGCGCCCGCTCGGTTTTCAAATGGTCTGGGCGACTTCGGTCGCCCCTATGCCTTTATAATTATACCATTTCGCTACTGTGCGATCTCCCCACGGGATATCGCGCTTGGTGTTCAGTGGTGCGCGAGTAGATCATCAGCTTTGGATACCGCGAGACGTTCGTCGGCAAGTTGTTTGCGTAGTTCATCTGGCCCTAGAATAGTCTGCGCGCCCGCCGTAACCAGTCCGCGACAGGTGCTCACTTCCTGATTGAAGGCCGCCATGCGGTCACGAATCGCCCGCAGTTGATACTGTCGATTCAATTCCCATTCCCGCGTGGTCGGTTCGGATCGCATCAACTCCGCATAGCGTTTTTCGGCCTGCTTCTCGGAACGGATGCCGGGGACCATAGACGGGGATTGGTCAACGTAGAAACGGCAGTACAGCTCTGCACGGGACGCGGAAGAGGATGCGTTCAGGATGCCGTTGAAAGCCTCAATCGTATCCAAGGCATGTTGACGGATATCGGTCACCTGTTGGCGTTGTTCTGCGCTTAGGCTTATGCCATTATCTTTCGTAACCAGTTCTTTGCGGCTCACCCAGCCGTGCTCGGTCTTTTCGGAAACCCATCTAGCAGGTTCGTCTCTCACGACCTCCCACTGGATATCGCACTTGGTCTGGATTCCCGGTTTTATGGATCGCATGATGAGCGTTTGCGTGCCGTCTGGTTCTCGGCTAAGGATTGGCAACCACGCATCGTGATCGAACGTGAACTTTAACTGTCCACTGGGGAGATTCCTAAACGTGAATTCCCAGTTCTGCCGCACTTCCACTGGCCCGTTGCACAGCACTCCTGACGTTGGCTTGCTTGCCTCCGCTTGGGGCGGGGGTGGTGAGGCTTGGGCGGCTGGCGCCGGTGCGCTCTGCGGGGGGCTTGGCTCAATTGCTGCTTCTTCTTTCGCTATCTCGGCGTCAAGGGCATCAAGCTGCGCTTTCTTTTCAGCATTGTCTTTTATCGCTGCGTTCAAGTCGGCCAGAAGGCGCTGCTCCTGGTTGGGGTCCGGGAATGGGTCCGCACTTCTCAGTGTGAGATCGCGGACAATAGCAAGATCGCGACGAATCCTTGCTTCGTATCCAAGCCCAATCGCTAAAAAATCAGCCAGACTCTGTCGTCGTTCTAGCTTCAGTTCAGCTAAACGTTTTTCATGCTGTTCGTGCGGACCGACTGCTGTTGGGGCCGGGCTTGGGGCCGGGGCTGGATTGCTCTTGGACTTGTCGGGTGATCGGCTTAACAGTCCGATCACAACTACGACCGCAAGGACCGTTAGGCATCCCGCGCATCCATGCTTGCGTTCCATTTCATACCAGATTATACAACGCTTCCATTTGACAACCGCCCCGGTCGGGCGCATTATGGAAGCAAGATGAAACCAGCCCCGGCAGTACCCGGCGAGACGGAAGCGGAGCGGATGAAGAACGCGCTTCGCATGATGTTCAGCGTACCGAAGGAAGCTTACCTCAGGGAAGAGGCACGGCTGAAACGGGCGCGGGACAGGAAGCGGGCGAGAAAACATCCGGATTGACGCGCAGGTTGGCAGTGCTATACTAAGAGGATACCGTTTTGTATGGGTTGGGTTGCACAGAAAATTTCCGATCACACAAAGACAGCGGAATCCTTGCCGCGTCTATGGGATTCTTTGCGTGACAGCATCGGGAATGCCGTAGAGGAGTTTAAGGCGCTCGTTTCCCAGCCGGGCGTAGACCGTGGAGACTGCCGCGCCCGTGGATCAATGTGCATAAGGGTATGTAAACCGGGAGCATCCATTGAGATATATCTCTCACCTACAGATGCGACCGTCAAGTTGGCACCGGGAACAATCGCCGTTGCTGGAGCAACCGACTCAGGCGATGAAAAGCAAATCTGTGGCTACCGACTCAAACAGGATAGATCTGGGCTTGAATTTTGCAGCGCTATTGCCGAAGTGCTTACGGCTGATGATGTATCAAAATTGGCGCTCACTTCATTCCTGCTCGATCCTTTTCCGAGTGCATATATTCGCCCCCAGCCCACGCTCACGTAAAACACACCGCGCGGCCTGTCACGTCAGGCCCAAGTCTAGCGCGCTGCCGTCTGGTTTGTCAAGTATATATTTGCCCAAGGTAGACCCTGCGCACAGGCGTGGGGAACCGCGTGCTTCCCCGCCGGCTCCGGACCGCACCCGACCTCAGGCTTCCTCAAGATGCCGATGGATTCCTGTCCGAGCCCAGAACATGGTGAAACCACAAGACTTACAGGGGACCAAGACGCCGTACTCTCTAATCCTGCCCCAAGCGCTCCTCCAGGTTCATTTGGGACCTCGCTAGACCTCAAGGCCCCTCCAAGTTCGCCAGGCCGGGAAATTCGCCCTTCGATCATGTAGTTGGTGCGATCGAAATCGCCATTCAGCGGCTTCTTCGACCGTACGCTTTTCGGGTTGCGCGCCACCCCCGGCGTCCAGGCGGCGGCGATGGCCAGCGTGGTTCCGGTGACGTCACCAGGCTTGGCATAGCGGACGCGCGGCAGAGCCACTGACGCGGTGACCACGCCGCGCGGTTCGAATCCGGGATTGACGCTGCGCAGTCGCAGAAAGCTGCGGCCCAGCAGTCCCGCGGCCACCAGCAGCATCAAGGCCAACGCAATCTGTCCGGCCGCCAGGAGTTGGCGCAGACGGTTGCGGCGGTCGCCGGCGACACGAGCTCCGAGCCGGAGACCATCGTCGCGGGTGGTGTCTCCCAGGCGCAAGATGGGCGCGACCCCAAAGAGAATCGCGGCTGCGAGCGAGAGCGCGATAGAAAACGCCAGCACGCGGAGATCGAGCAGGATGTGCCCGGCATCGGGCAGCACGCGTACCGCCACCGCCGTAAGCGCGGAAGCGCTCCACCACGCGAGCAGAATACCTGCGGCCCCGCCGGCCAGGCCAAGCACCAGGCTCTCCGAAAGTAACATGCGCGCGAGGCGTACGGTCCCGGCGCCGAGCGCTGAGCGGATCGCCATCTCGCGGCGGCGCGCGCTCGATTTGGCCAGCAGCAGATTCGCGATGTTGGCGCAGGCGATCAGCACAAGCGTCAGCACCGCGCCTTGCAGGGCGACCAGGCCCGTGCGGACGTTGCGTGTCATATCGTCCCGCAGGTTGACGATGCGCGCCGCTAAGTGCGCGTCTTCCACCGGGTGAGCGCGTTCCATATCACGCGTGCGCACGTCGAGATCGGCCTGCGCCTGTTCGATTGAAACTCCGGCGCGCAGGCGAACGATGGATTCCAAGTGATGACCGTCGCGCGACCCTGGGCCGAAGTTTTCTCCCAGAGCGCGGTAGAGTTGCACAGGCTCGGAGGCGAGGCTGGGCGGCAAAAGCGGCATATCGGGCGGAGCCACGCCAACCACGGTATGCACGCGCGCATCCAGCAAAATAGTGTGGCCCACAATCTGGAGGTCGGAATGAAAACGCTCGCGCCACAGCGGGTAAGAGAGCACCACCACGTCGTCCGGCCCATCGCGGTCTTCGGCGGGCAGGAAGAATCGCCCTAAGTAGGGATGGACGCTCATGACGTTGAAGTAATCGTGCGAGACCAGGAGGCTGGCAAGACGCTCCGCCCGTCCCGAGCCGGTGAGGATGGGCTTGTAGTAGGAAGAGAAAAGCGCCGCCGAGTCGAGGGTGAGGCTGTTTCGTGTCCAATCGGTGAAATCGTCGAACGAGTTGGGGCCGCGAGCATCGCCGGAGCGCTCATCCGTCCAAAGCAGCGCCAGCCGATCGGCGTGCGCGTAGGGCAACGGGCGCAGCAGAAGCGCGTTGACAATTGTGAACACCGATGTGGCCATGCCAATGGCGACGGCCAGGGTGAGCACGCCGGCGGCCGCGAATCCCGGCGCGCGGAGCAGCGAACGGAGGGCAATCCTAAAATCGTGTGTCATAAGCGTCGGTTTGTGGCTGTCACCTTGCACGGCGGTTGCCAACCGCGCCGCTACAAAAATATTCGGCGAGACACAATAAAGACGCATAAGCAAGCCGTTTGGTACCGATTCGATCTGGCGAACTCGTGAAGGGACGGCGCGGCCCTGGACGCGAACGGATTGCTTGCGCCGTTCCGCAGTGTCGCGCTTAGCTTTGCGCACATCCAGCGGCGTCCAGTAACCGGATTACCAAACCCTCGGCGTAGAGGAGGAGCTTCCTGGCAGGCGCGTATTTCAGGCCGCGGGCCGCCATTAGTCCCGAATCCGAACAGATCGATCCGCCCATGAACAGTGTTCTCTCCTCCATGCTGTCGTAAGCTGATGAAAAGGCACTCTCATCTCCCTGGCCCGTGGTGTGCACTGTGAAAACGATTATGTTCAGCGACATTCGGTACTCTTTGCGAGCCTTACGCCATCACCCGTCGTTCACGCTGGTCGCCGTCCTGTCGATCGCGCTCGGGATTGGAGCGAATTCAGTCATGTTCAGCCTGGCGAATGCAGTCTTGCTTCGCCCGCTGCCCGTGCCGGAAGCGGCCCGCGTCGTCAATCTCCGCTCCCAGCTTCGCGCCCAGCCCCCTACGACCATGTCGTATCCCGACTTCGTCGACTTTGCGCGCAAGAGCAAAGCGTTCGCGGGACTGACGGCGATGAATTTGACCCCGTTCGGCTTCGCACCGGATAAACAGAAACTGCCCGAGATGAAAGCGGGCCTGATCGTCAGCGGCAACTTCTTCGATGTCATGAGAGTCGCGCCGCAACTCGGCCGCACCTTTCGGCCGGACGAAGATGCGGTTCCCGGCCGCGACGCCGTCGCTGTGCTCAGCTATGATCTCTGGCGAAACGAATTCGCGTCCTCGCCTGGTGCCATCGGGCGTTCCCTGTTTCTGAACGGAATCGAATTCAAGGTCATTGGCGTGGCGCCAGAAAGCTTCACGGGAGTGGATCAATACTTTCGCCCGGCGCTGTATGTGCCGTTGATGATGAGCGCCCGGTTGACGGGCGACACCGGGCACACATGGCTCGAAAGCCGGGACGACCGCCGCCTCCAGGTAAAAGGGCGGCTGCGGCCAGGAGTGACTCCGGAAAGCGCGGGCTCGGAGGCCCGTGTGATTGCCAGCGCGCTGACGAAGGCGTATCCTGACACGAACCGGGACTGGTCGGCCACGGTTCGGACCGAGATGCAGGCGCGCCTCGATGTGGAGCCCTACGATGCGCTGATTGCCGCGATGCTGCTTGGCTTGGCTGCCATCGTGCTTCTGATCGCCTGCGCTAACGTAGCCAACCTCATGTTGGGCCGCGCGCTGGCGCGCTCGGGCGAGATCGCCATCCGCATGGCGGTCGGCGCCGGGCGGTGGCGGCTGGTGCGGCAACTGTTGACCGAGAGCCTGCTGATTTCCCTGGCGGCGGGAGGCGCCGGTTTGTTCCTGGCGGCACTGTGCCTGGACGCGTGCATGCCCTGGCGCGTTCCCAGCCAGATACCCATTGAAATCGACGCACGACTCGATCCCAGAGTCGTGCTGTACGCGTTTTGTGCATCGCTCGCCAGTGCCGTCATCTGCGGGCTTGTCCCGGCGATCCGGGCGACGCGATTGGACATCGGAAGCTCGTTGAAGGCGGGAGGACGGAATATCGGGTCGCGCCGAGGGGTTCTGGGAAGAAATGCGCTGGTAGTTGCGCAGGTGGCCGGTTCGCTGTTTCTGCTGGTTTGCGCAACGCAACTATACCGTGGAATCTCGCTACTGCTATCGAGGCCGGCTGGGTTCCGCTCCGATCACATCCTCATGGCCAGTTTCGATCCGACCCTGGCGCGGTACAACGAAGCCGAGACGCAGAGTTTCTATAAACGCCTCACCGAGAGGGCGCAGCAGTTGCCGGGCGCGGTTTCCGCTTCCGTGGCCGAACTCGTTCCTATGTCAACCCACCCGGATGAACAACTGATCGTACCGGAAGGCTACCGCCTACCGGCCGGGAGCGAATCGGTCCGCGTATTGACCAACGTGGTGATCGGCGATTATTTTTCCACGCTCGACATTCCGATCCCGCGCGGGCGTGCATTCCGCCCCAGTGATACCGCCGAATCGCTGCGGGTGGCGGTGGTCAACGAACATCTCGCGCAGACGTATTTCCCCAATCAGGATCCGATCGGCAAGCGCTTCCGGCTCTTTGGCGCCAGCGGACCGTGGGTGGAAATCGTCGGCCTGGCAAGGGACAGCAAGTACATGTTTGTCTTGGAGCCGCCTTCGGATTTTCTGTACCTGCCCTTGACACAGAACCACCGGAACGCTATGACGCTGCTCGTTCACACCGCGGGCTCCTCCGAAACTCTGGCAGCGCCGCTGCGGGATCTGGTGCGCTCTCTGGATGCCGATCAGCCTATGTTCGGGCTTAGCACCATGGAGCAATACTTTCGCGATCGAGCAACGAAGGTGTTGACCCTGCTGACCGGTTTCGTGGGAGGAATGGGACTCCTGGGTCTGATCCTGGCGTTGGCCGGGATGTACGCCGTCATGGCTTGGTCTGTCGCGCGCCGGCTACGGGAGATCGGCATCCGCATGGCGGTTGGAGCCGATCGTGTGGACGTGCTGGGCATGATATTGAAACAAGGATTCCGGCTGAGCGTGACAGGAGTCGCTATAGGTCTGGCGCTGAGCTTGGCGTTTGGAAGAGTGCTGACGGCCGGGATGGGCGCGCCATCCCTTAACGTACCGGTGCTGGTGGTGGCCTCCTTTGGGCTTCTCGCGCTGGCAGCGGCCGGCGCGTACGTGCCTGCGCGCCGCGCGTCGAAGCTGGATCCGATCATGGTTCTCCGGCAGGAGTAATAGCCGGCTAACGGGAAGACCGGTCTCAACTGAAGACCGGCGAGATTATTGAGTCGCTGGCCTTGTGGTTTTGGCGGCGAGGTGTAAAGGGAACGTGAATCGGCGTTGTGATGCGCGATAGGTCGCCTGTAGTCGGCGGCGTTTACCGATCCAGCGCGGCGGATGGTTTACAGCCCCCAATTGGCTACTGTCATCTGGAAGGTGGCAACCTGCCCTTGAGACTCAGATTCAGACCACCTGTGTCGCTCTCGGAAAGCAGACGCGGGGGCATTTTTCGCGATGAGGCCCGCGGTACAATCCAGCGAAGCGCTCCTTGCGCGGCGGTTCAGTAACACCTGGACGTCTTATAGTTAAGACGGTCGACCGGTGGACGTTTTCCGGCGACGGAAATACGCTGACGTCTGACGCGAAGGACCAGTACGAACCCGAGAAAGAATCTGGGTTCGTGTTCGAGAGGCGGCCGGTGCAGCCTAACCAATAAAGGACTGCTTCGTCGAAGCCTTTTGCCCGTTTACAAGGGCATTGCATGAAGAGAATACGTTCGGCGTTGATTTTTGCGTTGGAGTTCGGGGTTGTTGGAATCGTATCGTTTGCTCAAACGAGACCGGCTCCGGGTATAGCGATCCGCACACAACCGGAGAAGGTGTATGTAGAGCGCAGTGGAGGGTCGCAATACTTTGTCTTCGCGTTCGATCTTTCCAATAATAGCGATCAAGCGGTCAAGATAACCGGACTTAGCATGATGGCCTATGATGCCCAGGGCATGCTGCTGAATTGGAGCAAGGTGGATAGCAATGGCGGCCGACCATCCATTGAGGTGCTGGGCCCACGCCGACTGGATGGCCACAAGTCTCTCACCGTGTTTAACCCGTTCGATCAGCTCACGACGGCTCAGCCTGTGGCCAGCCTAAGGTACGAATTTGACGTTGCCGGAAAGCAAGGGCGGACGACGATTCCCATCGAAATCAGACCTGTGGAATACATTCAGAAGACCAGCCTCACTTGCCCGGTCCCGGGTAACCACGTCTGGGCCTACGAAGCGCCTGGTTTCTACTCGCACCATGCAAGAATCGACTTGAATGACGAATTCACGGTTGGCGTGATGAAGTTGCGCTATAACAGCCAGCGCTACGCCTTGGACTTGGTCGTAGTGGATGCGCGTGGGACTGGAAATGGAACCGGGCTGGAAATCTCCGAGCTCGGAAACCTGGCGTAGTAACGCAGATCGTTTATCGACCAATGCAAAGAGCGGCTCGGACACGGGACCTCCTTTCTTACAGTATTCTATACTTTAAGAACAGGGGCAAGAGACGCAGAACAAAACAATCCTCACTTTTATATCCCCCCCCCTCAGCAAACAAGCTAACCAAATCGATACCATGGTCGTCTACAATTGTGGACAATCGAGGCATATGGCCAAGCCCACGGATCCGGTCCAAGGGACCCTGGACATGCTGATCCTCAAGTTGATTTTCGCGGGCGCTTACCGGCGGCCGGCTAACGATTCCTTGGTCGGACCGTCTAGCTAGATTGTTCGAATCTTAAGACAAATTGCAAACAGGCAAAAGGGTGCCACACGAATGATTGCTCGACGAGAAGCGCTTCGCCGGTTGGGTTCGGCCGCGGCCGGAGTCTGGTTTGCGGCGGCGCAGGCAGGCCTTGCGCCAAATGCCTCGGCCGCGCCGGCAAAAGAAGATTCCACTCCTCCGCTCGCGCCCGGAGCCCCCACGTCGCCGGAGAGGACCGCTCTGATCGATGCGTTCAAAAAAAAATCCGAGGGGCTGCAAAACAAGTTCGAGGCGCGCACGCTCAAACGGGACTGGACCATGCCCTATCGTCTGTTCCGGCCGGAAACCAAGGGAAAAGTGCCCTTGATTATGTATCTTCATGGAAGCGGGGGGTTGGGCGGCGACAATTTGAAACAATTGGGCCTCGGCAATATTTTTGGGACACGCGTCTGGCTTTTGCCGGAGAACCAGAAGCGTTTTCCCTGCTACGTCGTCGCGGCGCAGACCGATCGGGGATGGGTCCGCTACGATCCATCGCAGACCAAGGGGCCGGCGAAAGTGCTCCCCGGACTGGGAGACGGGTCGCGGATGGCGCTGCAGGTCGTTGATGCTTTGCGCCGCGAGTTCGCGATCGATGAGCGGCGCGTGTATATCACGGGCCAATCGATGGGTGGCGCGGGCGTGTGGAATGTGATGGCGCATCGTCCGCATTTTTTTGCCGCGGCGGTGATCTGTTGCGGAAGTGACTCGCCGGAAGATGGCACGGCGTCGATTGATACGCCGCTGTGGAACTTCCACGGGGATTCCGACGACACGGTTCCTGTTTCCTTATCGCGCGGGCGTATCGCGGCTAGACGGAAGGCTGGAGGCCGGCCTCTCTACACAGAGTACCCGGGGGTAGGCCACGAAGTCTATGAGTGGGCGTTCACAGAACCGGCGCTGGTGAACTGGGTGTTCTCTCAACGCCGTGGAGGAAACTAAAGTGCTACGAGCTTATGGTCCCGGCTTGCGCTGGTCTTTCTTGTCGTCAATGGCAGCCTGGTTGATGATTGCCGGTCTTTTATTCGGTGATACCAACGGGCGGCAGGTCACTAAACTGGCGGATGGCGTATACGCCATCCAGCATCAAAATTTGAACGATGGCAGTTCCAGTGGAAATACCACGGTGATAATCGGTGACCGGGAAGTGTTCGTCGTCGATTCCTGTTACCGGCCATCGTCGGCAGCCGAAGATATCGCACAAATTCGCCAGTGGACCAACAAACCTGTGGGTTTTCTGCTCAACACCCATTTTCACAACGATCACAATAACGGGAACAAGACCTATTTGGATGCATTTCCTTCCTTGGCCATCATCGCCCAGGAGGAAACCAAGAAAGACATGGATCTCATCCAACCGGGCAACATCGAGCGCGCCCCCAAGGACGTTGAGGCGTTCCTTGCTGCCTTCAAACAGGGAAAAGGTACGGATGGCCACACGCTATCCGAAGACGAAAAGAAGGAATACCAGCAGATTATCCCCAGTCTGGGACCGCTGCTAGCGGAATTCAAAACCATGGCGTACCAGGCTCCCACGCTCACCTTTACCGATAAACTTGATATCGACCTGGGAAACCGGGAGGTCCAAGTGAAGTACCTGGGGCGGGGTAATACCGCGGGAGATGCCATCGTCTTTTTGCCCAAGGAAAAAATCCTAGCCGCGGGAGACCTGTTGGTTCATCCTATACCTTACACCTATGATGGTTATCCCGCCGAATGGGCTCAGACGCTCGATAAGATGGCCCAGTTGGACCCGGCAATCATCGTTCCCGGACACGGACCAGTGTTGCATGACAAGACCTATCTGTATCTCGTGGCCGACCTAATGAAAAGCGCCGTGGATCAAGTGCGCGCGCAGATCGGCAAGACGGGCCACCCCGGTTTTTACTCGGTGGACAAGATAAGAGGCGGCGTGGACTTGACGCCGTTCCGGGCAAAATTCGCCGGCGACGATAAAGATCTCGCGGCGGCGTTTGACGATATGGCGGTCCATCTGGTGAACATCATATTCAATGGTGCCGCCTTGCGCTAGCGTTCGAGAGGCGCTCGTTGGCCGTGCGCCGCTGGCACTTCGTGCAGGTCTTCGGCATACGTTGGAAGCACTTGCCGCGGGCCGGGCGCCATTCCAGACATTCATCTGATCCCGCAAGCAGCCGGGGATTTGCGGGTAGCTCTACCGTTTTCGTCGTCAAGTCGTCTAATTGTTCAAGTGTTACCACCCGAGCTATAAGTGAGTGTGTCCGGGAATTGTTGTGTATTCCGTGAGGTGCGAACTGCTTAAGGAGGCATCCTGAAACCAACTCAGTTAGCGATTTGTATTCTTGCGCTTGGCGCTCCCTCGATGGCGGACGTGCTCTCCATTCCACCCGACTCGCCCCGGTGGGATCTGGAAGGACAAGCCGAGGTGGCTGAATATCATCAACGCAAGTCTATCTTTCTCCGCAGCGGAGCCGCTGGGGTAAAAGATCTGGAAGTGCGCGACGGCGTCATCGATGTCGACGTTGCGGCCCCCGCGAAGCCCGCGCTCTTCGGGTTGAACCGGGCATTCTTCGGGATTGAGTTTCGAGGTAATCCGGACAACGGCAGCGCCGATTGGGTCTATCTGCGTTCGCACAAGTCCGGCCTAGCTGACGCGTTGCAGTACACTCCGGTGTTCGGCCGTGCGCCTATGTGGCAAATCTACAATGGGCCGGGATTTACCGGCGCGATCGACATCCGAAAGGACGAGTGGTTTCACGTGCGCCTGGAGATCGTAGGCGCGCAGGCGAAACTGTTCGTTCAGGACATGACCAAGCCTTGTCTGGAGATGAGCGATCTGAAGAGCGGCAATCAAAAAGGGTCCGTGGCTTTAGTCAACCTGACCGGCCCAGTGTACTTCTCGAACTTTGAGGTGCGGGAAACGCCGGCGGCGCCCTGGGAACGCCATCTGCCCCCAATGCCCGCGAACATGCTGACCCAATGGAGCCTGTCGCCCGACTACGATGCGCTCGAACGTAATCTTGAGCGTCCGCTTTCGCAAACGGAGCGCGATAGCATCGCCTGGCAGGATGTAACCGCGGAGCCGCCCGGATTTGTCGTGGTCAATCGTTACCGGCAAAGCCCGAGACTGAATGTCACGTTCGAAAACGATTTCTCGAAGCGCCTGGACCCGCAGAAGGGCATGCGGGTCGTCTATGCGCGGACCAGGATCGTCTCCGAACGCGATCGGGTAAAGAAGCTTAACATCGGATACAGCGACGACGTCAGCGTGTTCCTGAACGGTAGGATTCTTTTCCGCGGCCGAAGCGCACAAGGCTTTCGCGACCCGGGGTTCCTCGGTATCGTCAATCTGGAGAACGACGCGGTCTACCTTCCACTGAAGAAGGGCGCCAATGAACTCGTGCTAGCAGTGAGTGAACTAGGGGGCGGCTGGGGATTCATCTGCCGCCTGGAGGACATGGCAAACTAGTGTAGTTCATCCCAAATCCGGAAGGATATTCGGGTTAAGACGATCTCGCTCGAACCCAAACACGGCTGGGCGATCGCCAAGCGCATCCAGCAGGTTTGACGAGAAGCGCTCCGGATCCAGCAGGGTTCGCCATACCCGGCCCTGCACCGTCTGGAGCAGCAGGGCTGGATAGAGAAGGAGTGGCGGCCAGCCGAGACCGGCCGAATGGCAAAGTTCTACTCCCTCACCCGTGCCGGCCGCAGCCAAATGAAGAAGGAACCGGCGACCTGGGAGCCGCCTGCCGGCCGGGATCGATCTGGTGGTCCAAGAGGTGTGACATGCGAGCTGTCCGCAAAATGTGTCTGCGCCTGCGCTCACTGTTCCAGCGGGGCGCTGTGGAATGCGAGCTGGACGCCGAATTTCGCTTTCATCTCGATCGGCAGATCGAGGAGAACCTGGTCTCCGGCATGGCGCCCGACGAAGCCCGCGGGGCTGCGTTGCGCGCGGTCGGAGGCCTTACCCAGTATCAGGAGGAATGTCGCGATATGCGCCGTGTAAAACTTATCGAGAATTTCGTGCAAGACCTGCGTTTCGGTCTCCGCACCCAACGCCAGGCTCCGGCCTTTACCGCGGTCGCCATTCTCACCTTGGCCCTCGGGATCGGAGCTAATACAGCCATCTTTTCGGTGGTGCGCGCCGCCTTGCTCCGCCCGTTGCCTTATGCCCAACCGGACCGCCTCATCACCGTAGGCGAAGTGCGCGGCGAAGAAGAATTGTCCCAAGCGCTAAGCCCGGCATCCTGGAACGCCTCCTACCCGGATTACCTCGACTGGCGGAAACAGTCGAAGACCTTTGAATCGCTGGCCGGTTTCACCCCCGATGGTTTCACCTTGCGCGGCGCCGGTGAACCGGAGACCGTCATCGCCGTCCAAGCCACCACCAATTTTTTCTCCACGTTGGGCGTCAAACCGTTCCTGGGACGCGATTTCCACGCCGGTGAAGACGCCGCGGCCGGTCCCTTTGCCGCCATCCTCACGCATAGCTACTGGAGAAGCCGGTTCGGCGGGGATCCGCGGGTCGTCGGCCGCGCCATCCAACTGGACTCCAATAGCGTCACCATCGTCGGCGTTCTTCCGGCGGGGTTTGAATTCGCGCCGCGGGGGAACGCTCAGCTCTGGGTGCCCCTGCATATCACTGGAGATCTGGTCACCCGGCGCAGCCTGCGCTGGCTGAGCGTCATCGGACGGCTGGCCCGCGGCGCAACTCCCGCGCAAGCCCGGGCGGAGATGAACCTGATCACTGC
>OBLT010001572.1_pt1 | contig 14565 bp, 16 predicted proteins | sample 1518721 | NCBI WGS metagenome assembly OBLT01 (sample SAMEA3539307, study PRJEB22396) | soil metagenome | biome: tundra; feature: field; material: soil | place: USA | collected 2010-05 | depth 0.15 m | reverse complement strand
ACGGAGCCGCGCGCGTAAGCAAGCGGTTGTGGCGCAAACAATAACGTCGCCATGTTTAATACCTGTTCAGGCCCTGCGTCAGCTCGATGTATGTGCCGAATGGGTCGGTGATGTAGGTGATGCTGGTGGCCGCGCCGGGACGGGGGTTGCAGGGCATGTCGAACTTCTGGCCGTCGGCCTCCAGTTTCTTGCAGAAGCTGGCGAGATCCTGAATCTCAAAGCCGATATGATCGAGCCCGCGGCCTTTGGTCCCCACTGTGGGCGCCGTTGCCTGGTCAAACGTCAGGTTGGCTCCGGGCACGTCGGCGGCCGTGAAATTCTTGCGCTTGCCGGGGACGGCTCCGAAAGTCTTCACGTACCATGCCTGGATGGCGGCCGGGTCCGATGTGGCCCACTGGATATGGTGGAAAACGATCGGGTCCTTCAAGGAGGCGTCTTCGTTGAATTCGACCCGGATACCGGCCGGAGAGAGCAGGAACGCGCCCTGATTGGAAGCGTTGAAGGGGGTGGCGACGGCGAGGCCGGCCTCCTTCCATTTGGTCAGAGAGGCTTTGGCGTCCTTCACCAGGAATCCGGCGTGATTCACTACCGAGCCGGCCGATCCGCCGGAGGTGTCTCCTTGGTTGATCAGGACCAGGATGCCCGGGAATTTGATGACCGGCATACGGCCCGAGCTTACGGCCACGCCGCCCAGCGCGACCCAGAAGTTCTTCTCGGCTTCCGTGTCCTTGGCGAAAGAGTGAAGGTGGCCCATCGACACGCCCATCTGGTTGGGCGGCGCAATCTGCGCCCGCGACGGGGCCAGGAATGCCAGGGCCAAAAGCATGCACAGAGCAAGTGAGGATCGATACATAGCACCGACACGCTAGCACCCTTTCGCCGGCGGGAACAACGGGTATGCGGAGATGCAGGGGAGGGCCAGGCCGAGTTTCCCCAAAAGACGAGCGTCAAGTTTCTCGAATACCGGCGAAAACTGCCGATATACATAATGAGCGTTCCGCATGATGGAACTCGATGGGGAGATCTATAAGTCGGTTCTCGAAAGCCTGCCAATCGGGGTCTACCTGGTCGACCAACATCGCCGGATCCTGTCGTGGAGCGGCGGCGCCGAGAGGCTGACGGGCTACCTGCGGCAGGAGGTCATCGGACGCTGCTGCGCCGAGGGTCTCCTGATGCATTGCGACGAGAACAAAGTCGTGTTTTGCGGCAACGCGTGTCCGCTGGAGCAGACCATGCACGACGGCCACCCGCGGGAGGTAGACGTTTTCCTGCTCCACAAGGACGGGCAGCGCGTTCCCGTGCGCGTGCAGGCCCTTCCGCTCCGGGACGAAAACGGCGCCATCATTGGCGCCACGGAGTGCTTCAACGTGCGCGTGGTCCTGCCCACGGCCGTGGCTCCGTCACGCGGCGGCGAAGGGCTCTCGATCGACAGCGTGACCGAGCTGCCGGACCGCGGCGCGACTGTGGCCCAGTTCCACGCGGCGCTGAAAGATTTCACGGAGTCGCACATTCCATTCGGCGTTCTCAGCATTGCGATCGACAACCTGGACGGTCTGCTTCACAAGGACGGCCGCAACGCGGTGGATGCCGTGCTTTACGCGACGGGGCAGACGCTCCGCGCGAACGTGGGGCCGAACGATACGGTTGGACGCTGGTCGACGGACCGGTTTGTAGCCATCCTGACGAGTTGCACGGCGGCGGCGCTGGCGAAGGCCGCCTGGATGTTAAGGCGGCTGGCGAGCTCGGAATCGGTCCCCTGGTGGGGGGACCACCTCTCGGTGACCCTGTCGATGGGCGGGACCGTCGTGCGCGCCGGCGATACGCCCAAGTCGCTGGTGCAGCGCGCCGAGGAAGCGCTCGATGCCGGCCGTGCGAGTGGCGGCGACGGCGTGGCCGTGACCTGAGGTGGAGAAGCAAGTTCAACGAGGGATTCGATGTTCTCGATAATCGGAATTCTGGTAGTTGTCGCAGCAATTCTCGGAGGTTACCTTCTTGAAAAAGGGAATGTTCTGGTCCTGCTTCAGCCGGCCGAACTGCTCATCATCGGCGGGGCGGCCGTGGGAACGGCTTTGATCGCCAATCCGCTTCATATTCTGAAGAAGATAGCAAAGAGCATCGGCGGGATCTTTAAGGGTTCCCCGTACAGCCAGCAACGTTACCTGGAGTCTCTGAAGATGCTGTACGACCTGTGCAACCATGCCCGCAAGGACGGGTTGGCCGCCGTTGAGGCCGACGTCGAGGAGCCGGCGAAGAGCAAGATTCTGTCCGCCCACCCGGCCATCATGAGCGACAAACACGTCAGCCAGTTCATCTGCGACACCCTGCGCACGGCAACAACCGGAGTGGTGGACCCCTTCGATCTGGACCAGATGATGGAAGCGGACATGGACACTCACCACCACGATGCCACAGAGCCGGTGAACTCCCTGACCACCGTGGCGGACGCGCTGCCGGGCCTCGGCATCGTCGCGGCAGTCCTGGGCGTGGTGATCACCATGGGATCCCTGGGAGGGCCGCCGGAAGAGATCGGCAAGAAAGTAGCCGCCGCGCTGGTGGGCACGTTTCTGGGCATCCTGCTGTGCTACGGTTTCGTGGGACCGGTGGCGGCCAACGTGGCGAAGTTGGCGGGTGAGGAAAAGAGCTATTACCAAGTCCTGCGCGTGTGCATGATGTCGTTCATCAAGGGAACGCCGCCGATCGTCGCGGTGGAAATGGGAAGGCGCCTGATCCCGGGCCATGTCCGGCCCACGTTCCACGAACTGGAATCGTTGTGCCGCAATAAGCAGCCGGCGGGGGCGCCCGCCTCCGCCGCGTAGAAAGGCGATTTGATGTCTCAGCATACTCCGATCATCGTCGTCAAGAAAGTGGAAGGCCACGGCGGCTCGCATGGCGCCTGGAAAGTAGCCTACGCCGACTTCGTCACCGCCATGATGGCCCTGTTCATCGTGTTATGGCTGCTCAACACCAGCAAGCAGATTCAGGAAGCCGTGGGCGGGTATTTCAAGGACCCCACCGGCACGTCCAAGAAGGTCGGCAACGGCAAAACTGGGGCAGGCGACTTCTTCACCGCGACCAAGGAGAACATGAACGAACTGAAGGAGCAACTGCAGGCGACGATCCACAAGATGCCTATTCTCGACAAGCTCAAGGAGCAGATCGAGATTACGGTCACCCCCGAGGGCCTGCGCGTGGAGTTAATGGAGTCTGCGAATGGCGCCTTCTTCCCCAGCGGCGTCGCCGAGCCAAACGGCGACGGGAAACAGATCCTGACGTTGCTGGCGCACGAGCTCGGTCAGGTTCCGAACACTATTTCCATCGAGGGGCACACCGACGCCAAGCCGTTCGCCCCGAGCGCGAATTACAGCAACTGGGAGCTCTCTTCCGATCGCGCCAACTCGGCGCGGCGTGTGATGCAGCAGACCGGATTGGGCCCCAAGCAGGTGACGCAGGTCCGGGGATATGCCGATCAGCGCCTGCGCAACCCTAACGACCCCGAGGATCCCGCCAACCGCCGCATCTCGCTCATCGTTCATTACCTGGATAAGCCTGGCGGCGACGCGGACGGTAAAAGCGCACCCGCCGGCCCAAGTCCACCCGCGGGAAAGGCCGCGCCCTCTCAAATCCCGGCCGCGGCGCCCGCATCCGTTCAAAAGCGTTGAGCCTGCCGGGCGGGCCGAGACCGCCCGCAACGGCCACTGCCTTTCAGTGTTGGAGCAGGAGTTCCGGCGAGTCGTTTCCCCAGTGGACATGCAAGTGGCCCGCGGCGGGATGCACCCACATGCCGTCGCCTTCCCGCGGAAGCGGGATATCGGCGGCGGCATCCACCACCACGAACCGGCCGTCCTCCACGCCATCGATCAGCTTGCCGATATGGATGTGCATGTGGCACTGCGTGCGGCTCTCCAGGCTGTTGACCGCGAGGCCCCAGGAGTCGCGCCAAAGTTCCCGGGCCTTGGCAACGGCCTCGGTCCAATAAGCGGCGCGTTGGGCGGCCGTCATTCCAGCGAGATCCTGGGGATTCCGTCCGTGGAACCGCGGAACTTCCAGCCAACGGTCCGGTTTGTTGGGACTGGCGTCGCGAATCGCAAAAAACTCCGGCCCGGGCGGCTGCTTGTCCACGGCGCGGCAGATGGAGCACTCCCGGCGCTGCATGGTTTCCGGCCGGGCGGCATCGCAAACGCAGCCGCGCACGTCCGCCTGTCCCAACGGCAGCAGCAACGCCACGCTGGCGGCAAGTATCCGAGAGAATCGCACTTCGCTCGATTATAACGGGCGTGCGGCGGCAGTCGCGGAAGGCCGCTAGGTCTCCGACCGTGCTATGGTGTGCTCTTGCGTGCGGGAAACCACTCCCTTACGGTCGTGGCTCCGTGCGGAGCCGCGAGCGTCAGCGAGCGGTTTCCCAGTAGCGCCGAATCTCGCGGTCAGGGAACTACGCGGCTTCCCGGTCCTGCAGCCTGTTTCGGACCGACGCAGTGCGGATGGATTTCGCGATGCCGAAGAACTTCAGCAACTTGATCTCGATCCAGGACAGGTCAAACTCGTACCATGCCAGACCGTGACGCGCCGAAGCGGGGTGCGCGTGGTGATTGTTATGCCAGCCCTCGCCAAACGTGATGAGCGCGACCCACCAGTTGTTACGGGAATCGTCGCTGGTCGCGAAACGGCGGGAACCCCACATGTGCGTCGCCGAATTGACCAGCCAGGTGGCATGCAGACCGAAGACCACGCGGAGGCAACCGCCCCACAAGACCATGGAAAGACCGCCGATCGCGAATAACAGCGCCGCCAGAACGACGAGCGGAATCCAGTGATAGTCGTTGAGCCAGACATAGAAACGATGCTTCGCCAGGTCGGGAGCGTACTTGGCCATCTTACCGGTTCGGTTGTGGCTGGTCTCGCCTTGAAGAATCCAACCGGCGTGAGACCACCAGGCGCCCTCCCGTGGCGAGTGCGGATCGCCCGGCTGATCGGACTTCTGGTGATGTATCCGGTGCGTGGCCACCCAGAAAATCGGGCCGCCTTCGAGCGTCATCGCGCCGCAGATCGCGAAGAAGTACTCCAGGTACAAAGGGACCTTGTACGAGCGGTGCGTGTGAAGGCGATGGTACCCCAGGCTGATGCCCAAGCCGGTCGCTACCCAATAGAGGAAGACCGCGACGGCGAGATTGCGCCAACTGAACGTGAACAGGGCCGCGACGGCCCCCACGTGCAAAATGGCCAGAATGATGGCGGTAAGCCAGTTCGTATCGGAACTGTCGCGGATGGCGGAAGCGGTAGAAGTCATTGGCATCGTCCGATGGGGGTACACTCCGAAATTAACAGGCATTGGGGCGTTGCCATGTAAGAGTTGTGTAATACCTACCCGGCGGGAGGGTTAAGCGATGCCAGGTAGACCTCCCGCGGGCAATCGAAGTGAAAGAGTTCCGCATGGCGGTCTACGCGAACGCCATGACCAGGTCCTGGCCGCGCCTGGTGAGATGCGTGGCGCGGGTTGCCATGTCCGCCAGGAACGCACGGTAATCCGCCGGAGCGATCAGCACGCCGGCGTTGGTTCCGTAACGAACGCTGACGCGGTCGAGCGAGAGCGCGAAGCTGAAGCTGCCCTCGTCGCTTGGGCCTACGAACGTAATGGCCTCGTAAGGGATCACCCGCCGGACCAGACCGGCGCGGATGATCAGTCCTTTCTCCGCGGTTTGGTAATACTGCGGGTAACCGCAGATCCCCACCGCCAGGAAGAGCGGGATGGTAATCCAGAGTTTGCCTCCGGCGAGCGGCGCGAGAACGCCCAAAACGAGGGCCGCCGCGATCCACCAATCGATTTTGGCTTTGTGAGTCATGAGTGCTTCGAGGGTAGGGGCCGGGCATGCCCAACCCCTACAACCATTACCCCACTTTCCGCTTGGATTTCATCTCGTCGAGCAGGCGGTCGATCTCGACCTGCTTTTCCAGCGACGCGAAGCGGTCCTCCACGTCGTTGGAAAGCAGCTCGGACCGGGCCTGCGCGGTGGCTTCGCTGTGGTGCACCTTGTTCTTCATGCGGTCGAAGGCCGCGGAGTTGGAATCGTCGCCCATGGCCAGTCCGGCATCCGTGGCCTTGCCGAGCGCGCGCGAGCGGCGGTGCTGGGCGATCAGCACGTCGCTCTTCGATTCGGCCTCCGCCAGCTTCTGCTGGAGCTTCAGCAGTGCGGCCTTGAGGTTCTCTACCTGCGTCTTCTGATCGTCCACCTGTTGTTGAAAGCTGGCGGTGGTGGTCTGGTAACTCATGGCGCGCTCCAATGCCGCCCGCGCCAGCGCGTCGTCGCCCTTATCCACCGCCAGTTCCGCGCGCCGCCGCCACTGCTTCTCGTTCTCCTCGTTTTCCTGCTTGCGTTTCGCGAGGACGTGCTGATCGGCGATGGAAATGGCCACCTGCGTCTTGACCTGGAGCAGTTGATTCTGCATGTCCAGGATCACCTGTTTGATCATTTTTTCCGGATCTTCGGCCTTGTCGACAAGGTCGTTGAGGTTCGCCCGGACCAACGTTGAAACTCTCTCTAAGAGCGCCATATAGAATCTCCTTCTTTTCGCTGGCCGAAACCGCTCCCTGACGGTCGCGGCTCGGTTGTTTATTGCGGGGCGCCGGGCTCCGCGCCTTTCCCATCCTGTTTCGGCGACTTGTCGCCGATCGCCCGCACCTTCGAGAACAGCTCGCTCAACGGCATGCCGGAGAGCGTCTCGAACAGGGCGGGGATCTGCGCCGCTATCTTGGTCATGTCGCCCGTGATCTTGTTCAGGCCCGCGGTGTCGCCGTTGCCGGTGGAGACGATGGTGATCTTGTCCACGTTGGCGAGCGGCGCGGCCAGGGCCCTGACGATCTCGGGCATGTTGCTGATCAGCTTGTCGACGATGGCCGCCTGGTTGAACTGCTGGTAGGCCTCGGCCTTCACGTTCATGGCTCTGGCTTCGGCATCGCCTTTCTTAAAGATGATTTCGGCTTCGGCTTCACCCTGCGTGCGGATAGCCGCGGCATGGCCTTCGGCTTCCATGGTAAGGCGCTGCTTCTCGGCCTCCGCCAGGGTCTCGATGCGCTTGCGCTCATACTCGGCCGCTTTGAGCACGGTGGCGGTCAGCTCGCGGTCGCGGCGCAGAATTTCGGCGTCCTGCACCTTGACCTCGTGCTCCCTCTCCACCTGGTGGATGGTGACTTCCTCGGCGCGCACCTGCTGCTGCATGATGTTGCCTTGGATCTCGTACGCTTTGTCGGCTTGCGCCTGCTGCCTCTTAACCAGTTCCAGGTACTGGGCTTTCTTCACTTCGAGATCGCGTTGCGCCTCGGCCTGCTTGGTCTGGGAGAGCGTTTGGGCGAGGACTCGCTCCTGGTCGGCCTGGGCCGTCGCGACGGCGGCCTCACGCGCGGCCACGGCCCGCCGGATGGCGGTGTCGCGCTCGGCTTCGGCGGTAGCCACGTCGGCGTCGCGCTTGATGCGCGATACGTCCGGGCGGCCCATGTTGGAGATATACTCGTTCTTGTCGCGAACTTCCTTGATGGTGAAGGAAATGACTTCCAGCCCCATCTTGTTCATGTCTTCCGCGCAGGTGGAGCGCATGCGCTCGCCCACCATTTCGGGCTGCTTCACGATCTCTTCCACCGTGAGCTGGCCGATAATGCCGCGCAGGTGCCCTTCCATCACCAGGCGGATGAGGCCCTCGCGCTCCTCGGGCGGCTTGGTGAGAAACTGCTCGGCCGCCGTCAAGATGGATTCGGGATCGGATTTCACCTTGATCTGCGCCACGGCTTCCACCGTGACCGCCACGCCCTGGCGGGTGTAGAGGTCCTGTTTCGGCGCGACGTCGAACGACATCAGCTCGAGCGACAACCCACGGCAGCTTTCCACCATGGGGAAGATCACGGTGCCCCGGCCCTTCACCACGCGAGTGCCCCGGAATCCATACACGATGATGGCCTCGTGCGGCCCCGCCTTGCGGAAGAGCTTGGCGAACATGGCCATCAGGAAGATGATCGCCAACACCATAAGGGCGGCGATGATGAATGCTTGGCTCTGCATAAACTCGGATTTCTCCTTTGGGCGAAGCTTGCTTCGCCCCTGCCAATCAACTCTTGCGGTCTAATTCGCCCATGGGGTCTTCCCACGGGCGCACGTACGCAATGCCTCTCTCGTAGCGCGTCACCAGCACTTCCGCGCCCTTGGGGATGGCCACGCCATCCTCGCTGCGCGCGCCGGCGACGCGGCGCGTGCCTTCCTGAGAGTAGATCAGTTCGCCGGTGCCGCCGGCGCGGATGGAAATGCTGAGCCGGCCGAGCACCCCAACCATCCGGTAATCGGCGGGATCGAGCGCGGCCTCGCGCGACATCAGCACCTTGGCGACGAACCAGAACACCATCGACGCTCCGCCCAGTCCGCTCAACGTGGCCACCCCCAAGGCGGCCGCGAACCAGACGCCGTAGACGTGCTGCAACAGGTATCCCGTGCCGCCGAACCAGGAGAGGAAGCCGGCGATGGTTCCAAAATTAAACCAGGGCAATTGGGAGCCGCGCGTGAAACCGCTGGGGCCGTGCGGCGCATGAATCCCGTGATGAATGCTCAGGTGCGGCAGGTGCAGGTGTATGCTGCCGACCAACAGCGCCAGCGCGCTGAGACCCAATCCGACCAGAAAACAGATGAGGAAGAAATCGGACCAGTTCATGAACGCCTCCTTGCTTTAGGCTTGGCGGCCGGGGCGGGCGCGCGCAGCACCTCGATGAGGCGCTCGGCCAGCCCCGGGTTTTCGAGAATCGTGCCCAGCAGGACCAGGCACATGCGCGAATCGGAATGACGCGCCACGGCGAGCAGGGCGTGGTGCAGGTCGGGGTCGCGCAAGAAGCGCTCCGCGCCGGAGACCAGCCACAGATCGAGCTTGTCCTCGATCGCGCCCAGGCCCGAGACGAGTTCGTTCTGGAACCCTTCCGGGTCGTCGACGAGGTAGCCCGGATGGACCTTGTAGAAGCGCGCCAGCAACATGCGCGTGGAATTGGTGAGGTGCGGCCGCGTGCCGCTTTCGATTTGCGAAAGGTAGCTCTGGCTGATGGACTTGCCGATTTCCTTCTCCACCAACCGCGCGATCTCCTGCTGGGAAAGTTCGCGGTCCAACCCGCGCAGCGTGCCTTCCACCTCGCGCAAGTACCGAAGTTTTTCACCGAGTCTCATATCGCAATCTGTGATTATAGTATTGCAAATTGCGATTGCATGTCAAGAAAAAAATTAGCCATCGGCGTTCAGCCTTCAGCGATCAGCCAAGGACGCCTCCGTATCCGGCAGTCTCCAACGTTCGAGAAGAATTACCAAACGAAGCCATTTCCGAGGTCCAACCCGAACAAAACGAAACCACTTGTACCCATTCGAAACGAACCCACACCCAATCCAAGCAGCCTTCCGGAATGGGACCAAGGAGGCAAGAAACCGGAAGCGCGGTCCGCGTCCTGACGGGAGCCCTGAGCAGTATCATGATTTTGAAGCCATGCCCGCAACTGTTCGCCTATTGAGGCTCGCGTAATACAGTGACAATCAGAGGGTGGGGCGGGCGCCCTCGCCCGCGTCGGACCCCCGGTCCGACAGCCGAGCCAGGGGGCTCGGCGTGGGTCAGGGGACCCGCCCCACATTTGGTTGTGACTGTCCGCGGGGCCAACGCCATTCTCGCCCTCCGCTGCTGCCAGATGAATGGCGAGTTTGAGAACTACTGGGAGGCCCGCGCCGCCTGACCTCCACTTCATATGTCGCGCACCCCCGGGCAGGTGGAGGCGTGCGCATCATGATGCTTCTGTGCTAGCATCGAGATGTGCGGACCACCTTGACTCTTGACGACGATGTACGCGCCCGTCTGGAGCAGGAGACACGGCGCAGCGGCAGATCGCTCAAGGAAGTGGTCAACGAATCTCTGCGCCTCGGATTGAATGCCCGCCAGACGATGAAGCCGGGGCGCAAGTTCGTGGTGCAGGCACGAAACATGGGGTTGCGGCCGGGACTGTCGCTGGAGTGCATTGCTGGCCTGCTGGACCAAGTGGAAGGCCCGCTCCACCGATGATCCTCGTTGACGCCAACGTCTTGCTATACGCCTACGACCCCTCTGCGCCGCAGCACGACGTGGCTCGGCGATGGCTCGAGGAAGTTCTCTCCAAGCCGGAGCCGGTGCTGCTTCCTTGGAACTGCCTCCTTGCGTTTCTTCGACTCGCGACCAATCCCCGCGTATGGCAGCAACCGCTTTCCGTTCCGGAGGCCGTCGCCATTGTGGACGAATGGCTCGCGCTTCCCAACGTCACCGTACCGTCGCCCGGCGAACGGCACTGGTCCATCCTGCGCGGCCTCCTGCCAGAGGCGCAGTGTCGCGGCCCCCTCGTCATGGATGCCCATTTGGCGGCCCTCGCAATCGAACACGGCGCCACCCTTTGCACCAATGATCGCGATTTCTCGCGATTCCCCCAACTCCGCCTGTTCAACCCGCTAGAGTAGCCGCTCCTACAACCCCGCCTGCTTCCATAACTCGTCCACCCGCCGCTTCACTTCCGGCGACATCTCGATCATGCCGGGCCATGGGCGCGTGAAGCCTTCGCCGGGCCATTTGCGCGTGGCGTCCACGCCCATTTTGGAGCCGTAGTTCGGCAGGCGGCTGGAGTGGTCCAGCGAATCCACCGGGCCCATCACGAACTGGATATCGCGCTCCGGATCGATGTGGTTGAGCGCCTTCCAGGCCACCTCGCGGGAATTCTGCACGTCCACATCTTCGTCCACCACCACGATGCACTTGGAGAACATGGCCTGCCCAGTGCCCCAAATGGCGTGCATCACCTTGCGCGCATGGCCCGGGTACGACTTGCGCATCGAAACCAGGATCAGGTTATGGAACACGCCCTCGGCGGGCATGGCGATATCGCGTACCTCGGGCAATTGCAGGCGCATCAGCGGCAGGAAAATACGCTCGATAGCCTTGCCCATGTAGTAGTCCTCCATGGGCGGCGGTCCCACGATGGTGGTGGCGTAGATCGGCTGGTCGCGGCGCGTCACGCAGGTCGCGTGAAAAACCGGGTACTCGTCGGCCAGCGAATAGAAACCAGTGTGGTCGCCGAAGGGGCCTTCGGTGCGCAGTTCGCCTAACTCGACGTATCCTTCCAGCACGATTTCGGCGTTGGCCGGCGCCTCCAGGTCCGAGGTCTGGCACTTCACCATCTCCACGGGGCGTTGGCGGAGGAAACCGGCGAAGATCATCTCGTCGAGATCGGGCGGCAAGGGCAGAATGGCCGAGAACATGGTGACGGGGTCGGCCCCGATCGCTACGGCCACGTCCATACGTTTGAGGCCGTGATGCCGCATCCTGCGGTAGTGCTCCGCGCCCTGCTTGTGGGTCTGCCAGTGCATGCCCGCCGTACGCTCGTCGAAGATCTGCATGCGATACATGCCGCAGTTCCGCTTGCCCGTGTCGGGGTTGCGGGAAAAGACGAGCGGCAGGGTGATGAATCGTCCGCCGTCCTCGGGCCAGCACTGCAGCGCCGGCAGATCCCGCAGCGAAAAGCCTTCCGTCCGGATCACCTCCTGGCACGCTCCCCTGGAGACCGTACGCGGAAAGAACGACCCCATCTCCGCCAGTTTTGGCAGCATCTTGAGCTTGCCGACGAGGCCCTCGGGAGCGCGCATCTCCAGAAGGTCCACGATGCGCCGCGCGACCTCCTCCACCGATCCCACTTCGAGCGCGATCTCCATTCTGCGCATGGAGGCGAAGGAGTTAATGAGCACCGGGATGTCGTGCCCCTTCGGCTTTTCGAACAGCAGCGCGGGGCCGCCGCTCTTCACCGAACGGTCGGCGAACTCGGCGATCTCCAGGACCGGATCCACTTCAAACGGGATGCGCTTCAATTCGCCGTTTTCTTCCAGGGCGCGAAGGAACGCGCGCAGGTCGCGATAGGGCATAAGTTATGATTGAGTGTAATACCAGAACGTCGCCGGGAGAAAGCATGTCCAATCGAGTTGCATTTGTCACCGGTTCAAGCCGCGGAATCGGGCGGGAAACGGCTCTCACGCTGTCCAGGACGGGTCTCTTCATCGTCGTCGCCTCGCCCGAAGTCGAGAATAACGAAAAAGTGGCCGCGGAGATCCGGGACGCGGGCGGCGAGGCCATGACGTTGGATTTGGATATTTCTTCGCCCGAATCCGTCAAGGAAGGTTTCGCTAAAGCGATCGCCGAAAAGGGCCGCGTCGACGTGCTGGTCAACAACGCCGGCATCGCGCGCGACGGCCTGGCAGTGCGCATGAAGCACACGGATTGGGACCTGGTGCTCAAGATCAATCTCTACGGCGCATTCTACGCCGCGCAGCAGGCGCTTCCCGGCATGATGAAGGCGCGATGGGGCCGCATCGTGAATATGGCGTCGGTGGTGGGACAGGCCGGCAGCCCGGGGCAGGCCAACTACGCCGCCTCCAAGGCGGGCCTGATCGGAATGACCAAGGCGCTGGCGCAGGAAGTGGGCAGCCGCGGAATCACGGTGAACGCCGTTGCGCCGGGATACATCGGCACCGATATGACCGCCGGCCTCCCGGAAGAACTCAAGCAGAAGATGCTGGCCTCGGTCCCGCTGGGGCGCATGGGCACGCCGGCCGACATCGCCAACGCCGTGAGATTCCTGGTGAGCGACGAAGCGTCGTACATCACCGGCCACGTACTGGCGGTCAACGGCGGCATGTACATGTAGCGCAAGAGCGCGACCAGGGGGTCGCGCGCGGACGAGGGCGTCCGCCCCACGCGGCATCAGAATGGTTCGGGGTGCACGGTGATGTCGGCCTGCGGCGCGATCTCCTGGATTGCCGCCTCGATGCGCTCTGTCAGGTCGTGGGCCTGCGCCAATGTCTGGCCGCCATCGACCAGCACGTGAAGGTCGATGAACATCTTCGGACCTGAAGCCCGGATCCGGACGTTATGGCAGTTGCGCACGCCGTCCACGCCTTGTGCTGCCACGGCGATCCTCTGTTCCATGCCTGCCGGCGCGCTGTCGAGCAGCGCATCGATTGTGCGGCGGCCCAATCGGACGCTGATCCAGACAATGATCACCGAGACGCCCAGCGCCGCCACGGCATCGCCTCCTCGCAGCCAGCCGAGGCGCGGAAACCACTCGGCGGTTTTGACTGCGATCAAGCCGCCGACGACCACCGTCGAACTCCAGATGTCCGTTTGGAAATGGAGCGCGTCGGCCTCCAAGGCCTGGCTGTTGTACTTCTTCGCGGCGCGAGAGAGCATGCGCGATCGGGATGTGTCGGCGACTATCGACGTCAGCATCACCGCGAAGGACCACACCGTCACTTCAATCTCACCGTGATGGTAGACCAGGCGTTGAATGGCCTCCCACACGATCCAGACGCAGGTAATCAGCAGCAGCACGGTTTCAAAAAGAGCCGAGAGATTTTCCACCTTGCCGTGGCCGTAGAGGTGGTCGTTGTCGGGAGGCTTCCCGGAAATCCGCACCGCCAGGAACGTCATGATCGCCGCCACCAGATCGAGACCGGAATGCGCGGCTTCGGCAAGGATGCCCAAGCTGCCCGTCAGCAAGCCCACGACGGCCTTGATGCCCGTCAAGCCGACGGCGGTGAGGAGCGAGTTTAGGGCGGCGGACTGTTTCTCGCGGTCCGCCTGGGAAATAGCGGTCATTCGGCAAAGGCCGCCTCCGTGGAGCCGGTGAAGCGGTTCCTCTTCAGTCTACGCCAGCCGCGCCGTGGTGGGGCAGCGCGTTGCCCGGTTCCGCCCAATCATGTTAGCGTGAGCATTAAACGATTTAGGCCCGATTTAACGCAATCCAAGGAGAATTCATCTTATGCCATTAGTGTCTATGCGGCAGCTTCTGGACGAGGCGGCCAAGGGCGGCTACGGAGTTGGCGCGTTTAACGTCAACAACATGGAACAGATCCAGTCGATCATGGAAGCGGCGCGGGAAACCAAGTCGCCGGTGATCGTCCAGGCGAGCCGCGGCGCGCGCGCTTATTCCCAGGACCGTTTTCTGTATCACCTGATGATGGCGGCCACGGAACTCTACCCCGAGATCCCCACCGTGCTCCACCTGGACCACGGCAACAGCGTGGAAACCTGCAAGTCCGCCATCGACATGGGCTTCACCAGCGTCATGATGGACGGCTCGCTTCTGCCGGACGGCAAGACGCCGTCCAGTTTCGAATACAACGTGGACGCCACCCGCCAGGTGGTGGAGATGGCGCACGCCAAGGGCGTCACCGTGGAAGGCGAAATCGGCTGCCTCGGCGGCATTGAAGACGGCCACGGCACGGGCCTGGATGGGCTGAGCCATCTCACCGACCCCGACCAGGCGGTGGAGTTCGTGAAACAAACGGGCCTGGACGCGTTGGCCATCGCCATCGGTACCAGCCACGGCGCTTACAAGTTCACCAGCAAGCCCACCGGCGAAACGCTGAAGATGCAGCGGTTGATCGAGATCCACAACAAACTGCCGAACGTTCACCTGGTGATGCACGGCTCCTCCAGCGTTCCGAAGGAATTGCAGGACATCATCAACCAGTACGGCGGCAAGCTGAAGCCCAC